>Ga0123337_10000316_pt1 | contig 87453 bp, 52 predicted proteins | sample frozenSSSSmetaG_FD_89792 | JGI IMG/M metagenome (GOLD analysis project Ga0123337, IMG submission 89792) | Glacier valley bacterial and archeal communities from Borup Fiord, Nunavut, Canada, to study Microbial Dark Matter (Phase II) -... | ecosystem: Environmental > Aquatic > Freshwater > Ice >...
ATTGTGGCCGACACCGCCCTACGCGAGGGATATATTCACGAAGTAAAAGTGGAAGGTATAAAATCAGCATCGGGCGGATTGTCAGTGCTGCACCCGGTAGGCTATTACACCCTCAACGCCATAGCCCCCGGCGAGCGCATCGACGTGGCCAAGCTACCCGCCATGCCCGCCCATGACCACAGCGCCATGATGGCGAGTGCATCGAACACCATACCCGCAACGGCTAAAACTAAAATGGGTGGCATGAAAGCAGGTACTCCGGCCAAAGCAAACGCCAAACGCATTACCAACATGCCCATCGACTGGACCAATGGCCCCGACCAGACCCTGACCGTTGGCACCAAACCCGGCCTGAAATTCGACGTCGATAAACTGGAGGTGAAGGCCGGTAGCCGCATAAAACTCGTCTTCAACAACAACGACGACATGCTGCACAACTTCGTGATTACCAAACCCGGTCAGGCCAACAACGTGGGCGAAGCAGCCCTGCGGCTGAATCTGAACGGCCCGAAAATGAACTACGTGCCCAATACGCCCGACGTGCTGTACCACACCAATATTCTACAGCCCGAAAGTGTCGAGAGCATCTATTTCGTAGCCCCCACCACGCCGGGTAACTACCAGTACGTCTGCTCCTTCCCCGGCCACTACTCGCTCATGCAGGGTACACTAGTGGTGAAGTGATGTAAAGACGGGCCTCTGGTCCTGCGTAACGACTTGGGGCGTCAGGTCTCGAAGCGATTGAAAAACGGATCTCAACCACCAATATGCTGGTTGAGATATTCTCTCAACCGGCATATCTTTCAGAAAGACATCTAATAAGTATTGAAGACCAACTAAACCAACGTCCCCGAAAAGCTCTAATTAAGTTGCATAAGCCTTCTCTCTATGAAACTACTTTTAGTGATCCTGTTGATCAACTTGATTCCGCCCAATGCCGCAGTGGCCCAGACTGCCTTAAAACAGGGAAAACCGCGCTCGCTGTTCAACGGCAAAAACTTAGACGGATGGGAAACTTACCTTGACAAGCCCAATAATGAAATTGTCGTCGATAAAGCGGCTCCACAAAGACTCAATCACGATCCAAGCCACGTCTTTTCGGTTATCACTGTCGATGGGGAGCCAGCCCTGCGTGTATCGGGGGAGATTTACGGGGGCATCAATACCCTGGCCGAATTTGAAAATTATCATCTACGCTTGGAATTCAAGTGGGGACAGCTAAAATGGCCGCCAAAACTCGATCAGCCCCGGGACAGCGGCCTGCTTTACCATAGTGTGGGCGCACATGGCACACGCATGCTATGGATGGAGTCATTCGAGTTCCAGATTCAGGAAGGTGATACCGGCGATTATTGGGGGGTAATGAACGTGCTGGCTGATATCCCCGCTGGGCAAAACAATGAGGGCAAATACGTCTATAAACCCGGTAGCCTGCCCTTGCTCTTCCAGGAAAAGACAGCTAACGGGCGCACTTGCCTCAAAAGTCTGGATAATGAAAAACCGTCGGGACAATGGAATACGATAGATCTTTACTGTTACGGCAGTACGTGCGTACATGTCATCAACGGCAAGGTTAACAATGTGCTCCTGAATACCCGACATTTGGTCAATGGTCAGGCTGTACCGCTGACCAAAGGGAAAATTCAGATTCAGTCGGAAGGGGCTGAGGTATTTTACCGGCATATTTCTGTCGAGGTAATCGACAGGCTACCAGTTGGGTTGGTTCCGTAACCACAGATATGATCGTACCGGGTATATCCTGCTAAGGAACAGACAAAAACAACGACTTAGTTAGCTTTTTACGGTACTCAAATGATCTGACTCTCCTCCAAAAACAGGAGAATATCGTGGTACAGTACGAAAATGGGATACGCATGGTCATGCGTATCCCATTTTCTGCGATATTATGCTCCCAATATGATTTCGTCAGTACACTGTGCGGCTGCAATCAGTTAATTCTTCGGTACAGTTGGGAGCCTGCTCACCTGTCCCACAAACGGGGGTCAATTACTAATGCCTTTTCTTCCACTACTCGAATCTGTTGGTAGTCAACGTGTGCTGGGTGAAGCAAGTAGTTGATTCCGTCCGGCATAACCGAAGAAGGTACACCCATTGCCAATACATCAGGGTTGGTCAGCCACTCGGCTAAAATGGTTTGGCTTTTGGCGTAACTGTTCTCATTCCAGTAAGGGGGTAACTGCCCAGCGGGTAAAATCCGGTGGCTATCGTCGGGTATCTCCAAACTGAAGAGTCGATAAGCAGGCAAATTCGTGTAGGGTACTTGCGGCATATGCACCAAGATTTCCACCAAGGCTAAGGCCGGATGCTCAGCGGTGTAAAGCAAACTTACCCCTGGTGGGTTCCAGCGACCACCGTTTAACCAACTGCCCATAGTGTCTAATGGACGGTCAGCGTACTTCTGACGCACGACCCGATAAACCAGTGTCATGCTTAGCCGAAGATGCCGTGATCAATGCGGCCCAATACCCGATCCACCAGCGTATAGCCAGTAACGGTATCGAGGGTTTGTAGAGGGGTTTGAAACTCTAACTCGCGAAGGGGAGAACGGAGCCATCCTAAGACGGTAGCGGTCTGGCCATCGAATGTATCTAGCGCATGCTGAAGCAGATTTTCTAACAATGACAGCCGCTCAGAGGCCTCGTGACTAATGCGCTGCTGCGTTTTTAGTCGATGTAAGTAAGAGGGGGACAAGCCAATGGCAGCGGCCATCTCCTTATCGGTTAAGCCTACCAAGCTGGCCACCCGGTCAGCCTCGGCCCGCAGAACGCCTTGTCGGCTACGGGTGATGATTTCCTGCTCGTTGAATGGGCGAGTAGACAGGACGGACGGAGATTGAGAACGTGTTGGGATCGCCATGATGGTGAACTTTTACACTAAGGTAGCTATACAAGTTCACTCTATCAAATTTTGCTGGGTGTCCCGTTCAAACTGTACTGCTACAAGCACTACTTTTTCCTGGCAATTGAGGTGCGATAAAAGAATTACTGTTTGCACTAAGGGTATTTTCTCTAAACTGCGTCTTGTAGATTGAATTGTATCTTTTTGGGATATTTTAGTCCAAAAAAAAGCCCATGCAGCAGGTCAATACCCCCGCAGATTTCTCTGTTCAGCCAACTAACGTCCGATTTCCCTTTCGGAACGATTTAGCTGATGAACCAGAAAATAAAAGCATGGACAGTTCGGACGATGAGCTTTTCATTCGGCAGGTATTCAATACCAGCCCTGTGCAAGGTTGCGAGTTGTTGTTTCGACGCTACCAACGGGCCCTGTGCAGCCATGCTGCCCGCTACGTTTATTCCAGAGAGGTAGCCGAGGATATAGTCAGTGACGTGTTTTGCAAATTTTGGAAAACCAACGCCTACCAATCCGTCACCTCGTCCTTTCGGTATTATCTGTTTCGCAGTGTTCGTAACGAAGCGTACTCCTACCTGCGATCAGAATTTACTCAGTTAGACAGTCTGGACCATAACCTGACCGAAAGCGCAATTGGCCTTCGGCCCGATTACATCACACAATACGAAGAAACGTTTAACCGGGTCAAAGAATTGGTGGAAGAACTGCCCCCTCAATGCCGGAAGATTTTTCTGATGAGTCGATTCGAGGGGAAACGGTACCAGGAAATTGCCGATGAGCTGGGTTTATCCATCAAAACGGTTGAAGTCCACATGGGAAAAGGGCTAAGCTTTATGAGAACGGGCTTAAAAGGCTACCTGACGTTATTGGCGAGTTTAGTGTTTCTGCTACTGGAAAATGGGTAGTGGACTAAGGTGTTTTTTCCAGAAAAGCGTCTCCTGATAAACGAGTAATACAAGGCATGAAAGCTGATATCACCAAGGAGTTAATCTTCAATAATTTCGCCAACAAGACCACACCCTTACAGCGAAAGCAAATTGATGACTGGTTGCAATCGCAAACCAATGAAGAACTCTATTACCAATGGCTGGAAGAATGGGAAAATGCAAACCTGGAGTACCTATCCCAAAGTGAACGTCTGCTAGAACGATACACCCATTTTTTACACAATAATCCACACCCTGTTCAGGCTAATCAACTAAAAAACCGGTCGGGGTATTTTCAGCAACGGCAGTGGTGGCTAACATGGTTGATTGCGGCCTCTGTCCTGTTTGTGCTGGCAATGGGCACCTGGCTCTTCAGGGATTACACATACTATAAAACGTACCGGACAGCCTACGGCGAAGTAAAAACGTTTGTGCTGACAGACGGCAGTCAGGTAACACTCAATGCGAACTCATCACTTCGGGTACCGCGCTGGGGATTTGGGGACGAAAAACGAGAAGTCATTTTAGACGGCGAGGCTGGTTTTACGGTAACACACCTGCCTAACCAGCAAAAATTTCTGGTAAAAACCGATAAGAAGTTTGAGGTTATTGTGCTGGGTACCGAGTTTTCCGTTTTTGCCCGCCATCGGGGAGCGCGGGTCATTTTGGAAAAAGGCAAAGTACAGGTCAACTACCAGGAGGGAAATTCCGCTAAGCAATTGGTGATGAAGCCGGGCGATTTAGTATCGTTCAATGCAAAAAATAAGGCTACGCTGAAAACGGTTTCCCCCTCCCAAAACTTCTCCATCTGGAAAGAAAAACGGTTTGTATTTGACGAGATATCCCTCTCCGACGTAGCGCAGCTATTGGAAGAAACCTACGGCCTGTCCGTAACGATTGATACGCCTGAACTTGCCCAGCGAAAGCTGATGGGGTCTTTTCGGGCCGAAAATGTCGATGAACTCTTGCGTACCATTTCCGACCTGCTCGACATCAACGTAGTTCGTCAGGAAGACCAGGTGCGACTTTCCGAAAAATAAACCTATACCTTTTTCTAAATCAAATCTTATGAAGATGCACGGTTTACGCACTACTTACAAACTGGGGCTAACGGCTATTCTTTGGGGATTGGGCTGGCCAGCTCAATCCCAACTACTGGCCAGTGTTCAACAGACCAGAACTCCCGGACTGTCTCAAACGACAGCTAACCGCCTGTTGAGTGACGTACTGAGTGACCTGAAAAATTACTACCATGCCGAAATTCTGTTTGAGCCGAAAACCATACAGGGCATTTCGGTCAATAGTCAGTTAGTCGATACAGGACTGAGCCTGGAGCAAAACTTAGAGAATGTGCTGCGGCCCGCCGGGCTGAAGTACAAAAAAATCAATCGAACCTCCTACACCATTTCAATAAACAGAGGCAATAAAACGGGCCGTAGTGCCGATGTCCGGTTTCCGGTCGGTATTGCTTCCGAAACCGAGATGACGGCCCTTGTACTGACATCGCAACTCACCTCTAAAGTTGAACCGTTCACGACCCGTATAACCCAGACTCCCGCTGATATTACTGTGGCTGGAGTTATTAGCGACGAAAAGGGGGAACCACTTCCCGGTGTAAGTATTGTGCTAAAAGGAACCCAGAAAGGAACAACCAGCGACTCGGAAGGGAGGTATAAGCTGGATGTACCCTCGGCAGCGGCTATCGTTATTTTTAGCTTTGTGGGCTATGTACCTCAGGAAGTGGCGGTCGGGAACCGAACAACGCTGGATGTTACGCTTAAAGCGGATGATAAAACACTGGATGAAATTGTAGTGGTGGGGTACGGAACCCAAAAACGCAAAGACCTTACTGGGGCCGTAGGCACCGTAGACAGTAAGGAAATCAAAGAAATGTCAGTTACGCGAATTGACCAGGCGCTTCTCGGTAAAGTAGCAGGCGTGCAGGTCAAACCCGTCAGTGGTGAGCCAGGGGCTCCTCCGCAAATCAGAATCCGGGGGATTGGCAGCATCTCGGCCGGGGCAGGTCCACTCTACGTCGTGGATGGCTTCCCGACGCAAACCATCGAGACGCTGAACCCCAACGACATTGAAAGCCTGGATATTCTCAAAGATGCCTCTGCCACGGCCATTTACGGATCGCGGGGCTCGAACGGCGTCATTATTATCAACACCAAACGGGGCCGGAGCGGCAAAGCGACCATTACGTTCGACACCTACTATGGCTTGCAGAAGGTATCCAAAGTACCTCAGTACATGAACGCCCGCGAACAGGCTCAATATTTTTACGACGGCGTTAAGAACCGGAATATCGATGGAGGGTTCAACGTGTCAGGCCCCGGCAATACCTGGAATTTCAAAGTGCCCCAACTCATTCTGGATGTACTGGAAGGGCGTAACACAACCAACGTAGAGCCGTTAGATGAAGTCCTGCGGGTAGCTCCCCAGCAGCAGTATCAGCTTTCGGCAACGGGCGGCAGTGAAAACATGAAATACGCCGTGAGCGGGGAGTATTTCAATCAGGATGGCCTGATTATCAACAGCAACTTCAAACGGTATTCGTTGCGGGTCAATCTGGATGCGAAACTATCGAACCGGTTAGCGCTAAAACTAAACTTAAACCCTTCTTTTATCGACAAAGGGAACGTCAATTCAAGTGGCGTAACGGTAGGGGCAGGCGATTTTAGTGTGATGGGAGCTGCCACATCGGTAAATCCCTTCTATCCAATCTATGATGACAAGGGTGATTACTTCTGGTATAACGGGCTCGAAGCCGTCGGGAATTTCAATAACCCATCTGCCCTGGCCCGCGAAGTGAAAGACCGCCAGCGCCGAATTGGTATGCTGGGTAATGTCAATCTTGAATATAAGATTCTGGATGAGCTGCGGTTCAACGTCCTGCTGGGGGCCACTCTACTGAGCAGCAAAGGGTCGCGCTTTGTTCCGCAGCTTCCAGCCTTTTTTAATGAACCCGCTTCCGGTACTGACAACGTGGCTGCGAGTTATAACTGGCTTACGGAATACACGCTGAACTATGTCAAGAGTTTTGGGAAGCATAACCTGACCGGTCTGGCAGGCTTTACGGCCCAGCAGGAAACCGGAGAATCGAACCTCATCGCCAGTAATAAATACCCCAACAACCTAGTGCCTACCCTGAGTGCCGTTAGCGGTATTATCACCAACGGGACCTCGGACCAGTACCAGTGGTCGCTGATTTCCTATCTGGCGCGGGCTAACTACAACTACAACAGCAAGTATTACGTAACAGCTTCGGTGCGTACCGATGGCTCGTCCCGGTTTGGCAGTGAGAATAAGTACGGCGTGTTTCCCTCGGCTGCCTTAGCCTGGCGTATTTCGGACGAGAATTTTCTACGGAACGATCGATCCATTAGTGAGCTGAAGTTGAGGGCCAGCTATGGCAAAACGGGAAATAACAACATTGGTAATTTCGAACAGTTTGCCACGATCAATTACCAGAAATACCCACTGGGCGAAACGCCGGCGGCTGGCTTTGTGCAGGGCCGACTGCCCAACCCGCTGCTGACCTGGGAAACGCAGGAACAGCTGAATGCGGGTCTCGATGCCGCCTTCCTCAACAACCGGCTTCGCTTCACCATCGATTACTTCATTTCCCGGAACACCAATCTGTTGTTGAACGTCAACACGCCGGGCATTACGGGCTTTAGCACGGCGCTGAAAAATATTGGGGAGGTACGCAACACGGGCTGGGAGTTTTCGGCCAGCACGGTCAACACCACCAGCCAGTTCAAATGGACCACCGACTTCAATATTTCGACCTTTAAAAACAGAGTCGTTAAGCTGGGGCCCAGTGGCGACCCGATCATCAACGGGGGGAACATCACCATGATTGGTCAGCCCATCGGCATGTTTTACGGCTGGCTGACCGACGGGGTGTTTCTTAACCAGGCTGAGGTGGACAGAGGGCCGGTTTTCAGTCCCGGCACGGCGTCCCGCTCCCGGCCCGGCGACCTGCGGTTTGTCGACGTCAGCGGGGCTAATGGAAAGCCCGATGGCGTTATTAACAGTTTCGATAAAACGATCATGGGATCGCCCTATCCGGATTTCTACTATGGCATGTCGAACCGGTTTGCTTATAAAAATCTGAGTTTAACGGTTAGTCTCCAGGGGGTTTCTGGCAACCAACTCCTGAGCGTTGCCCGGCGGTCAACGTACGCCACCCGGTCCCGTTTCCGGAATGCCGCGTCCCAGAACAACTACTGGCGGTCGGAGCAGCAACCGGGGGATGGCAACACTCCCCGCCCCAATGATGCCCCAACGGGCAACGTGCGGGGAGAGTATAGCCAGCGCTGGTTGGACACGGGAACGTACCTGCGCATTAATAACATATCGCTCAACTATGCGGTGCCCGACAACCTGAGCCAGCGGGTGGGCCTCAGCTCACTTCGCATCTACCTGAACGCCAACAATCCGTTTCTTTTTACCAAAAACATGGGCTTTAACCCGGACGTGAGCAACGGCGATAATCCGCTGACCCCAGGTCTGGACCTAAATGATTATCCGTTGCCCAAAAGCCTGATTTTAGGCCTGACACTTGGTTTTTAATGACCGTTTCTCCCAACTAAACCTACCAGGAAATATGAAACGTATTTTGTTCGTACTCGTACTTGCCATCCTGCTGACAACATCCTGTCGGAAAGAGTTTATCGAGCTAACGCCGGTGTCTACGGTCAGCGTCGATGTTTTGTACAAGACAGATAAAGATTTTCAGGATGCAGTTGTGGGGGTTTACAGCGGCTTCCGGTCGCCCTACCAGAGCTTCTGGCAGTTTGGCGACCTGCGGGGCGATGATGCGAAGCATGATCTGGCCAACGGGCTGGAGTCGATTCGGGTGGATAACTTCCTGACCGATTACAACGATAATATCCTGATGACAAGCTGGCGGGGCTACTATAGCGCCATCACCAATGCCAACACCATCCTGGCCAAAATTGCCGGGGCCAATACCGCTGTGGTAACCAACAAAGACCGGCATATCGGTGAAACCAAATTTCTGCGGGCGCTGGCGTATTTCAACCTGGTCCGGATTTTTGGCGATGTCCCTATGGTGACTGCACCCATCTCGACGGAAGAAGCGTACCAGAAGGGCCGGGAGAAGGTGGATAAAATATATGAGGAGGTTATTATCAAAGACCTGCTCGATGCCGAAGCCAAGCTCCCCGTCAAATACACGGGAGCCGATGTGGGCCGGGCCACCAAAGGAGCCGCCAAAGCGCTGCTGGGCCGGGTTTATCTGACCAGAAAAGAGTTTGCCAAAGCGGAAGAAAAGCTAAAGGACGTAACAACCCTTGGCTACGCGCTCCTGAAAAACTACAACGACCTATGGGATTATACCAAGGATGAACACCATAGCGAATACATTTTCGATATTGAGTACCTGGCAGGCGGCATAGGCCTGGGCAGTACATTCACCAACACGTTTACCCTGGAGTTTCAGTCCGGTGGAAAAGCACTGGTCGACGAGCTATCCCGCATATACAGCATTTTGCCCGGTGCCACCGCAGCCAGTGGGGGTAACCCAACCGCGGGTATGTTTGCGGCTTTCGACCCCAGCGACCTGCGCCGGGATGTCAGTGTAGCCAGGGGTGTTATTGGCGCCGATGGCAAGTTTGTGGCTCTGTCAACCACGGGCGTTACTTCGTTTTCCAAAAAATACATGGCCCCGCTAAAAGCCAATAACGATAGCCCGGCCAACTGGAAAGTGATTCGCTATGCTGATGTGTTGCTGATGCTGGCCGAAGCCATGAACGAAAACGGCAAAACCACCGAAGCCCTTCCGTTTCTGAATCAGGTTCGTCAACGGGCTGGACTACCGGCCTACACCGGATTAACCAAAGACGAGTTTCGCGAAAAGGTGTATCTGGAACGGCGGCTGGAGCTGTATCTGGAAGGCCACCGCTGGTTTGACCTGGTCAGAACCGGGCGTGCCTTAACGGTGATGACTGCCTTTGGCATGAAGCCCTACATGACGGTTTTCCCCATTCCGCTAACAGAGCTGGAGATTATCCGCAACCCTGCCGTTTTTGCGCAGAACCCGGGCTACGAATAGCGCACAGACACCTACTAAATAGCCCTCTCTTAGGGTTTTATCAGGACATTTTATTTGTATTTAGCAGGCTGTAGTATGCAACAGGAAATTCACCCGGTTAGTCGGCGGCTTTTTTTGATAATGGCGGGCTTTACCACGCTGGGTACTCGCTTTGAGGGGATTGACACCTTTGAAACAAAAGGAATCTCCCTCGTTGTCGACCCCGCCGATGCTGTTGCCAACGCGGCATCGGTGCAGTGGGCGGCTCACGAACTGGAACAATCATTGACTGCCCGACGCATTCCCGTTCAGCGATGCGCCCAGCTCAAACAGGCCACTGCCGGTAACTTGTGTATTGTGCTGGCCGGAGCGAGTTCCTCACTGGCTCGCCCGCTGTTAAAGGCAGGCAGAGTTGCCGTGCCCGCCGTAGCCGAAGCGCTGGGGTTAGTCATGGGGCAGTCGGCCGGAAGGCAGGTGCTGCTGGCCAGCGGTCACGACGAACGGGGGCTCCTGTATGCGTTGCTTGAACTGGCCGACCGGGTTCAGCACGATGCGCAGCCGTTAACTTCGTTGACGAGTCAGAAACCACTCGTTGAGCAACCTGCCAACGCCATCCGCAGCCTGACCCGGCTCTTTGTGAGTGAGGTAGAGGATAATGGCTGGTTCAACGACCGCGCTATGTGGCCCGAGTACCTGACCATGCTGGCTACCCAACGGTTCAATCGCTTTAACCTGAGTTTAGGCATTGGCTACGATTTTCTCCGCAACGTGACGGATGCCTATTTTCTGTTTGCCTACCCGTTCCTGTTGTCAGTGCCCGGCTATGCTGTCCGGGTGCCGGAGTTGTCGGATGCCGAGCGGGACCAGAACCTGGCCATGCTGCGCTACATCAGCGAGCAGACCGTGGCGCGGGGTATGCAGTTTCAGCTGGGTTTGTGGATGCACGGCTACCAGTGGCTTAACAGTCCGAATCCTAATTACACCATTGCCGGTATCACCCCCGAAAATCATGGCCCTTACTGCCGTGATGCCGTGCGGGCACTATTACAGGTCTGCCCGGCCATCAGTGGTGTGACGTTCCGGGTGCACGGTGAGAGTGGCGTAAATGAAGGCAGCTACAAGTTCTGGCAAACGGTGTTCGAGGGCGTGGCTACCTGTGGCCGACGGGTAGAAATCGATATGCACTCGAAGGGCATGGACCAGACCATGATCGATTCGGCCGTGAACACCGGCTTACCCATCGTGATTTCGCCCAAATACTGGGCCGAGCACCTTGGAATGCCGTACCACCAGGCCGACATCCGCGCTCTGGAAGTCCCGGATTCGAAGAAAAAAACCTCAACCCTGATGAATCTTAGCGAAGGGTCGCGGAGCTTTATGCGGTATGGCTATGGTGATTTGCTAAAAGAGAACCGGCCTTATCGGGTGCTGCATCGCATCTGGCCCGGCACGCAGCGGCTGCTGCTCTGGGGCGATCCGCTCACCCAGGCGGCCCACGCCAGAGCCTTTAGCTTTAGTGGCAGTGCGGGGGCTGAACTGATGGAGCCGCTATCGTTTAAAGGACGCCGGGGAACGGGTATTGCCGGGGGGCGCTGCGGCTATGCAGATGCCTCGCTGGAACCGCGTTGGGACTGGGAAAAATACCGGTATACCCTTCGGCTCTTCGGCCGACTGCTCTATAATCCAGAAGCGAATCCGGCAACCTGGAAACGGTATCTGAGAAAATCATTCGGAGCAGGTGCCGGGTCCATTGAACAGGCACTGGCCAACGCCAGCCGGATTCTGCCCACTGTGCTCACTGCCCACGGCACATCGGCAGGTAATAACACCTACTGGCCCGAAATGTACACCAATCAACCCATTGTGGACCCGGCCATCAATGGGAACATCAGCCACCTGTACGACACGCCCGCGCCCAAAGTGTTTGGGAATGTCAGTCCGCTCGATCCCCAGCTGTTTCTATCCATCAACAACTACGTGAACGAACTGCTAACGGGCAATCGAAGCGGCAAATACACACCCATCGACACGGCGCAGTGGCTGGACGACTACGCCACCGAGGCCGATAAACACCTGACAGCAGCCCAGGCGAACGGGACCAATACAAAAACACCCGAATTTCGGCGAATGGCGGTTGATGTAGCCATGCAAATTGGCCTGGGGCGGTTTTTTGCCAGTAAGTTTCGGGCGGGGGTTCTCTACGCCATCTATGAACAAACCGGCAACCGGACGGCCCTGGAGCAATCGCTCAAAACCTACCGCAATGCCCGGACGTTCTGGGCTGACCTGGCCAGCCGGGCCAAAGGGGTTTACAAAACTGACATTACGGTGGGCGAACAGACGTTCCTGCGGGGTCACTGGATGGACCGGCTCCCGGCCCTGGATCAGGATATTAATGCCATGGAGAAAAAACTGGCGTCGGCCACCGACAATGATGCCGCTCCGGACAGGTCCGTACAGGTGGCTATTCAGACCGCCCTGGCTCGTCCCCGGCGGGTGAGTTCCGCCAGTCGCCATAGCCAGCCATCCTCTTTTCGGGCCGGGCAGCCCGTTGCCATTCAGGTGTCTTTTGAGAAAGCACCTCAGTTGGTCAGGCTGTATTATCGGCGGGTCAACCAGGCTGAACGGTACGAGGTGATGGACATGCAGGCCGAAGGAACCCAGTATGGGGCCACGATTCCGGCGGCCTATACCAATTCACCGTATCCGCTACAGTATTATTTCGAAATAGTGGACAATCCGGAGGTCGCCTGGCTCTATCCGGGCTTCAACGCCGAACGCACCAACCAGCCCTATTTTCTGGTCCGGCAGGCCTGACCCAAACGTCGCGACGGATGAAAAACTTACTTGTTTTTGTGGCCTGTTTTGCTGGATTCGTTTCAGGTGCTTTTTCACAGACCGTGCAGCTGCTGTACGATCGAACCCGGCCCCAGACCGCCTATGCCGCCCGTATGCTGGAAAAGACACTCCGGGAACGGCATTACGTCCTGAACGAAAAGCAGACTAGGTATACCCTGACACTGGCTGTAGATACCAGTCAATCTGTTCCCGAAGCTTTTTCTATTAAACCGGCAACCGGTCAACTGACCATAACGGGCAGCGACGAACGGGGCTTGCTCTACGGCTGCCTGGCCTTGAGCGAAGACCTGCGGAATGGAACAGCCCTGCCCGACATCAGGGCCCGTCAGGAAAAAGCGAATCTGCCCTTTCGGGCCATTAAGTTCAACCTTCCTTGGGATTCGTATCGGGAAGGGTACGCCATGGAATTGCATCGGGAAACCTGCCGGGATTTGCGTTTCTGGGAGGCTTTTCTGGACATGATGGCCCAGAACCGCTTCAACGCCCTGACGCTGTGGAACCTGCATCCGTTTCCATTCATGATCCGGCCCACCAATTTTCCCGAAGCCTGCCCTTTTTCCAATCAGGAGTTGGCCGACTGGCAGGCGTTGTACCGGGGTATATTCCGACTGGCTAAGGAGCGGGGTATTGATACCTACCTGGTCAACTGGAACATTTTCGTGAGTCCTGAATTTGCCAAAGCACACCAGGCAGGCGTTGACAATCCGGAAAACCGAATTCATTATGGAAATGCCGACACGTCGGCAATTATCAAACGTTACACGCGGGAGTGCGTCACGCAGGTGCTCAACGAATATCCCGACCTGACCGGATTTGGCTTTACCCACGGCGAAGCTATGCGCGGCATGACGCCCCAGGAGCGTCAGGACTGGTTTAGCGAGACCATTCTGGCCGGTATGCGGCAGGCCAGCCGGAAAGCCAAACTCATTCACCGGGTGCCGCTTGAGGCCAATACAGGCGTGGGTGGCTCTACCAGCATTGGCACCGAACAACTGACCCGCAACGCCATGGAGGAGCTTGACTTTCTGGATGGGCCCATCTGGGCCGAAATCAAGTTCAACTGGTCGCACGCTTTTTCATCGCCGAAGCTCATTAAAGTGCACGGCGGAAAAATCAGCGACACCTACTTTACTCCACAGCCCAAAAAATACCGGATTGCCTGGATGGCCCGCAATGAGGACTTTTTCTGTCTGCGCTGGGGCGTACCGGGCTTTATCCGGGAGCACATCGCCACTAACACCCAACCCTATGTCGGGGGCTATTTTGTTGGGTCAGAGGGGTACATCCCGGCGAAGGACTACTTCACCAAACCCGGCCTGGGCGTCGACTGGCAGTATGCTTTTGAGCGGCAGTGGCTATTTTATAAGCTGTGGGGGCGGCTGCTGTATGACCCCGCCACGCCGGATGCCGTATTTAAGGCGGAGTTTACCCACCGGTACGGCAAAGGTTCTGAACCGCTGCTGGAAGCCTCGGCCCTGGCTGGCACCACCCCCTTGCGGCTGGCCTCCTACTTCGATTTCACCTGGGACTTTTCGCTGTACAGCGAAGGGTTCATGGCGATGAATAAAAAAAGCATGGACTACATTTCCGTTGACCGGCTAATCAGCCAGCCAACGACGGATACCACTGCAGTTTCGGTAGCGGATTACGTACACAAAGGGATTAATAGGGCCACCTTCGGTCCCGACAAACTTACCCCGCTCAGACTGGCCGGTTTACTCGAACAGGATTGCCGCAAAGCCCTGAATCTGGTAGCACACATCAAAACAACAGCGAATAAGGCACTGCTTTTCGAAGTGGCCGATATAAAAGCCTGGGCCTACCTAGGTCTGCATTTTGCCCAGAAACTCAGAGGAGCTACTGCCCTGGAAACCTATCGCCAACAGGGTAATGAAGCCAATAAACAGGCCGCTATCCAGTACCTGGAAAAGGCCCTCAACAACTGGGATGAGGTTATCCGCATCACTCGCCCGCTGTATAACGATATGCCCCTGGCGGCTTATTCGTATCCGCACGATGGGAAACGGCTGGTTTCTGATACAAACCGGCGGTTTCATTGGGCGATCTTAAGGCCGGACGTCGCCAAGGATGTCGAGACTGCCAGGAACTCCACCGTTCAGGCAGCCAGTAAAAAGCAATTAGTAGACCATTGACTAGCCAGGTGGCCCCGGCAATGCATACCCGATTTCAAAACCCTGTTAACTGCGTGCTCATGAATAGTAATCTCTCTTTGCTCAGATGGTTATTTTTACCGTTCCTGTTTGGTTGTTTGTCTCTGCCATTCAGGAGCTATGCCGCTGTTGAGACACCGGAGCTATCCGTCGTGACGGATCAAAAACCCGGCCTTGCCGTCAGGCATGGGCTTCGGAAAGTAACGGACGCTTTACGGGCCAGACGTATCCCGTTTGAGGAAATCAAGTCGATAGCCCAGGCACGGGGCAAACTCATTCTGGTTACCGGGCTGGGAGCCGGTGGAGGAACGGCCGCTCAGTTGCTGAAAACGGAAAGCCGACCTGCGCCGGAGGGTGTGGAGTCTCTGACAATCTGGAAAGCAACATCGGCCAAAAAGCCGGTATGGGTAGTGAGCGGGTCCGATGACCGGGGGCTGATGTATGGCTTGCTGGATGTTGCCGACCGCATTGGTTGGAGCACCGATTCGAAAACGCCCCTCAGTGAGCTGAAAGAAGTATCCGAAAAGCCCGCCGTTAGCAACCGGGCTATCTCTATTTACACCATGAACCGGGCCTACTGGGAAACGCGGCTGTACGATGAGAAGCACTGGAACCGCTACCTCGATTTACTGGCTCAGAACCGATTCAACAAGCTGGTGGTCATTTTCGGGTATGAAAACGGCGGTTTCCTGGCCCCCTGCTATCCGTACTTTTTCAATGTGGAGGGCTATCCGGATGTGCGCATGGTGGGCATCACGCCCCAGCAGCAGCAGCGCAACCTGCTGGCGTTTAACCGGCTGATCCAAATGGCCCACGACCGGGGTATTGAATTTACGGTGGGCATCTGGGACCATATTTACCGGGGTGGGGTGCAAGGCGGTGGCATTCCCGGCACAAAGGATGCCCCTGATAAACCCGTGCCGGGGCTGGTATGGGGGCTGAATGCCGATAATCTGACGGCCTACACGAAAACGGCGCTGGCTAAGTTTGTGAAACAGGTGCCACATCTGGATGCCATCCAGTTCCGAATGCACAACGAGTCGGGCCTGAAAGAAGGTGAACAGGAGAGTTTCTGGACCGATGTGTTCCGAATCATGAAAACAACGGCTCCCAACCTGCAACTGGACCTGCGGGCCAAGGAGTTGCCCGAATCGGTCATTCAGAGTGCACTGAACGTGGGCGTCAACTTCCGCATCAATACCAAATACTGGATGGAGCAAATGGGCATGCCCTACCACCCCACGCTGGTAAACCCGGACAAAAGCCCCATTCGGCATAGTTACGCGCAACTGCTGCGGTATCCGCAGAAATACCGGATGAACTGGCAGCTGTGGAGCGGAGGAACCACGCGCATACTGCTGTGGGGAAGCCCGGACTACGCCCGTCGGTTTGCCGAAAGTACGCACCTATACGACGGCGACGGTTTTGAAATAAACGAGCCGCTGGCAACCAAAATGGAAGCCCAGCCGCACGATGCGAAACCCTTTGACCTGTTGAATGCGCCATACCGGTACTACGACTGGGAGTTTGAGCGGTACTGGCACTTTTTTCAGGTTTTTGGGCGAATTGGCTATAACCCCTCGGTCGATCCGGAAATATGGCACCATGAATTTAAACGCCGGTTTGGGGCGGAAGCCGCACCGACCCTCGAAAAAGCCCTGCATCAGTCTAGCTGGATTCTGCCCCGCATCATCACCTCCAGCTACCCCTACACCAGCTTTCCTACCACCAGAGGGTGGGCAGAAAAGCAGCGCCTGGGCGATTTGCCCACCTTTGCTAAAGCTGAATTTAGTGACATGGCCCAGTTTGCCAGCTTCGATGAAGAGGCCCGGATGCATACCGACGGTGGAGAAACAGCCCGCATCTTGCCTTCAGCAAATAGCCGCTGGTTCCGGCAAACGGCAGAGAGCTTGAACCAGCTTATTGCCGAAGCCGAAAAAGCCGCCGGGCAGAAGCCAACGAAAGAATTTACGTCGACCCTCACCGATTTGAAAATACTGTCCAACCTGGCGCTGTATCATTCAAACCGGGGAATGGCCGCCGTAAACTACCGGATTTTTGACCGGACGCAGCAGGCAATGGCTCTGGACGAAGCACTAACCCACGAGCGGGCAGCCGTTGGTGCCTGGCGTCAGCTGGTAGCGGCTGCAGGCAATGTGTATACAGACAACCTGGCGCTGGGTGTGTGCGTATTCGACCTTTGCGGACACTGGAAAGACGAGCTATCGGCACTGGAAAAGGGTCTTGCTACCCTGGAGCAAAAGCGGGCTGCTTTACGGGCCGAAGCCAGTACGGCCAAAACAGCCACCTCAGGCGTGGCCCTGCCGTACAAAAAACTACCCGACAGTCCGGCGCTCCCCTCGTTCCAGATTTCGCATAATCCGGTTACAAATGCGCCCGCCGGTCAGCCTATTACTGTGCGTGTAACGGTGCAGGCACCGGCAGGGGTTAAGTGGGTTCGGTTGCGCTACCGGAACGTCAATCAGGAACTGGCCTACCAGACCATGCCCATGACTCCCTCCGGCGAAAAAGACACGTATCAGGCCGTAGTACCCGCCCGGCAGATCGACTCACAGTGGGACTTTATGTACTTTATTGAGGTGATGGACCAGAACGGGGCAGGCCAGATTTACCCAAGTCTGGACCAGGAGACGCCCTACAGAATTGTGAACTTAATCCGGTAGAGTCAACGGGTAAGTATCTTATTGTTAGCAGTATTAAAGATAAGGAGCGCCGTATGATACAGGATGAGATGACCATGAAGAAAGTTCTTTTAGTGCTGCTCGGTTGTCTGGCCGGATTTAACTGCGACGTTTATTCGCAAACGATTCATATCCGGCAATTGACCGACTCGCCACGGATTTCCTATGCCGCAAAGAAGCTGAAGAAGGCCCTGTCTGAAAGCGGATATACGCTAACCGATGGAAAAGCCGCGTATGAAATAAACCTTGGGTTGAAAGCCGACAAATCGGGTAGTGAGGCCTACTCCATAACCCCCGCTGCCCGAACCATTGCCATTACCGGGAGCGACGAAAACGGCCTGCTCTACGGCTGCCTGGCCCTGGGCGAAGACCTGCGGAATGGAACAACCCTGCCCAATATCAGGGCCCGTCAGGAAAAAGCGAATCTGCCCTTTCGGGCCATTAAATTCAACCTCCCCTGGGATACCTACCGGCATAGCCAGGCACTCGATCAGCACTGGGAAACCTGCCGAGACCTGCGCTTCTGGGAGGCTTTTCTGGACATGATGGCCCAGAACCGCTTCAACGCCCTGACGCTGTGGAACCTGCATCCGTTTCCGTTCATGATCCGGCCCACCAACTTCCCCGAAGCCTGCCCCTTCACCAATCAGGAGCTGGCCGACTGGCAAGCCTTGTACCGGGGTATATTCCGACTGGCGAAGGAGCGGGGTATCGACACCTACCTGGTCAACTGGAACATCTACGTAAGCCCTGAATTTGCCAAAGCCCATCAGGTTGCCATGGATAATCTGGACCACAAAATCCACGCAACCGGCGACACATCGGCAATTATCAAACGCTACACGCGGGAGTGCGTCACGCAGGTGCTCAACGAGTATCCCGACCTGACCGGATTAGGCTTTACCCACGGCGAAGCCATGTGGGGCCTGACGCCCCGGCAGCGTCAGGACTGGTTTAGTGAGACCATTCTGGCGGGTATGCAGCAGGCCAGCCGGAAGGCCAAACTTATTCACCGGGTGCCGCTTTCGGCCAATCTGGCGCTGGGTGGGTCAACGAGTGTCGATACGGAACAGCTAACCCGCAAAGCCATGGAGGAGCTTGATTTTCTGGATGGGCCTATCTGGTCTGAAATCAAGTTCAACTGGTCGCACGCCTTTTCATCGCCCAAGCTCATAAAAGTGCACGGCGGCAAGCTGAATGATACCTATTTTACCCCCATGCCCAAAAACTACAAAATCGCCTGGATGGCCCGTAATGAGGACTTTTTCTGTCTGCGCTGGGGTGTGCCGGGCTTTATTCGGGAACACATCGCCACCAACACCCAACCGTATGTGGGCGGCTATTTCGTTGGCTCAGAATGTTATATCCCGGCTAAGGATTACTTCACCAAACCCGGTCTGGCGGTCGACTGGCAGTATGCTTTTGAGCGGCAGTGGCTGTTTTACAAGCTGTGGGGGCGGCTGCTGTATGACCCCGCCACGCCGGATGCGGTGTTTAAAGCGGAATTTACCCATCGGTATGGCAAAGGAGCGGAACCGCTGCTGGAAACCTCGGCCCTGGCTGGCACCACCCCCTTACGGCTGGCTTCCTACTTCGATTTCACCTGGGACTTCACGCTGTATAGTGAAGGGTTCATGGCGTTGAACAACAAAAGCATGGACTACATTTCCGTTGACCGGCAGATCAGTCAGCCCCCCGCCGATGGGGCGTATGTATCGGTTCTGGAGTACGTGAAAACGGTAGCAAAGGGTGGTTCTTTCGGGAAGAACAGAATTACACCACCGGACCTGATTCGGCAACTGGAGCAGGATTGCCAGAAGGCGCTGGCGTTGGTGAAGCCTGTCAAAACAACCGGCAGTGCATTACAGCAGGAGGTAGCCGATGTGAAAGCGTGGGCACACCTGGGCCTGTATTTTGCCCAAAAGCTCAGGGGGGGCGTGGCCTTGCAGACCTACCGGATTCAGGGCGATGAGAAAAATAAAGCGCTGGCCATTCAGCATCTGCAAAACGCCCTGAAGCAGTGGGATGAGGTAATTGCGCTGACACGCCCGCTGTATAACGACATGCCCCTGGTCCACTTCAGCGAATCGGACGACACCCGGCGGTTCCACTGGGAGAAACTAAGACCCGCTGTAGCCAACGATATTGATATTGCCCGCAATGCTTCCGTTACCCTAACCAATTAACCCCTTCACTTTATGAAACTCGTCCTTGTCTTTTTTGCCAGCTTTCTGTTCGTGGCCTCCGCCCCGCGTTCATTCTTTTGGGCGGATAACATGACCCATTCGTTGGAGAATCAAGATGATCCCCTGAAAAAACGAAAAACGGGCAGCCCGCTCGACCACTTACCCAAAAACATTGAGGTGTTAACCGGCTTTGGCGAACGCGCTGATTTTTCGCCGGATAACAAACGGATTGCGTTTATGACCAAGAGTTTTGGGGATGCCATGGTGCTGGACCTGGCCACCCGCCAGGTTAAATGCCTGACCTGCAACGTACCGGCTGCCGTTTTTCTGCGGGTCATGCACCTGGCCAACGGCGATTACATACTGATTGGTCCGGAAAAGTTTCAGGATATCCGCACTAGCCGGTCGAGGGACAATGAGCTATGGTACCTGAGTAAAGTGCCGGGCTCAAAGCCGGTTAAGCTGGGCGTACACATGAGCGAAGGCATGGCTATTTCGAAGCAGAGCATGAAAATTGCCTATTCGCAGGTGCATGACCAGGCCCCGGAACTGGCCGAGAATGCCTCCCGGCTGGTTGTTTGTGAGGTCGATTTATCCGGCAGTATGCCCAGGCTGATCAACAAAAAGACGGTCTATGAAGGAAATGGGTATCCTTTTGAAGCCCAGGACTTTTTCGATAATGAGTCAAAAATGGTCTTCGTTCGGTACGAGCCCGTTCGGGATGCGAACGGGAAACAAACCGGTCTGAACGCGTCAACGATGACCCTCGACCTGAAAACGAACGAAGTCGTCAACCACTCCCAGAAACCGAACACGTACAATGAATGCGAAGGAGTTTTTCCGGATGGCAAGTATACGCTGGTGGAGGCCGACCGGCAGTGCGATTGGCTGGGCGGCAAGCGGGGTCCAGCCAACATCGATATCTGGAAACTGAAGCTCGACGGTACCGGGAAGGATTTCGTTCGGCTCACCAACTTCAACGATTATGAAGGGGGCAAAGCGTCTAATCCGGTGGTATCGACAAATGGAAAATTCATGGCTTTCCAGCTGGCCAACACCGCCGATCCCGCTGGCGTTGGCTATGGACTGCTGCTGTACAAGTTTTAACGGCCGACGCTAGCGGGTAATTTCTACTCTCTTTCTCCCACCCACCATCACTACGCTGGTATGACCGTTTTCCTAAACCGATTCCTGTAGATGAACTATACGCAAGTTACCGACCCGCTTAACTACCTCGGTTTATCTGCTTTAATGGCAGCTTTACCTATCCTGTTCATCTTCTGGGCATTAATTATCCGCCGGATGAAGGGTTACCAGGCCAGTTTACTGACCACGCTGGTTGCCCTGCTGGTGGCTGTTCTGCTGTATGGTATGCCCGTCAAGCTCGCAGCGCTGTCGACCCTGCACGGGGCGCTCTACGGTCTGTTTCCCATTTGCTGGATCATCATCGGCGCCGTTTTTCTCTACAACATAACCGTTGCCAGCGGCCAGTTTGAGGTGATCAAAAACTTCATGGCATCCATTACACCCGACCGTCGACTTCAGGCGTTGCTAATCGCGTTCTCATTCGGGGCCTTTCTGGAAGGCGCTGCCGGTATGGGGGCTCCGGTAGCCATTACGGCGGCTATGCTGGTAGGGCTGGGGTTCAATCCGCTCTACGCGGCTGGTATCTGCCTGGTGGCCAACACAGCACCGGTCGCCTTCGGGGCCGTTGGCACGCCCATTCTGGTTGCCTCGCAGGTGTCCGATATACCCGATATGGCAATTTCTCAACTCGTCGGGCGCACGCTACCCATACTGTCTGTGCTGGTACCGCTCTACCTGGTTACGCTGATGGCCGGGTTCAGAAAGTCGCTGGAGGTGTTACCCGCAATCATCGTTTCCGGTGTGTCGTTCGCTTTTTTTCAGTGGATCACCTCCAACTATTTAGGTCCTATGCTGCCCGATGTCATTGCCGGGCTGGCCTCTATTCTGTGCCTGATGCTACTGCTGAAATACTGGAAGCCCAAAACGGTTTGGCGTTTTCAGGAAGAACCTCCCCAAACCTTGGAAACGGAACTCCGGTATTCGTCGGGGCAGATTCTCCGGGCCTGGACGCCTTTTCTTATCATGACCCTGATGGTGATTGCCTGGGGACTGGAGCCCGTTAAAGCAGCGCTGAACTCGCTTGGCCACGTTAAGTTTATGGTGCCGGGTCTGGAAAATCTGGTAAAAGCCGATGGAAGCCCACTGGTCGTTAAACCCGTTGAATTTAACTACCTGTCCAATCCCGGTTCGGCCCTGTTGCTGGCTGCACTGATATCGCTGCCACTGATTGGCATGCGTTATGCGGAAGGGGCGAAAGTTTACCTTGATACGCTTGTGCAGTTGAAGTTCTCCATCGTCACCATTGCGTCGGTGGTTGGTTTTGCCTTTCTCGCCAACTATTCGGGCATGTCGATTACCATGGCGGTGTCGATGGCCAGCACGGGCGCACTATTTCCTTTCTTCTCGCCGGTACTGGGCTGGCTTGGCGTGTTCCTGACGGGTTCCGATACCTCGGCCAATGCTCTGTTCTGTAAACTTCAATATACCTCGGCCGATACCATCGGGATCGATCCGCTGATAACGGTGGCAGCCAATGCATCGGGTGGGGTTACGGGAAAAATGATTTCGCCCCAGTCCATTGCCATTGGGGCCGCAGCCGTAGGGCTGGTCGGGCGCGAATCGGAGCTATTTCGATTCACGGTGAAACATAGCTTCATCATGCTGCTGGCCGTGTGTCTGCTCACGCTGATGCAAGCGTATGTAACGCCCTGGATTGTGCCCGCCTACCGGTTGATGGAAGCCACAACCACTGCTACTGTTGCGGACGTGTCAGCCGGGTTTTTGTACATGACGTTACTGATGGTGCTGATTGTACTAATTGCCCTAGCTGTTGTGCTGCTAAATCGGAAGCGAATCAGACTAGTCTAACGGTTCGTCCGTAGTAAATAGCGCATTTCCAGTACTTTAGTAAAAAACAAATTCTCAACCCCTGACGCTGTCCTACTCCATGACCATTGGCCTTTTTATTCCCTGTTACGTCAACCAGTTTTATCCGCAGGCGGCCATTGCTACCCTGCAGTTGCTGCGAAAGCTGGGCGTCGATGTAGTATACCCGCCCAAACAAACCTGCTGCGGGCAACCCATGGCCAACTCCGGCTTTGAACACCTCACCCAGGAGTGCAATGACCTTTTTGTGGAAAACTTCAGCCGATTCGACTACATCGTGGCTCCTTCGGCCAGTTGTGTACTCCATATCAAGGACCATCTGCATTCGGCTGATGACCCGGCCTTGGCCGACAGTATCCGGACCAAAACCTACGAGCTGGTCGAATTTCTAACCGATGTGCTGCAGGTCGATACCCTGAAAGCCACGTTTCCCCATAAGGTGGGCCTGCATCAAAGCTGCCACGGGCTGCGGGGCCTCCATCTGGCCCAGATGAGTGAACTAAACGCAGCCCCATTTTCCAAACCCGTGCGTTTGCTGAACATGGTCGAGGGGCTGGAACTGGTGGACCTGGACCGGCCCGACGACTGCTGCGGGTTCGGGGGCACGTTCTGCGTGGCCGAAGAAGCCGTATCGGTCAAGATGGGGAAAGACCGGGTGCAGGATCACCAGCGGAGCGGGGCCGACTACATCACCTCAGTCGATCTATCCTGCCTGATGCACCTAGAAGGCATCCTGCAGCGGAACAGAAGCGGCCTGAAAGCGCTGCACATTGCCGAAATCTTAAACGCTACTCACTAATGGAAAAAGCACTAAAAGATCATGCCGCCCTGGCGGAGGAGTTTATTAAAGACGAAGAGCGTGTCGACTGGCACGACGGGGCCCTGTGGTGGATTCGCCAGAAGCGGGACATAGCCGCCAAGAACATACCCGAATGGGAAGCCCTGCGCGAAGCGGCTTCACAAATCAAAAACAACGTGCTGTCCAACCTGCACGATTATCTGCTGGAATTTGAAGCCAACGCCCAGAAGAACGGCATCACCGTACACTGGGCCGCCGATGCCGAGGAACACAACGCTATTGTGTATTCCATCCTGAAGGCGAAGGACATCAATCAGCTGGTCAAGAGCAAATCCATGCTAACCGAAGAATGCCACCTGAACGAGTACCTGATCGAACGGGGCGTCGACGTGATCAATTCCGACCTGGGCGAATACATTCAGCAATTGGACAACGAACCCCCCAGCCATATTGTGCTGCCCTGCATTCACAAACGGAAAGAAGAAATTGGGGCTATCTTCCACGAGCACCTGGGCACCGAAAAAGGCGTATCGGACCCCACTACGCTGACCCGCTTTGCCCGTCGGCACCTGCGCAATGTGTTCGTTACCCGGCGGGCGGCTCTCACGGGCGTGAACTTCGCCGTGGCCGAAACCGGTGAATACGTCGTATGTACCAACGAAGGAAACGCCGATATGGGTGCGCATTTGTCCGAGGTGCAGATTTCGTCGATGGGCATTGAAAAGATCATTCCTAAAAAGAAGCACCTGGGCGTGTTCCTGCGGCTGCTGGCCCGCAGTGCTACCGGCCAGCCCATCACCATCTATTCCAGCCATTTCAGGAAGCCCCGCCCCGGTCAGGAGATGCACCTGATCCTGGTCGACTATGGCCGGAGCCGCCAGCTGGGCCGCCCCGACTTCCGGGATTCGCTGAAGTGCATCCGGTGTGGTGCGTGCATGAATACCTGCCCCGTTTACCGGAAAAGTGGCGGCTTGAGTTATCACAATACAATTTCGGGGCCCATTGGCGCTATTCTGGCTCCCAACCTGGACATGAGGAAGCATGCCGATCTGCCCTTTGCCTCGACGCTTTGCGGCTCCTGCTCTAATGTTTGTCCGGTGAAAATCAACATCCATGAGCAGTTGTATAAGTGGCGGCAGGTAATCGTTCAGGAGGGCTACGCGGCCAATACCAAAGTGATGGGCATTAAAGCCATGGCCTGGACCCTGTCCTCGCCCGCGTCCTACGCCCGAATCGGGAAAGCCGGCCGATGGGTGCTAAACAACATTCCATTTGCGGTCAACAATAAGTTTAACCCGTGGTATAAACAGCGGGAAATGCCCGACGGCTCGAAAGGGTCTTTCGGGGAATGGTACGCAAAAAATGGCCGAAACGAGGAGGAAGGCAAGCAACCCGAAACGACCCAGACTCCGGATGTACCCCTAACCGACATGCACCATGAGCGCTAGAGAAAGCATATTAGCCGCCGTGTTATCCAATCAGCCGCCTACCAGTGCGCTGCCCGATATTGATGCCTTCAAGGGTACGGAGCAGGATATCGTATCAGGGTACAGGAAGGTGTTTGCCAGCATTGGGGGCCAGGTCTTTACCGTTAAAAGCCTGTCGGAGATCAATTTCCTGATTCAGGAGAATTTTGACGTTTCCCTGCGCATCATCACCACCTTACCGGCACTGCATCAATCCGGCGACGGGATCGAACTGCTCTCCGCCGAGGTATCGCCCCATTCGTACGAGGATATTGAACTGGCAGTGCTGGAGGCAGAACTGGCCGTAGCCGAGAACGGAGCCGTCTGGCTGCCCGAACAACGGATGGGCCAGCGGATCATTCCCTACATCTGTCAGCATCTGGCGGTGGTGGTTCCTGCCGAACGGATCGTGCCGACCCTGCACGAAGCCTATGAAAAGATTGGCGTGGGCGACTATGGGTTCGGGGCGTTTATTGGCGGCCCTTCCAAAACCGCCGATATTGAACAAGCCCTGGTACTGGGCGCACACGGCCCCATTTCCATGACGGTTTTCATCCTCGACCAGACCGAACAAGCTGTGCCTGACCAATAACCCAACATGGCTACCAACTGACTTTTATGTTTACCGGTAAACCTTATCCTTACCCTATGCCTATCATTCGCGACAATCTGCTGGAAGTTTATGCTGATGTATATACCGCCGAAGTTCTGTCGGCGCTTTCTGCCCTGGGTCACTTCAACAAACGCATTAAAGAGGTGATGGCCACCCGGATGAAACGCCGGGCCAACCGGCAGGAGCACAAAACCCGGATTACCTTTCTCGACCCGGACAGCACCATTCCCGGAACAACCGTCAATGTGCAGGATGCCCGCGAGGGCAGGTTCGAAGGGGCTGTTATTCCAGCCGACCTGCAGCGGCAGTGGATTCAGGGTACCGGCCCGGCGGCTAAACCCAACACCCCGGTTGAGAACAGCATTCGAAACGTAGCCTATGCGCTGCTGTCGGGTGCCGACGGCTGGATGTTCGATGGCGAAGATGCCCTGGGGCAAATCTCTACGATGTCGCTCGATAACCAGCGGAACCTGAAGCTGGCCATTCACAAAGATCCGCTGTTTCTGACCGTTGCCGGGCAGGTAGCCACCGAAATGAACCGCTGGGCGGAGTCGTTTCTGGGCCGTAAAACCATTACTAACTGGGAGGAGCAACTGGATTTTACGACGAAGATTTTCCGGGCGCGTGGCCTCCACCTCGACGACCGCCACATTCGGGATGCGGACGGCGAAGCGATGGCGGCCTCCATCGTTGATGCAACGCTTTATGTGGTCAACAATTACAAGGCGCTGCAACAGGCAGGATCATCCATCGTACTGTATTTACCAAAAATTCAGACCGCCGAAGAGGCTGGCGTATGGAATGAATTGCTCAGTGCCCTTGAAAACCATCTTGGCCTGGACGTTGGCACGATAAAGGTCTACGTACTCGTCGAACAGCTCGAAGCTACGCACCAGCTTATGGAGATCCGGGCCGCATTAGGTAAGCATTTTGTGGGATATAATACGGGTCGCTGGGACTACATCAACAGCGTATCGGACGCAATGGCCTGGGACACGGGTTTCGTAAATCCCAACATCGAAGCCATTACCATGACCTACGGCTATATGCGGAATTACGAAGACCGCGTTAGGCGGGCAGTCAACACGCCCGACAGCAACGGCAACTTCGCCTTGTGGCAGGGTGGCATGGAGCCCAATATTCCCGTAGGTTCCGAAGCGGGTGTTGCGGCCAGCATGCAAAAAGCGGTAGCCGGTGCCGAGCGCGAACAGCGCGAAGGCGCCAGCGGCAAGTGGGTGGCGCACTGGAAAATGGTGCATATCGTTCGGCCCGTCTGGGAAAAAGCGGGGCAGGCCAATCAGCTGGGCCGCCCTTTCCCGCGACTGACGTACACCCAGGCCGATGCCGATGGGTTAATCCTGATTGAACCCGCACCCACCGACATTCGGGGTGCCCGCAACCTGCTTAGTGTAGCGTTACAGTACGGTAACGCCTTCGGGCAGGGCATGCAGGCGGCTGCCCTGAAACCCGCCAACTTCTTCGGCAACGATGATATCCTGTACCTGATGGAAGACATGGCCACCGGCGAAATCCGACTTAGTATACTCTGGGAATGGATGCATAAAGGAGCCATACTTACCGAGGATGATGCAGAAACGGGAACAAAAGCCGGAGACATTTTTTCGGAAGCGTTGTATAATCACCTGTTAGAGCAGGAATACGATAAACTGCTGAAGGCGGGTAACAAAGATGTGTACGAATCGTCGAAAAGCACTACCCTGCCCATCGCCCGCGAAATTACCAATACGTACATGCTCAGCGAGATCAAACCGCCCTGGTTTATCGACCTGCTGAATATCAACCTCAATAATGTTGACCTGAACGTGGCCAAAGACCGTATCAGCTTATATATGGATACGTTGGTTAAAGAAGGCAAACGGTTGACCGAGAATCTTGATTTTGTAAAGCCGGTTAAACAAACACCTGTTTCCGCATTGTAAACTTGTAAAGCAGCAAAACCAATCCCTTCCTGCGCAGAGCTTCTCGCGTAAATCACTCAAAGTCAGACTATTGATTTACGCTAGAAGGGGGAATGCTTGTGCCTGATTTTTAACATAGGGTAGTTTTGCCGTGTCGTACAAAAACCGTCACTTGGATATCCTTGGTTGAACAACCGTCTTTTCAATCTGCTTCCGGTACCGCTTCACACCAGATATCCTGATGCCAGTCAGGCTTACGATTTCGGCCACCGATAAGCCCCGCTCCAATGCTTTGTTGACTTTTCAAGTACGCTAGTTCAAGCTATGCCCTTTAGAGCAAGACTTTAGTTGCTACTCATTTCGGTATTTTTGTCCTATGAAGCAGCAACGGGCTGGTAGCCACTCAGTTCATAATGTGCAATTGCATCTTGTTTGGAGTACCAAGTATCGGTATCAGGTGCTGACAGGCGAGGTTCAACTGCGGTGTCGCGAGCTGATTCGCCAAACGTGCAATACGCTGGACGTACAGATCTTGAAAGGTGTGGTTAGCAAAGATCACATCCATTTGCACGTATCTTATCTACCCTAGTTGAGTGTGAGCGAGTTGGTCAAACGGCTGAAAGGTCGGAGTGCGAAACTGCTCTTGGCTGAGTACCCGGAACTGAAACGGCGCTATTGGGGTGGTCATTTTTGGGGAATTGGTTATGGTGCCTGGAGCAGGGCCGCCCGTACGGCGTGGGCTCGATTACCGATGAATTATTACAGTCGTACTTGGACCATCATAAAGAGTACCCGAATGGGGATGAGAATTTTATTCTGGAATGACGAAACGTCACGGGTAAATTCGAGTGGGCTACGGATTTCAACCCATCCACGTACCGAAACAAGGTCACCAAACTGGGGCCGGAAGGGGTACCCATCATTGGCAATTACCACATTACCCAGATTGGTCAGCCCATCGGCATGTTTTACGGGTATCAAACCGATGGAATTTTTAAAAGCCAGGCCGAACTGGATGCCGGACCGATCTATAATCCGGGTGCCGCCGACCGATCGCGGGTGGGTGATATTCGGTTTAAAGACATCAGCGGCCCCAATGGTGTACCCGACAAAATCATTAACACCTACGACCGGACTATCATTGGATCACCTTATCCTGATTTTTATTACGGTATGACCAACCAATTTACCTACCGGGGTATCAGCCTGATTGTCAACATTCAGGGGTCGCAGGGCGGTCAGACGTTCACTGAGGGCGACCAGCACCTTTACACGCGTGCCCGCTTCCGGCAGTGGTACACGGAGACCAACTATTAGAAATCCGAGGCCGATCCCGGCGATGGCAAAACAGTTCGCCCGAATAATGATCCCAAAGGGGGACTGCGCCAGAAATCGGACCGCTACATCAATCCGGCCTCGTTCTTTCGGGTCAACAACATCACGCTGGCCTATCAGTTACCGGGGGGTATAACCAACCGGCTTGGCCTGGGAATGATTCGGACATACGCAACCGCCACGAATCCGTTGCTGCTAACCCGCAACAACTCGTTTAATCCCGAAGTGAGCAACGGCACCAACTCCCTCACGCCGGGTGTAGATAACGACAACTACCCCATTCCTAAGAGTTTGATTGTCGGCCTGAATCTATCTTTCTAACTTAGTCAATTGCAACACCGTGAAAAATCTGGCTTCGTTTGTCTTCGTCTTGCTGCTGTCGATTGGCTGTAGCAAGAACTTTGTCGACCTGCAACCCATTTCGACGGTCAGTATCGATGTCCTCTACAAGACGGATAAAGACTACGTCGATGCCCTGACGGCTACCTACAACACCTTACAGGATCAGTACCGGAGTTTCTACATCTTCGGTGATATTCGGGGGGACGATACTTGGCAGGAAATTGTCAAAAATAACGCCCAGTCCTACGCCAATGCCTTCGTCATCACCAGCGCGGAACCACTGATGAACACCACCTGGGGTAATTATTACAGGCTCATTGTCCGGGTGAACCTGTTGCTTTCCAAAATCGAATCGGCCGATCCGGCTCAGGTTAAGCTCAAAGACCGGTACAAACCAGAAGCCTGGTTTATGCGGGCGTTGGCTTATTTTGATCTAATCCGCATTTTTGGCAAAGTCCCCAGGATTACAACGCCCCTGTCGGTGGAGAATGCCTATAAAGTACCCCGCGAGGAGGTGGACAAAATTTATCAGGAACTGATTATTCCCGACCTGCTGGCGGCTGAGATGGGTCTGTTGAAAACCTATACGGGTACCGACGTAGGGCGACCGACGATTGGAGCGGCCAAAGCACTGCTGGGCAAAGTGTATTTAACCATTCGCGATTTTCCGAAGGCCGAGGCCAAACTACAGGAAGTGACGACGCTGGGTTACGCCCTGCTGCCCAGGTTTACCGACCTGTTCGATTATAGTAAAGATGAGCACCACGCGGAATACATCTTCGATGTGGAGTACGTGGATGGGGGGGCTGGGTAAGGGTAGCAACTTTACGCACGCTTTCCTGCCTAACTACGCCCCCCTGTTGACCCTGTCCAGAGTGGTAGGCAACGGCGATGGACAAAATTCGCCCACGCAAATCCTGATGGATCTGTTCACGGCTCAGGATCAGCGCAAAGACATTACGGTGGGTATACCCGGCGGGTATCTTAATGCCAACGGGGTCTTTGTAAAGTTACCCTCTAATACCAGCCAAACGTTCACCAAAAAATACGTTACCCCAACAACCATTCTCAACGATAGCAAGGCAAACTGGAAAGTAATTCGTTACGCCGACGTGCTGTTGATGGTGGCCGAGGCCCTCAACGAAAACGACAAAACGGCCTAGGCCCTTCCCCTGGTGAATCAGGTCCGGCAACGGGCGGGGGTGCCCGCCTATTCCGGGTTGACCAAGGATGATCTACGCGAAAAAATCTACGTGGAACGCCGGTTAGAATTATCGTTTGAGGGACATCGTTGGTTTGATCTGCTCCGCACCGGGCGAACGTTCTCGACGATGAAAGACAAAGGGATGCTCAACTACATGACCGTATTTCCCCTGCCGCTGAGTCAGGTACAACTCATTAATAATCCGGCTGTATTACCCCAAAATGAGGGTTACAACTAAACTACGTTCCCACCCGATTCGACCCCCGTTTACATGGATCAATTCAATCAATCGCGCCGACGTTTTATCAAAAATACCGCTGCAGGTACGTCCCTGCTGGCCACCGCGCCCTTCTCCATCGTACCAACCCCGGCGGCAACAGCTCTGGTGACGGGGGCGGAAAAACTACCCTGGTATAAAACCGTCACGCGCTGGGGACAGATCAACATTACCGAAAAAGACCCCCAGCAGTACGACATCGACTGGTGGCGGCAGTTCTGGAAAAATAGTCACACCCAGGGTGTCATCGTCAATGCTGGGGGGATCGTGGCTTATTACCCTACCAAAATCCCCTACCACCACAAAGCTACTTACCTCGGCGACCGTGACCTGTTCGGCGAGCTTTGTAAGGCGGCCCACGATGATGGATTGGTCGTGTTTGCCCGCATGGACTCCAACCGAGCGCACGAAGAATGTTATACCGCCCACCCCGACTGGTTCGCCCTGAATGGACAGGGCAAGCCCTACCGGGCCGACGACCTGTACGTTGCCTGCGTCAACAGCCCCTACTACCAGGAACACATCCCGGCCATCCTGACCGAGATCGTTCAGTTGTACAAACCCGAAGGCTTTACCGACAATAGCTGGAGCGGCCTGGGGCGAAACTCGATTTGCTACTGTGAATACTGCCAAAAGAGTTTCAAGGACAAGGTTGGACACGCCATTCCCCTCAAAAAGGACTGGGACGATAAAGTCTATAAACAGTGGATTCGCTGGAACTATGACCGAAGGCTGGAGATATGGGACCTGAACAACCGCACCACCAAAGCCGCCGGGGGACCTGACTGTACCTGGTCGGGGATGAACAGCGGGTCCATGAGCGGACAAAGCCAAAGTTTCCGCGACTACAAGGAAATTGCCAAACGCGCCGACATCCTCATGCTCGACGAGCAGTCACGTACCGACGCGGGTGGTTTTCAGCATAACAGTGAACTGGGCAAGCGGGTACATGGCCTGCTGGGATGGGACAAGCTGGCACCCGAAAGCATGGCACTATATCAGCACGTACGGCCCTGGTTCCGGCTGTCGAGCAAGCCGGCGGCCGAATCCCGCATGTGGATGGTCAGCGGGATAGCGGGGGGCATTCAGCCCTGGTGGCACATGATTTCGGCCTACCACGAAGATCGGCGCATGTACCATACGCCCGACCCTGTTTTCAACTGGTACAGAGCCAACGAAGCGTATCTGATTAACCGCAAACCCGTGGCTAATATCGGCGTGGTATGGTCCCAGCAGAACATTGATTTCTACGGTCGGGACAGTGTGGACGAACGGGTGGAACTGCCCTGGCGGGGCATGACGCAGGCGCTTATCAGGGCCAGAATTACGTACCTGCCCGTTCATGTGGACCATATTGACCGGGACGCGGCTACGCTCTCGGTGTTGGTACTGCCCAACCTGGCGCTGATGACAACCGAGCAGATGGCGGCTATCCGGCGGTTTGTTCAGAAAGGGGGCAGTGTCGTCGCCACGGGCGAAACAAGTCTGTACGATGAGTGGGGTGATATCCGGTCCGACTACGGACTGGCCGATGTGTTCGGCGTACACATGGTTGCCACGGGCGAGAAAAACGTGCCGACTGAGAAAGCGGCCCGCGATGCCTACCACACCTACATGCGGCTGACCCCCGAACTGCGGGCCAGTCTGAAGGGGCCACACACGAGCGGGGAGCCAAAAGTGGGCACCGCTAAACGCCACCCGATCCTGAGGGGCTTTGAAGAGACGGATATTCTGCCGTTTGGGGGGTTGCTCGAACCAAAACGGGTAGATGCGGGCGCGGAGGTACTGACAACCTACATTCCCCAGTTTCCCACCTACCCACCCGAAAAGGCGTACATGCGAACCCCCACGACCAACATTCCGGCCATTGTGGTCCGCACGGCACCGGGCGGGGGGCGGGTCGCCTTTATTCCCGCCGACATCGACAAGCAGTTCGGCCTGCTGAACCTGCCCGATCATGCTGATTTGCTGGCTAACGCGGTACGGTGGGCGGCCAACGATGCGTTGACCTTGCGAGTGGAAGGAGCCGGTTTGTTGGATTGCCATGTGTATGAGCAACCCAGACGCCTGGTTGTGCACGTGGTCAATCTGACGAATACTGCGACCTGGCGGCAACCCCTGGACGAACTGATTTCCATCGGGCCGTTTAAACTGACCCTGACCCTACCTAAAGGAGTCAGCGGTAAGAAAGGACAGTCACTTGTGTCGGGCGAGTCAATGGCCGTGACCGTACGGGGTAGTTCGGCCACTATAGACATGAAGTCCATACGGGACCACGAAGTGATCGTGATTTCGTGAAGCTGTGGTTGACTGCAATCGGCTGGTGTATGCTGATTGCCTCTACGGCGGGTAAAAAAACGGGCCTTCTGGTTTGCTTTCACGGCGTGGTTAAGACCTGCGCCCGGTTACTATTAAACACTTGGTTTCAGGACACTAACTTAACCAGCCATAATTGAACCCACCATGAAATGGACTCAGGTTATCGACCCTCTGAATAACATGGCGTTGTCGGTTCTGATGGCGGCATCACCCATTATTTTCATTTTTTGGGCATTGATTATCCGAAAGATGAAGGGCTACCAGGCCAGTCTGATTGCCATTGTTATTGCCGCCGTTGTGGCTACCGGGGTATACGGAATGCCGGTGACGTTGGCGGTCCTCTCCATAGGGCACGGGGCCATGTACGGTCTCTTCCCCATTTGCTGGCTGGTGGTCATGGCAGTCTTTCTCTTTAACATAACTGTTAAAAGCGGGCAGTTCGAGATCATCAAACACTACATGGCCTCCATCACGGCCGACCGGCGGCTTCAGGCGTTGCTGATTGCCTTCTCGTTTGGCTCGTTTCTAGAGGGTACGGCCGGCTTTGGGGCACCCGTAGCCATCACGGCTGCCATGTTGGTGGGTCTGGGTTTTAATCCGCTCTATGCATCGGGTATTTGCCTGATTGCTAACACCGCCCCCGTTGCATTCGGGTCCATTGGCATTCCGATCACGGTTGCCTCCCAGGTGTCCGGCATCCCCGAAATGCCGATTTCGCAGATGGTCGGGCGCACTCTGCCCATCCTGTCGGTGCTATTACCTTTTTATCTGGTAACGATTATTGCCGGTTTCAAAAAGGCGAAGGAAATTCTGCCGGCTGTTTTGGTATCGGGTGTTTCGTTCGCCTTTTTGCAATTTCTTTCGTCCAACTATGTAGGCCCTGCCCTGCCCGATGTCATCGCAGGACTGGGTTCAATTATCTGCCTGATGATTTTTTTGCGGGTCTGGAAGCCTAAGACAACCTGGCGCTTTGCCGATGAACCGGCCCAGACATTCATCACCGATACCACCTACAGCGGCGGGCAACTGCTGCGGGCCTGGTCGCCATTTATCGTGCTGACCATTATGGTGATTGCCTGGGGCCTACAACCCATCAAAGACACGCTCAACGCCATTGGCTTGTTTCAGTTCGAGGTTCCGGGGTTGCATAATGTTATTCAGGCCCGGGACGGCACCTTGTTGCCCAAAATATTCAAGGTCAACTATTTATCGGCCGCTGGCACGGCTATTTTGCTGGCAAATCTGGTGGCGATCCCGCTCGTTGGGTTAACTTACCGCGAGGGAGCGAAAGTGTTCGTGGCTACCCTGAATCAATTAAGATTCCCGATTCTCACCATCGCTGCGGTGTTGGGCTTTGCTTACATCGTCAATGACTCGGGGATCACCCTCACGCTGGCGGCTGTGCTGGCCAGTACGGGCTTTCTGTTTCCGTTTTTTGCGCCCGTCCTTGGTTGGCTTGGTGTGTTCATTACTGGTTCAGACACGTCGGCTAATGCGTTATTCAGTAAACTTCAATATGCTACGGCCCAGTCTATTGGGGTCGATCCGGTGGTAACCGTGGCGGCTAATGTGTCGGGTGGGGTAGTTGGTAAAATGATCTCTCCCCAATCCATTGCCGTAGCCGCTGCTGCGGGCAACCTGGTGGGTCAGGAGTCGCAGCTTTTTCGTTTCACGGTCAAGCATAGCTTTATTATGCTGATCGCGATTTGCTTCATTACCCTGGCCCAGGCGTACGCCGTCAAATGGATTATTCCACAATACGACGGGCTAGGCGGCAAAACGATAACGGGCGTCCCCAATGTGGCCAAAGGGTACACGTATCTGATTATTTTAGCTACTCTGTTGGCTTGTATTACCGCTGTCATCCGGCTCACGAACCGGAAGAATGAACAAACCCCTAAATTAATAAGTTGATTTCTCGCCATTTGAACACTTGGAGTAATCTGCTTTGTAACTGAATAAACGTTCATTTCAAGATAGGCATTAACAAGGTGACCGAGTTAATCCAGTTTGCAATTCGGAACGGGTTGTAGTCAGACTGATTTCTAATCAGGTGATTCCGTCAGTACACCTAACTGCTCGAAAAACCGCTCCCAGAAGGTCTGAGTGCGGCTTTTTCGAGCAGTGATTATTTCAGCATACTTCTCTTAATCCGGCATTTGCTGGAAATAGGTCTTCCGCGTTTTCTTCTTGGTATAAAACTGCGTGGTTTCCATCGTTTCGTGGCGTAGATGTTGTTGTACGTGCTCCAGGCTAATACCCGCTTCGAGCAACAACTGGCCAACCGTATGCCGCAGGCTGTGTGCCGACATACCAGCCCGCTTCATTCCGTGTTTTTTAAGCTGTTTATCAACGATGTAGCGAATCTGATGCGTCTTCAAGTCATCGAACACGTACTCACTTCGCTGGCCGTGCGAAATAGGCCAACGAGCCGTTTCCTTCAGGTACGTTTGTAGTAACTCCCGGCAAGCAGCGAAGAATTTGATGGGTTTTTTGGTACTTTTCCCCTTTCCTAATACGTGTAGCTGTTGACGGTCGAAATCTAAATCGCCCAGTTTCAGCCGCGTCACCTCAACGGTTCGTAAACCTTCCAGACCCAGTAGTGCCAGTACGGCCCGGTCACGGGACGTTTCAACCGCTCCCAGTAGTTGCTCCCGCTCGCCGGCTTCCAGGCTGTCTTTATAAAAGGTACGCTCAATAGATAAACCACGTACATCGGCAATGTCGCGCAGGGCGTTGAGCTGGTCTTCCCGTAACGTCAGGTCGTCGCGCCTGCGGATGCACCACGTCGCCAGTTGTTTAACCGCCGACAGGTACAGATTGATGGTAAAAGCAGAATACTGGTTGTCTTTCAAATGCTGGACGAAATCGCCAACGGTCAACCCACTCAAGGACGCCGACCGATTCTGTATCGACTCCCCAGACTGCTGTTGGTTGTTAACGTACAGGAAAAACGCGTTCAGAGCCTTGGTGTAGGTTTCTTTTGAGCGGTCGCCACGCAGGTTTTGCGCTTCGCGGATGAAGCGCAGTATCAGTTCATTGGCTGCGGGTGGTATTTTGGTTGAGATAGGGTCCAGTATGACGACGGGCTGGCCAATAATCTGGTAGAACAGCAGAAACTTTCGGATGGGGGAAACTCGGTTTGGTGGCAAATCGGTGGTGTAGCGGTTGAAGCTCAACCTGTCGATGCCGAAACCTTCTTTTAAACAATAAAGTACGTACGCCCGGGCGTGCCGGGGGTAGTTACTGGACCTGGGCAGGTCAGTCGCAAAGTAGCGGATAACCTGACTGACTGTGTAGCGCGTGGTTGACTTACCAATCGCCTGATTGGGGTCAGCCGTGTCGGGACGTTGAAGGATAATTGATGAGTCGCTCATTTTTTCGGGATGTGTTGTATAAAGATACAAAATTCGTCATTTTCACCAATTCTTGCAAATCATAATTTACAAGACGGTGAAAGTTTCTTTTGTCCTCTACCGTTCAAAAATCTATTACTGGTTGATTTGTAATTATGCTGCCGTTCCTATGCTCGTTTCCGGTTGGGTTCAAAAGAGAAATGCCAACATTCACCTGTGAGAGGTAAGCACAATCAAAGTTCGCCCTGAGAGAAATCAGGCCAATCCGGCGGGATAAATGTCAACTTTGAGAACGTGTGTGTTTAACCGCTATGTCCCATGAAGATCGCCTTTTTCAGTGTGCTGCCTTTCGAGCAAACCTGCTTTGAAAGCTACTGCAAACACCATCAGATTACCTATATCCCGGAAGCCCTGGATATAGACACCGTCGGGAAAGCGAAAGGCCATCAGGCCGTTTGCGCCTTCGTCAATGATAACCTGAGCCAGCCCGTTCTGGAGCGGCTTCACGCCCTGAATGTGTCGATTGTAGGGTTGCGCAGTGCCGGTGTCGACAACGTAGATCAGGTTACGCTCACCCGGCTGGGTATGACCCTGCTCAAGATACCCGGCTATTCACCCCATGCGGTGGCCGAACACACCGTTGCCCTCCTGCTGGGCCTCATACGGCACCTGCCCGAAGCCAGTCAGCGTGTGCAGTGCGGCAACTTCGCCATCGACGGGCTGATGGGAACCGATCTGCACGGCAAAACGGTGGGTGTTATTGGTACAGGCCGTATTGGGAGAGCCTTTGCCCAGATTATGCTGGGATTTGGCTGTACTTTGCTGGCCTACGACATTCAGCCCAGCCAGCCGTTACGTGCCGCTGGTGTGCAGTACGTATCACTCAACGAACTCATGGCGCAGGCCGACGTTGTATCGCTGCACTGCCCGCTCACCAGTCAGACCAACGCGCTAATTGGGCCGTTGACGCTGGCCCTGATGAAACCGGAAGCCATTCTGATCAATACCGCCCGGGGCCGACTGATCGATACCGATGCCGTACTCAACGCGCTCGACAAACAACTGTTGCGGGGCTACGCCACCGATGTATACGAGAACGAAAAGGGCTATTTCCACCACGACTTTTCTGAAAAAGACATACCGGATAACCGCCTGAACCGGCTGCGCCATCACCCAAATGTGTTGCTGACGGCTCACCAGGGATTTTTGACAAAGGAGACACTGAGTCAGATTGCCCTGGGATTGCTGAACCAGTTCACGTTTTACGAAAACCGGCAAACGCAGCCCACAACACAGACTTCTTTGCATTGACTTTCTTTTTCACTCGACTTGATCTACGTCGTGAACTCGCTCACCCTGTTTCCCAATAGATGCAGGTAATGGTACTACGGGCGATGCAGGTATGGTTACCCCTACTGACTACGGCTGCCCCTATTTATGGGCAGCCGTAGTCAGTAGGGGTAACCATTTTAGGAATCAGAGTTACAGCCATATCCAAATCAGAGCCGCATGATAAGTACAGGCGTTTGGGCGCGATTCAGCACGTCTTCGGCCACGCTGCCCGTCAGCAGGTGAGATAGCCCGGTATGGCCCTGTGTAAAGAGCACAATCAGGTCGGCCTGGGTGCCTTCGGCATACTCAACAATGCCTTCGGGTACAGAATGGGCGTGGCGAATGACCAGGTTATAATCCGTAATTCCTTTGTATTGGGCCAGTTCATCGACCCACTCCCGAATGCCATCGGGTTGCCGGTTGTCGCTGGGGGTTAATACATACAGGAACTGATGTTGGTTTTGCTCACCCATTTGAAATGGGTAGTGATCGCTTTTCCTGAACCGGTCATCCATGTCGATCGCAAAAACGATTTTTTCAGGCTTGAAGTGGGCTGTCGGTTTTTTTATCACCAGAACGGGGCATTGCGCGTGGCGGGTAATAGCTTCGGCATTAGAACCCACCAGCCATTCTGCCAGCCCCGACGACCCGTGCGAAAACAGTACGATGAGGTCAGCAGCCTGTTCAGTTACGCCATCAACCAGCCCGCGTCCGCTGGTTAGCAGTACGGGAGTGATGGAAACGCCGGCGTAAGCAGGGTTCTGCTGCATTTGGTCCATCGTCTGGCGGGCTTCGTCTTCCAGTTTACGGTGGGTGTCGAGCATGTAATCAGCCACAATCATTGACCCACCCGGGTACGGACCTACTACAGCGGGATAGAGTACCGAATGGATAAGCTTAATACCTGATTCATAGACTCTTGCAAGATCAACAGCCACCGACAGGGCTATCTCAGACTCGGCACTCAGGTCGGTTGGAACAACGATCATTTTCATAATCAAAGGGTTTTATTTGCTTATACAAAAGAACTACGTCAGGCAAGGCATATTCCTGACGATCAGCATGTACGGTCCTGATTTTAGTCAGATCAGCAAAACAGCCCCGGTGTCATGAAACGATTCGGTTCGCTGACTACCAGAGTTGGCTGAATTAAAACATCTGTTCATCAGATATCTGGCTTCTGGATAATGAGCAGGGGGCGTTTGGCGGTCAGCGAGAGCTGGCGAATTACACTTTTATGGAAGAGCCGCCCAGCCAGCCCCCGGTTTCGCTGGGCCAGCACGATGGCGTCGGGCCAGTGCGTTCGGGTGTAGGCTTCAACCCCTTCCCCGACCGAGTCATAGCCCAGGTTTTGGAACGTAACCCGGTCGTTGGCGTATGATACCTCGAACGCATCAATCATGGCCTCCGCCTGTGACTGGGCATCGTCGTTCAGGCCGGATACGTGCACAACGTTCATGGCTACCCGCAACTGCTCGCCGAGGTCGATAACCTGATTGATACAACTTACCTCGTCGCCTTCCAGGTCGGCAAAATAAGCAATCTGCCGCAGGGCATTTAGCCGCACGGCATTCGGTATAATCCATAGCGGCTGGTCGGCCTGGCTGGCCACTTCGGACGCAACGGAGCCAAACATCTTCTCCCAGGCACTGGACGCACCCACCGTACCCATCACAATGAAGGCTACGGCCCGGATACGGGCAATCTCAAGAATAGAATCGGCAGGCTGACCCACCAGCAATTCACTGTGAACTTCTACATCCGGGAAACCCTCCCGCCGTTTAAAGTCGTTCAGTTCATCCTTAACCTGTTGCATCTCAACGGATTTCTGATCGTACATTGACCGGTTCCATGACAATAAATTGACCGTTGGAACGCCCATCATCGGTACGCGGGGCGAGGGCTGAACAACGTGCAGCAGCAGGACCTGCCCGCCAATCTGATGGGCCAGCTCCATACCAAAATGGGCCGTGTGGATGGTGTGCGTACTAAAATCGACGGGAACAAGGATCGTTTTCATGGTCAGTCCGTTGGTTTGGACAAAAGTCCGTCGGAATGTGTCCCCATACCTTGTCCGGGGTCAGGGCAGGCCGTGATTCTATTCAGGTGTATAGCTGACACTCAACAGTAATCATCCGCCAAAACGGCACTACCCGCGCTATACCCACTTAAAATGAATCCATATTCGGGCTGACGTTCATTATTGGGTCTCCGGGGTGGAGGGCCGATCTTTGTTCTGTTCCGTCGTCACGACACTACAGTTATGTCCCCTCGGCACGTCCGTTCCTGCCGTAAACGTAAAGGATTGGTGGTACCTTAAATACGCCAAACTGATGGAGTACTGGCGCAAATCCGGTGCGGGTATTATGTTGCTGGAAAATACGTTGAAATAACCGGACCACCGGGTCATTATTACGACTACAAAATTGGCCTGCGCCTTCTAAACCACATTCCCCTGTCTAATTCATGCCAATGACTATGCTAAACCGAATCTGTTGCCTGTCGGCCTTCCTGTACGTCTGCATTGGCAGTGTAATTGCCCAATCGACGGTTATCTGGAAAATTGGAGAGAATGATAATACACCCAGCGGCATGGCCCTGGCCCCGGATCAGTTCAGTCGCTTTGTCGAGGACGATTTCGGCTACGAAGACCGCTTCTTTCTGATTGGCCACTCCAACCCGCAAACCGACTGGCCCTACGTCCTGCCCGGACCCGCCAATGGCTGGGGTGGCACCGGGACTACCGCCGGTATTCGCTCGCACGTGCTGAGCGTCAAGTTCGAAATCGCCACCAAACCGGCCACCGGTCCCTGGCAACTCCTCATCGACGTGCTGGAAACAGACTCTGCTGCGGCTCCACTGCTGAAGGTGCTGATAAACGGAAAGCCGGGGCTGTTTAAACTCGACCGGGGCAAAAGCGGCAAAAGTCCAACTGGCCCATTTAGTCCAGGCAACGAGCAATTGGTCAGATTAGACATACCGGCCAGCCTGATCCGCACCGGCACCAATGACGTTACGATTACTTCGCTGGAAGGCGGCTGGGTGGCCTTCGACCAGATTCGCTTAGACGGCCCGGCGGGGGTTAAACTGGCAAAGCCGGGCAACGCACTGATCGAGACTATCGTGGCCGCTGACTACGAAATTGAGCAGCCGGGCGGGCGCGTTCAGCCGTTACTGATCGACGTAGTTCAGTTGACTACCAAACCAATGCTGACGGTGAAGCTGGACGGCAGGCTGATTCTTTCGCAATCTCTCGACAAGGGTACGTACGTGTTACAGGCGCCAATGCCCGCGGTGATGCAGCGTAAAAACAGTCGGTATGCCCTATTCCTGAACAACAGACTGATTCGCGAAGGGCAGGTGAGCCGGGATAAACAACCGTTGCGAACCCCTGCCGGGTACGTCAACACCATGATGGGAGCCGGACATTCGCGGTGGATGATTGCGCCCGGCCCCTGGATGCCCTTTAGCATGGTAAAGCTGAGTCCCGACAATCAGAAGGCGGGCTGGCAGGCGGGCTATGACCCTACGTTTGAGTCTATCGGCACCTTCAGCCACATCCACGAATGGACCATGTCCGGGCTGGGTACGTTTCCGGTAACTGGACCGCTGAAACTCAACATCGGCTCGCCCGACGGTTCCGATGACGGGTATCGGTCCAAAATCGACAAGACGACCGAAAAAGCGGGGCTGGGAGCCTACCGGGTCGACCTGATCGATTACAACATTACGGCGGAGGTAACGTCCACCACACGGGCCTCATTTCAGCGGTACACCTACCACAACAGCGAGACGGGCCGGGTAATGGTAAACCTCCGGATTCCGGCTGAATACAGCTACAAAATCAAAGGCGTAAACCTCAAAAAAACGAGCGATTACAGAATTGAAGGCTACAGCCACCAGCTGACGGAAAACGTCTGGTCGAAGGATGCCAGCCAGGAATATACGGTGCATTTTGTGATGGAGTTCGATCAGCCCATCAAGGGCTACGGCACCTGGCTAAATGGCACGGTTCAGCAAAGTAACCTCACCGCCGACAGCGCAGAGCAGGCCGGGATGTACCTCGAATTTGATACGAAGACGCAGAAAACGGTTCAGGTCAGGACCGGCATTTCCTACGTCAGCATTGCCAACGCAGCCCTGAACCTCAAAACGGAGATCACAGACCCCTTCGGCTGGAATTTTGCCGCCGTAGAAGCCAATCAGCTCAGGGTCTGGGATGGGTTGCTGGGCCGAGTACAGATTACCAGCAACGACGAGCGGGAGAAGATGCGATTCTATACGAATATGTACCGCTCCCTGGCCAGCCGCAACACCTTCAGCGACGTGAACGGGCAGTGGCGCAACGCCGACGAAAAAGTGCTGACCCTCGCCAGCAAAAATCAGCTGGCTCTGGGCTGCGATGCCTTCTGGAATACCTTCTGGAACCTGAACCAGTTCTGGAACTTAGTTACTCCCGACTGGTCAAGTAAGTGGGTGAATTCGCAGCTGGCCATGTATGGAGCCAACGGCTGGCTGGCGAAGGGACCGGCGGGTATGGAATACATTCCGGTGATGGTAGCTGAGCACGAAATTCCGCTCATCGTGGGCGCGTACCAGATGGGCATCCGGGATTTTGATGCGCAGAAAGCGTTCGAGGCCGTCTATAAAATGCAGACTACTTCGGCCACCAAAGTAGGCGGTGGATTTGCCGGCAACCGGGATTTGGTGGCCTATCTCAAACACCACTACGTTCCCTACGATAAAGGCCGGTTCTCCAACTCACTGGAGTACAGTTTCGACGACTGGACGGTGTCGCAATTCGCCAAATCATTGGGCAAACAGTCGGCCTATCAGGAATTTAAAGACCGGGGGCAGTGGTGGAAAAACGTAATTGACCCGACCACGAAATACGCCCGGATGCGGGACTCGACCGGTACGTGGCTGGCCGATTTTGACCCGTTCAAGTCAGGAGCCAACAAACATTACGTGGAGGGCAACGCCTGGCAGCTCACCTTTTTCGTGCCGCAGGACGTTCCTGGCCTGGCGAGTCAGATTGGCGAGAAAACCTTCGCCGACCGGCTGGAGTGGGGCTTTGGCGAAAGCGAAAAGTGGCGATTCAACGGTCCTAACGACCAGTACTGGGACTACCCGGTGGTGCAGGGCAATCAGCAGTCGATGCACTTTTCGGCCCTGTTTAACTGGGTACGCAAGCCCTGGCTGACCCAGCAATGGAGCCGCTCGATTATGGACCGCTACTATGGCTATGGCGTATCCAATGCATACCTCGGCGACGAAGATCAGGGGCAGATGAGTGCCTGGTTTGTAATGAACGCCCTGGGCCTGTTTCAGACCGACGGCGGGTGTCGCGTTGACCCTATTTACGAAATTGGCAGCCCGCTTTTTCAGAAGGTGGTACTGGACTTAGGCAATCGCTACGGACGGGGGAAGCAATTCACCATTGAAGCCAGAAACGCATCCCGAACCAACCTCTACGTTCAGCGAGCCAAACTGAACGGCCAGGAACTCAACAGCTTCTGGTTCAGCGCATCGGAGCTGCTGAAAGGTGGCTCGCTGGTATTGGACATGGGGCCGCAACCGAATAAGAACTGGGGTACGGGTAGCCTGCCCAAAAACGAATGAACGAACTGAAACGTCAACGATCAGGAGCCACCGTGTTGACGTGTAAATCGCATATATTCGGCACTGGCGGTTAAGCGTTCGGTACGCAGCATGACGGCAAATTATTGACAGGGTTAGGTATATTATTCATATTCGCATACTTCTCTGCACGAATACCCGCTTTCAAACGCAGGTGTTCGTGCAGAGAAGTACGCGAATAAGGAGCAGCCTACCCGCAAACGCCCCACCTACTGAAAGCCATTACCTACACGTTTGTTCCCCAAACTGTGTCGTACCTGAAAAATTTCGCCAAACCCATCAGCAAAATCCCCGACTGACACCCAGGCAAGAGCGGCAAGCGTTATTGCTGATTAACGAAGTACTGATTAACTAACTCCCTCCTTCCAATGCGCGTTTTTCTTTCATTTCTCGTTGCCCTGACGACACTGGCTTACACGGCTTTTGCTCAAAAACCGGCCCCAGCTCCCGGCCTTTCGGGGGCAACCTTTGCAACGCCCCCATCGAAATACGGCATCCGATGCTGGTGGTGGTGGCTCAACGGGAACGTAACAAAAGCGGCCATTACCCGCGATTTGGAAGCCATGAAAGCGAAAGGGTTCAGTGGGGCCTGTATTTTCGATGCGGGCGGGGCCGAGCAGCGGGGCAACGCGCAGGTACCCGAAGGACCCATGTTTGGCTCCCCGGCCTGGCGCGAATTATACCTGCACGCGGTTCAGGAAGCCGCCCGGCTCAATCTGGTGTTAAGCATGAGCATTCAAAGCGGCTGGAATCTGGGCGGACCCGATATTACACCCGCCGAAGCCGCTAAACAGATAACCTGGTCGGAGGTGACGGTCAAAGGCCCCATAACGTATAAACAGGCATTGCCGCAACCAAAGACCAAAGACGATTACTACCGGGACAGCTACGTACTGGCCTTCCCTCAGTCAGCCACAGTACACACCCCCATCAAAGACCTGGCGGCCAAAGCGGGTATGATTGAACTGGGTGGGTCGGCCCCGGACACACGCTTTCTGCTTACGGATACAGCCCCTCAGCCAGCAGAAGTCGGTATCCCGCAAAACACGATACAAAACCTGTCAGCGAAACTAAACGCGCAGGGCGTACTGGAATGGGACGTTCCGGCGGGAACCTGGACAATCATGCGGTTTGGTTATACACCCACCGGAGCGAAGGTATCAACGGCAAGCGGCCAATGGCAGGGTCGCGTACTTGACCCACTCAATCCGAACACCTTTACCCGCTACTGGGATACGCACATCGAACCGATGCTCAAACTCATTGGGCCACTGGCGGGCAAAACCCTCAACTACCTCCAGACCGATAGCTGGGAAGCCGGTGGGTGCAACTGGACCGAAGCCTTTGCCCAGGAGTTTCAGAAACGACGCGGTTACGCCATCTGGCCTTACCTGCCCGTAGTGGCCGGTGAAATTGTGGGCAATCGCGACGAAAGCAACCGCTTTCTGGCCGATTTTCGCAAAACGATCAGCGACTGCGTGGCTGAAAATCAGTATGCTATATTTGCCGAACGGGCCAGTCGATACGGCATCGGGCTGCAACCCGAATCGGCGGGTCCACACGCGGGGCCGTTCGATGGGTTGAAAAATTACGGCTACAGCGAGATTATGATGAGCGAATTCTGGTCGCCGTCGCCCCACCGTCCTACGCCCGCTAACCGCTTTTTTGTGAAACAGGCCGCCAGTGCCGCCCATATTTACAACAAACCCCTGGTGGGGGCCGAGTCCTTCACGACCATAGGACCCCACTGGAACGACGTGATTTGGTCGGCCATGAAATCCAGTGCCGACCACGAGTTCTGCGCCGGTCTGAACCTGGTTTATCTGCATACACTTACCTGCTCGCCGAAGGAAATGGGCCTGCCGGGGCAGGAGTACTTTGCCGGCACACATTTCAACCCCAACGTAACCTGGTGGGACTACTCAACGGGATTCATTCAGTACCTGACCCGCTGTCAGTATCTGCTTCAGCAGGGAGAGTCGGTATCAGACGTGCTGTATTATTACGGAGACCACGTACCGAACATTGCCCGTCAGAAAGCCGACGACCCCGCCCGCGCATTACCTGACTTTGATTACGACGTAATTAACGAAGACCGTTTGCAGGTCTTGACCGTCAGGAATGGCCGGATTACATTGCCGCACGGCTTATCGTACCGGGTACTGGTTCTGCCAGATCATAGGATTTTATCACTGGTCGCCCTGCGTAAAGTGGCAGAACTGGTACGGGCGGGCGGCACCGTTATCGGGCCAAAGCCCCAATCGACGGCCAGTCTGGTGGGCTATCCCACCAGCGAAACAGAACTCAAAACCATCGCTAACCAACTATGGGGAACGGGCGAATCGGCAGTGGGCGAACACAAAATGGGCGAAGGACGGGTAATTTGGGGCAAAACGGCCCGCGAAGTGGTATTGGCCGACGGCGTTAAACCGGACGCGGAATTGACGGGCCAGACTGCCGGGCAGGTTTTCGACTATTTTCATAAAACCCTCGCGGGTGACGATTACTATTTTATCAGCAATCAAAACCCCGAAGCAGCCCGGCTTACGGCTACGTTTCGGGTTAATGGCAAACAGCCTGAACTCTGGGACCCCGTTACGGGCAGCATCACACCAGCAACGGCTTTCCAGCAGCAGGATGGCCGGATTCGTGTTCCGCTGGCGTTGAATCCGTATGGTTCGGTGTTTGTCGTTTTTCGTAAAACGATAGCGGCTTCCCGTCAGGGTACTACAGAACTGAATTATCCGGTGTATAACCCAGTCGCTACGTTAAGCGGTCCCTGGCAGGTCACGTTCGACAAAAAGTGGGTGGCGGGTGGCCCCACTTCGGTCACGTTCGATACCCTGGCCAGCTGGACGACGCGCCCTGAGGAAGGCATCCACTTTTATTCCGGTACGGCTGTTTACCACAAAACCTTCGATGCCCCCGTTAGCCCACCCGGTCCGCTCTATCTGGATTTGGGCAGCGTTCAGGATGTTGGCATTGCACGGGTACGACTAAACGGAACCGACTTAGGCATTGTCTGGACACCACCGTACCGGGTTTCGGTTGGTAACCTGCTCAAAGCCACGGGCAATCAACTGGAAGTAGAAGTCGTTAATTCGTGGCGTAACCGGCTCATTGGCGACCGGGACAAACCCCAGGCGCAGCGACTGACCCAAACGAACGTGACGGTGCGTCCCGATTGGCAATTGCAGATTTCCGGTTTGCTGGGGCCGGTACAACTTCTGTCGGAATCGAAAAAGTAAATCGGTATCTGCTGATTCAGGCCACTCAACTGCCCTGAAGGGCTACTTTCTCTCCGCAACTATCTCACGCAGCGAGTTTACTAATTTATCCAGATCGGCCAGCGTAGTATAGACGTGGGGCGTTACGCGAACGCAGCTTATATTCTCCCAGACGGTAGGCGACGTATTGATTTTATATTTGGCCATTAGTTTACCCTCTACCTGTGCGGGTGTCAGGCCGTCGATACTGACTCCGCAGATACCGCAGGAAAACTGCGATTTCAGGGACGTTGACAGGCTGACACCGGGCAGTTCCAGAGCTTTCGTTGCCCAGTAGTTTTTTAGATACCGCACCCGTTCTTCCTTCCGTTTGGTACCGATGGAGTTGTGAAAATTGATAGCTTCGCCAATGCCCTGCTCAATGGCAAAACTCCGGGTACCCAGCGTCTCAAATTTTCGTATATCACCGCTTTTAGGCTGGCTATTGCAGAGCAGTGGCCATATTTTGGGTATCTTTTCTTTCTTTATCCACAGCATACCCGTACCCACCGGAGCCGACAAAAACTTGTGCAGGCTGGTGCCAAAATAATCGCAGCCGAGGTCGGGGATTTTAAAATCAAGCAGCCCAAATGAGTGCGCCCCATCTACCAGGACTTCGACACCGCGTTTACGGGCCATCTGGCAGATTTTTTGAACCGGCATAATCTGACCTACCCAGTTAATGACGTGTGTTACGTGAATCAGTTTGGTTTTGGGCGTAATGGCTTTTTCGTATTCACGAACGATCTGTTCATCATCCTCAATCGGAAATTTAAAATTGAGTTGATTATAGACAATACCCTCCCGCTGCGCCCGCTGCCGATAGGCCTGAATGATGTTTGGGTAATCCTGCAAAGCTCCAATTACTTCATCTCCCCGCATCAGGTCAAGCCCGTAAATTACCGTGTTCAGGGCTTCGGTAGCGTTGCGGTTAATGGCTATTTCGTCGGGCAGCGCACCGGCCAGCAGGGCAAGTTTTTCGCGCACCGGTTCACGACCCTGGTCCAGAATTCGCCACATGTAATAGGACGGCCCCTGATTGATAAGTTGATTATACCGCTCAAGGGCCTGTTCTACCAATAATGGCGAGGGCGAAACGCCCCCATTATTGAGAATTATAATACTGGAGGAGGAAGCCGTATAGCTCTGCTGAATGGTGTTCCAGTACGCTTCGTCGGCGGCTACTTCCTGCGGACTAAGGTGTTGTACGCGCTGGCTGGCAGCGGCCCGATTTGCGGCCTGCGTGGCCCCCAGAAGATTATTGACAGAGACCGTACTCCCGGCAACGGCCAGTTTTTTTACGAAGTTTCGGCGGGTAGAAGGCATCGATGTGATGTTTGCTGTACAGCAATTCCAGTTGACTTTTTCAGTACGGACAGGAATTCACTGCACCGGTTTTTTTTTGATAAAACTAGAAGAAAAAAAGGGATTACAGTGCATTCCTGAACCTGTTGGCTGGTAAACGCAGTCATGCCTTACTAAGTCAAATCAGCCACATAAAGACTATCACGTGGCGGCTATTCCATGTTTACTGTTCCGTTTTGCCCGAAATTCGGTGGGTGACAGATCTGCCTTCTTCTTAAAAATTCTGGAAAAGTAAAACAATGACTCGAAGCCGGTTTGATAGGCGATTTCCGAAACCGAGAGGTCAGTTTCCTGAAGCATCTGCATCGCTTTTTCTATTTTTAGATTCAGGTGGTATTGCCCCGGTGCAACCCCCATTACCTCTTTGAACGACTTCCTGAGCCATACGTAGCTGACGTTTTTTTCCTGCGCCAGCGCCTTGAAGTCGATTTCTTTATTCCAGTTTCCCTGCACCTGATAGCGGACCTGATGCACAAGTTGTTCGCGTTGAGTTCGGCTGCTATCACCCATCAGGGCAGACGTATATACCAGACCCAATAGCTGAATAACCTGACAGGTTGCAATCTGCTGATAGGCAATTCCTTCATATTTGAGCGTATCAGTCAGGCGGGTAAACACATTCAGTAACTCAGCCCGCAGGTCGATTCGCATTAACGGTAACTGCGGACTAAAACACTCCTGCCGCATCAGATATTCGGCATAATGGCCCCGGAAACCAACCCAGAATTCTTCCCAGCCGGTGTCGTATGAGGGTTTAAATCGGTGCCAGACTCCGGGATAAAGTAGAAACGCCGTGCCCCCTTCCACCAACGTACATGAAACGTATTCTGATTCGAAAACACCCTGACCATTAGCGATGTATACCAATTGAAACTCATCCAACGTTCGGCCCTGGTTCCAGTCAAAACAGTACTGATTTGGATGATTTGGGTCGGGGTATTCTTTTTTGGGCAGATGGATATTGTGCCCGATAGTCAAGATATCGACTCCCCAACTGGGTGTCTGCTCGGCTAATGCCTGTAACTGTACTTCGTCAAAATACCGTCGGTAGAGTTCCATATCAAAACAGCCAAACAATTAATCAAAATGTCTATTGGAAGGATTCTTGCCAAAATTTTACTTTTGTCCTGAATTATACAATCCAAAGTCACATTTATCGGTCAATCTACTGTATACCACTATTCATTGATCCAGAATGAGTACCGTTACTACCTCATCACTTGTATTTTATGATAACGGCATAGCCGCAACCTCCCCCATGCGGGTAGGCCTGTTCGGCATTGGCCTGGACGTCTACTGGCCACAGTTCGACGGGTTGGAGAGCCGCCTGACTGGTTATCTTGAGCAGGTGGCGGGTAAACTGGCGCGGCCTCATGCACAGGTCGTCAACCTCGGCCTGATCGATACGCCCGAAAAAGCCATGCAGGCGGGCCACCGCTTCCGGCGGGCCGATATAGACATTCTGGTTATCTATGTTACGACCTACGCCCTCTCGGCCACGGTGCTGCCGGTGGTGCAACGGGCCAACGTGCCGGTGCTGTTGCTCAATCTCGCCCCCGAAGCGGCTATCGACTACGCCCGGTTCAACCAGCTTAACGATCGCACCCGCATGACGGGCGAGTGGCTGGCCTACTGCTCAGCCTGCCCGGTACCTGAGATCGCCAATATTTTTCGGCGGGCCGGCATTCCGTTCCACCAGATAACCGGTATGCTGCACAACGACCCTGACTGCTGGCAGGAGATTGATGAATGGATTGAAGCGGCCCACGTAAAAAACGTGATGGCCCACAACTGCCTAGGGCTGATGGGCAATTATTACAGCGGGATGCTCGACATCTATTCTGACCCGACGCTGCAGCTCATCACCTTTGGCGGGCAGATAAAAATTCTGGAAGTCGATGAACTATCAGCCCTCAGAGAAGCCGTTTCGGCACCCGACATTCAGGAACGCGTTGCGCTGTTTTGTGACCAGTTTGAAGTACAATCCGACTGCTCGCGGGCCGAACTGGAGCGGGCTGCCTGCACTTCGGTTGCGCTGGATCAGTTGGTTGAAAGGCATGGGCTGGGGTCGCTGGCGTACTACCACAAAGGCAGCGGCAATGTGAGCAACGCTGATACAATGAGTTCGATTATTCTGGGTACTTCGCTGCTGACGGGGCGGGGTATTCCGGTAGCGGGCGAGTACGAGATCAAGAACGCGCAGGCCATGAAAATTATGGACAGCTTCGGGGTGGGTGGCTCGTTTACCGAATATTACGCCATGGATTTCACTGACAACGTAGTGCTGATGGGCCACGACGGACCGGGACACGTTCAAATTGCGCAGGGTCAAACCAAAGTAAAACCGCTGCAGGTGTACCACGGCAAGGTAGGCGCGGGGCTATCGGTGGAGATGTCGGTACAAACGGGGCCGGTGACGCTGCTGTCGGTGGTAGAAGACGGTCGGGGTAAGTTGTTTTTACTGATGGCCGAAGGTGAATCCGTAGCGGGGCCGATTCTGGAAATTGGCAATACCAACAGCCGGTACCGTTTTTCGGTGGGGGCACGGCAGTTTGTCAACAACTGGAACAGCCACGGCCCGGCCCACCACTGCGCCGTTGGCATTGGCCACATCGCGTCAAAACTAAAGAAATTAGGCAGCCTGCTTCAAATTGAGACGATACAGGTGTGCTGATATTAATGCCCTTCCTGGCTACCCTTTTTTATGACCCGCAAAAAATTCCCCATCATCATCATCGGCTTATGCTGGCTTCTGTTCGTAGTACTGGCCGTTCAGAAACATCAGCCGGAGCCGTCCGTTTGGCAAACGGATACAACCGATGTAGACCGACTTCGCACGGGTTTTGTTAACCCGCCAGATTCCGCCCGGCCGGGGGTGTACTGGTACTTCATGGACGGCAATCTCTCGCAGGAAGGAATGACGAAGGACCTGGAATCAATGAAACAGGCCGGTATCGGGAAAGTCGTTTTTCTGGAAGTCAACGTAGGTGTGCCGCGCGGTCCGGTTGATTTTCTGAGCGATCAATGGCTCGTTTTGTTCAAACACGCTGTTCGTGAAGCCGAACGATTGGGTATTGACATTGTGCTGGGCGTGGGGCCGGGCTGGACGGGCAGCGGTGGCCCGTGGGTAGAACCCAGCCAGTCGATGCAACATCTGGTAGCCAGTTCAACCGAGGTAACCGGCCCGGCCAGCCACACCCTGATTCTGCCCGTAGCGAACCCCAAAAAGCCTTATTTTGGGGAAGGCGGGTTTACCCCGTCTCTAAAAAAACAGTGGGAAGCCTTTTATCAGGACGTGGCCGTACTGGCGTTCCCGACCCCGGCAACCCGGCACCTGCTGCCCGACAGTGACGAAAAAGCACTGTATTATCGGGCACCCTATTCGTCCGTGAAAGGCACTAAACCGTATCTGTTTCCTGCATCACCTGATTCGGCAGGCATGAACCTCGCGGCAACGTCGCGCAAGAATGTTGTTGATCTGACGGACAAACTCCGGCCCGACGGTACGCTGGCCTGGCAGGTCCCGGCTGGCAACTGGACGATCATGCGTTTCGTTTCCCGTAACAACGGAGCCGTTACCCGCCCAGCTCCGATGCCCGGCCTGGGGTTCGAATCCGACAAGTTCGATACAACAGCCCTCAATGCGCACTTAGACCGCTACGTCGGCAAAATCCTGCGCTACGTAGGACCCCGAAAGCCGGGTAGCAGCGGTGGGCTGACGCGTCTGCATATGGACAGTTGGGAAATGGGCGCGCAAAACTGGACCGCCCACTTTCGGCAGGAATTTATTCGACGACGGCACTATGACCCTCTGCCCTATTATCCGGTTTTTACGGGTGTCGAGATAGAGAGCCGGGCAATCAGTGAGCGGTTTCTGTGGGATGTGCGGCAAACGGCTCAGGAACTCGTTGTGGACAACCACGCTAACCACCTCAAACGGTACGCGCATCGGCATGGAATGGCGTTATCCATTGAACCATATGACATGAACCCAACGGCGGATCTGGAGCTGGGCAGCGTAGCCGATGTGCCAATGGCCGAGTTTTGGAGCAAAAACTATGGGTATGCTACGGCATTTAGCTGTTACGAAGCCATCTCGATTGCTCACGTTAATGGTCAGGCGCAGGTACCCGCTGAAGCCTTTACTGCCGAACGCGCCGAAGCCTGGAAACAATATCCGGGCGCTATGAAAAACCAGACCGACTGGGCTCTGGCGGCTGGCATCAATCAGTTCTTTTTCCATACGTTTCAGCATCAGTCCCTTAATGACAGCCTGAAACCGGGCATGACTATGGGGCCGTATGGCGTGCATTGGGACCGGAACCAAACGTGGTGGCCAATGGTGGGAGCCTACCATCGCTATTTGTCGCGCTGTCAGTTTATGCTTCAGCAGGGCCGCCCGGTGGCGGATATCCTTTACCTGACACCCGAAGGAGCACCCCACGTTTTTCGGGCACCAGCGTCGGCCCTGACGGGCGATGCATTTATCCCCGACCGGCGGGGCTACACGTTTGACGGTTGTGCACCGGGGCAGTTGTACCGGGCCACGGTCAAAAACGGGCAAATTGTTTTTCCCGGAGGTGCCACGTACCAATTGCTGGTATTGCCCGCCTGGCCAACGATGTCGCTGACGTTGCTCAAAAAAATTCAATCGCTGGTAAAGGCGGGAGCGACGGTAGTCGGCTGCCCACCCCACCAAACGCCCGGCCTAACCGATTATGCCCGGGCCGACCAGCAACTACGGGCCACAGTGGTCGATGTATGGGGGGCAGCCAACAAACCTGTCTCACCAGTTAGGCGTCCATATGGTCAGGGCTTTATTCACTGGGGTGGTGCCGTTTGTCGGCCCGATACCCAGTCGCTATACCCGACTTACGCGCAAACAGCGGCCGTACTAAAAAAGGCGGGGGTGATCGAGGACTTCGTAGCAACGGTACCCATGCGTTACCTGCACCGGCAGGCAAACGCGTATGACCTGTATTTCGTCAGCAATCCGTCTGGCAATCCGGTTGAGGCCAACTGCCAGTTTCGGACGACCAGGGGGAAACCGCAACTTTGGGACCCGCTGACGGGCCATACAAAACCGCTGCCTCAGTTCACCGTCAGTAACGGCTACACTACCGTGCCGCTTCAGTTCGATGCCTACCAAAGTTACCTGCTCGTATTTGCTGCCGAAACAGAACGCCCGCTGATAGCAACCCTGAACGTTCCCCGCATAACAGCGACAACACCGCTGACGGGTTCCTGGACGGTAGCCTTCGATCCGCGGTGGGGTGGGCCACCCGCCGTTGTCTTCGATAAACTCACCGACTGGACGCTGAATACCAATCCGGGTATCCAGTATTATTCAGGCATTGCCACGTACAGGCAGACGTTTGATTACCCAGCCAGCCGTCGGCTAAAGAACCACCACGTTTCACTGGATTTGGGTAGGGTAAATCAGTTGGCTAAGGTATCGCTGAACGGCCGTGAAGTTGGGGTAGTCTGGACGGCCCCCTGGCGTGTAGACATTACAGGTTTGCTTAGAGAACGTGATAATAAACTGACAATTGAGGTGGCCAACTTATGGGTTAACCGGCTGATTGGCGATGAGCAGTTACCCGACGATGGTGTTAAAAAAAATCAATGGCCGGACTGGTTGCTCACCGGACAAAATCGCCCCACCAAGCGGTTCACCTTCACCACAAATCGCCTGTACAAGAACGGTTCACCACTCATTCCTGCGGGACTTATGGGACCGGTGACCCTTGTTGAGATGGACCTCTGATTTACACCCTGCCAGAATGGGTTTCGCAGCACTACCATGACAATTCAGGGGTAGCTGCCTGGCCAATAATCCTGCTCTCTCATATCAAAAAGGCTAAGCAATAAACCAAAATGTCCATTGCCAAATACCTTAGTAAAGTCTTAATATTGTACAGTATTATGCAATAAGGAAGGCATTTATTATTCTCATTAGGAATAATGAAGCTTTTGGGTCTTTTGCAATCATTTTTAAAACGCTGTCAATTGCGCTTTTTGATAGTGCTTTCCTTCATCAACCTACCGCTATCGTTACGCCTGCCCAGTATTAGGTAGCCGCTGGCTGCGCTAATACCGCTTTCACCGGATTCAGTCTCGCTGGCTAAGCTGCACTTTTCAAAAGTTCATTCCCTTTTCCAAACCCTATAAATCGTGTACCCTTATGAGAAAATTCTCTAAGTTCGTAGCATTTGGCTTCGTTGTGAGCTGGTGCCCCACTCTTGCCCAGTCAGCCGATGATGACCTGCGACATGGCATTGCGTTCGCAGGCAAACACCCCATAAGCGTGTACGGCGGGAAGTCGGCACTTATGTCGGCGGTTTCGCCGGCAGATATCACCATCACAGGCCGGGTCATGGATGACAAAGGAGTCACGTTGCCGGGGGTAAGTGTCGTGATAAAAGGCTCAACGCAGGGTACTACAACCGATAGTGACGGGTCGTTTAAGCTTGTGGTACCCAATGCCAGTACTGTGCTGGTTTTTAGCTTTGTAGGGTACGTTAAACAGGATATACCCGTAGGCAACAAAACCTCCCTTATTGTTTCGCTCACCCCAGACGACCAGATCCTCAATGAAGTAGTGGTGGTGGGCTACGGCTCACAGCGGAAGCAGGATATTACCTCGGCGGTTTCGGTCATCAACATGCGCGACATCGGCGAGCAGCCAGCCAACAACCCAAACCAGATTTTGCAGGGACGGGCACCGGGCGTAGTGGTCAAACAACTAAGCGGTACGCCGGGCGGGGCGTTTCAAGTACGGGTGCGGGGCATTGGTTCGCTGGGAGCCGGCAGTGATCCGCTGTACGTGGTCGATGGGTTTGTGGTGGGTACGTCAATTGGGCAAAACCTCAACGCAAACGATATTGAAAGCATAACGGTGCTGAAAGATGCGGCTTCTACGGCTATTTACGGGGCCAGGGGTTCCAACGGGGTTGTGCTTATCAACACCAAACAGGCCGTCAACGGCAAAGTGAACATCAATCTATCCCTCGATTACGGCGTTCAGAGCATACCAAAAACCCGGCGCGTAACGATGCTGAACGGACCCGAATTTGCGCAGTTCAAGAAAGAAATTTTCATGGACCAGATTCGTATTCTCCAGAATCGTGAACCTAAGGAAGATGAAGTACCCATTGGCTACCGTTTCCCGGAGCAGACCAAATATTCTACCGATTGGTTCGATCTGATTACTCGTAACAATGCCCCGTATTCGGATGTGAACCTGACGATTTCGTCGGGTACCGGTCCCATCAAGGCCCTGTTTTCTGCGGGGTACTATAAGGAACAGGGAACCCTAAAAGAGACGAGTTACGACCGCTTCTCCGTCCGCTCCAATCTGGGTGGGCAAGTCAATAAATTCATAAACGTAGGGCTGAACATCAACGGCTCCTATACCCGCCAAAACGTGGCTACCACGGACGGTCGCAGCAACCTGGTGGGTGGTGCGTTGCTGATGGACCCCCGCGCCACGCCCTACGATGCCGATGGCAACCTTATTCCCTACATTAACGGGGTCGATGGCGTGTTTGGCTTCCCTAATCCGCTGTTTATGCTGAAGAATCTTCCCCGGAAACGAAATATTTCCGACCTGCTGACCAATGCCTTTGTGGAGGTATCGTTTCTGCAAAATTTCAAGTTCCGGTCGTCAGCCAACGTAAAACTGAATCAAAATGTCTACAACGAGTTCAGACCGTCTACCATTGGCAATGCGGTAGCGCCCGGCACGTCGGGTGCGCCACCCCGGCCGGCTACAGCAACGGACATTAACGAAAACCTAATCAACTATTCGCTGGATCAGTTACTGACCTACAAGCCACGGTTGGGAGCAAACCATAGTTTCGATGTGCTGGCGGGTTATACTGCGCAGCAGGAGCAGGTACGCGGACTGCGGGGCGATGGCAATACCTTTCCCGATGATTTGGTGCCATTTCTGGGGGCAGCCTCCATCCGATCCTCCAATTCCTACGAATTCGGCTGGTCACTCCTCGCGTTTCTGAGCCGGGTTAACTATTCGTACAAAGACAAGTATCTGTTCTCGGCAACCTACCGACGGGAAGGCAGCTCACGGTTTGGGGCCAAAAACAAGTACGGCGATTTCCCGGCGGCTTCTATCGGCTGGCGCGTTACGGAAGAGCCGTTCATGCCCAAAACTGCCTGGTTAAGCGACCTCAAACTGCGGGCAAGCTGGGGCGTAACGGGCAACAACGATATTGGTAACTATCCAAGTCTGGCCTTCGTGGGTGCTAACAACTATATTCTGGGTAATTCATTCGCACCCGGTAAGGTGGTCAATTCATTTGCCAACTCAGAGTTGAAGTGGGAGAAATCAAACCAGTTAGATATCGGTATGGATCTGGCCCTTTTTAATAGTAAGCTGGTCTTTAACGTCGAGTATTACAAGAAGATTACCAACGATATGCTGCTACCGGTATCCATTCCGTCGGTTTCGGGCTTTACTACCAGCCTGGATAATATCGGTAAAGTGGAGAATCAGGGGTTTGAACTTGGGGCTGAATACCGCACCAATTTCGGGCAGGTCAACTTCCGTACCAACGCCAACATTAGCTTCAACCGCAACAAAATTCTGGCTATCAAGGGCGCTAATGATGCGTTGTATTCCGGTAACTTCTACGGGGGGTACAACGTGCAGAAAGTAGGCCGGCCGGTGGGGATGATTTACGGCTACAACAAACTCGGCATCTTCAATACGCAGGCTGAAATTGATGCCGCTCCCAAGCAGGACGGGGCCATACCGGGTGCCATGAAGTTTGAAGACACCAACGGAGACGGGGTTATCTCCTACGACACGCAGGACATGGTCGAAATTGGCAATCCTAATCCGGCCTTTACGTGGGCCTGGACGTTTGCTGCTGACTACAAACGGTTCGATGTCAATGTGATGTTTCTTGGCGCGCAGGATTTCGACATCTATCGGAACATTGAAGCCTCTACCATGAACATGGACGGCGTGTTCAACGTGCTCGATAAGGCAAAAGATCGCTGGCGGTCGGCACAGAACCCCGGCACAAATCCGTCCAATGTCAATTCGCAGGGGGGTACCAGCTACTTCAAATGGTCGCGCGAGAGCAGCAACCGCTACGTCTATGACGGCAGCTACGTCTGGCTCAAAACCATTACCATTGGTTATAATCTACCAAAATTCAAATCCATTCTCAGCAACGCCCGGATTTTTGTGACGGGAAACAACCTGTTTATGTTTACCAAATACCCGGGCAATAATCCTGATGCCGGCGTGCGGGGAGGAACACAGCTGAACAACGACGATGAGTCGTACCCCATTCCCAGAACGTTTGCTACTGGCCTGAAACTTAACTTTTAACTGACACGGACATGAAAAAAATAGCTATTCTATCTCTTCTTTTTCTTTGCCTGACTCAGTTTTCCTGCAAAGATGATTTTCTGGTTACCACCGACCCTACGCGCATTGGTGCCGATCTGTTTTATAAAAATGAAACGCAGTTTCTACAGGCGTTGAGTGGTGTATATGGCCAGATGCAAACGATTACGAACTCGGCCTATATCTTTAAAGAGTTCACGTCCGATAACACCTCCCTCGACTTCAATCCGCTCGACCGGGGCGGGGCCGCTGGCTGGGAAGCGTTTGAGTTCTCGTCGGTCAACCAGGGGAATGGAGAGATAGCCAACCTTTGGAATCAGTACTATTCGGCCCTCTACAATGCCAACTATACCTTAGAAAAACTGGCAGGGAGTACGCTTGATGCTACGATAAAAGGACCCATCGAAGGACAACTGAAGTTTCTCAGAGCGTACTTTTATTTCGACCTGGTTCAGTACTTCGGTGATGTGGTGCTGGTAACGTCAACGCTGGACAAACCCGACAAGGCGTTTGACCTGATACGGTCTCCGCAGGCCGATGTATGGGCACAAGTGGAAAAAGACCTCAAAGAAGCCGTTACGTTACTTCCGGCTACCTATCCCGCTTCGCAAACGGGCCGGATTACCAAAGGGGCCGCACTGGCTCTATTGGGTAAGTCACAACTGACGCAGAAAAAATACGCCGAAGCCTTAGCAACGCTCAAGCAGATAACGGGCTATTCACTAAATCCGCTTTATGCTGACAACTTCAATCCGGCTAAAAAGAATGGGCCTGAATCCATTTTTGAAGTACAGTATCAGGGCGGTAACGACCTGGGCGAGTGGAGTAGTTTTGCCTACACGTTTGCCCCCCGGCTTTCGGCAGATGCTGTTACGGGCTTTGCCAATACAACCCCCGGTGGCCGCAACATTCCGACCAACGACATGATTGCGGCCTATGAATCGGGCGACCTTCGCAAGGATGTATCACTGAAAACCAGCTATACGCTAAAGGGCGCCGTAGTACCCATTCCCTACGTTATCAAATATACCCACACCCATACCCTCACCGGACGAACGGATGATAACTGGGTGGTACTTCGCTATGCCGACGTACTGCTGATGATGGCCGAAGCCATTAATGAACAGACGGGGCCAACGTCTGAAGCTTTTGGCTACGTGAATCAGGTGCGGAAACGGGCGGGACTGAAAGACCTGGCTGGTCTGGACAAAGCGACTTTCAAAACGGCCATTATGCAGGAACGGCGCGTAGAGCTGGCGTTTGAAAATCATCGGTGGTTTGATCTCAGACGAACCAGAACACCCGCCGAGCTGGCCAGCTTCATGAACGCATATGGTCTCAAAGAAAAAGCAAAACCATCTGTTGACCGGGGTGGTATTGCCTTCAATGCGCAGGATTACATATTCAGTGATTACGAGTACTTCTTCCCAATTCCAGCTCCGCAGATTTTGATTAATACGAAGCTGACGCAAAATGCCGGTTATTGACAGAAATGAGTAAAATGTTCATAATCAGGCACCTTTCCTGTACGAATCCCAGTTATCAAAACAGGGATTCGTGCAGGAAAATCTGTTAAAAGAAACATTCAACGCATTAAATTTTGATAGTATAGTGAGCATACTCGTAGAATCATTTTGGCTTTGGCAGTTTCTGGGACGGCTGCACCCGCTGCTTGTCCATTTTCCCGTTGGCCTGCTCTGCATTGCCCTGCTGCTGGAAGGTCTCAGCTGGTTTCGAAAATCAACCGAACTACGACCAGGCATTAATGCCCTGCTCTGGATTGGTACCATCAGTGCCATCCTCGCGGCTGGACTCGGGTTAATTTTAGTCAATCAGGAAGATTACGCGGGCCAGGGGGTTACCATCCACCAATGGGCGGGCATCAGCACCATGGTGCTGGCTATTCTGACCCTTGCCGCCCTGCGAACGGGCCGGTTAACGCTCTACCGCGGCCTGCTGGTTTTGACCGTAGTGGGAGTTAGTGTGGCGGGCCACTACGGTGCCATGCTCACCCACGGCGACGATTACCTGAGCAGCGTACTACCCTTCGGGGATAAATCCGGCCTGCCCAAATCCAGCGACGCTACCGTTGCGTTTGCCAGTTTCAACACGGGTCAACCTCTTACGGGCAAGCAAGTGGCCGAACTGAATCTGGAAGTACGCTCTATTCTGGCCCATAACTGCTACAGCTGCCACGGTGAAACCAAAACAAAGGGAGAGCTGCGCTTAGACAGGAAAGAGCTTATTTTCAAAGGCGGCAAGCACGGCGTTATCCTGAAAACCGGCCATCCTGAAGACAGCGAAATCATCCGCCGGATCAGCCTGCCCGCCGACCATAAAGAGTCCATGCCAACCAAAGGCAAGCACTTGAACGAGAAAGAGATAGCCCTGCTTAGCTTGTGGATAAAAGCGGGGGCCCCCTGGCCCGATGGACCCGAAAAAAGCTTGTACCGGGTGGCCGCGCTGGCCCCGCGCCTGCCCGTGCTGCCCCCCGCTACGGTCGATATCACGAATCCCATCGACCGTTTGGTGAATGCGTATTTCCACACCAATAAAGTCCAGTGGAAGAGCGTCGTTGATGACCACACCTACATCCGCCGGGTGTATCTGGACATTATCGGCCTGATTCCTACCCCGGCTCAGATTCAGGCCTTTGAAGCCAGCACCCGCCCCGATAAGCGCGAAGCGCTGGTAAAGCAGCTCCTGGCCCGCAATGACGACTACGCCCAGCACTGGCTCACGTTCTGGAACGATGCCCTGCGCAACGACTACTCCGGCACCGGATACATTACCAAAGGACGATTCGACATTACCAACTGGCTGTATGCATCGCTGAAAAAGAACAAGCCCTACAACTGGTTTGTGCGCGAACTCATCAGCCCCAACGAAGAATCTGCCGGATTCATCAAAGGCATCAAATGGCGCGGCACCATCAACGCCAGTCAGCGCACCGAAATGCAGGCGGCTCAGAACGTAGCGCAGGTCTTACTGGGGCTGAACCTCAAATGTGCGTCCTGCCACGACAGCTTCGTCAGCGACTGGAAACTGGCCGATGCCTACGCCTTTGCCAACATCTTTGCCGATACGACCCTCGAAATCAACCGCTGCGACAAACCCACTGGCAAACTGGCTGGCCGGCGTATCCTCTTCAAAGAACTCGGCACCATCAGCGTAGACGCCCCCACCGAACAGCGCCTGCGCGAACTGGCCGATTTTCTGGTGCAGCCCAAAGATGGCCGCCTGTACCGCACGCTGGTTAACCGGGTGTGGGCGCAGCTCATGGGCCGCGGCATTGTCGAACCCGTCGATGTCATGGATAACGAGCCGTGGAGTCAGGATTTGCTGGACTGGCTGGCGTATGATTTTGTGCAGAACGGCTACGACATCAAGAAACTGATGTACACCATCACCACCTCCAAAACCTATCAATTACCCTCGGTAGGCATTAAAGACGCGGGCCTGGTCACGGCCCCAACCTTCGTATTCGAGGGCATGGTGCGTCGCCGGCTGACCGCCGAGCAGTTTACCGACGCGGTCAGCCTGGCCTTCATGCCCGTGTATCAGGACACGTCTCTGGTGAAGATGCTGCCGCCCGCCATGCATAAGTCGATTCCGTTTGCGCGGGCATCACTGGTAAAAAACGACCCGTTCCAGACCGCCTTGGGTCGTCCCAACCGCGAAACAGTCAGTACCAGCCGCACCTCCCAGGCCAACCTCCTGCAGGCCCTGGAGCTAACCAATGGCACTACGTTTACCGAGACCCTGAAACGGGGTGCCGAACGCTGGAAGGCGCAATACCCCACAACCGATTCGCTGGTGACGGCTTTATACCGCCAATCGCTGGGGCGCAATCCGCAGCCGAAAGAACTGGCCGTGGCCCGAAAAATGCTGGGAAAAGAATCCCGCGTAGAGGGCATCGAGGATCTGGTGTGGGCCATTTCGCTCCACCCGGAGTTTCAGTTAATTTATTGATCGCTAATCAACGTACCATGATGATACCTACCTGGAATAGACGCGAATTTCTTCAGAAAACAAGTGCTGCCACGCTGGCGGCTCTGGCGGCTGGTGCGCCGGTTGCCAGTCTGGTGTCGGGATGTGCTGGGAATGCCAAGACAACCCGGCGGGGTACGGCCGATACCGTTATTCTGCTCTGGATGGCGGGCGGCATGGCCCACACCGAAACCTTCGACCCCAAACGCTTTACGCCCTACACCACGGGCATGGAAGGCAACCGGGTACTGAGCACGTTTAAATCCGTGCCGACGGTACTGGATGGCATTCATTTTTCTGACGGGCTGCAGTCCATCGGTAAGGTCATGGATCGGGGTACGCTCATCCGCTCCTACGTAGCCGCCGACATGGGACACATCCTGCACTCGCGGCATCAGTATAACTGGCATACCTGCTACGAACCGCCCCAGACCGTGGCTGCTCCGCACATTGGCGCGTGGATTGCCAATCAGTTAGGCCCTAAAAATCCGGTTATCCCAGCCTTTATCGACATCGGCCAGCGGTTCACGCTGGGCGAGGGCGAAGAGTTAAAAGCCTTCCACACGTCGGGCTTTCTGGGGAATGAATTTGGCCCGTTTTTTATTCCTGACCCCAGTCAGGGCATGGAGAGCGTTCGGCCTCCGGTGGGTATGGATGCCCGGCGGTTTGAACGGCGCAACCAGCTTTATAACGAATTAATTAAAAATGGGCCGGTGGGTGAGTTTGGCTCCGACTATCAGAAGGAGTCACTGCGGCAGTCGATGGAGCAGGCCTACCGGCTGCTGAAATCGCCCGAAGCCAAAGCGTTCGACCTGAGTAGCGAACCCAAAGCGAGTTACGACATCTACAACACAGGTCGTTTTGGGCTGGGCTGCCTGATGGCCCGCCGACTGACGGAACAAGGGGCGCGGTTTATCAGCGTTACCACCGAGTACGAACCGTTTAAAGGCTGGGATACCCACGAAAACGGCCACACGCGGCTGGAGAACATGAAGTGCCAGATTGACGGACCCATTGCCCAATTGATTCTGGATCTGGAAAAGACTGGCCATCTGGACCGGACCCTGGTTATTCTGGCCAGCGAGTTCAGCCGCGATATGATGGTGGAAGGTCGCCCGGATGCCACCGTGCGGGAGCAGGTTAATCAGCCTGACGTCTTGAACGACCCTAAGTTTTACGGAATGCACCGCCACTTTACAGATGGCTGCTCGGTGCTGATGTTTGGCGGGGGCGTTAAAAAAGGCTCGGTGTACGGAAAAACTGCCGACGAACGGCCCTGCAAAACCATCGAGAACCCGATTCATATCGACGGGCTTCACCAGACTATTTATCACGCGCTGGGTATTGACCCCGAAACACAGTATGAAGTAGAAAAACGGCCTTTTTATACCACCCCCGACGGCAAAGGCAAAGCCGTAATGGACTTGTTAGTGTAATGGAGTAATTGTCATTACGGGTTATGTAATGGTTATCAATAATCGTATTAGATGAAAAGGCTGTCCTACTATTTACTGGCCCTGACGCTCGCCATTATAGGATTCATGCAGTCCTGCGCGAAGCAGACCTCGTCGCTGGCGGATAACGAAAAGATACCGGAGGTAGTCAGCTACAACTTCGACATCCGGCCCATTTTGTCGGATAAATGCTCGACCTGCCACGGGCCGGATGCCAACAAACGGGAAGCCGGTCTGCGGCTCGACGACCCCGAAAGTGCATTCAGTGCGTTGAAAGAACACCCAACGGCCCACGCTTTGGTAGCCGGGAAACCCGAACTCTCGGAAGTGTTTCGGCGCATTTCAACACCCGATACGTCGCTGCTGATGCCGCCCCCCAACTCCGGGCTGAAGCTCTCGGCCCGCGAAATCAACCTGATCGAGAAGTGGATTAAACAAGGGGCCACCTACGAAAAACACTGGGCGTTTGTCGCGCCGAAAGCCCCCAAACTGCCCGCCGTTGATCAGGACAAGTGGCCCAAAAATGAAATCGACTACTTCATCCTGCAAAAGATGGAGGATAAGGGACTAAAGCCCAACGAAGAAGCCGACAAAGAACGCCTGCTGAAACGCCTGAGCCTCGACCTCACCGGCCTCCCCCCCGACCTGCCCCTGATGGATGCGTTCATGGCAGATAACAGCCCCAACGCCTACGAAAAAGTAATCGACGAGCTACTGAAACGACCAGCCTACGGCGAAAAAATGGCTCTCCACTGGCTCGACGTGGCCCGCTACGCCGATTCGCACGGGTATCAGGACGATGGCTACCGAACCCAATGGCCCTGGCGCGACTGGGTCATTAATGCCTACAACAAAAACCTGCCCTATGCCGAGTTCGTGACCAAACAACTGGCGGGTGACCTCATGGCCGACCCCAACGGCTGGGGCGGGCCGGGTACGCCCACCAAAGAGCAACTACTGGCTACGGGCTTCAACCGAAACCACAAAATAACGGAAGAGGGCGGCACTATTCAGGAAGAGTACCGGGCTATGTACGTCACCGACCGCACAGACATGTTTGGCAAGGGGCTGATGGGCATTACAATGGAATGCGCCCATTGCCACGACCACAAATACGACCCGTTTTCGCAGAAAGAGTACTACAAACTCTTCGCATTTTTTAACAACGTGAAGGAAGTGGGCATGGAGTCGGTCATTGGCGGGCCAAATACGTACGCTAAAAAGCCGCTCATGGAAATCTGCGACGAAGACGTACAGGGCATTTTGTCCTTCGTCAACAAGCTGGACACCAATAGGCTAATTGTTTCGGTGATGGGTGATTTAGACACCACCCGCAGCACGTTCATTTTTAACCGGGGCGTGTACGACGACCACGGCGACGAAGTACAACCCGGCACACCGGCTTCTATTCTGCCTTTCTCCGACAAGTATCCCAAAAATCGCCTGGGACTGGCGAAGTGGATGTTCGACCGAAAAAATCCGCTCACGGCGCGGGTGTATGTCAACCAACTCTGGCAGGAGTTTTTTGGGACGGGCATCGTACGAACAGCGGGTGATTTCGGGATGCAGGGCGAACTCCCCTCCCACCCCGAACTGCTCGACTGGCTGGCGGTCGATTTTATGAATCACGGCTGGAACATCAAGCGATTGGTAAAGCAGATGGTTACGTCGGCCACCTACCGGCAGTTGGCGGTGGTGAGTAAGGAGAAGTTGCAGATCGACCCGAACAATCGACTGTTGGCGCGTGGGCCGCGTTACCGCATCGAAGCCGAGTTTGTGCGGGATTTGGTGCTAAGCAGCAGCGGTCTGCTAAACCGGCGCATTGGCGGACCGAGCGTGAAACCCTACCAGCCACCGGGCCTGTGGGAAGGGGCTACATCGGGCCGGGGGCTGCTGTCTATGTACGTGCAGGACCACGGCGACAAACTCTACCGACGGGGTATGTACACGCTCATCAAACGTACCGTACCGCCCCCGTCGATGGCTATTTTTGATGCCAGCAACCGCGACCTCTGCGAAGTGCGCCGACTCAAAACCAACACGCCCCTGCAGGCGCTGGTCATGCTCAACGACCCCACCGTGCTGGAAGCCTCACGGGTACTGGCCGCCAAACTATTACAGGAAAAAAGCGGTACCGATGCTAAAATCAATAAAGCCTTCCGGCTGATTGTGGCCCGCAAACCCACCGAAAAGGAAGTAGCCATTTTATCGGAATACTACCGAAGCGAGCTGAAAAATCTAACCAGACCCCACGCCGAAAAAGCGTTGGCAGTGGGTGAATACCCCATTCCTAAAACGCTGGACAAAGTGCAGTTAGCCGCTATGATGCGGATTGTTTCGACGATTTATAACCTGGAAGAGACCATCACCAAGTCCTGACGACGTATGGAAAAGGAAATCTTAGAACACGGCCTGAATTTTAACCGTCGGCGGTTTTTGTCGCGGATGAGTCTGGGCCTGGGCAGCGTAGCGTTGGGCTCCCTGCTGATGCCCGATTTGTTCCGGGGAAACGGAGCCGACGAAGACGGGTTTACGCCCGGTATGCCGCACTTCGCCCCCAAAGCCAAACGGGTTATTTACCTGTTTCAGAACGGTGCGCCCTCGCAGCAGGAGTTGTTCGACTACAAGCCCAAACTGCGCGAATTGATGGGGCAGGATTTACCGCCCTCCGTGCGGGGCACGCAACGACTGACGGGTATGACAGCCAATCAGAAGGAGTTTCCGCTGGTGGGTTCGTTTGTCGATTTCAAGCAGTACGGCGAGTCGCGGGCGTGGGTGAGCGATTTGATGCCCTACACGGCGGGGGTAGTAGACGATTTGTGCTTCGTAAAATCCATGTACACCGAAGCCATCAACCACGACCCGGCCCTGACCTTTATTCAAACCGGCTCGCAGCAGGGTAACCGGCCCAGCATGGGCGCGTGGCTGAGTTACGGGCTGGGTAACGAAAACAAAAACCTACCCGCCTTCACGGTATTGCTTTCGCGCGGCATTGGCAACGGGCAAGGCGTGTATTCCAAATTGTGGTCCAACGGGTTTCTGGATTCCGTCCATCAGGGCGTTCAGTTCAGTAAGGGCGAAGACCCCGTCCTGTACCTGCGCGATCCCGAAGGCATGACCCGCACCGAACGCCGGGCCATGCTCGACAATCTGGCCCAGTTGAACGACATATCGTATCAGGAATTCGGCGACCCCGAAATTGCGGCCAAGGTGCAGCAGTACGAAATGGCGTACCGAATGCAAACCGCCGTGCCAACCGTGCTGGACGTATCAAAAGAGCCGGACGACATCATTAAACTCTACGGCCCGGACTGCCTGGTACCTGGCACGTTTGCCGCCAACTGTTTAATGGCCCGCAAGCTGTCCGAAAATGGCGTTCGATTTGTGCAGCTGTACCATCAGGGCTGGGACCAGCACGGCAACCTGCCGTTTGAGATTGCCAAACAGGCCAAAGATGTCGATCAGGCATCGGCGGCTTTGATTACGGACCTCAAGCAGCGGGGTTTGCTGGATGAGACGCTGGTGATCTGGGGGGGCGAATTTGGCCGCACCAGCTACACGCAGGGCAAACTCACCAAAGACAACTACGGGCGCGACCACCACCCGCGCTGCTTCACCATCTGGATGGCCGGTGGGGGTATCAAACCGGGCATCGTTTATGGCGAAACCGACGAAATGGGCTATAACATTGCCCAGAACCCCGTCCACGTCCACGATTTTCAGGCCACGGTACTGAATCAGCTGGGGCTGAATCACGAGAAATTAGTCTTTAAATATCAGGGCCGCCGGTTCCGCCTGACGGACGTGTCCGGCAAGGTAATTCACGACATTATTGCCTGAACGAGTAATGAGCAACAAGATAACCGGCTGGGCCGAGCAGGGCCTGTTTGCGGTAAGCGTATTTATTGGGTTTCTACTACTGTTTGAAAGCCAGCTTGTGGTACCCATCTGGCTGCAACCCGTTGGCCGGATGCACCCGTTGCTGCTGCATTTTCCGCTGGTTATGTTGCTGCTGGCCGTCGGGCTGGAAGCGTTCCGGTTTGGCGCAACCCCCGAAAATAGTGCGGTTTATAAAAAACTGGCGGCTAATCTGTTGCTGGCGGGCACACTGCTGGCTGCGGTTGCGGTTATCATGGGCTTGTTGCTGTCTAAAGAAGTGGGTTATACCGGCGAGGTGGTCGTCTGGCATAAGTGGGCGGGTGTGGGCGTGTTTTTTCTGGCCACGCTGCTTTACTGGAGCCGTAACAAGTCGTGGTATTCGCCCATAGTGGCACGGACGGGCGCGGTGCTGATGGGGCTGGTACTGACTGGGGCGGGCCATTACGGTGCGGCTCTCACCCACGGGACCGATTTCATTACGGCCCCCATGGCGCAGTATCAGAAAAAAGTGCCGGTCGATGTGCAGCAGGCCGTTGTTTTTACCGATGTGATTCAACCCATTTTTCAGCAGAAGTGCATAACCTGCCACAATGCCAACAAGTTAAAGGGCGAACTGGCCCTGCACGATGCCGCATCGGTACTGAAAGGGGGCAAAACGGGGAAGCTGTTCGTGGCCGGTAAGCCCGACATCAGTTTGCTGCTGCAACGGATTCACCTGCCGATGGATGAGAAGAAACATATGCCCCCGACCGGGAAAGCCCAATTGACCTCTGCCGAAATTCGTCTGCTATCGCTCTGGGTGAAAGGCCAGGCCAATCCAGGCGTGGCAGACTTTACTAAACGGGTGCTCGACCTGCCCGCTTCGGATTCACTGCGGATGATGGCCGTTGCGCTGTTTACCCCCACGAAACCGGCAGAACCCGAATTTGACTTCAAAGCGGCTGATGATGAGACCGTCAAAAAACTAAATACCGACTACCGAACCGTTGCGTTCCTGGCCAAAGAGTCGCCCGCGCTGGCCGTGAATCTGTACAACAAAGCGACGTATTCAGCCGGGCAGCTTAAAGAACTGAGTGCTGTTAAAAAGCAGATCGTCTCGCTGAATCTGAATAAGTTACCCGTGAAAGATGCCGACCTGACGTACATTGCTCAGTTGGAGAACCTGCAACGGTTAGACCTGAACTTTACCGACGTAACGGGCAAGGGAATCCGCGAACTGCTACCGCTGAAGCACCTCGAAAGCCTGGCCCTGTCGGGTACCAAAATCACATACGCCGATTTGAACGGGCAGCTACCGAATTTCAAGAAGCTAAAAGCCCTGACACTCTGGGAAACCGGCATAACGAGCGCGGAAATCGAGAAACTCCGAAAAGTCAATCCCGGTATTCAGATTATTGCCGGTTTCGATGGCGACAAGAGCGCGCCTATCCGGCTCAATGTGCCGCAGATGGCCAACAATTCGCCCATTTTCAGCGAGTCGATTCGGGCACAGATCATCCATCCCGTCAAAGGCGTCCAGATTCGCTACACCACCGACGGCACCGAACCGGACAGCATCAACTCGCCCATCTTCGACAAAAGCGTTCTATTGACAAAGCCTACAAGTATCAACGCAAAAGCTTACAAGTCAGGCTGGTACAGTAGTCCAGCAGTTACGTTCGATTACTACAAACGCGCGTACAAGCCGGATAGCGCAACGTTGCTGTATCCGCTCAATCCGGTACATCTGGCTGCCGGAGCCAACACGTTTTTCGATAACCGACTCGGTACGTTCACGGCCAACAGCCCCGCATGGGCCAACAACTGGGCGGGTTTCCGGGCTAACCCAATGGGATTGATTACCGAATTTAAAAAGCCGGTTCGGGTGAGTTCGGTAGCATTACGGATTATGGAAGAAGAAGAGACGGGGATTTTCCCGCCGGAGGTAATCGAAATCTGGGGGGGTACCAGCCGGGAGACCCTGAAACTCATCGCGACGATGAAACCGGAGCAACCCACCCAGAAACGCCCCCACCTGTTGAAAGCGATTACCTGCACGTTTGCCCCTCAAACGGTGTCATACCTGAAGATTTTTGCCAGGCCCGTCAGCAAAATTCCCGACTGGCATGCGAGTAAGGGCGGAAAGGCATTGCTCCTGGTTGACGAGGTGCTGATTAATTGACCCGTCCAAGGCATGGCTTTCGCACCCGACCTCAAGCTATGGACCAACCAATGCCCGCTTATGTCAAAACCCGATTGAATTGCCCCCATCTACGGGCAGCGAAGCACCGGTGACGTAGCAGGCGGCTTCGGAAGCCAGGAAAACAGCCGCCCAGCCAATGTCCTGCGGCTTCCCAAACTTACCCATCGGCGTCCGGCGCATGGCACGGTCAAACCGTTCCGGGTCGCCCCCCATCGCGGCTTTGCTCATGGCCGTTTCGATAAAGCCCGGCGCAATGGCATTGACCCGAACCCCCCTACCCGAAAACTCCGACGCCAGCACCTTTACCATGCCCTCTACACCCGATTTGGACGCGGCATAAGCCGCCACCCGGTCAATACCGTAGTAGGCAGCCATGGATGAGATCATGATAATGGAGCCACGGCCCCGGTCAATCATTCGACGGGCGCAGCTGCGCGTCAGGCTGAACAGTGAATTCAGGTTCGTGTGTACGATTCGGTCAAAATCCTCGTCCGTAACTTCCAGAGCCGGCTTTTTCATGTTGACCCCCGCATTATTGACTAAAATATCGATAGGTCCGTAAGAGGTTTCGATGTTGTTCACCAGCTCATCGAGCCGGGCGCGTTCGGTTACGTCATTGACCATGTAATAAGCTTTCTCGCCCAGCATAGCGATAGCTTCCTGAAGCGGCTGCTCGCGCCTGCCCGTGATGACGACCCGCGCACCAGCCACCACCATACACCGGGCGATGTCGAACCCAATGCCGCTGCCCCCGCCCGTGATGAGGGCCAGTTTACCATCGAGTGAAAAGACGGCGGGAAATATAGACCGGCTCACGGTCTGTCCGTCGGTCTGTTTGTCAGATTCCTGATTCATAAAAATTGGTTAGATTGTCATGCTGACCGGTCCGCCGGTGAGCATGACGGATACAGAACTACCGCAACGGTGTATCGCGGGAGTCGGCGTAGGCTTTGGAAAAATCTATTTTCCTGACCTGACCCGCTACGTGCCGAATACCCTGAAAAATATGCTGAACGAACACCGGGTCTTCGTAATCCAGTTTGTTATGGCCCAGCGTGGTACACCAGGTATAGCCCCCGTCGAAATTATAGTACCAGACCGACGGGTACAGGTTCGAATACAGTCCCCTGAACGCCTTTATTTTGGCCGAATCGCCCGGCATCAGTGAACCAATGTCGCTGGCCATAATTACGGTAGGACCCGGCACCAGGTCTTTGGTAAAGTAGAGTTCATCTTCCTTCTCCCAAACAGCGGGCAACCCCTGAACGGACGGGTGCCGTGAGTCGATCTTCACTATGTTGATTTTCTGGAAGGGCGGGTGCCAGGCAAAGGTGCCGCCAATCATGCCTTTGAACCAGTCCCAGTTGCGCTCGGTGCCCATAACCGAATGGATACCCACAAACCCGCCCCCGGCTTCAACGTACCGCCGAAACGCCAGTCGCTGCCCATCGGTATCAAATACATCGTTGTTGGTACTCGGAAAGATCAGCAGCGTGTACTGCTTCAGATTCGCTTCGGTAAACACCGCTGGCTGATCCGACACATCAACTGCGAACCCATGCTGTTTACCCAGTTTCTGGATGCACTGCACCGCATTTGGGATATTGTCATGCATGTAGCCCTTACCATTTTTTGTATAGACCAGCACCCTTACGCGCTTCCAGTTCACACCATCGTCGGCCCATCCGGCAACAGGGGCCAGAACAATCATGAACAGGGCGATAAGCAGCGATACGGTTCCGTTTTTCAGTTGCGTACTCATACCTTCAGATCAAGGCGTTGTGCCTGTTTTTGGGCCTTGAGAGCCAGTTCGGTAGCTAAGAAACAATGTTCCTGCGACATGGCCGTTTCGGTGCGGTTCAGCACGTCGTTTACCAGTTGTTCGCCGTAGGGCAGCGGCTCTTTGGCGCAGTCCATGTAGCGGGTTTCTTTGCTGTCGGTGATGTAGAGGTGGTTTCCCGTATTGTCGTGCACGCCGGGGTCGATGTTCTTCCGAATCTCGATGAACCCTTCTGTTCCCAGAATGGTCAGCCGCCCGTCGCCCCAGGATTTTAGCCCGTCGGGTGTGAACCAGTCTACCCGGATGTAGCCCACGCCCCGGTCACCCCGCAGCATCACATCCCCAAAATCTTCGAGTCCGGGGTATTGGGGGTGGTGTACATTACCAACTTCCGAGGCAACGATGTCAGCTTTTGTAGAGCCGGTAAAGAACAGAAACTGATCGAACTGGTGCGAACCGATGTCGCAGATAATACCACCGTACGCCTTCTTCTCGAAAAACCACGCGGGTCTCACTTTCGGATTCATGCGGTGCGGCCCGAGCCCGATGGTCTGGATCACCTGACCAATGGCCCCCGCTTTAACCAGTTCGCCCGCCTTAACTGTGGCCCGATTCTCGAGCCGTTCGCTGTACATGATGGAGTAAATCTGCTTCGTGGCTTTCTGTACCCGGCGCACCTCGGCCAGTTGCTCCAGCGTGGTAATACCCGGTTTGTCGGACATGTAATCTTTGCCCGCCTTCATGACCCGAATGCCGAGCGGGGCGCGGTCAACGGGAATGCCCGAACTCAGGACGAGCTGAATGGATTTGTCGTCCAGAATTTCCTGCTCACTGCGGACCAGTTTAGCTTGCGGGTACCGTTTGGCGAAAGCCGCCACCAGGTCGGCCTCCGGTGCGTAGAAGGAAACTAACTCGCCCCCACCGCGCGTAACGGCGTCTGTCTGGCTATAGATATGACCGTGATTGATGCCAATTACCGCAAACTTAATGCGCGGGGCCAGTGCGTGACCAATGACCGGGCCGGCCGATGTCAGTGTTGGCACAGCCGTTGACAACACAGCCGCCGAGAGCGCTGGGGCAATGACCAGTCCGGCAGCAGTGGCGATGGATTCTTTTAAAAATAGACGGCGGTTAGCGTTTGCCTTGTTCATGGTTGGTAATTTTGGACTGTGTGTAGCCCGGACCTCCCGGTCCGGTAGCCAAAGGCTAATTACGTGACTGGTATGTTAAGGCTTCGGTTACCGGACCGGGAGGTCCGGGCTACGCTTACTTTTCTTAGCCAGTTCCAGAGCCTGAGTGGTGGTATAATATTTGGCCAGCATGTTGGGGACCTCCCAGACCGGGAGTTTACCCGCTTTCAGATACGTTAAATACCGCTCCGTTACCTGGCCGAAGTGAGCTTCGTGACCGTTTTTGTATTTCTCCGGGATGATGACTTCCCAGCCGGTTTTCAGCTTTTTAAGGCCAATGCCGGGGTACTGCTGCTGCATGGTTTTGATGGCACCCGTCAGCGCGGTGGCGTAGGCATCGTTTTCCTGGATGGGTTCAATGTACAGCGTGGGTTTGTACTGCTGTTCGGCTCCCTGCCGGATTACCATGTTCGCTTTGGTACCGCGCATAATGGAGTAGTGCGTATCGCCCGCGCCTTCGGGAGCCTGATACGCCCACGTTACCGACACTTTGGCGTGAACACCGCGCAGCTGGTAGTTGATTTCTCCGTTGCTGTATACGTGCAAAACACCATCGCTGCCCACGTCTTTTTTCAGATAATCCGGGAAGTCGGGCAGGTTGGTGATCGTTCTGAACTGCTCACGGGTCATGTCGGTCGTCCATCGGCGGGCGTTGGTCAGGCGGATATCTTTTTTGTAGTCGATGATCTGCGCCGGGAAACACGCCCACTGCACCAGATCAACCAGGTGCGTAGTCACGTCCACGATCCCTTCACCCTGCTGCGCCACATCCATGAACCAGCCGGGCCGCTGCAATACACTCCCCGACACGTACTTATAAAAATGGTGTACGCTTTCTTTTGTCACCGCCGGATTATCCGGTGTTCCTTTTTCGAGCGTACCGAACAAAGCGGGCAGTAGCGAAAACTCGCGCTGTAGCAACGTCGTAATCTCCGACCGTTCGGTCATGATGTCGTAGAGCAGGACATTCTTTTGGGCTGCGGTGGCAAAGGCGGCTTTTAACTCATCAAAATACCGCGCGTCGATCACCATCGGTTTATCGGCCAGCACGTTGAACCCCGCCCCTACCGACTTGCTGATGTACTCAGTTTTGATGCGGTTATTCCCGGCCATCACTACTACATTCCCTTGCCGTTCAGCCAGCATTTTTTCGAAATAGTCGGGACCCGTATAGACCTGCTCCTGCCAGTGCGTGGGGTTATCGGCGCGGTTATTATACGACTCGATTCGGGCCAGATGCAACTTCACATCGGGCGAATCGGGCGCGTAGACGTGTACTACCGGACTGACCTGTGGGTATGAGCTTTTCTGCACCAGTGCCGCGTGAAAATGGCCGGGGTCCAGCGTAATCAGCCGGACAGCCGCATTCTGGGGTGGGTTGGTCTGGGCAATGGCCGACGGGGCAAGCAGGGGCAACATGAGGCAGGCAAAACGGGTTATGGAAACGTTCATGCGAGTTGGTATTAGGTTATCGTTTTTCTGTCCTTCCGCACCGGTCCGCCGGTCGGAAGGACAGAAAATTTGTGTTACTACCCTTTGGCACTGGCCATCATTTTTATGGCGTAGGGTGCACGCTGGGGCCGTGCCAGCAATGCGTTGGCTTCGGGATCGTTTTTGAACTGCTCCTTTTTCGGGTCCCAGTGCAGATGACGGTCCAGTTTCATGGCGGCATGGTGGAGCAGACAGGCCGAGCAGGAACGGTGGCCAATTTCGGCGGGGGCAATAGGCTGTTTGCGGCTGACAACGCTCTCCAGCCAGTTGCCGTGGTGTTCTTTACTGACCGTCAGGTGAATCTCGTTGGGGCCGATTACCGATGTCAGTAATTTAGGATCGCTGGCGTCCAGTTTCTTGGCTGCGTTCCGCTTTTCGACAGGGTCGGTGGCCGTTACCGACGCATCGCCCCGCGATACGAAGATCCAGCCGTCGGTACCTTCGAACCGGATACCGTTCGGAATTTCGTTGCTGACAATCATACGCACCCCGTTTTCGTACATGGCTTCGGTGCGAAAAATGCCGTGTACATTCCACAAACCGCTCTTTGGGAAGTCGGCATGACCCCAGATTTCGACGGGGCCAGTGCGTTCGGTGTCCATCGCCCAGTGGGCGGAATCAACGTGGTGGGCACCCCAGCCGGTAATCATCCCCGCCCCAAACTGCTCACAACGGAGCCAGCCAGGCCGGTCATAGCCGCTGTGCGGATGAACACGCTTTTCGGTATAATAGACCTCCGGTGTAGTACCCAGCCACATGTCGTAGTTCATATTTTTCGGTACCGGCATGGGCGGTTCTTCATTACCCGACGGGTCGCCCGGCAGGCCCACGTAGACAGTTTTTAGCTTTCCGATCCGTCCATTTCGGATCAGTTCGGCAGCATACCGGAACTGCTCCGACGACCGTTGCTGACTGCCCACCTGCACAATCTGCTTCGACTGGTTTACAGCATCGGCCATCATCCGACCCTCGGCAATGGTCAGCGACGCAGGTTTCTGCACGTACACGTCTTTTTGGGCCCGTACCGCATCAATCACGATGGGTGCGTGCCAATGATCGGGCGTGCTGACCAGCACGGCGTCAATATCTTTGTTATTCAGCAATTCACGGTAGTCGGTATAGACCCGAACACCGTCGTACTCTTTACCCGTCTTCTTCGTGTAGTAGCCGTTGACCAGCTTTTTGGCGTCTTCGGCCCGGTTGCTGTCCAGATCACAGACGGCCATGATCAGGGCGTTATCGTATCGCCACACGCCCGGCATGTCGTGATCGCGGGAGATGCGCCCCGTGCCGATAGCGGCTACGTTGATGCGATTGCTGGGTGCGTTTTTGCCAAAGACCGACGCGGGTACAATGGTAGGAAAGCCGGTGATAACGGCGGTTGTCAGGGCACCCTGCGCAGACGTTTTCAAAAACTCACGTCGCGAAAATTCAGTTGATTTTAGTGGTTTCATAGCGATATTCAGACGGGGTTGTTCAATGATGATTATCTGTTGAAAGTAGCTGATTTTGTGTATTTACTCCGTTGGTCAGCCCCCATTCGATACCCAGCTCAAGCCCCCGCAATTCGGCCAGCGAACGTAGCCGCCCAATGGCCGAATAGCCGGGATAGGTGGGTTTGCCGGTACGTAGATCGTCGAGCATCAGGTGGCCATGATCCGGTCGCATCGGAAGGACCGGATTACCCATACCCGTTTGGATACGTCGCTGCTGTTCCTGTACCAGCGCACGTACCACCGCGTACATATCGACATCGCCGGTGAGGTGATCGGCTTCAAAAAACGCGCTGTACCAGGGGGCGTCGGGCGTTTCTGATCTGGTGGAGCGGAGGTGAACGAAATGGATGCGCTCACCAAACCGTTCGATCATACCCGGCAGGTCGTTGTCGGGCCGGATACCCAGCGAGCCAGTGCAGAACGTAATGCCGTTGGCCACCACATTGCAGGCCATCATGAGCTGGGCCAGATCGGCTTCGGTACTGACCACGCGCGGCAGGCCCATCAGCGGTCGGGGCGGGTCATCCGGGTGGATACACAGGTTTATCCCCACTTCCTGCGCCACCGGAGCCACTTCTCCGATGAAGTAATACAGGTTTTCGCGCAGTTCGGTGTCACCAATGGCTGCGTAACCGTCGAGCAGTTCCTGAAACGTATCGAGCGAAAAGGCATCGGTGGCGCCGGGCAATCCCAGCAGTACGGTGTTGCGCAGGTCGATGATCTGTTGGGGCGTCATCCGGGCAAACTGCTCGTGGGCGGTTTGTGTGAGGTCGGGACCGTAATCAGCTTCGGCACCCGGTCGTTTGAGGATATAGAGGTCAAACACGGCAAAATCCTGCCAGACAAATCGTAGGGCCAGCGAGCCGTCCGGCATTTCGTAATGCAGATTCGTGCGCGACCAGTCCAGCACGGGCATGAAGTTGTAACAGACGGTTCGGATGCCGCACGCGGCCAGGTTTCTCAGTGACTGTTTATAGGCGTCAATGTATCGGTCACGCTCCGGTAGCCCTTTTTTGATAGCCTCGTGTACGGGCAGGCTCTCGACCACAGTCCAATGCAACGGCACGTAGCGGTCGTTATCCTGTTCAATCAGCCGGATGCGTTCCTGAATAGCCGCTGCGGGCCATACCGTACCGACCGGAATCTGGTGCAGCGCCGTGACCACCCCAGTACAACCCGCCTGCCGGATATCCATGAGCGAGACGGGGTCCTGCGGCCCAAACCAGCGCATTGTTTGCAGCATTCCCATTCGTATTACTCAATTAGCTAACCACCTGCCGATGCCGGAAAACAAACACGTACAGGGCTCCCCAGGCAATGAGGTAGGCCAGTCCGGCAATGTAGAAGATAATATAGTAGCCCTGCGACAGGTTATCCAGCGCTTTATAATAATCCAGAATACGCCCTACCAGTAATGGAAACAGGCTTCCGCCCAGCGTACCAGCCATAGTGCCGAACCCGACCACGCGGCTGATTACCTGCTTGGGAAACTGATCGGCAGCAACGGTGAAAATATTGGCCGACCAGGCCTGATGGGCCGCTACGGCCAGCGACAGAATGGCCACCACCGGCCACATGCTGTTCATCTGGCTGATGAGCATAACCGGCGTAACGCAAATGGCAAACAGACCCATGGCGTACTGCCGCGCCCGCGTAGGATTCCAGCCGCGTTCAATCAGCGTAGATGACAGCCAGCCCCCACCCACACTGCCGATGGTAGCCGCCAGATAGATCATAATCAGGGGGGCGCCCAGCGTTTTTAGATCGAGGTTATAGATACTGGCCAGGTAAGACGGGAGCCAGAACAGGAAGAACCACCAGATGGGATCGGTCAGAAGTTTACCCGCCATGAATCCCCAGATGGCCCGGTTTTTAAAAATAGGGTAACTGACGGGCGTCTCTTCGGTCAGGATATCGGTAGATGCGGCATCGGAAGTGATATACGCCAGCTCCGACGGACTGACGCGCTTATGCCGGTTGGGAACTTCGTAAAAAAACCACCAGAACACAATCCAGATGAAGCCCAGCGCACCCGTTGCAATGAAGGCCATCTGCCAGCCTGCCACCAGGGCAATCCAGGGTACCACGGCGGGGGCAACAACAGCCCCAATGTTGGCCCCGGAATTGAATACGCCAACGGCGAGTGCCCGCTCCCGCTGGGGGAACCACTCGGCCACTACCTTAATAGACGCTGGAAAGTTACCCGCTTCGCCAATCCCCAGCAGAGCACGGGCCACCAGAAAGCCAGCAGTTCCACCCGCCAGCGCGTGCCCCATAGCCGCCAGACTCCAGACCAGAATGGCACCAATATAGCCCAGCTTCGTACCTACCTTGTCGATGAGGTAGCCCGCCAGCAGCGTGGTGCCACCGTAAAAAATCGTAAACACCATTACGATGTTGCCGTAGTCCGATTCTGTCCAGCTGAACTCCTTTTCCAGGATTGGCTTCAGTAAACTGATTACCTGACGGTCCAGGTAGTTGATCGTCGTGGCGAAGAAGAGAAGGGCTACTATTATCCAGCGGTACTGACTGCGGGGGTCAGTAAGGGGAAGCGAGCCGGCTGCGTAACCTGCGTGTCCGGGTTTGGTAGATCCAGTCAAAATAGAGTGATCGGTTGTATAGCGTAGCGTCGGCTGCCAAATGCCCCAGCCAACTGAGGTCCTTTAGGTAAAGACTGTTTTTGGTATCCTTACCCATCTTTCAACTCGATTTACCCGTTGCTTTTCTGTTCAGGTTTCTTTTTCGCTTACTGACTAACCGTTACCATAGCCTTTATCAAGCTATTGACCGGGTTAAGCCAGCCCGCAAACTCAGTAGCCACTTCGTTAAAACAAACCCGGTGCGTGATGAAAGCGGCTGGATCGATAAGCCCCGCCTGCATGGAGGTAATGACGTGGTCGAAATCGGCGCGGGTGGCGTTACGGCTGCTCATCAGAGTAGCCTCCCGTTTATGAAATTCGGGGTGGTTAACGGTAATCCCGCCTTTCTGCAACCCCACCAGTACGTACCGCCCGCCGTGGGCCAAATACGAAAAGGCATTATCAATGGCCCTCAGATTACCCGTAGCATCAATGATTACCGTTGCCATATCCCCGTCGGTGATCGCTATCAGTTGTTCGGTAACATTAGCGTCAGCAGCCTGAATGGTGTGGGCTACACCCAGTCGATCCCGGCAAAACTGTAACCGACCCGCATTGACATCCATCACAATAACCCGCGCGCCCGCAATTTTGGCAAATTCTATGAGGCCCAGCCCAATGGGGCCTGCTCCTGTCACTAGCACCCACTCGCCCGACCGTACGTTGGCCCGCCGAATGCCGTGTGCGCCAATAGCGAGCGGCTCCACCAAAGCCAGTTCGTCATAACTCAGCCCCGATCCGTGTACCAATGCCGATAGCGGCACAGATAAAAAATCAGCCATACCACCGTCTATGTGTACCCCGGCCACCTGTAGTTGTACGCAGCAGTTGGGTTTGCCGACACGGCAGGCTCCACATGTACCACAATGGAAATACGGGATAATTGTTACGGCTTGGCCGATACTGAACCGGGCGGCTTCTCCGGTAGTATCATGCATGCTTACCAGCTCGCCCGACAGTTCGTGGCCCAGAACACGGGGATACGTGAAGTATGGTTGTGTACCCTCATAGGCGTGCAGGTCGGTGCCGCAGATGCCTATGCGCCTGATGCGCAGAATGGCCCGGCCCGGCGTGGGTTCGGGGCTCTTCCGGTCCTGATATAAAAAATGGCCGGGGGCAGTACAGACTAAAGTTCGCACGAAAAAAAACGGTTTGGTACAGTAATCCATAAACAGGCAAAAGTAAACGACTACTCATTCCGCAATCAGCATTACCCTTAAAAACTGCCCGTTGCTCTTACTCACCATTTTCTGTGACTGCTTTATTATATTGATCGGTCCCACCTAATCAATACCCACTATGCAACGCCTGATTTATCTGGTTTTTCTCATGATTATCGTAAGCATGACCCGTGCTCAAACCAATTCCTGCACTCATGCAGACCCCAATTTTCATCTGTATCTGCTCATGGGTCAGTCCAATATGGCTGGTCGAGGGCAGATTACGGACTCGCTTAAGACTATAGGCAATGCCCGGGTGTATATGCTGAACGCACAGGGCGAATGGGTACCAGCCCGGCATCCGCTGCATTTCGATAAACCCAGCGCAGTTGGCGTGGGTCCGGGGCTGTCGTTCGGCATTCAGATGGCGGAAGTGAATCCGAACGTACGCATTGGATTGGTGCCGTGCGCGGTGGGCGGCACGAGCATCAGCCGCTGGCAGCCCGGCGCATTTGACGAAGCGACAAAAACTCACCCCTACGACGATGCCATGCGTTGTGGCGTAGTAAAAGGCATGCTCTGGCATCAGGGCGAATCGGACAGTAACCCGACCGCTACGGTTGCCTACCTCCCCCAATTGACTGAGCTCATCGAGCGTGTGCGTCAGCTAACCAGCCAGCCTAACCTGCACGTAGTAACCGGGGAACTGGGGCGATACAAAAACGTGTACGGTCCCATCAACGCCGAATTGCATAAACCCTCACGACGGTGCCGCACACCGCACTGGCCACTTCAGAAGGATTAACTGATAAAGGCGACCTGACGCATTTCGACTGGCCTTCGGCCGATACGTCTGGCCATCGGTACGCCACGCAGATGCTGATAGTGCAAGCGGCAGAGCCGGGTAGATAACTTCGAAAATCAACCTCAAAAATTCGTCGCTAACTAAGATTGTTCACTAAGCTCTTCGAGCCGGTCATCACTATTTCCGTGGACGAGAAAGTCTATAGCACCAAAGCTTCTACCAACGAAAAATGGCAGGTAACCGTAGCCACACCAACTGCCGGTGGTTCCTATGTTTTCGCGTTCAGCGACGACGAAGCCTTACGCATCGACAACGTACCAGTGGGCAAGGTGGGGTCTTTTCAGCAGTGGGTGGTACCTGGATTGAAAGCTGGATTAGCCAGCCCCGCTCGTACGTATGGCCCCTATTTCCAATTCGGCTATGGTGGCCACGAGGAACGTGGTGGCGGACGAACACATCTACTTCATTGATATAAAGACACGCTGACATTCAACTACGCTGATAACGGCGTTACTACCTTTGGCAAGCTGCTGACGCTGTTCGACGTAGTCAGAACTGATAAGTTCCCTCCCTGCTATAGCCAATAGTCGCGCCATTAATTGATTCTTATTATCCCTCTAACTTGTTGTCAAACAGATACTTAATCGATATACTATACAGTCTACTAATACAAGTTTTTTTGTATTTTATAATTACTAAATTTTATAATCACAGTCGTACCCGAGGCACAACTTGTTTTAAAATATTATAAAATACTAAAACTTATCAAAATATTATTCATTTAATACTATATTTATAAAACGACATATTAAATTATTTTATAAATAGTTTAATATGTCGTTTTATTTTTTCTTTTTTAAAGTATTACACAAATGCATTTTTTTATTATTTCTCTTTTTATTGCAGTATTTATAAAGCGAATAATTACTTTATTTATTTATTTAAAGATAGAAGCATTTCATTAGAACAGTTAAACAGTGGTGAATAATGACATAAAGTCAGTATGTTTGTCTGAAATCATATTCTAATTCATGGCAGTCTTTATTTCTATATGCACACAGAAGGGAGGGACGGGCAAAACAACCCTTACCATGCACCTGGCTACGTATTATCACGTTACCGAGAAGCGAAATGTAATTGTACTGGATGCTGACTTTCCGCAACACTCATTCTTTAATGAACGGGCGCTGGAAATCGCTAAACTTCGGCAGGACCCCGACCTGATAGAAGAATTACAGAAACAGGGGCGTGCACCCTACGAAGTGAGAAAGGTAAGTATGGCCGATGCCCCCGCTATGCTGGACGAACTCGCCGGACAGACTGATACCCTCGTCTTTCTGGACATGCCTGGTACCATCAACATTGCGGGTTACGATCAGGTGGTAAAACGCCTTGATTACATGATACTGCCCATGGAAGCGGACAAGCTGACGTTTGCAGCAGGAATGATGACGCTTGACGCCTTCGCCAAGATCAGTCGACCGGAAAACAAACCGCTCGGTAGCTTCCTGTTATGGAACAAATACAAAGTGAGTGAACGACAAGCCATCTATGAATCCATTGAAAATATGGCCGCTCAACGTCCGGAACTGGGCGTGCTCAATACCCGGGTCAAAGATTCAGTGATCTGGAAAAATAATCGCTCAACACTTTTTCCGCATGGGGAGATAAAAAAACTCGCTGCTGAAATCGATCAAAAACTAACCTTGACTAAATAAACCTAAAAACTATGGCCAAGAAAACAAACAGAGGGGCGGCCAACGACATCGCGTTGATGACTAGCTCGGCAGTAGGAACAGACCTCGACGCCTGGCTCAGTCAGCAGGGAATTGGTGATGAAGACCAGATAGAGCAAAAACAAACGGCGGTAAAAACGCCCGATGCTAAAGAACCGGAAATAATCATCATAAGGGAATTGAAAGGAGCCGAGGCAGAGCCTGTTGATGCCATAATACCGCAAAAGACCGATGAAGTGCCGACCACCGGAGCCACAGCAGTAGGGAAAACGGCGAAACAGCGGGAACGCTACGAAGGCCAGTTTTTCCGCCGAATCGAGGGGTTTAAAAAGCCGACGAACATGATGTATATGAGTGAGAAGACCTATCGTTTGATGGCCTTCCTGCTTCGTAGCTCCAAGGAGAGTAACGCCAAGATTACGATGCCGGAAATAATGGAGAACATTATAAACCAGCACATTAAAGATAACGAGTCGGTTCTGACACAGATGCAACAGGAGCATCTGGAGCGCCTGTCAAAGGGATTTTAACAACAGGGGAGGAAGGGGGCGGTTCAGGTAGGTGACAAACAGGCTTTGTAGATACGACAGGAATCCTCGGTGAATACAGTCACTGCCAGCGGCTGATGAACTGCCCAAAAATTTCCTTGTACTGATCGCTGACCGGAATGGTAGCCGGACCAATCTGTACCGAGTTGCGCGTAACAGCATCGACGCGGGTTCGGCAGGTTGGCCGCGCTCAAAATAGAAACGGGCCTTACTGGCTGCCCGTAAAACTCTTCATAGTTGAAGGATCTAAGCAGGTAATCCAGCGCATCGGCTAAGAGACCCTCTGGTGGCTGCCCCGCAACCGATTGCGGCCAAAGGCTGCCTGGCTCACTGATTTTCATTTTTCAACCCCAAATAACCCCCCAATCGTATGAAAAAATGTGTGGTTTACCTGATTCAAGGCATGAAACTGTCATTAGCTCCTTGTCAGCCTTCTGCTAATTTTCCAACTACGAGGAAAGTACCGTCATGCGGGAAGACTTTTTATTCTGTGAATATCTTTACCCAAACGGATTTTGATTCAAATGCGAGGAAAGTACCGTCACCGGAACCAATCTATTAAAAATTAGGATCTTTTATACCTGCGTGTCAACTTCCTTTTTTAAAGAAAATTTTGACGACCTACTTATTAACTAATTAGTTGGCTATTACCTTTTTAAATCTATTACTATTAGGGCGCTGTAACTATTTGATAAACAGCTTCTTAAATACCCCAAATGCGAGGAAAGTACCGTTTGTTGCGAGGAAAGTACCGTTAACTACGAGGAAAGTACCGTCTGAATGCGAGGAAAGTACCGTCAACTACGAGGAAAGTACCGTCTGAATGCGAGGAAAGTACCGTAACTACGAGGAAAGTACCGTCAACTACGAGGAAAGTACCGTCAACTGCGAGGAAAGTACCGTCTAAACCTATTTCTGGCTCCATTTAGGCTTGTTTAGAGGTAAAAGTGGAATTGCTCAAACCTCAACCCTCTCCAACTACGAGGAAAGTACCGTCTAAACGAATTAGTCATGCTACTAACCGTCCGATAAGCCACTTAACTGGTTGGAAAGCGGTGTGGATAGGGGTAATGGAGATCCCCTTAACGGGTTATTACTCGCATTTGGACATTTCATACCTATTTTTGGAGGGATAAGCACGCAAATGGATTTTTTAAACTCTCCATTCAACCCTATGAATCAATACCAATTTTCATCAGTAGGCCGATTAAAATACGGGAATCTGTAACTTTGTTTATTACTGATCTATTAATCAGGGATATGGAAATAAGCCGCCCAGATACTGATAAGGCGAATGAAGTGTACGCTCTTCAGTTAGACATTCCATTTCCCGATGCCCGTCCCGACCGTGTTGTTGCCCAGCACAATGATCTGATTCGGGCGCAGTACGACATGTCATTGCTGGAAATGCGGTTGTTCATTGCCATGCTGGCCCGAATCAACCGGGGCGACAAGGAGTTCTCTACCTATCGCATACCCGTCAGTGAACTGTATCCTGAAGATCGGGTGGGCGGGAAAACCTATTCTCAAATTAAGAAGGCGGTAATTCGGTTATCGGGGCGTACCATTACCGTCGAGTCAAAAGACGAAAAAGGAATCCGTGAGATTATTAGTAACCCGATTATGTCCACATGCCGCTACAAGGAAAAATCCGGTCACGTAGTAGCGCAGTTCAACAATTTTGTCAAGCCGTATTTACTGGAGTTGCGGGGCGATTTTTCGGTGGCTCAGGAACTTACACTCATTGAGTTTCGTAGCTTTTACTCCTTTCGGGTGTATTGGCTTTTGAAACTATCGGCTTTTCAGCGAGATTCCATTCAGGTCGGTCTGGCCGAAATGAAGCATATGTTTCATTTGACAGGAAAATATACCAATTTCGCTGATTTTAAACGATTTGTTCTCGAAATAGCCTATCAGGAAATTGCAAATACTGACATGGCGTTTGAGTACAAACCCATAAAAGAAGGTAAAACAGTTGTTGCAGTTCTCTTTAATCTCCTCAGACCTACTACAGCTACCATTTTGGATACTAATCTTCCAGATGGTGTTCAGCAGTCATTGACGGAAATTGGCATTGCCCTCAAATCATTGCATGAGATTAAAGCTCGTTATCAACAGGGTAAAATAGGGGAGGAGTATATTAGGTTTGTGCTGAATTATTATGATCAGGTCCAAAAGAAAGGACGTATTCGCTCATTGGCAGGAGTTATTTACAAAGCATTAATGACTAATCAGTTGACTAATGAATTTGATGTTTGGAAGTCCAGTCAACCCATTTATAAATCGCCAAAACCAAAGCCTCTAACCTCACATAGTGAAGATGTTATCCTATTGGGTGATTTGCGGGAGGGGTGGGAAGCTATGCGTAAAAAAGGCCTGTCGGATTTCGAAACATTTGAAGACAGCCTAAAGTCTTATCAAAACAACCCAGCTTATCGCTTCGAGGTACGAAACAATGAATATTGTCTAATTTATCTCGGTGAATAAGAACTTATATTGATTTAAAATTTTTAAAACTACAGACATATACTCTATTATAATACTTACTAAAGCTGGTTTTCATATATTCTATGTAGTAATTAATGTTTTGTTGATAATATTTAGTATAATTTTCTGAGCTGAATCAAATAGAATGAGTAAGAATGTTGGGAACGTTATAGAATTTGGAGAAAGAATTTGCCGTAGTCAATGAAGGATTTTTTATGGAGCAAGGATTTCTTATGGAGCGTGGATAACTTAATACTAATCGCGGAATTAGTTGTTGGAATGATTTTACCTATTTACATTTGAAGTAAATAAGTAAAGCTCTTTTACTATGGATACGTTTCCTAAAAAGAAACCTGCTAAACGGACCTATGAGGCCCCACTGAATGCCTTGCGACTAATACTCAACACGCACGCAGTCCAATTGACGCCCATTAATAATCAGATAAGTGCCTTACCAACCGATGCCGAACTGGAGTACTACTTCATTCCTATGCAGTACATGCGGGAGTATGCCCCATATTCCCGGCTCGATAAGCCACCATATAAGAACCTGAAGCTGATCAATTACGATCGTCCCGCGATTTCGCTCTCTTTTTTTAGCAAACATAAATACTCTATCAAGCGAAATATCAATCAGGGAGATGCATTGGCGCACCTGAAAGCATTCCGGGATGAGTTACTGAATCGCTCCTTGGTCCAACAATTGACAGCACGACAACAGGAGAAACTACAGGAAACCGATGAATTATTCCGGGCCATGCGCGATAATTCTGATCAGTACGAGTCCTGCTTCTCCAACTACCATCACTACTACCGGTACTGGTACTGTTCTTATCGGTATTTCGAAGACGACACGCAGACTAAGGCAGATACTAATAGCGAACACTTGCTAAAACACACCGAACGTATCAAAGGGCAAGTTCATGAGCGGCTGAACATCATCTTCATCGATCCTGACTTCATCACCCGTCCCGTTCCACATGACCATAAGCTGATCGACCGGGAATTGGCCAATTTCCCCGTTCAGATCAGACAGGGTGTTACAACCCTATATCTGCGTAAGCGTGGAGTCTAAGGGGTTAAGCAAAATTAATCGTGTATTTTTCGCCGTATTGTCTGAGGGCATCCTCCACGGCTTGTCGTAAGGTCTGCCCAACTCCAGCCAGGCGTGTTTCAAGCGATGCCAGAGCGTTTCGATCCGGTTCTGTTCTGACCCATACGCCGGTGAGTAGGGTAGTTCTGCCGTTTCGTACATAATTCATCACTTACCCTTTCAATGTGCGTATAAGCAGGTGTTAGGCCAGAAAGTCAGTATCATAAACAAACGGACAGAATCATTTTTGGACCCATTTTTTGGCCCTAACTCTTATCATATTAATCTATAATTTGTAGCTATCAGCCTGGACCTGCTACATTTGACTGGAGACTTTTTTTAGGCAGATTTGAGGGAAAAACTTCAATTTGACCATGGTTAAACGACCGCAACAGCGGACCGTGTGTGTTCGACGAAGCATTCAAAGAAATGGCCCGCCCCGGCGTACCTCGAGTTATCTTATGTAAAAGGGTCGATTCAAGAAGCTGCCCGTGAATTGGGCGTTGATCCGGGGCGAATTAGCAAATGGAGATAACGGCACAAAAAAATCGATCAAACCTTGCCTGCCAACGCCCCGTTTACTGACGAGCAGCAACAGATCAGACGGTTGAAGCGACCAAGGTGTGAAAGCGTCTCGTAACCGCATTGCCAGACTCATCAAGAAGGTGGGTATTCGCAGTATTATGTATAAAAAGTATCGGGTGCAGACCACCGAATCAAATCATAACTACCCAGTGGCTGAAAATTTGTTAAATAGAGAGTTTACAGCTGAAAAACCGGGCCAAAATGGGTGTCCGACATCACGTATATTGCTACTGGCCAGGGTGGTTATACCTGACAGTCATTTTGGATCTGGCCGACCGAAAAGTGGTTGGCTGGGCGTTGAGCGAGAGTCTCAAAGCGGTGGATACAAGCGTGGCTGCTTGGCGTATGACTCTCATAAACAGGGTAATAGGTAGTCGGCTTATCTTTCACTCAGATCGGGCCGGGCCGTCGTTACGGTATTCAATATGCCTGCACTGAATTTAGAGATGAGCTAAAGGACTTGCCGGTTGAGCAAAGTATGACCGGGCTGCCGATGCAGTCGAAAAGGAAATTGTCGCTTCGGCGATCCGATGGGATAACGCGGTTGCCGAGAGTTTTTTCAAGGCCCTCAAAAGTGAGTTGGTCAACCATACTCATTTTGAGACGCGAGCAGCGGCTCGATTGGCTACCTTTGAGTATATCGAGGGCTGGTACAACCGTCGGCGAAAACATTCGGTGTTAAATTATCGCACACCCAGTCAACAGGAATCTTATTTTTATACTTCCGCAATGGCCGCCTAAAAAATCTCCACTATACTGTTGCAAGTCCATAGTTCTTCATGATACGCAAAACGCTGACGTAACCAGCTAACCTCATCCCGGCTCAAATTCATCATCCTGCAAGTCACGAGGTCTTGCTCTTAGAGACCTATAGTGGCTGCGGGAACAACGCTGGTTCCGGAGGCAGCAGGCAGTAAGTATAAAGTTGGGCTGCCTTTATGAAGTGGAAAGCGAGGGTATCAAGCCTGGCTCATTCCAACCTTATTGACTACAGCTCCATCCGATACCCAGTTGTGGGAGGCTTTTCAGCACGATGATGAAGCCGCTTACACCGCCTTGTACCGAACACACGTTCGAGCTATGTACCGCTATGGTATGAGTTTGGTGGCCGCATCAGAGTCATTTGTACTCGACTGCATTCACGATGTCTTTACCGAACTATGGGCCAAACGGAAGCGTCTTTCAGTACCCGACAACGTGCGGCACTACCTGCTCAAATGCCTGAAAGTTCGAATCCTTCACCTACTTCAGCGGCAGCAAAGGCCCCATCAGGTATTACCTCAGGCTGATTTTGACGACCTCTGGGCCGGTCCCTCTGCCGAAGACCTTTTTGCCGAACAAGAAGACACCCTGAACCGGCAGGCGTTAGTTCAAAAACTACTTGGTCAGTTACCTCCGCGCCAGCAGGAAGCCATCCGGCTCCGATTCGTGGAGGAACTGGACTATACCGAAATTGCTGATGTGTTGGCCATCAACCGGCAGTCGGCACAGAACCTGGTCTTTCGGGGGGTTGAGAAGCTGCGTACCTGGCTGGTGCCAGAAATTTTACTTTTTCTTAGTTTTTTTTATAC
>Ga0123337_10000317_pt1 | contig 87270 bp, 74 predicted proteins | sample frozenSSSSmetaG_FD_89792 | JGI IMG/M metagenome (GOLD analysis project Ga0123337, IMG submission 89792) | Glacier valley bacterial and archeal communities from Borup Fiord, Nunavut, Canada, to study Microbial Dark Matter (Phase II) -... | ecosystem: Environmental > Aquatic > Freshwater > Ice >...
AAACATACAACAGCAGGTATTCGCTGGTGGTCACCCACCCAACTACTAATCTGCCGATCTGAAGCTTATGTATGGCAGAGCGGACGGGATGCCCAGTTCTCTTCAGTCTGTGGTCGTATGTGACTGTTGTGCTCTTAGATATCTTCAAAACTCATTCCGTCCCTTCACTCTCTCCATTTACTCCAACTACCCACCCCAGCTCCATTCCCATCTTATCCACCCCACAAGTAAACAAATCTATCGTTATTATTACTATGATAGGAAATCCATTCTAATTGTTTAGTTCATTCTTCCTTTCCTTTAACCTCTCAAACTCTGAGAATATTTGAGAAGGAGATGCTTGTGGTCGTGAACATATTGTGTCCTTTGCTCTTTGCATAGGTTGCCAATATTCAGACATAGTGCATTTTCATGGCAAATCGTCGCTGAAGTTGTTGTACTTGCTCGAGTGATGTTGTATACTGGAAGTGATTTGAATGCCCTTTTTAATGGCAGATGGGAACTACCATGGATGCGAACAGATACAGATAATCCAAAGACGGATGATAACGAAAGTTTTCATGTTATCCGCTTGCATCGTCCTATAGAGCGGTTTTCGGACTTGGTTACCGCGAGAAAGAGTCTCCCGAGTTTGCTTGTCCAAATACTCACGAGCAGGGAACTCGTGATTGACAATAATAAGCTGATGACGAGAGTAAAATTGCGAGAAGAATTGAGACGGCAGTGGCATTTCTTGTGTTGAGACTTGGAGATGAAATAGAACGGGAGTAGATCTGGTATGAAAGTAACAACCACCGAATCGGCAACTAAGCCGGGAACTAAGCTTTCTCGCAGAAGAGAAGACACCTTGAGAGGTTTGAGAGCTTAAGCCCTTGAAAATTCGTATCAGTCTGGAAGCAGAAGCCGTGCTTATATATAACCTTTCACCTCCAACGTCTCATCTGGGGGTCCATGTCTGTTTCTTCAATGCTACGTTCTGCCTCCCGATCCCTATGTCCCATTTCCTCAGCGTTTTTATCGCCTGTACCATCTCCCACACGAAAGCAGAAACGAAGCAGAAAAATGATCCAGAAGCAAAAGGAGACGAGGGAAATATCTGGATTTCAGAAGGCAGTCAAAAATTTCAGTAAGAGTGTGTGGGTATTTCATTGCTCCCACGAGGGTTCTTCCTCCTTGTACGACTTAAAGCCCCATCGTCCTCAATCTGCATCGTGCCGTTGGAGGTGAGAACGAAGTGGATAGGGGTTGCATGGCAAGCGAATTGGAAATCAAGGGGGGAAACCAACATAGCCATGAGAACTTTACCAAGCCTTTGTCTCGGAACATGTCAGATGGGGGTGTCGCCATCCTTTCGTAGAATTATAGACATGGGGTGCGAAGCCCACCTAGCTCTCGAGGACTGTCATGATAACGAGAGTTTATAAATACCGGCTGCTGATCTGGCGAACATCTTCCCTCATCACTTCTCATCTTCACATTCAAACATTCAGCCATGGCATCGACGCCTATGGCGACAGCAGAAATTATCATATGGTTCGCGACTGAGCTTTTCACGATGTAGAATCACTCAGCACAGTTTTCCAGCTACCTACGTAAACAGAATGGCGAGATTTAATGAGGATGCTCTATTAGTGTTAATAAACAGTAAGAAATGCAACGGTGAGAAGACAAGAGTGACGGTAAGCAGGAAGATGGCGGTGAGTAAGACTGACGCAGGCGAGGTACATCTATCTATTGTTCGGGTTTGGGGTAGAAGTGAGGTGAGAGAGTGTGTGAAAGCCAGATTTGGATTACCAGACCTATGATCATATGATGCTTGATCTGAACAATGCATTCCTCCTCTACCGAATAGAAGGGGCGTATTTATACCCCACTTTCCCTCTCGCCGGATCGTAACTTTGGAGATCGAGATAGGAGACCCTGTTCTGGCCCATTTCTAGATCTCAATCGCGCAACTGCCATCAGTCACATCACGACAGCATCGCAGTCACGGCATAACTTGTCATATGCCAGACTCTAAGATCCCTTCCATTCACCAGGCCCACCCTATAGTATCTGTCATCGCACACTCAGCCCACCTCAGCGCGGCAAAACCCACACGGAGAAAGAGAAAAAAAAAAGTCCACAAGCCTAACTTCAAAAACATCCATTCTCGCTGGATTTGTAGAATCACAAAGTGCCTAAGACCCCTCCCTGCAGACTATGCCACATCGTCAGTAGAAAGGTATATCACAAGGACGGCTTCCCTTCTCTATCTCTCCCATTTACGGCTTCTTGCATGCCTCCACCTTCCCTCCCTCCCTTCCTTCCTTCCTCCCTCCCTGACTGATATCTGCTCTCCCTATCGCTCCTACCCATCTAAAAATCAATCAAATTCCCCTGTCCATTCTGTCCCCCCTGCCCACGTCCAAACGGATTATTCCCCGTCTGTCCACCCATCCCTCCCGCGTAGCCCGCCGGGCCCGTCTGCGCCGGGAACTGCTGCCCTCCATACTGCGTCTGCGGCATGCCCGTAAACTGGTTATTCAGGAACGGATTGTTGCCCGTGGCCTGCACGTTGACGCGCCCCAGACCCGCCCCTGCCGAGTTGACGAACGTGCCTGGCGCCGTGTGCTGCGCCGGGATGCGCAGGTTGCCCACGTTCCCGAATGTGTCCATGCCGTCGCCGGTCTCGAGGAGCGAGGAAAGCTTGGCCTCGTAGGGTGTTTGGGCTTTGGGGGGTGGGGTGAAGGAGGTGGGGGGGTTGAAGGAGGAGGTGTTGTTGAATTGGGACATAGTTTTTTGTTCTTGGAGAGTGGAGAGGGTGGCTTGCGAGAAGGAGGTTGAGAGTGCCGGGCGGGGGGATGTGGATTGGGCGAAGGGGTTGTTGGAGCCGGTGGGCATTGGTTGGAGATGGGTTTGTTGGTTGGTTGTTGCCCAGGGATTGTTGGTGTTGGCGGGGATGAGGAGCTCGGGTTGTACTTGCTGTTCCTGTTGTTGCTGCTGATAGGGGTTGTAGCCGGTGGGTTGCGGGACGAATTGCTGCTGTTGTTGCTGGGCATATGGGTCGTAGCCGGTTGGTTGAGGAGCAAAGCCGTTGGAGTATCCGTTTTGATAGCCGGTTTGCTGGTTCTGGAATTGTTGATTTTGGTCGGAGTATGTGACCATGAAGCCTGTCTGCTGTGTATTCATGCCAATCGGATTTCCAGACCAATCAACAGCGCCTTGCTGCTGATAACCTTGGTTGTATCCAGTGAACTGAGGCTGGTTGGTCTGGATCAAGTCGTCATCAAACAGCGATGCAGCATTGGTCGACTCCAACTCTCTTCTGCGAAGCTCCTCTTCCTCCTTGCTAAGCCTAATAGCCTTTGCAAGATCATCATCATCTGGCTCGCCTTGCTTGCTTGCACGCTTTTTTCTATCTTCTTCTTCCTGGTACTTGCTTGCCTCTATCGCCAACTGATATTCGGCATCCTCTTCATCTGCACGCTGCGCACGCTGGCCGCGTTGAGGGCGTTCGCGCTCCTGTCGGCGCGGTGGCGGGGACACGTCGCTTCCACCATATTCTTCGATTCCGGTCACTCTTGACTTCCAGGACTTTCGATCGCTGCGCTCGACTCGGAGCCGCTCTTCGTCGAGAATCAATGATGTCAATTCCTTTGCGGAAACTCTCACTATGCGGGGTTAGCCAGGCCACCGCTGGGAGATGTAGACTGCCTACCATTCTGCCCGACGTCACGTCCATCGTCGTCAATATGTTGAAACTCGCGCAGAGTCTTGATGATGAAAAGGTTCTTGCGCGCCCATGTAACGACCAATTCTGAGCCCTCGTGCAGAATGTAGTCGAGCACCTTCAACGCCTTGAGCACGTGTCTCCAGTTCTTGCCCTTATCGTTAAGGCGCTTGTCCAGCATATCCACAATCTCGTAGAAGTCCGTCGATCTATATCAATGTAAGCAGACGTAACTGAATCGTACTGCGCAAGTGGATCCCTACGAGTTGTATGTCATCTGAGAGATTTCCTGCATCTCTGTTCCTGTCGGACCCCATGGATCGTTGCTGGTGGCTGTGACAATGGTTGTAAGCAAGAGCATTCAGAAGCAGCGCATATCAAGAGTCCTCACCATTGCGAACCTTCACCTGAACCGTTGAATATCCCTTTGTGACATTCTTCACACTTCTCATGACCTTGGACATGGCTGCGACGGGTGTGGTTAAGCAGCCACTGCGAATCGATTTGGGCGACTGGTATAAACCGGATAAGAACTGGACCTCTTGCTACCTATCCCTATATCCTATATCCTGAATCCTCTCGTGCTGCTCGACTTCGTTTCAAGGTTGCGATGGAGTCGAAAGTGGTGATGCCTTCGGGAGAGAGTTGCTGGAGTGGACTCTTGGCAGTCTACTTGCGCCGACACAACAAGATGGCCAGGTCAAGCGTTCTTGGGCGGAGCTGCGCGATTAATCTATCGAGCAGGATCTCTTCAGTTGGAGGCAATATGAACTGAAGAGAAGTCCTATGGGCAAAAGTCTTCTGTCTTCTAAGGTCGAGAGGGGAAATTGTTGTACAGTATTGAAAACAAGAGAGAGGCGCAGGAGAACGACTTTGGCGGGCGTTCCGACAGATCCAAGATGACGCTGTTCTTGATGTGGACGGAGGACGTAATCGCGCTAGTGGACAGCCACATTGAGCCGCATTGCACGTGATTCGTACCTATCTTTTGCCCCTGGTGGCAACAAAATCAAAATAGAGAGAGAGAGAGAGAGAGAGAGAGACGCAGCGAGGAGAAGAATTGCCATTTGGGCCTGTATTATCTCCAACGTACAATTTGTCTCTGCAGATTAGATCTTCACTGGGGCTACTCCGTGTCATTCTATGAGCACGCTGCACGCCTCCCCCTTTTGCATTTTCCTCCATGATTCACGTTCGCCAAATGTATGCGATGCGGTCTTCAGAGGCTTCCTGCATGAGAGGATAATGATAAGGGAGTCGTTGTTGGACTTATCATTATTCGAATATAACGCCTTCCTGCGCCGCGCTTGACCGAGAGATTCCCTCTCTCCTCAGACTGATACCAAAAAGACGTATAATCCAAACAATTCGTAACGACAGTGCATCAACGGTTCCTCAATTCATACAGATCCCAATGAATTCTTCCCTCCCTACTCCTCCTTTTCCTTCCAAGTCAAACTCCTCAATCATAGCCACCAGCTCCTCCTCTTCCAACCCCTCGCCCAGTTCCCTGGCAACTCGTCGCAAGTCATCCAACGATATCATTCCCTTGCCTTCCGTATCAAAGAGATCAAAAGCCCGTAAAATCTCATCCCGTGGATCCCTCGCCAATATCAGCTCGGCCGCAATCTGTTGAAATGCCTGAAGAGAGAGATGTAGCCTCGAAGGTGGCACCGATTCCGGAGCAGAAGAAGTTCCCGGCGGGGGCTGGTACGAAGGGGGCGGTATGCCATGTGTCGTAAGCAAGTTCAGTAACTCGGGCTTGGGCAGGTCGAAACCAAGAGCTTTAAGCGCGACTTTGAATTCGTGATAATCGATGAGGCCATCTTTGTCCAGGTCAAATAGTCCAAACTATTGCATTGTCAGGTATGTATTTCTTCTATGCTAGGGAGAAACGGAAGAGGGGGGGGCTTACAGCTTCGTTCACCTCGTCTCTCTGTTCATCCGTCAACTGACTTATAGCACTCTGAGCTTGCGCGGGTTGCTGTGCTGCTTGCTGTGCTTGACGTTCGCGATCGAGACGTTCGCGCTCCAGACGGGCGGCTTCACGGGCGGCGGGCGCGTGGGATTGGGAGAAATTCAGAGGCTTGCCGCGCGTGGACGAGGGCGCGGGCTGTTGCGAGGAAGACGCATAGGGTCGGATGGGGAACGAAGGGTGTTGCGACGAGGACGCCATTCCGTCCGCGCTGTGAGACAGAGAAGTTGTGGTCGAGGAGGACGACGAAGATGGCGAGATGTGCTCGAGGAGGCGTCCGAGTACCTGAGGAGGCGGCTTGTATGGACTCGAGATTTACAGGGTCAGATTGCGCGACGGGGTTTGACACCAGACGGATGATCAAATCCGATTGAAGCCGAATGCCAGAGTTTCAAAAAGTGAGTTTCAAAAAGTGAGTTTCAAAAAGTGAGCCTTGTTTACTCTACGTCGTCGTCGTTCGTTGTGGAGAGAGAGAGAGTTGGTACAGGGATGAGGGTGGGGGGTGGGGAGAACGCGCTTCAGAGCTTGGACTCCGACGAACGCGCGCCAGACATGGATTGAGCTTCTTGCTTCTTGAAGCCTGAGGCAACAAGTATATGCATATTTGATAAATGAGAATGTCTTATTGTGTATGCCCATGGGCCGAGATACGGGGACGGAGAATAGAGAATAATTTCTTAATTTGAGATGAGGGGTGAACCTTGCAAACTTGCAGGTGGATGGCTCAATTTATTTGACGGCAATAAGTTTCGAAGATGGTGGGTGATCTTATGATATTTTGATGATATTTTCCTGTGCGATGTGATTATGCCCCAGGGTTTGGCAGGCAGCCATTGCGCCATAGGCTATAGCCCCTTTATTTTCATAGGTATAAAAGGGCCCGTGGACCGTAGTCATAAGAGTTGTTCTTTAGATTCATTAATAAAAGAATTGATACACAGCAGTAGTACTCTGTAGACAAGACGAGCGAAGTCTTGCAAGTTTGAAAAAGCGGTCGAGGTACGGCAACAACCAGTCACGTGCTTGGAGGCTTAAGCGAGCAGCTGGCTCCATGACACTTACACTACTATACTTACACCTACATCTGCATTTACACGACAAAAAAGCCGAGCGCGTAACGTCTGCTTGCTTGCTATCTCGCGCCACAACTTCTAACCTTCTAACTTTCTTCACATTTGACAACGGCTGAGACACATCGTCTTCAGTCACTTCATCAGACAGCCTGTTATGCTTGCGACGGCCATCTTCTGTTGAGCGCAGCAAGCCGAACTTCGAGGCGCGTCCGTGTGTCGCAACTGACGGCGAGACAACCTCACCACTGCTGCAGCTACCTAGCTGTGTCTCAGAGCTCATCAACGCATTGTTGATAACACGACACAATGTCGGGCTTTGGTGGATTTGGCGGCTTCGGCCAGAATACCCAGCAGCAACAGAACACTGGCTTTGGAGGCTTTGGCCAACCTACAAATACAAATACAGGTATGTTGCCACTTTTCTTTAGCTTCGAGATGCCAGAGAGAGAGAGAGAGAGAGAGAGAGAGAGAGAGAGAGAGAGACTCGGTGGCGTACTATGGGACAAACTCGCGTGAACCTGAAGCTCACTCGAACCTTCTCGTGCCTATAGGCTTCGGTACCTCTACCACCGGAACTGGCTTTGGAGGCATGCAGCCGAGTACTGGCACTGGCCTCTTCGGCGGAAGCACTGGTGGATTCGGCAACACTGGAGGTACGTCGACAATGCACCATCTACCTATTTCTTCAGGTGCCTGCCTGTTCCATGCGCATCGAACTACGCTCATGATCGCGTCACATCGAGGCGCGATCTAGATATCTCGGTGTTCCCCATTTGTTGCAACTCCACAGGCTGGCATGGCAGAGGAATATCTCAATTCACTTTCTCTCTCTAGATCTGGATCGAGGCCGAAATTGAACCCGAAGGGGCCTAGAGTACGCAGATCGCTAACATCTAAAGTAGGATTCGGCACTTCAGGAAACACTGGCTTTGGCAGCACCCAAAATAAGCCCTTTGGGTCTACTCCCACTGCCCCAGGAAACACTCTCTTCGGTGCAACCACAACAACTCCTTCAGCGGGTGGCTTTGGTGGTTTCGGAGCTACAAATACCAATACTGGTGGTGGATTTGGAGGCACAGCAGCGGGTGGTCTTTTCGGTGCGAAGCCTGCAACTGGCGGTTTTGGAGCACCTTCTGCCGCCAGCCCCTTCGGCGGCGCGACCACAACAACACCTGCATTTGGTGGAGCTACTGGTGGTTTCGGTGGCTCAGCTCTCGGTGGTGCGACTGCAGAGTCTCAAGGAACTGCTGCTGTACCCTTTCAAGCAACTGTCGAGAAGGAGCCCAACGCAACTGGTAACCAGCAAGTGAGATACGAGAATATCTGTTTCCAACAGCCATATCAAAAGTTCTCTCAAGAAGAATTGAGGCTGGCGGATTACGCTCAAGGCCGTAGATACGGCACTCCTGGTGGGCAGCCAGGTGCCTTCGGCGCTTCCACTGGGTTTGGCGGATTCGCCCCACAAGCAGCTCCAGCTTTTGGCACTACCGGCACTACTGGAACTGGTCTATTTGGAGCAAATGCAGCCACAACAAATCCATTCGGTCAGACAGCAACTACGAACACAGGATTCGGTGCCAATACCGGGACAAGTGGCGGACTATTTGGATCATCGCAGAAACCTGGAGGTCTCTTTGGCGGAACTACTGGTACAGCTAGTGGCTTTGGTGGGGCGGCTCCCTCGACTGGCTTTGGAACGTCGACAACCACCGCTCCTTCTCTCTTTGGAGGGGCTCAGAATAAGCCATTGTTCGGGGCTCAACCGACCACTGGTACAACAGGATTTGGTGCAACCACTGGGACGACTGGGTTTGGCAGTACAACTACAGCCAATCCTTTCGGACAGACACAACAGACTACCGCAACGAATCCGTTTGGCGGCTCAACTACCACACAGCAAGCTACAACCGCCAGTCCCTTCGGTGGCGGGTTCGGAAATACTCAGCAAAACACAAACACATCTCTTTTTGGCAATGCAGCCAAGCCAGCAACTGGAGGTTTGTTCGGCAATACTGCAACAACTGGTGGTGGTTTGTTCGGAAACACTGCCACGAGTACCAACACTGGATTCGGAGCCCCGGCAGCTACCACAACTACCGGTGGCCTTTTCGGCCAGAAGCCAGCTACGACTGGCACAACTGGCCTTTTTGGCAATACTCAGGCGACAAATACAGCCGGTACTGGCACTGGTGGCTTGTTTGGGGGTACATCTTTCGGAACCACTCAAACCCAACAGAATCAGCCTACAGGAGGCGGCCTTTTCGGCAATTTGGCCAACCAGCCAGCTAAACCAATGTTTGGCGCTGCCCAGCCAGCTCAGACTGGAGGCGGTTTATTCGGCACTACTCAGCAAAACACCGGAAGCTCATTGTTTGGCTCTACTCAGCAAAACATTCAGCAACAGCAACAGCCGCAGCAACAACAAGGAACTTCACTTTTTGGAGGAAGTAGCCTATTTGGTACTCCTCAGCAAAATCAGCAACCACAGCAGGTATCTCTTACCACCAGTATCAATGATCCTTCTGCATTTGGCACTTCCATGTTTTCGAATCTTGCTGTACCCGATCAAACCAATCCTGGTCCGCTCGCAACCCCTCTTTCGAGTTTATCGAAGCAAAAGAAGGCCGGAGTCATTCCACTATACAAGCTTAACCCCGCATCAGCATCGCGTTTCAGTACACCCCAGAAGCGTGGATTTGGCTTCACATATAGCACATATGGTACACCAAATAGTGTCTCCAGCATGGCCAGTACACCTGGAGCTTTTGGAAATTCCATGCTTGGGGCCGGACTTGGGCAAAATAAGCTCATCAAGAGCATGTCAACGAGTAGTCTCAGGAATTCTTATAATACGTCCTTCAATCGCGAGGATAGCATTCTCGCTCCCGGGGCATTTTCCGCCAGTCCAAGCGCTAGATTCAACAGCACGGGCAGCATGAAGAGACTGGTCATCAATAGAGGTATCCGAGGAGATTTGTTCGCACCCCCCACAAAAGACCCCAAAGAGCAGCAGAACGGAATCCTCAAGAAGCGGGTCAGTTTCGATGCGAACAGTGCAAATGCAATTACCAATGGCACCTCAGCTAGCGTTTCAAGCCCACTGAAGCAGGTTCAAACCACCGAAAATCCAAACCCGACTGCGGAAGAGATGGGCTTTCTCCGATCGTCGACCCGGGGCACCAATGGCAACGGTTTGAGACCAAATGGGATATCATCTAATGAACCAGAGATGGAGCAAGTCAGAGGCAATGAACTTGCAATTGTCCCAGAGGAGGACACCTCAGCAACGGCATTGAGTCTTGTTAACCGACGGGATAAAGAGCCCGGAGAGTATTGGATGAGTCCATCAAAGGAAGAGCTCCAAGCCATGAATCGTGCACAGCGCCAGAAAGTCAGCAACTTCACTATTGGTCGTCATGGGATTGCTACTGTCCACTTTGATGTTCCAGTCGACTTAACAAACATTGATTTGGATTCCATTATTGGCAAGATTGTGGTCCTCGAAGTTCGCTCGGCCACTGTGTATCCTGAAACTTCTTCGAAGCCGCCTATGGGGCAGGGCCTCAACGTTCCGTCAACGATCGTATTGGAAAATTCTTGGCCAAGAGACGGAAAGAACGTTGCGGATCCTAGCAGGATACAGCGCCACTTGTTCAGGCATGTCGATCGCCTTAAGAGGATTCCCAATACCGAATTTGTGAATTATGACAAGACCCAAGGCATATGGACATTCAGGGTTTCCCACTTCACCACCTACGGATTGGATTACGATGACGAAACGGATGATGAAATCAGTCAAGCCGATTTTGGACAGAGTACTCTCAGTGTTGCACCAGATACTCCAACCCCACAGTCGAGAACTCCCAAGGGCAACCACAATGATCAATCTTTCTTATCAGCCTCCGAAATCAGCGGCATCACGGAATCGGATCCTGAAGACACATTTGATTTCAAGAAACGCAAAGTATTTCCAGGGGCTTTCGATACTGTTGGAGCTATTGAGGAAGATGCCCAGATGGAGGACGAGGATGATGAGCAGGACCGCCAGTCTTTTTTAGATGAACGCTCCGCGGGTTCGCTGTCTGAGGACGACGTCGAGGAGCCTATGGATCACGACAATGTTCATTATGGCAACGAATTGGTCAGGATCGAGAGTAACGAGATGGCGGGCTCTTACCCTCAACTTGGCGCTACCGCGGAGCATGACTACGCATCGGATGATCAAGAGGAAGAAAGAATGCCTGAGACTCCAGGGGGCCTTATGCGGGCACGATTACGTGCGATGCGCACTGCGGGCTCAGCATTGAAGCGCAACTTGGAGGTTGGGGACGAAGATAATTGGGCAGAAATGCTTCAGCAAACCATCAGCCCACAAAAGAAAGATCGAGCAGATTTGAAGCGTATTAGGGATCTTGAAGCTGAAGCTACTCTTCTTGGATCGCCTCAAAAGAGCATTGCATTGCCTGTCAAAAGTCGTGTCCTCTCGGAAGGCCGTGGCTTTGCAACCAGCATTGATCTGATGCATTCACTTTTCGGCGAGGCCAAGAGTTCAGCTAAGGTAGCCCAGGTGCCCGAAAAGATGAAAGGTTTTGAGGTTTGTTTTTCCTCCATTTACTTCTAAACATGGAACATATTGGGATGAAGCAAGATGGTATACCATTGAGCATGTTGCGTATGCAATTGTTAATAGAGCAAATAACTAAGTAATGTGTTGTAGTGGTACAAAAAGCAACCCAAGTCTAGTAATCTGAACGTGGCAGATATGGACGAGATCGACCAAGAATTTCATAACTCAGTGAAACCTAACTGGGGTCCAACCGGCACCCTTGTCTATAGAGCACCCAGCAATGCAAGGCCAGTTTCTAAGACTATTGAACAGCACGGTCTTATTGTTCAGACCGGCGTTCTGGTCACCGAGGGAAATGATATTCGATTTGCAAAGTTTTCAGACGAGGTATGATGCATCATTCTACTCTCGACCTATCTGTGCTAACCCCTTAAAGTCGACCCCGAATTCTCTTCTATTCCACAAGAAGATTGCCAAAGTGTATCAAATCGATGGAATCCCACAAGCAAGGCTTTCTTTGCCGTTCAAGTTCATCGACTTCATCAGTGATCAGGACCCTCGTGACCCAGAAGGTATGCATGAGAAGCTCATATGGGAGCTTGCAAGCATCCTGTTTGATCCAATTGATATTCCAGAGGATTTGAAGAATTTTCCGGCCGCATTCAAATTCCTGCGGAAAGATAATCTTTCTGCTTTCTGGGAGAAGCTCGTCGAGCAAGCTTCTCTAAAGCTTATGAGCATGGCTAAATCCTCAGAGGAGAAGGCCATTGCTTTACTTTCTGGTCACAGAATTCCAGATGCTTGCAATAATCTTCTGATGGGCAAGGATTTCCACCTAGCTACTCTTGTTGCTTTGCTTGATGGCAATGAAAGTGTGCGCAAGAATATCAGAGAACAGCTGAATGAATGGAACAAAGCCAGAGTTCTTTCAGAGATCAGTCAACCTATTCGTGCTATTTACGAAATACTCGCTGGTAATGTTTGCGTTTGTGATGGTGTCAAAGGAGCGCCCATTGAAGACCGTATCGACTCTTTCGTCATGTCCAAGCGCTTTGGTCTTGACTGGAGACAAGCCTTCGGACTCAGACTGTGGTACGCGATCTCGAGTTCGGATGAGCTTGAGCAAGCAGTCCAGAAATTTGCCGAGGACCTTCGGCAAGACAAGGAGTCCGCTAAGCCATTCGCCTGGTATGTCGAGCAGAATATCTCACCTCTTTGGGACGATCAGCATTTGGAGGAGCGCGAAGACCTTCTTTGGGGATTGCTTAAGCTGTACTCTGATCGCAAGACTAATCTTCAAGCTGTGCTCCGTCCTGAAAACTCGCAATTGTCACCATTGAATATGCGTCTTTCGTGGCAGTTGAGTCAGGCGCTCACGGCGTCTGGAAAGTGTTCCTACGGAGATGACGCTGATGAGAAATCTGATCAGCTTACTCTATCTTTTGCGGCACAGCTCACGAATGATGGCCATTGGCTTGATGCTGTATTCGTGCTTCTTCACCTATCCTCCTCTTCCATGTGTGCGAAAAGCATCCAAGACCATCTTGCTCGCCATGCCGGACGCATCGGATCAGAAGATGGACCGGTTTTCAACACTCTGGTCGAAGATTTTAAAATCCCATCCTCATGGGTCTGGCAAGCCAAGGCCCTCTACATGCGCGCCGTTCAGAAAGACTCTAAGCGCGAAGTCGAGTGCCTCATCCGAGCCGAGGCGTTTGACGAGGCCCACCGCACCTTCTGCAAGGACGTCGCTCCAACGGCGGTCATTGAGCGCGATTACGAGACGCTGCGCAAACTTATTACTGGATTCGTAGACAGTTACACTGGAATCAACGACTGGCATCTTGGCGGTGCCATCTATGCGGATTACCTGGCTGTGCTGCACGGGCAGAAGACAGGCAAGCTCGAGGAACCGTACGTGGAGAGATTGCTACATAGTCTGCCGGCTATGTTGGCTGATGCGCGGAATGTGGGATTCTTGGAGCGGGTGGCGGCGCAGGAAATGGGGGCTTGTGTGGCGAAGGTGGTGGTTGAGATGGGGAAGACTGGAAAGGTATGGTCTACTTCTTTAAATGAAATGGGGTGGTTGGAGAATCAGTCTAACGGGTTGCAGGGACATGGACATGATCAGAGTCGAGTGTTGAGACTGCCGCTTACAGAGGATAAATATTTGAAGCACACGGCTGATCTGAGTTTGGAGTACTATCGCGGTATTCTCGCCGGAGCTGCTCGCTGAGCTGTCTCCCCAATATATATGCTGGGATATGGACTAGAAGGACGATGGATTTTAAGATACATGGGGCATATTGATAATGCGATGGGATGAATGACCGAAAGGGGGGAAATAAAGGAGGATCATTATAAGGGGCAGCATAGCGACTTCTCTTCATCTTCTGGGCACTGTCCATATTTAAGACGGGCGCTGCGAGAAGAATATTATTTGTACGGGCAATAATGGCACTCTTGAGGGGCAGTTCTAAAGAGGAAGGCCTGCTCGTGTTGTATGTAGTCTAGACTAGATAGGAGCATTGCATCAGCATCTGTGTATGAAAATGCATTCTCAGACAGTTTTTCTGTTCCCAATCCCGGTTTGTGTCCCGACTCCTGAGTGAGCATGGTGATATTGGAAGTGTTCTCGGGGCAGGCGTCTTCATGATAAAAATTCCTTCAACTTTAATGTATGAAGCAGAGTGACCTGACTTCTTTTCCTAAAAGTAAATAATTTTGTCTTATGTATGTATGTACATGGATCTCAACACATTTACATGTTCTTTGAATAGTTTTGAGTAGTCAAGAGCCACAATAACGAGTCACCTCGCTGGGGAGAACAGCCTGTAGATGCATCCATCGCACACCCTACTTTCTGCCTGCCCTAAGCGAGAGAACATGATAATTAATATCTTTATACATAACACATTCCGCACCACCTAACAGGTTGTATAGTGTAATGGTTAGCACGTGAGATTTTGAGGATGTTCATTCATCAGCATTATCCCCTTCTCGAGATCCCGGTTCGATCCCGGGTACGACCTCTCTATTTTTCACCTTTTTGGTGTTTTTTTCCCCCAGTCGTGGGCTGTCGCTGTCGGAATGGACGGCAGAGCGGGGCTGTGGAGTATCGTTTTCGCTGTCTGCAGACCCCGAATATGGCGGATGTTGGGGATGCATGCTTTATTTATATGGAGTTTTATAAGATCATTCATTGGATGTAGTCGGATATGAGAGTTGAGAGTATACTTGATTGCTCTTCTGTGTCATCTACTACCAGTCTTTTTGCTTGTTTCTGTTGGCATCATTCATCTTTCCGTTCGACTTTCCCCGTAAACCTCTCAACTGTGCTTCTCTTCGTTTCCATTCGCCTTTATCTACTTGACCAGGCTACTGTCCTGTGGAATAATTTCTCCGCCTGGTACCGTTTCAAGGCCAGCAGTGTTCTCTGAGCCTATCGGCCTGCTTGCACGTCTCGCTGTTCCACCTCGTCTAGCAAGATCTGTGTCTTCACTGGTGCTGCCTTGGAAAACCGCCTCATCTATGTGCCCGTTTGACACGATCTCCATGTCGGAGAGCATGGAAGCTGTTGCCACTGCCTCCTGTCCGGTTATGGCGTTCCTCAACGGCTGTCTCGAAATGACTGCAAATCTGGATCATACCTCCTCCCTAGCATCCTGCTTTCCTTAACGGATATTGAGTTGCTCCGCTTCACCAAGCCTCCGATGATCCAAAAACAACCTCATGCGGCACGACCTCTGTCTCCGGGATCAATTTCCTCTCCCCACTCATCTGCAGGTCCGCAGCCTGCAACATCGAGTGTCTGAGCTCATTAATCCCCAGTCTCTGCCCAAAAGGCCTGTTTGAGCAAGACGCAATGATCTCCCCAAGAGCACCACTCACATCCTCCGGATTCGGCTGGCTGATCCTCCGAACCTGATCAAAGACCTGCCGTAACACTTCCAGTCTGCTGTTCAGCGCGCCCTCACTCGGCATCCGATTCTTCGTAAACAGCAACTTATCCACCTTGCTCAGTACGATCTGATGCGGAATATTCTCCTTCCTAAAGATCGCAAGTAATTGCTCATCCGTCTTCTTCAACCCTACCTCTGCATCCACCAGAACAAAAGCGCGCTTGAGTTGCTTCCTCTGTCCCAGGTACTTTAGGATCTCCTTCCCCCAGTCCGCCTGTCCTCCCTTGCCGTAGCCCGGCATATCCAGCACCACCAGATTCTTCGTCGGGTCTGTGGAGTTGCCGATCTCGAACGCATTCATCATCTTCGTCCTGCCGGGCTTGCTGCTCACATTCGCGTACCCGCCGCCGAGGAGAGCATTGAGGAGGGAGGATTTGCCGACGTTGGAACGGCCGAGGAAGCAGACTTCGGGAGACTCGCTGCGCGCCATGCTGTGGAACTTCGGCGCCGACCATTTGAAAGGCCGGCAGGGCTTCTTCTGGAAATATCTCTCGGCGTACTCGAGCTGAGGTTCGGATGGAGGGAGGGTGTCCCAATGCTGAGATAGCGAGGAAGGGTTTATTTGTATGTAGTCGCGGGATTTTTGCTGCGGGCCTTTTGTCGCTGGCTCTGATTTTGAAGTTGGTTTTGCTGAAGTTTGTTGTGGGAAGTTTGGTGCTGAGGTCTTCTGTTTTGCGGCTGTTGGCTTGGGGGAGGATGGCTTTGGAGATGGTACTCTGGGCACATTTTGAGTGGCGGAAGCTTCGATTTTGGAAGCTATCTCATCCCAAGATACGAGTTCGGGGTCTGCATTCGAAGTCCGTGGCTTTGATGACTCGGAAATAGGTTCTATCGGGCTTATGGTCGGTCTGGCAATCTGACGTCTTGTTCGGAGTCCTCTGGTCGAAGAGGGAAATTTCGCAGGATTCAGCCTGCCGGAGGCGCCTGCCAGCTTCTGTCCGCCATATCGTGCAATTAAGCTCCCAGACGCAGCGGTGATGCCCCTCATAGATGCCGAGACCGTCATAACCAATTATTAATCCCAGGCTATCCTTTATAGATTCCTGATGCTTGGATTTCGTCGAAGTGGACGTCGATGTCCGGAAGGCTCAGCCTTGCCAGTATAATTTCAACCGCGGTCCGTGCATCCCGACGATTTCCCGGACGCCTCCCAAATAATTATCTCCACCCGCATCACTACCACCATCCAAACCCTCACCGTCCAATTGCACCTCCTATCACTCTAATTCCTCGCAACCACCCCGCAAGCCATCAGCCTAACAACTACATACACAATGTCCGCCGTCCCGCGCCCAGCGCGCCTCCGCTCCCTCTACCGCTCCTTCCTGCGCGAGCTCCCGTCGCGCCGCCTCGTCGCCTCGCCCCTCCAAAAGCGCATCCGCGCAGCCTTCGAATCCGATGAGCGAACAGGCGTCGACAAGGCGGAGCAGTATCTGCAGTATGTCAAGGCCCAGCGGATGTATGCAACGCTGCTGGAGAGGTATAATCCGGGGATGAACATGGAGGAGGAGGAGAGAGTCAAGTTGACGGCCAGGAGGGTCGGCATGGAGTTGCCGGTCGAATATGAGATGGAGAAGCACTGAGGGAAGATATTTCTAGGCGGATCAGGATGGGATAGGAGAGGGAAGAGGACGCCAAGATGGATGGAGAAAGCTTTGGACGCAGAGATGTGGTCGGCATTGGAGCAAAGGGACAAAATTGCTTTCGTGCTGATGTTGCGGTTATCGATGGACATGGCAATAGCGCCCAGTGGTGAAACCGACTTGTCGACCTTCAATATTGGCTTGAATTCGGCTCTTGAGCAATCGACGGATGAAGACGGCTTGAAACTAATCGATGGGATGGCGGATAGGATGGGAAAGTCCGGCCTATGTCGACGGATGTCTGAAATATGGATCTGCTACAGGATGACTGCCACCGGAGAATGACAAGCTTCAAAGAGAATTAAGCTCTGTATACATAATCATTGTAAAGAACTGTAGAATATGTACAATCCAAAGATGGCAACTACAATATCGAGAGTCATGGTCATGTGCAATTAGATCAATATTTTCCATTTAAGCTCCACTGAGCAGCCTCAACTCTACAACCCTCAAAGAAACGCCGCGATGAACAATCAATACAGTAACAACTCTGCAAGTCCATATATACACTTGTACCCCTCTATCCCATCATTTACTGACCTGGAGAAACCAACTTGCCCTGGGCCTTCGTATCATGCGGCCATCCACCCGCCAACGCTGGCCCACCGTTCTCCGCCGCAAACTTCTGCATTCTCGCCTCGAGCTCGGGACGGAAATGGCGGATGAGACCCTGGATAGGCCATGCGAAAGCCTCGCCAAGAGCGCAGATGGTGTGGCCCTCAACTTGCTTGGTGAGCTCCTGCAGCATATCAATCTCGCGCTCTCTGCCCTGTCCCTTCTCGAAGCGCTTCATGATCTGTTCGGTCCACTTGCTGCCCTCGCGGCAAGGTGTGCACTGACCGCAGGACTCGTGGCGGTAGAAATGCGAGAGACGCGAGATGGCGCGGACGACATCGGTGCTCTTGTCCATGACGATAACGGCGGCGGTACCAAGACCCGATTGGCTGTCCTTCAGGGCGTCGAAGTCCATCAGCTGGTCGTCGCAGACCTCCTTTGGCAGGATAGGTGTGGAGGATCCACCTGGGATGATAGCCTTGAGGTTGTCCCACCCACCACGGACACCGCCGCAGTGCTTGTCGATCAGCTCACGGAGAGGGATGGACATCTCCTCCTCGACTGTGCAGGGGTTGTTGACGTGGCCAGAGATACAGAAGAGCTTGGTGCCAGCGTTACGCTCACGACCGAAAGAAGAGAACCAGTCTCCTCCTCTTCTGCAGATCGTTGGCGCAACAGCAATAGTCTCGACGTTAGCGACGGTAGACGGGCATCCAAAGAGACCAACTGATGCTGGGAACGGCGGCTTTAGGCGCGGCTTTCCTGGCTTGCCCTCAAGGGACTCGATAAGAGATGTCTCCTCTCCGCAGACATATGCACCCATTCCACGGTGAACATAGACGTCGAAGTCGAAACCACTGCCGCAAGCGTTCTTGCCGATTAATCCATCCTTGTATGCCTCCTGGATGGCACGCTGCAACACGGTGGCCTCATGGTAGAACTCGCCACGGATGTAGATGTATGCCGCTGTGCAGTTCATGGCACGTCCGGCAACTAGACATCCCTCAATAAGCTTGTGTGGATCCTTTCTCATAATCTCTCTGTCCTTGCAAGTTCCTGGCTCGCCCTCATCAGCGTTGACAACGAGATATCTTGGTTTGTTATCCTTCTCCCATCCCTTGAAGTTCATGAACGACCACTTCAGGCCAGATGGGAAACCGGCACCACCACGTCCTCTCAATCCCGAAGCCTTGATCTCGGAGATAATCTATACTTAATCAGTCATAAACCCAATTGGCCTGGTACAACAACCCAGACTTACCCAATCATCGCCCTTGTCCAGAATCTCCTTCGTCTTGTGCCAGTCGCCGTACTTCTTCGCACTCGCCAGATCCGCACCGTGGTGTCCGTAGAGGTTCTGAAAGATGCGATCCTGATCCCTCAATCCACCATAGACCCTCTTCTGCGGCGGGGCGTCCTGGACCGTCGCCAATCCCCGGGTCTGTTGATGTGTTGCTGATACAGCCGAAGCAGCGAGACGAGCTCCGGCGGCGGCGGCGGGCAGCACACGGGAGGCAATGGTCGTCACCGCCGGCGAAGTTGCGTTTCGCGACAGCATTGTATAGACTGCGGTTGTGCTCAGCTGCAGGATGCACGTTGTGTAGGAGAAGAGCTGGAGGAGGAGCTGGAGGAGGAGCTGTTGTGAGGTTCAAATTGTCGGCTCGATTGGATTTGGTGCATCATCGATATTCCGGTTCAGTGATTGGCTGGCGCGCCTGCTACGGTTCCGCATATAGCCGTGACAGGCGGAACCGAACATCATCCATCGAGGTTGTGAGGATATCAACAACCTCAATTCATAGTACAGTCTGAAAACGATTCTTTGAAGGTAAATAGAGCTCTGTATCTCATTGTCTCATCGTCCACATCTCTTCTACGTACTCAAGGCTTTCGATTAGTCATTTACTCCCACACTTACTTCACTCACCGCAGTTCCAGCTTCTCCAGTTCATCTCCGCGTCTGATCGAATCCAGACAACCTCCACCGACTCCTCACCACACCTAAGAACCTACCACGACCACTCCATCCCTCGACTTCTCCAGGCTCCTCCGAATCAACTTCCCACTCGCCACACAACACAACGCCCACCTCCATTCCATTCGACAATCATCAACACCCACCCCTCCTCCACCGCCCGCGTCAACACCCGCACAATGTCAACCAAGCGCGCTCCCCCCAAAGCCACCGCCCCCAAACCCCCGGTCTCCCTCCCCGCCTCCCTCACCATCCACGACCAAGCCTCGCTCACCGGCACGCACCCCATCACCATCCGCTCGCACAGCGTGATCTCGCCGGGCGCGCGCCTGATCTCACTCCACGCGCCCCTCACCATCGGCCAGACCTGCGTGATATCCGAGGGCGCCACCGTCGGGCTGCTCTCCCCCTCCACCAGCACCTCGCAGCCTCCAGCCGTCGTCCTAGGCGACTCCGTGGTGGTTGAGACGCACGCGGTCGTGGAGGGCCAGGTCGGCGAGGGGACGCTGATCGAGGCGCGCGCGCATGTGTGGCCGGGCGCCGTGGTGGGGAGGCATTGCCATATCGGCGTTTTCTGCGAGGTTAGGGCGGGCGAGGTGCTGCCGGACCATACGGTGCTGTATGGAGAGGATTTGACGAGGGTGGATGGGAGTGGGCGCGATGAGGTGAGGGTGAGGAATGTGAGGTCTATGGTTGAGACGTTGAGGGTGATCGTGGGGAGCAAGCCGGAGAAGTTTATGTAGTGGGGAGGCGAGGGGAGGGCGATGTTGAGGATGATATGGAGCATGAGGAGAATGTAAGATACCAAGTCATAGGATGAACGGAGCTCGCGAATCCTTGCTATAACGATGCAATCCAGCTTTTATTTGTATTCCTTTGATGCCTTATTTCCTCTGTTATTTCCGAGGGCCTGGTTGTAGAGGGGTGAGGGTAGGAGGGAATTAAGGGATGATGTGTTTGAAGGGGTCTGGATGAAGCTTGTTACGAAGAGTATAAATGAGTGTGTTATTGATATTTGACAATAAAACGCAGACCGTAAATAGAAAGCTTATGGTTAGGGGCGAGGAATCCTTAATATTATAAGCTCATAGTGTTGTTTTTTGCAGTAATAATTCCATAATAATAGCAACTTGGCAAGTAGATGCTAAACGTTAATCTGTTAGAATAAAATATTGTCTGGAATAAACATTAAAGGATATAAATTATATAATTAGTTAATATTTAATATAACGAACAGTTAAAAAGCATAAACAAGCGCGTGGCAAGTACTAGCGTTACTCATCATGAAAGCAAGCTTGAAACCTATAGAGAAGTTGATTTTCACTGATTTTGAGATCGTTTCTTAAGGTAGTGAAATTAGTGATGCATCAAAATAAGAAATGAACGAACAATAAAGGGGTTCTATAGTGTAGTTGGTTATCACATCGGATTCTGAATTCAGAACATTCCGGGGACCTGAGTTCGAATCTCGGTAGGACCTTGACTGGTTCATCCACCCCTTCTTTTTAGTTTTTGCTCTCGTCCACCTTTTCCACTGCGCTTTTTGCATGCATCTATTCGCGTCTGAAGAGGATTGTTGTGATGGCTGCGCATTAGCCATTTTTTGACGTGTGCTGCGCGCAGGTCGTGCCTTTGCAGGCTTGTGCCCTGTGTGCGGGCAGACGCGCTACAGTTCATACACCTGATCAGTACAGTACGGCACCTACGAAAGGAGCAAGCGAGCTTCAAGCATCAAGTGGATGTGGATTTGGATATCCATCTATTTATCATCGTTCTATTCCATCCCTCTATACCTATCTAACTTACTCCTCCCTCTCCATCGCCTTCAAAAAAACCCCTCCCCCATCCACTCCCTCACTCACTCTGCCTTTCCCTCCACCTCGCGTGTTCTGGGCACCGTGTCCCGCCCCTCCCCGCCGCGCCAACCAAACCCAACCCAATCGTGCACCACACATTCTCCAAAAAATAAAATAAAAAAATATCCATCCTCTCGCTAGAGCAACAAGACGATGAAAAAAAGTAATGCTGTGTCCTCAGTGAGACTCGAACTCACGACCTTTGGATGGCCTCACTTGTTGTCCAAGTGTGTCATATACGGGATATGAGACCAACGCTCTAACCAACTGAGCCATGAAGACGTGCTTTTTGATTGTTCAGTCGTATAGTAATATATAATGAAAATCATACGCAAGATGAAGAAAAGCAACAAAATCCTAAGTGATTGAAGGAGAGTGAGTAAGTAGCCACCGGTCGTGTGAAAGCCTGGCAAACGATAAACCACACAGACCTGCATGGGCAAATGCGATTCCTTTATGTTTTCGCGGGGCAAATAGCGACGAGGTCAGAGGTCATGTTCTCGACGGCTGCACGTGACCGACCTGCATGTGCAGAACACAGCCCAGCCCGCCTCCCTCTGGCCCCACCCTCCTTGCGCATTCCCCAGCCGCCACCGATCAATATTTGCTCGGACCGTCACGTCACGTCACGTCGCGTCGCGTCGCGTCGACCCGCGGCGAGGCAGGCTGATGTGTGGAATGCGCCTGCTCTCCTTGCTTTTCCTCTCAGTTGCGTGCCTGCATCGTCACCTCGCGGATTTCTCGCGACATCGGCTCGCTGCGTCCCCGGGAATCCGCCGCTCTTCACAGGATGTAGCACGTGAGCTCGGAGGGAAAACGGAGACACAGAGAGAGGGAGATATAAATAGCCACCCGGCCTAGCCCTCCCTCTCGCCTGCTCCTATCCATCCAGTGACAGCGACCGCGCGTTTCGGATTCGCGCTCGGCCGCGCATCCGAAATAGCATGGCGGACAGACATGGTCGTGTCTCAGAAGACGCTGCTGAAGCGCCGGGATCGCTGCGCCGTAGATGTAGAGGCAGAGAGCGTTTGAGGTGATGTGCTGTGCCTGTCCCACGGCGTCTGCCACGAGCCGGGCGCTTAGGACGCTCGTCTCGAAGGGGCCAATGGGCGGGCAGGGCGCGCTTGTTGGGTCCAGGGAGGCAGACGGAATAGACAAATGGATGGTCTGCGGCGTTTGGAGATTAAGGGGGAGGGGCCAGAGGCAGGGAGACGCTGTTGCGCTTGTTGCTGCCAATGAACGGGCTGGGTGTTGTGTTACATCCTGCACAGGCGCGGGCTCTAGATTTATTTATCTGTCCCAAACAGGTGTACGAAGTGCCCTCTCTATACCTATGCATCAGGCTTCTGCTCCATGACGCAGGAGACGTCCTTGTCATATGAGCCCGTCTCATCTCATCTCCGCGTCGGCCACTGTTACGGTACTGTATCTCTGCCGAGACTCCCTCCAGCTGAGCAGCACCCGATGCGTTGGCAGCAGTGGAAATCACGAGCCTCGAACCGCGCACGATTGGCCGAGCAGCCAGTTTCGCTCGCTCTCTCGTCTGGCGAATGGGCGTCGAGTTCGCATGAGACCGACCGCCGCACAAGCCACCCGCGTCAGCCACGTCGGGCTTGGTTGGGGAATGTGATGCGGGATGGCATGGCATGGGGAGCTCAGCCTCGCTGGGGCATCTGGAAAATTTGTTGGAGAGGGTTGGAGAGGAGAGGCAGGGAGGGAGGGACGGACGGACGGATGGATCGGAGTATGCGAAGGGAGATATCGAATATTGAGGTCCTCCTTGTCTCCTTGTCTCTCCTTGCTTCGAGGGGAGGGAGGGGATCATGGCAACCTTGCCATCCTGAGGAACGTGCAGGGAGGGAGGGAGTCATGACGGTGCAGTGCGTGATGTGTGATAAAGGGAAAACTACCTATGGTGTATATGTGATAAAGAGGGAAAACTACCTATGGTGTATATGTGATAAAGGAGGCGGAAAAAACTCTGCAAGATCGACGCATTGTCTGCGATGGAACCTGTCAATTATGACAGGATCGATGGACTGAGAAGCTGCATAACATTAAGCGAAGGAAATCCCCCAAGCCCAATCCTCCCTCCCTCCCATGCCGACATTGCATTGCGATAATATGCTTCATTTCCATCTCAGCTCATCATCTTCCTCCCCTCCCATCTCTCGCTCTCCGTTTCAACATTCAACAAGACTGTTTATTGCGATGTTTCGGAGTCCTGCCCTTCGGACGAATCACACAGGGCTGTGCACGTCCCGCGATGCACACCCCGGGCGATCGGCTGGACATCATCGACCAGTCGATCGGCGCCATTGGGCGGGGAGGATGAAACGTCGGACGTGGAATGGATATGCGAAGTTGGGGAAGAAGACGTGGGCAGAGAGAGAGAGGGAGGGAGAGAGAGAGAGAGAGAATAGATGTCGGTATTGTAGAGGGGGGGGATATCTAGGCCGTATCGTATGATATGATATGATAGATGGATAGTAGAGAGATGGAGCGAGAGATGTGTCCCTTTCTTTGCGCGAGTGAGCAATATATTGAATTGAAATGATGTATTCATATCATATCATATCATATCCTATCCTATCATATATTGAAATGCGCCCTCGGAGGAACAAGCGGCAATAGCGAGGCACCAGCATGTATGTATGGCATGTGTATGCATGTGTATGTACCATATTATCGCTACCTACTGTAAGGTGGGCACTAGATCTGATAGCTAGGCTACCCATGAGGTTACCCTCCTTGCCAGTTGCCACACACATCTACATACCTATGTAAGGTAGGGAAATAGGGAGGCAGGTGTACTCACGTACTCGCACATCGCTGCGCCCAACCCGCCATCGTCATCATCGTCGTCGTCGGATATCCACTCGACTCGTGGATATGTGGAGATGGAGAGGGAGATGGCAGAGGAAAGAGGAGAGCAGGAGTGCTGACTGTACTGTACCTCAGTGGAGTATGTATACCTATAGTATATACTGTATATATGTGTACCTATAGCATATACAGGCATATACCTATAGTATATACTATATATGTACATACCTAAAGTAAGGCAAGACAACCCCCCCCCACTAGATCATGAAACGGATGGATGTGCATGTAAATAAATGTAAATGTAAATCCCAAAGAAGGGCAGGGTCGAGCTCCTCGCCGCTTGTGGTAAGGCGCGCGAAGGGAGTCGAAGAGGTCGTCAGTCCTCCGTCGTCCCAGCATTCCGCGCCGTGGCGCCTGTTCCATTTGCGGCCACGCGGCGAGAGCCCTTGAACGCCCTTGAACGCCCTTGAACGCCCTCGAAGCCGTCGAAGGCCTCGGAGCCAACCAGACCCGCGACGTCGGGTTGGGCCCTTACAGCCAGCCACGGCCACGCAACATAGACTTTCGTTAGACTCCATGCCAGCCGGCAGTACAGGAGGTAGGATGTAGGATGTACCTGGGGGGAGGGGAGGGGAGTGTAGGTACCTGTCGAGGAGAGAGGAGGGGAGTATCATGTCTGTAGGTACCTATGGAGGAGAGAGGAGGGGAGTATCATGTCTGTAGGTACCTATGGAGGAGAGAGGAGGGGAGTATCATGTCTGTAGGTACCTGTCGAGGAGAGAGGAGGGGAGTATCATGTCTGTAGGTACATATGGAGGAGAGAGGAGGGGAGTATCATGTCTGTAGGTACCTGTCGAGGAGAGAGGAGAGGAGTATCACGTCTGTAGGTACCTGTCGAGGAGAGAGGAGAGGGGGAGAAAATCGAAACACCTGATGGCAATCGAATGCCACATCTTCCCATTCATTATCATTATTGCATTTCGCGAGGGAGCTGGGAGCTGGGAGCCGGGAGCTGCGAGAGAGGATAAGTACATCTACTATCCTCATCCACCGCCTTCCTCTTGTTCTTTTGTTCTGCATGAGACGACGAGGAGACCACATCGCCATCCAGCATCTTGTCATCTTCGACATCCTCGACATCACGGGTCTCACGCTCTCATATAGAAGCTGTACCAATATACGATATACATACGCATAGCACTCGACTCACTTCACTACTGCTCAGACTGCCCAGACAACCGCAATCACATCGTCCAACGACGCAACCAAATCATAGACCCGCTGTCCATTGTCCTGCACAATCACAACCACCCGCCTCCTGTGCATAAGAAGACTCTGGTAAGGACTCGCAGCATCAACCCTCGACAGTCACCGGTCACCAGTCTCACTCCCACGAACAACACAAAATATCCAACATCCATCATCTCTGCTGCACTTTGCCGCGCTCCTGTCTGGGTCTTCTCACCTGTGGCCCTGGCCCTCAAACATCCGTCGTGTTGCCGTTAACGCCGTGCCAAAAACATCCGCGTTTCGTTGCCCCTCGGTACTGCATCAGTGCATATACATAGCACCGCCTCGCCCTATCAGTCCCCATCAACAACCCCTGCGAACCTGACGATAGAAGAGACGACGAGAGGATCATCGCCCGCCCCGCCCACATCGCGGCACTCGACAGACCAACAGCCCCCCTCTACTCCAGCCCCTGCGTCGTCACAGCTGTCGTAATAAGGCTCAGTTGTCCCTCCTCCGCGAGGCTTCTTGCTCTTCCTTTGTTGGACATATAGGACATCCATCCTGCCTCGCCTTCTTTAGGGGTTCGATCGCTTTTTTTCCTTGGAGCTATATCCCTTCACGGCCTTGCGTCTTCCTTCCTCCTCCTCCTTCCTTCTCCACGACTCAAAAACGATAATCGATTAATACATTCTGCTGGTCAGATTCGCCCTTCGTTCGCTTAACGCTTCTGTCGACCTTCGGATTCGGTTGTGTGTGTGTTATCGTGTATCGATAGAGCAATCCCCATTCAGCCTTGCTCATTAGCCCACAGCCTTGCGAGCCTTGCGCCCCGCCAACCCACAACAATACCTATTGTCCCCCCCCGCGACAATAGGACCTTGCCCATTGTTGTGAATTTATTTCACGACCCTCAACACTTTCTTTGGGTATTGGGCAGATCCCAATACTAGATCCTCGTAGCATCTTTGGAGGATTGGATCTTTCTTCTTTCTTCTTTCTTCATTTCGCCTAGCATCTCTTGTGTACAGCACGATCTGTTTCTCACTTCACGAAGCTTAAAAGCAAGATCAAGATCAACGTCAACGCTCCGCCTTCACCCACAAATATACGAAACATCATTCGCAATGGATTTCCAGTACCGCCATCAAGATCAGGATGCTGCTCTCGAGCATTTCATTTGCAGCCCCGTCACCGAAGACATGATCTCATACCTCGCCTTCAAGGCCACCGAGGTCATTCAATGCGAGACCTTCCCGACCACGGCTGAGATGCACCAACATCACATCCCAACCCCTCCAACAACCCCTCCACCAGTCCTGAGCGCGGACGACCTCAAGATCCCCTCCCTCGAGCAGTTCATCACCTCCCTCGTCGTCCATTCCAACGTCCAGGTCCCGACCTTGATGACGACCCTCCTCTACCTGCACCGCCTCAAGCAGAAGCTCCCTCCCGTCGCCAAAGGCCTCCGCTGCACCACACACCGCATCTTCCTCGCCTGCCTCATCCTCTCGGCCAAGTTCCTCAACGACTCCTCGCCCAAGAACAAGCACTGGGCGGCGTACTCGCGCGTCCCGTCGACCTCGCACCACGACTTCTCGCGCTTCGGCTTCTCCAGGACCGAGGTCAACCTGATGGAGAAGCAGCTCCTCTACCTGCTCGACTGGGACCTCAACTTCGCCCTGCCCGAGCTCGAGGCCCACTTCGAGCACTTCCTCGCCCCGATCCGCAAGTCCATCGACGACGACCGCAGCGTGCGCCGCCGCCAGCGGGAGTACCTCGCCCAGCGCGAGGCCCAGCGCCAGGCCCAGCGCCAGCGCTACGCGGACCAGCAGAACCTGCTCACCCAAGACGAGCAGCTCGCCGCCGCCCGCCTCGCCCTCGACGACTTCACTGACTTCCGCATGGACCTGGGCGACGCGACCGCGACCACGACGGCCGCCCCACGATCCATGTACACGTCGGCAAAGGCGTACAAGGCGTACATCATGGGCCACACGCACACGCACACGCCGTCGGCCTCCGACGTCCCCGACCTGTCGCGCAGCGGCACCGTCGACACTCTGGCGTCGTTCCTCAGCGGCGCCTACTCCGGGCAGTCATCCCGAGCATCGTCGCGCAGCCGCTCGAACACGCCGGCCAGCAGCATCTCGTCGATGAAGTCGTTCCAGGACGTCAACATCGACATGTACACGGAGGGCTACGGGGCGGCTGACCCCTATGGAAACGGCAACGGCGGCGGCGGCGGAAACGACTACTACAGCGCCAGCCCCGCGCAGCTGTACATGGCGGCGCCGACGCCGACGCATGGCAAGGTGCAGCCCGAGGTGCCCATGTACGACGCGTCGGCGCAGCCGGCTTCGAAGCGTGCGCGCCTCGGGATGGGACGGCAGAACCTCCTGTCGAGGTTCCTGGGCAGCCGGAATTGAAGAGATGGACGGCGTTCGCCTGCGACAACAGGAGGAAAGCTTTGATGATTACGAGACGAGACGGTGGGAGGAGAGGAGAGGAGATGGGATGGGATGGGTGGATTTGGGCATTGCATTGCATTGCGACGGCGTACCTGGAAGGGCTGTAGTAGAAAGGCCTGGCCTGGCATGGCATGGCATGGCATGATATGGGCATTTGACGGCGTCTCTGTGGGCTAATAATGAATATGATTGATGGGCTTGAGGATGTAATGGATCAGGCCCGGGCCCGAGATTGTAGCACAGCTACCAGTACGTAGATGAGCGAGAGCGAGAAAAAAGACTTCCTACGATTTGGATATGGATAGATGATCTCCGTGACTTGACTTGAGTGACGATCTGAGCTGTCTGTGTGAAGCAGCGCAGTGATCAAAGCATGTGTGTCGTCTGTTGTCCGTCGTCTGTGTTGTGATGCTTGATTGATTAATCGTGTGCACATGCAAGTATGTACAGTCCACACAAAGCCTGCTCACGTGCCGCTCCCAAGGCCCAAACCGGGGAAACACGACGGACCAAGCCCACATGACCAGCGCGCTAGACCCTTTGTGGCGCTGAGAGGGCTGTTGACACACTCCTTGTCCACACTTTGGCGTCGGAGTTGTCTGTCGGTCTGTGCGTGACAGCGTGAGCCTTGTTGTTGTGCTTGGGAGGACTCCTCTTCTTCTCCTCCTCGTCTTCTCCTCCTCCTCCGCCTCTCTCTTTCTTCCATCATACATACCTTTCTGCCATTCCTGACGTGCGACGATTTCTGACTGACGACTAACTGACGACTCACTGACGACTGACTGACGAACGACTGTCCTTTCTGTGTTGCGAGCGACCTTGGATCTCAGCTTTGGACTGCGAAAGGGACGAGGAGAGGGCAAGGAAAGGGCAAGGAAAAGGAAAAGGAAAAGGAAAACGAAAAGGAACCGAGGATCCATTGCCGTTGTGCTGCTCGTGCTTTGCTGCCGCAACTACTAGAGGGACTCGGTCGAGAACGAAGGACGCTTGATTGACGGAATCTGCGCGACAGGAGCGCTGCCCTATTGCGGCATTGCATTGGGAGAAGAGGCCAGCATGGGGTTGGCCCAGAGGTCGCGGAGCGCCTCCCTCTATGGCGTTCCCATGAAGCATGTTTCTCTGATCACCGTGAGCTCTCCTCGCCCTCCCTCCAGCCCTGGCGCCGCTCTGCTGACTCTGCTCGCTCGCCAGCTCATGTTCCAAAACTCGGCGCTGATCCTCGTACGTCGCCTCCCCGTCCCCTCCCCAGAGCAAGCTCGCTGAAATGCCCGCCATGGAACGAACGTTGCTGACGTCGAGGCTCAGATAATGCACTACTCGCGCATCATGCCCCTCAACGGCGCCCCCCGCTACTTCACCTCGACCGCCGTCTTCCTCAACGAGGTCATCAAGCTCACCGTCTCCCTCACCATCGCGCTCTACGACATCTCCTTGGCCCTCCCCCCCTCCACCCCCGTCACCGTTCTTTTCGACCACCTCTACGCCTCCATCTTCTCCGGCGACGGATGGAAACTCGCCATCCCGGCCGCCCTCTACACCCTGCAGAACTCGCTGCAGTACATCGCCGTCAGCAACCTGGATGCCGTGCACTTCCAGATCTTGTATCAGTTGAAGGTGCGTCTGTCACCTCCCAGCTATATGGCTACGATGACTGCCGCGATTGAGGCGAGAAGAGAGACTAACAGACCCAGATCCTCACCACAGCCCTCTTCAGCGTCCTCCTCCTCCACCGCCCCCTCTCCCCCCAGAAATGGCTCTCCCTCCTCCTCCTCACCCTCGGCGTCATCATCGTGCAACTCCCCTCCTCCGCCTCCCCCCTCACCTTCCCGCGCTCCTTCCACGAGCTCGGCCAGACCGTGCACGCCGCCGCCGAGCTGACCAAGCGCTCCCTCGCGCGCCGCTCCGCCACCTACGAGGGCATCCACGACGACCTCGCCCTCGCCCACCCGCCGATGAACCACGCCCTCGGCGTCCTCTCCGTCCTGGCCGCCTCGCTGATCTCCGGCCTGACGGGCGTCTACTTCGAGAAGGTGCTCAAGACGCCCGCCTCCCCCTCCTCCCCCGCCGTGACCGTGTGGACGCGCAACGTGCAGCTCTCCTTCTACTCGCTCGTCCCTGCCCTGCTGGGAGTCGTCTACGCCGACGGCGCGGCCATCAGCCGCCTGGGCTTCTTCGCGGGCTACAACGCCGTCGTGTGCGCGGCCGTGGGGTTCCAGGCGCTGGGCGGCGTGCTGGTCGCGCTGTGCATCAACTACGCGGATAACATCGCCAAGAACTTCGCGACGGGGGGCAGCATCGTGCTCAGTGTGCTGGTGAGCGTGTGGTTCTTCGAGTTTGGGATTACGTGGAATGTATGTATCGCCCCCCCATTTCCTCTCCTTTGCCACCTCCAGTCCCGTGTCCTGCCATCGTAATCGACGGATGTGCTGACACCGCCCAGTTCCTCATCGGCACAGCCACCGTCATCTTCGCGACGTACCTGTACGCGTCGTCGGCGCCGGCGCGCGGCGCGCGACCGCCGCCGGTCCGCATCGTGGGGTACGAGAGGACGACGATTGATGATGGGCGCACGCCCGTGCTGACGCCCGTGTCGACGCCGGGCCTGACGCTGGGGGAGCGGAGGGGGAAGATGCTCGATCCGATGGATTTGTTGGAGGGCGGGGGCGGGAGGAGCTCGAGTCGGCCGGGGAGTCCGATGTTGGGGCGGAGGGAGGGGTTGGGGAAGAGGGATGATTAGTGGGGTGGGGTGGTGGGGGATTTGTATATGTGGGGAAACGGTTGGGCATGGCATGACATGGCATGGCATGGTAGGGCATGATTCTAGGAGTCTCAAATGGACGGAAGGCGAAGGCCGGGCCAGAATTCAGGAGTGCACGGCGGACGGGGCATCGCAGTCTCGGCCGCGGCGTCGAACTGTAGGGACTGGAAAGGAAAGGAACGGAACGGGATGCACGCGATGGGATGTTTGCATGCGTAGAGCAGAGTGCACGAGCGGTAGGACGAGCCGCCGAGCCGCCGAGCCGAGCCGAGCCGGCTGGCTCCCAATGCGATGCGATGCGATGCGGCATGCGCCTCTTCACGTCGGTTCTTCAGAGGAGACGTCTGCTGTCTGCTGTGCCTGTCTGTCTGCATATGTCTGCCTCCCCCCTGCCAGCTCCCCGTCACTGCAACCTCGCCGTTCTATCGCGTACGGATCCTCGCATGTCACGGGCCGATGTTGATGGGAATCTTTTTTTTAGCGCTCGGTTTCTATTTCTGTTTCTGTTTCTGTCTCGGCATTGCTTGCTTGCCTCCTTGCCTGCTTAGAGCTACTAGCAGGGAGGGATGAAGGAAAGGAAGAAAGAAAAGACGAGCTGAGTTATAGCTACAAGGTAGGTACGTAAATAAATAAATAAATAAATAAATAAATACAAGTGAAAGTGGGTAAAATAAAAGGTACTACAATACATAGAAAAGGCGCCTCCCTCCCTCCCTTCCCTCCCTCCCATCCCTTAACATCAGGCCCACAGGAGCTGTGAAAACGCCATGAAATGCAACGCCCCTCCCGCGGCCCCTTGTCTCAATTTACCCCCCCCACACAATAATCTTCTCAGCGTAGCGCGCGCCCCCGAAACCCAGGGCGCCGCGCCATCTAAACGTACGTACAACACGGAAGGAAAAATGCCTCGTCCGACAGGAAGGACACGTCTAGCTGGACGCGGGGAACGGATACCAGCCGCCCACGAGGCCGCGCACGGCCAGCTTGAGGTCGCCGGGCGCGCTGGGCGCGCTGTCCGGGTACACGAGGAAGGCGAGGGCGATGATGATGTAGAGGCCGAGGAGCTGTGGTTGTTGTTAGTCCTGGTGCGTGATCGCGGACTCTGAGTCGCGTTGGAAGGGGGAAAACAGGGGGAAGGGCAGGGAAAAGAGAAAAGGGAAAAAGGGAAAGGGAAAGGGAAAAGGGGAAGGGAAAGAAAAAGGGAAAAGGGGAAGAAGGCTTACCATAGCTCCCTCCAGGTAATTGCTCTTCCCATCCGCAAGGACGTAGGTGACGACCAGGACGCTCAGAAAGAACACGACCGTTTCAAACGTCTCAAAGTGCAACGTCATCGGCTCGTCAATGATCCACCCTAGAATCACCAGCAGGGGCGTCACCAGCAGCGCGATCTGCATCGAGCTCCCAATCGCCACGCCCATCGCCAGATCCATCTTGTCCTTCAGCGCCACCACGATCGCCGTGACGTGCTCGGCCGCGTTGCCCACGATGGGCAGCAGGACGAGGCCGACGAAGGTCTTGGAGATGTGCACCGTCTCGACGAGCGCGTCGATCGAGCCCACGAGGTACTCGGCGCACACGGCCACGGCCACGGTGGTCAGGACCAGGACGGCGGAGGCGGCGAGCGGGCCGAGCTGCGGCTCCTCGGGCGCCAGCCCCGTCTCGGACGAGGGCACGCTCTGCTCGGCCAGCGCCTCGGCGTTGAAGAGGTCGGCGTGCGTGCGCAGCTGGAAGCCGAGGTAGAGCACGTAGAGGATCAGCAGGATGATGGAGGTGCCGTGGCTGAGGATCAGCATGGCGGCGTCCGTGTCGGACTTGGGGCCGGGGAGCACGGCGTACAGGGCCGCGGGGATGATGAGGGAGGCCGAGGCGACGGCCATGAGGGAGGACATGGTCGAGGCGGCCGTCGAGTTGAATTGCTGCTCGATGCCGCGCGCCGTGCCCGTGCGCGTGTTGTGGATGCCGCCGAGGAGGAAGCAGCAGCCCAGGACGAGCAGGATGTTGGAGAGGATGCTGCCGAGCATGGAGGATTGGACGATGCGGATCTCGCCGTTGCGGAGGGCGACGATGGAGACCTAGATATAGTTAGTTAGTGCGGCGTATCTTGTAACTTGAGAGGCAGCATGGCATACGATAAGCTCGACCGCATTCCCAAACGTCGCATTCATCAGGCCGCCCAGCGTTTCGCCCAGCTTCATCGATATTTCCTCCGTCGCAAACGACAGCACCGCCGCCAGCGGCATAATGGCGAAGAAATTCAGTATAAACACCGTCACCGGATCCCACCCTGTCGCGCCCGCCACTATCCCCAAAGGCACAAACACAAGCAGGATATTAACGTAGTTGCTCAGCAGCGTGATCTTCGTGACGGTCAGCACCTGCGCCGGCCACCGCACGAGGATGTGTGAGCTGTCGTCCCCTGGCGTCGACGTCCGCGACATGACGGCCTTCCATGTATTGCTGCGTGGTCGCGGCGCATCGCCGTTCGTCGCTGCGGCGTTCCCATTCCCATTCCCGTTGAGCAGCGCCGTGCGCTCGTTGTCGTCGGGCGACATCGTGGAGTCGTCGTTCTCGTCGAGGGGGCCGATGCTGGTGACGCTGCGCCGGTGAGAGCCGATGCGGTAGAGGCGGAGCTGTTGCGTGAGCGAGGGCGAGGCTGGAGTATATGCGCGTCAGCGAGCGAGCGCACCGAGGCAGTACAGCAAGCAGGGAACAGAATAAAGGAATGTCGGAGATTGAAGATCTGATTGCGCCCGCGCTATCCTGGGAATCTTGTGAAAGTTTTTGGTGAGGTTGCTTGGCTATTTTGCGCAGCAGCTTCTCTACCGTAGATTCCGTGGTAACGATGGGTAATAAAGGCTAGAGGCTAGATTGACATCACTATTGGCCAAGCAACGGGACACTTGCGGTTGCTTGGTTCAGTGCATGTGTACCTGCCACAATCAGACAGGCTAATTATCGATAATTGATGATCGATGGACGGTCTTGATAGTGAGGAAATAATAAGGAATAATAAGAAAATAATAAGAGGATGGTAGGTACTCTATGGGCCATGTGCGACAAAGAAACACAGAGATTGGGTGTGAGGGATGGAGAGATGGGGAAATCGAGAACCAAACTATGACATTGCAGAGAGGGGCGTAGGATACACACTGACCGGACATATTGGTGTTTGGGAGATGAAACTGGAGAGAGAGTTATGTATGTAGTGTACTGTATGTACTGTACGTATCTGATCTTGGCTCGGTGGTGTACAACAAGATAAAGCTGTGAGCTGCTGCGTGCTGCGCCTCGTTGGGTTGCGAGTCGGGGGATATCAGTGTCTTGCGATGGCGGTTAAAGGGAGAGGAGTGCAGCGGAATGAGTGCACTCTGACTCTGTAGGAGTCAGTTGGAGGATGGAGTATCGACGGGGCTTGGTATGTAGGGTAAAGATGATGCCCGGAAGAGAAGAAGCAGAAGAGAAGAAGATCCGTCAGGTACGTCAGGTCAGGTACGTAGGGCGGATGCGGATGGACAGGACAACACGGGCGGATGGTCGGCAAGTGGAGGGATAGACGTGTAACGCGTCAACAGGTGTATCGAGGCGCCAATGCGGGAATCAAGTCTTCGAGGTCGCCTTTGTCGATGGGGATCGCAATGTTAAAGAGCAGAGAGGAGATGAAGGGAGCGGATGAAGTTAGTTGTGAGAACAAAGAGGAGCCCAGAGTAGGTGCGAGGTTTCAGCTCTTGCTGATCTTCTTGGCATAGATCCATCAGGGATCATCACAGCTGAAGCTCCCTGAAAACGAAAATCGAAGTCTCAATGATCTTCCCTGGATTTGCGTATGTATGTATGTATGTATGTATGCATCGAGTGACATCCAGTTATCCAGTTTCTCGAAGATCTGAGACAATCATGAAGATGAAGCCCCCTGGAGTGCAATGAAGCGTCGACGAATGGCTTCATTGAGTGACGTATGTACTGTACTGTACGTACTGCTCTCCGTGTTTGCTTTGTCGCCATACATACGCGCACTATACATCCAAGTATATCTTATCATCAAGCAGTCGATCAAGCTTCCTCCCTTGTTCACGCATAGGTAGCATAGCCATAGCCACAGCCACACTCCACACTTGGCAAACGACGTCCTGGATGGAGTACTCATACTTCATACCCATACCTCATCCTACTCCTGCGACATCCTGATCATTATCACGGCAGAAGAGCATAGGAACACGCCGCAGCACTGCCCAAAACATCTGAGCATGTCGCATAAGAGACCAGGGACATAGACACTTGGGATGAAGTCGAGGAGATCGATCACACGAGGCATGACCTCTCAACGAAGCATGTGACTGAATATCTATGTTTTTCGCTATCATTCTCTTCGAATGCTTCGTCCCATTCGGACACCGTCACAATAGTAGAAGTCCCAAACGCCATCGCTAATGCATACCTCCTATAATGCCCTCAAACTCCCATCCTAGCCTCTCAGATGATCAAAGTCCCGGAGCAGATGCTCCATGTGGACATTCGTAGTTCTGCCCCCCTTCCTCGGCGGCCTCTTCTTCTTCTCCTTTGCCTTCGGCGCCGCCTTGACCCTCTTGCTCGGATCCTCACTCGCCGGCTTCTGTCCCGCCTCAATCAGCTTTCTGACGAGATCGTCAGGCGCCGGCAGTTCATTGCGATGCCACATCGTCTCGAACTCGGCCTCAACAGGATGGCGGAGCGTTGGGTCATCGGCCCACACCATACGAGCATGGCCATCTTTCTTCGTACGCGTGACGAGGAGACGATGCTGCTGCTCCAATTGAGTGATGGCCTCCTCACAATCCGGCCAACCGTCTTTCAGTTCCTTGACCGAAACGCCCTGCGCATCTGCCTTCCTCTGAAGATACGCGAGGAGCTGATCTTTCGTCCGCACGTTGATGATGGGCCTATGTCTGAACTTTCCCGAATCCCATGCCTGTACCTTCCTCTTCGGATCCGGCATCCATTCGATGCGCCCGTGTTTCCGAAGGATAGCTGCCAGAGTTCGCTTCTGCTGTTCCGGCAGACCCATGAACGACATGTACTCGAGGATCTCCCTGAAGCTCTTCGGATCCCCCTTCTTCTTCAAGTAGTCGATGATATACGTGACTTGAGTGTAGGAGTCGCTGCCATAGCCTGTTTCTGAGGGCTGGGAGTACACAATCGGCTGGGTCTCGCGCTTTCGCTTCTGGTCTTTTGAACTCGGCGAAGGTGTAGATTGGCTAGCAGGCACGGGAGATGGGACAGACGTAGTCGTGGCGAAGGTGCGCTTGTTGGAAACCTTTGAGGCGGCGCCCTGGACATTGCTTTTGAATGCATCTTGTGCCTTTTCCAAATAGGAAGACATCTTGACCTATGCAGAATGGGGAGAAAGATGGTATGGTATTCGTATCATGAATGAAGTCGTCGGACAATCTGCCAATATAAGCCCTTTAGTGACGGCCCGTGGAGACGATAACTTCTTCGCCGATTGACGGTCGTCGCAGTCACTGATGCATGCGATGAGTAGCACGAGTTGATGATGCCGACCGCGATTTAAGAGGTGAAGGCGTACACAAGCACCCCCAGGACGTTGTGCTGCCTTGCCTGTATCTCTTGCTCCGATCTCAAATCGTCGCAATGACGGAGATGATGACGCCGCAAATGCTGAATGGATCCCACGACCTCAGAAAGAGTGAATCAGGTCGAAATCAGATCCACGAGCCTGCATGAACCTCCTTTGCCGCCAAATGACGAACTTCTCGATGTTCGTGAAGAGACTCGTAGGCTGGTATGGTGGCTTCAGGAAGAGAAGCACGAAAGATCGTGTTGTCGCAGTCTTTGTTCTTGAGGCCAATGGAGGTTGATAGAAGGCTGCTAAGAGCCGCAAATAGTTGCAGCCTTGCCAATGGGCGCTAGTGGAGCTTTGGCAGTGGAACTGTTTACCGAAAGAATACCAGCATCACAAAGAGAATCAACTTCACTTCGACATCGCCAATTTGCTCTTTCACCATCGACAATAGGTTCTTGAAGAGTACTGCATAGTGGTGTCCGGGTCGCATAATGCTGGCCCAGCGACGACAAGATTTTGTTCACTAAGCAGGCATTCACGAATCGCATACGCGAACTCCCAAACGCTCAAGATCGCCAACAGACGCGATCTGCGAGATATTACACACAACATACTACGATTTATGCCATCTGTCTGAGGTTCTAAGTCTCCCTCGAGGAGAGGGCATTCATCATGGCGGCTGCGACAGTGGACATTGGGTTCCTCTCAGGATACCTGAACATTCCGCAGCCAACACTCGAGGAAACTCTTGATGCTCCTACGGCAGAGCTTGTGAGGGCTGTCCTTGTTGCTGTGACCACAAAGGCCCGCGAGCATCAAGACCTCGAAGCAGACAAGCACCAAGTCGATACGGAATTAGAAGCCGCAATACGCGGTTCCGAGACGCGAAGCAAAGAGTTGAAGGAAGCAGCGGATAGAGCTTTGAAGGAAGCCAATGAACTTTGTGAGAAGCTTGCCAGCGAAGGTATTTAGACATATGAGGATGATTCCTGGATGTCCTGCTGATAGAATTGTTAGAAAATGCACGCTCATCGCTCGAAACTGAACTGCAACAAGTCAAATCCTCATCGTCAACTTCGTCTTCCGAAGCAGAGAGTCTGCGGACTCGCATTGCTAGTCTTGAAGCCGCCAATCGCGATACTCTGGCCATAGTCGCATCCAAGAGCGCCATAAACGATTCCATTTCACAAGATCTACAGAAACAGCACCAGAAGGGTCTCGAGCTCAGCCAGCAAGTTTCGTCGTTACAGCAATCCCTACAGAATGCAACCTCTGCTCTATCAAGTGCCAAATTCCGCGAACAGAATATACAACAGGAGCTGGAGCAAGCCCAGAGAAACAACGAATGGCAGGACAAGGAGCTCAAGACAAAAAGCGCTGAGGCTTTGAAGTTCCGGAAAGAAAAGGGCGCACGCATTGCTGAATTGCAAAGACAGAATGAAGAAGCTAACGCCAATCTCGAGGCTGTCAAACGAACCGAGACTGCTTTGCGGACCCGACTTGAGGAAGTGCAAAAGAAGGCCGAGGAATCTTTGTCCAAGGTACAACAACTCCAAGAAGCTGCAGCAACAACCGAAGAAGGATTCAGGCAAGAGCTGGAGAGCTCAAAACGCCTGGCCGAGCTTCAGGCACAACAGACAGAAACGCATCGCAATCGGTTGAAGGAGGTGGAAGCTTTGTTGCAGAAGGCAAGAGATGATGCAGCAGCGGAAGCTGCAAGACGCCAACATGACGTCGAGGCAGAATCCCAAGAGCGAGAGAGATTGGAGAATCGTATCGCCGAGCTCGAGGCTGAAGTTGATCGATTGGAAGCTGCAGCTTCAGCCACTTATCCTGCCTCGGTGCCTGGCACCCCTAGACCAGGTCTCAATGGCTTGTTCCGTGGTGGCTCTCCTGGTATTTTCGGAACTCCTGGCTCTACAAGAAAGTCGACAATCACTGCAACGCAAGCAATTGAGGAGTTATACAAGGTGAAGGGTCAACTTCAAACCGAGCGCAGACGGAATGAGCGCCTTACTGCCGAAATGGAAGAGATGATGCAGGGTCTCGAGGCTAAGCAGCCAGAAATTGAAGAAATGCAAAATGAACACGAGCGCCTTCAACAGGAGATTGTTGAGATGTCAAAGTTTGTTGATGCGACAGGCAAAGAGAGAGACCGCGCCAAGAAGGATGCCAGAAAGGCTCTCAGTGAAGCCAAGACAGCTCAAGCTGAGTTGGAAATTCTTCGCCAGCAATTACGCGATCTTAGTGCACAGGTCAAGATGCTTCTTTGCGATCTGGATGCTCAACAGAGAGGCGTAGAGTCTTTAACAGGACCAGAACGCCTCCAGCTCGAGCGCTTGGCACGTGGCGAAGTCAGCGAGGACTCTTTCGAAGGCCTTACTGACACGGACAAATTCATCAGCCAGCGTCTCACAGTATTCCGCAGTGTTAGCGATCTTCAGGACAAGAATCAAGAGCTACTCCGGATTACAAGAGAGCTCGGAGCAAAGATGGAAAGCGAGGAAGCCATGGCCGAAAAGAACCAGGCTGCACAAGACCACGAGAAGGTTCAACAGCTCGAGAGGCAAGTCGATCATTGCAACGATGAGATTCGATCACTTGTCGCTAGATCTGAAAGTTACATCAAGGAGAGAGACATGTTCCGTCGCATGCTGCAGCATCGTGGCCAAATCCCTGCAAGCTCGGATCTTGAATCTCTTTTCGGCCAGTCGGTCAGTGGCGAAGCTGTTGTGGGCAGTATCGAAACTCCAAGCGCGAAGGACAACGCCAATTATGCGACTCTGCTGCGGGAGCTGCAAAGCCATTTCGATCAATATCGGGAAGAGCAATCCATTGATCGTCGGACTATGAAAGAACAAGGTGACAGACTTGCTTCGGAGAAGTCTGGACTTCAGTCAGAGATCGCCAAAATAAACAGCCAACTGACTCTTGCTAATGAACGATACGAGATGCTACATGCAAACTACGCCATGTTACAGAATGAAAACACCGAGCTTCAGAAGCGTTCTAACGTTCTTGGTGAAAGCGCTGCAAAGCAAGATCTCAGAACGCAACAGGTTGCCGAGGACTTGATTGAGGCAAAGGGTCTTGTTGAGAGCATGAGGAACGAGATCGCAAACCTCAAGGCCGAGAAAAAGCTGTGGACTGAGATCCAGGGACGTCTCAACCAAGACAATGAGAACTTGATCAATGAGCGCAGTCGATTACAAGCTCTAATTGCGAATCAACAAAATCTACAGAATGAGCGCGAGCTTACTGAGTCGGAGACAAGACGTAGACTCCAGACACAAATCGAAACGCTCGAGTCAGAACTCATTGCAACAAAGCGAAAATTGGGCGACGAAGTGGAGGACCACAAGAAAACTCAGCTTCGCAAGGAATATGATACTCGGGAGAGTCAGAAGCGCATCGATGATCTTGCTGCCACTCTGGGCACTATTCGTGAGGAATTGGTTGCTGCGAAGACCACACGAGACCATCTTCAATCACGTGTTGATGAGCTTACAATTGAGTTGAAGAGCGCCGAGGAGCGTGTTGAGGTCTTGCAGCCAAGACCCACACCTCGTCCAGGCACTGGTGCACCTTCTGCCGAAGAAGAGCAAGCAGGGCAGGATTCTCTCAGTCGAGAGCAGGAATTGGCCATCGAACTCTCAGAACTCAAGAGAGATCTTGACTTGGCGAAATCGGAACTCGAGAATGCCAAGACTCAAACAGAACAATATAAGGCCATTAGTCAATCTTCGGAGGAGGATCTGCAGAAATTCCAGGAAGTTCACGAGGAGTTCCAACAGGGGATGGACAAGGTCATCGAGGAGAAGGATACTAAGATTCGGGAGTTGCAGCAACGTGTCGACGACCTTTCTAATGAGTTGTCTACCACCGACACGGAACTCAATACTTTGCGCAATGAACAGGCTGAGGCGGCTCGCCGTATGGCAGAGGAAAAGGCGGTGCTAGAAGCCGAAGTTGCACGTCTGAAAGATGAGGATGAGAGGCATGCTACTGCGGCCCAGTTCCATCAACAAGATTTGCGAGCTCAGGCCGAAATCGCAACTAAGGCCCAGCAAGACTATGAGCATGAACTTATAAAACATGCTGAGGTTGCGCAGGCACTTCAGGAATTACGTTCTAACTATAACGTGCTTAAATCAGAGTCAGCTGGCCTCAAGTCCGAGGCGGAATCAGCCAAGGTTACCTTGAGCCAAAGCCAGGCATCATGGGAAGAAAGGCGTAATCAGTTCGAAAAGGAACTTCAGGAGCTGCGTAGCCGGAAGGACGACATTGCTTCGCAAAATGCTCTTCTTCTGCAAGAACTGGAGAATGTCGGTGCACAAGTTACTGCTCTGCAGCAAAGTCGTGTGGCAGCAGCCGAGAGTGGTGGGATTGAGACGACCGATTCTGCAACAGCTACGGCAGACAAGACGGCCGAAGGGCTTCGCGAGCTTGTCACATATCTCAGACGTGACAAGGAAATTGTTGACGTTCAATATGAGTTATCCATTCAAGAAGCCAAGCGCCTTAAACAGCAACTGGACTACGCTCAATCACAATTGGATGAAGCCAGGCTCAAGTTGGATCAAGAAAGACGTTCTCAAGCCGATGGCTCTCGCAGTGTTATGGCCCACAAGGATCTTATGGAGAAGCTTAACGAGCTTAACTTGTTCCGCGAGAGTAGCATCACTCTACGTAACGAGGCCCGCCAAGCTAGAGCACAACTGGCAGAAAAGACGAAGCAGATTGAAGAACTCATGGAGACGATTCAGCCTTTGGAAATCAAAGTACGGGAGCTTGAGAATGCCAAGGAGATGCAAGATGGCGAACTCAAGCTGTTGCAGGAGGATCGTGATCGTTGGCAGAAGCGGAACCAAGAGATTCTTTCGAAGTACGACCGTATTGATCCGGCCGAGATGGAACAACTGAAGGAGTCTCTGGTTACTCTACAAGCTGAGCGTGATGCTCTTACATCTGATCAGCAGCCGCTACAGGAGAAGGTGCAGGCTTTGGAGGGTGAGAAGGCTACGTGGCAAGTGACCCGCCAGAAGTTGATTGACTCGGCCAAGGAACGCTCCCGTGTTCTTACGAAGGAGAAGAACGAGAGAGTTGCTGAGCGCACCGCCGAAAGAGATGCTGCCATTCAAGAAAAGGAGGTACTTGAACAACAACTTTCGACTGTCCAGCGAGAGTTAGAGACTGCTATTCAAGAGAAGAAGGCTGTTGAGGAGCAACTCAATTCTACCAAGGCTCAGCTGGAGGCTGCCAAGGCAGAAGCGCAAAAGGCACCAGCAACTGTCGTTTCGGAAACCCCACTTCAAGTTCCTGCTACCACAGAACAGGATACTGCTGTCAATCAGCAGCTTGAGACCATTCGTAAGGAACTCGAGGCTGCTGTGCAAGAGAAGCATGATGTCGAACAGCAACTTACCACGGTCCGCCAAGAGCTTGAAGCTGCTCGCACCGAAAGAGACGAGGCTGCAGCTAGAGCTGTTCAAGCAGAGGCTGAAAAGACTGCCCAACTAGCTGACATCTCGATGGCTAACGGGATTGAGGAAGGCCAAGTTGACGAGTCTGCGCCATCCGGTCCCTCCGTTGAGGAGCTGAAGGCCTTGCAGGAACGTACTGCAGCGGCAGAAGCCAGGGCACATCAGCTTGAAGAATCGGTCGAGGCTACACTCAAGCAGAGATCTGACAAGATGAAGACTGCTCTGAACAAGAAACTTACCGAATCAAGGGAGGCGACCAAGACTGCACTTGAGGCCGAATTTGCCCTCAAACTCGAGCAAGAGAAGCAGATTTGGCTTGCGGAGCATAAGAGCGAGGTATCGACTGCTCCAGCTGCACCGAAGGCTGAGACTGTAGCAGCGATTGCTCCTCCGCCTACTCCCACGCCATCCACACCCTCCAAAGCTGCCGGCCCAGTACCGGGTGATCTTGCAAATCTATCTGAGGATCAAGCGCGTAATCTTCTAGCGTCTAATTCCACATTGAAGAATATCATGAGATTTAATCTTACTAAGAAGCTAGAAGAACAGACGAGGAAAGTGAGAGAGGAGCTGGAGAAGGAGAAGGAGGAGGCGCTAAAGAAGGCTGAAGAGGCCAAGACCCAAGCCGTGGCGGTTATGGAGAAGGAGAAGGAAGAAGTGTTAAAGAAGGCCGAAGAGGCAAAGATCCAAGCTGTGCTGATGGAGGGCAAAAAGTCGGAGTTGAAGCTGAACATGACCAATAATAGGGCGAGAATGGCTATGGCTAAGATACAAGTTGTCGAGAAATATGCCACCGAAACTCCTGAGAAGCCAGTGGGCGAAGTCTGGGAGATTGCTAAGAATGCTAAGCCACCGGCGGTACCTGCTCCACCTCCAAGCACTGCCGGCCCTGCTCAAACGCAAGTTGCACCTGCTGGCCCGGCCATCACAACTCCAGCTCCAGCAGTCAAGCCTGAAGGAGCTCCAGCGCCCTCGGGCATTCGACCGCCATCTATATCCGTCCCAGCTGTAACCCAAGGCGGCACTCAACCCGCAATTCAACAATCCCGCCCTTCCACTCCTTCCGCACAACCATCCACAGCTGCCACAACAGCAACTCCTTTAGGGCCAGCCCAAGGTGCCGCTCTACAGACAAATGGCTCAAATATCCCTGCAGTAAGTCATATTCCTCGCTATTTCACCCCCCTTCCCCATTTCCATACACAAGCTCACACATTCCAGCCATCGGGCATCCCATCAGCACCGGGTGCTCAGCGCACCGGTCTCCCGGTCCCTCGCGGCGGGGGCATGCCGAGGGGGAGAGGCACGTATCAGGCGCCGCGCGGCCAGAGCGGGATTGGCAGAGGGCGAGGCGGCGGACAGCAGCGCGGAGGCATGAATCCCGGCGCCCAGACCTTCAGTCCGGGTACGGGGAGCAAGCGGCCGCATGAGGATGGGGGACATGCGGGGCAGCAGAAGAGGATGAGGGGGGGCGGTGGCGGGCAGTAGAGGGTGAGGTGGATCGATGACGGACAGGCGGGAAAATGGAGGGCGGCATGCTCGATATGGATGGATGGGTGGCTAAACGCCGGATTTTCTTTGTGGCATGTATCATATCTTGGTCGCATGGCTTGCTGGCTTGCGGGCCGTGGCGATTATGTAGGGCTAGGCGGGCGTACTTGGGATTTCCTTTTGAGCATGTGGAGGGCTAGGTGTAGCATGAAGGAAATGAGCATCACAGGTCACAGGTGCACAGGAGTCTAGTCCGCAATTCTCAACGTCTCAGTTCTTGCTACCCCCCTCTCCTTCCCTCCCTTCCTCCCATTCCGTGTCCTAAGCCGGGTTCGGCGGCAAGCCGACGTATGCCCTCAAGCGCCGGTTCTTTTCCTGTACCGTTCCACCGACGTCTGCCCCAAGGGCCCGGAGAATAGCGGTAAGGGTTGGCCCTACTTCGAAGTTAGTGTATAAACGTATGGCTGTATTTGAGGCACCGTCGAAGGATGACTGACCAGTGAGGGCGTTGAGGGCGGCGGGCGTGGCGGGGAAGTTGGGGATTGGCTGTCCCGTGGCGACCACATGGAGGGGGTGGAGGCGATCGGTAGATGCTGCCAACCTGCTGTTGGCGAGCCTCGCGACGTTGTTGAAGTCGCTGCTTGACTAGGCTTTAGTTAGCCAGACTGTACTCTTAACTGGATGATAGTAAATGAACAAACCAAGGCTGTGATGAGACTATGCTCCATGTTCTCCATTGCGGTGCGCATGTCGTTTATCGCGGCGAGAATTGCGGCGCCTGCGTCGAAGGCAGGGATATTTCTACAATGCTCCATTTCATCGGCGAGAGCGCGATAGCTCTCGGCAATTCGGGGGAAGTTGGGCTGCGGGCCGATAGCTGGTGCTGCTGGAGGGGCTGCTGGAGGGGCTGCTGGAGGGGCAGGCGCATCCGGTCTTTGAGGGTCCATATTTGTGGTGGGTGGTGGTGGAGGTTTGGAATGTGATGGTGGTGAAGTGATGTTCAATTGTTGTGTTAAGATCATGGTGGCGACTGAATTAGCTACGTTGCTACAGGCGATGCAATCGGAACAAATTAGGCAAGTAGGAGGGAGGCGGGGCCAAAGCTCTCAGATATCCTTTCCCCCTCCATCCTACTCTTCCTAATCCGCGTCTTGCGCTTGCGCTTGCGCTTGCGCTTGCCGCGATGAATAGTTGACGCTTAGATCGCCAAGACTGGACAAGGGACAAGGCGGGGTAAAGTCAGTTGAGCCCAGGATGTGGGGAAAAAACGTTATCCAAGTCCTTGGCAGGTGGTCGCCCAGACTTTTACCCAGAGTGGGCTATATTCTACGGGTTATCGCTCGGGTTGGTGGGGAACATCGCGTTCAACCTCATCGACCTTCCAATTGCATATGAATTGCGCGAACACCAGCTCCAACATCGCAAGCAAAGCGTTGGACCGAAGATGTCCGCCAACGTTAACGTTAGTAATGCACGACAACGGGCTACCTTGGCTTGTGACATGTGCCGCTCTAGAAGGACAAAATGCGACGGGCGCAAGCCAACCTGTTCGTTTTGTGAAGAGCATGGCATAGTATGCAATTACAGAGCGCCGGCTGCTCCAGTTCAGTCAAGGTAAGTCCGTCGGTAGCCCGGATGGAAGGTGGCTATTAGCTAAATACTTCACAGGAACGAATTAGAAATCCAAGCTATTAGAGAACGTCTTGATGATCTTCACACTCTGGTTTCTATGCAGCGTCTTGCTCCCAATTATGTGCTTCCAGGCGGCTCAGCAGGCGGCTCTGGAAGCCTGAATCCATTTGCTCTTGGCCAATATCCTGTGGACGAGTCCATCATCAGTCGGAACTGGAGAATGGAGTTTCCATTTATGACAATCCAGACTCCTTCGACGATGTGCTTACTCGGACAGGATCCCCAATTGGCGGCTCGAATGGTTATCACAGAGAGAACTAAGTTGACCATGTTGACTCCGCCTGTTCATTCTGGAGACTTTCGTTTACAGTACCAGGACGCAGTTAGGTGAGAGGTCTCTTTAGTCAATCTCAAGAAATGACTCACACGGCATCTCAGCGCTTTTGGATTCTTTTACGATAAAATACATCATTGGTACCCTATCTTAAACCAGGAATTCTTCGACTTATATCTTGAAAAGATCGTTGGCAACTTCAGTCCTTGCCCAGACTCATGTCTCGTTCTTCTTGTAGCTGCCATCGGTTCGGTGTGTCAATGTTCATCTCTTGCGACGGCTTATGCAACGCGACCTGATGCCGACAGTATTAGGAAAGCCCTTACAATGCTGCCAAACGTCCACTTCGAGTTCAGCCTGACGAGCGTTCAGTGCCTTGTTCTTCTAGGCATATACTACAACTGCATTGGAAAGCCATGTCAAGCACACGACTACATATTGATGGCTTCTTGCAAGGCACAGGCACTATTTAAATGGTGCGGTATTCATTGCCTATATGCATGAGTATTTGGCTGATCAATGTCGAGCAGTCACCTTTATGACAATAGCAGCACTGCCATGGAGCTTCTAAGAAGAATGTTTTGGTCTATACTTCTTATCGAAACGTTAAGTTCTCTTCCCACTCACCAAATGACCAGTATTCTAACTCATTATTCTTCAGCGAGCTAGGCTACCATATTGATATGCCTGAGAGTAATATCTGGAAATTTGACGACCGCATTCTTCTCCCTGGCATCCATGACTCCTGGGAGCCCTTTCAAGAGAGTAAGCGGTACTTGTTTGATCAAATTCGGCCCTCGAACACACCCGCACTCACTCCAAACGATACAAAAGCCTATTTCCTGGCAGCGATTTCGATGTGCCGCATGATGCGGCGCTGTTTCTCATCTGTGATGTTCTTTAATAATAAGGAGGTTTATGCTCCGATCATTGCTGCTGAACTTGCGCATCAACTCGAGAACTGGTCCGACCACCTACCCACGAGTCTCAGTTTCCACCGTCAAAGCCCTCTCTCTATCGCATCGGATGATATCCTTAGCCACGCCGGCCCCTATTCGTATTCTAGCCAAGCTGCTGTTACGTGCTTTCTGCAGATGCAATTTTATCAGTGTCTGATATCCACATACTGGCCCGCAGTTTACAGCGTCATGTACATGGATGTCGCAACCGCGGCGATGCTATCTGACTGCTCACACTTCTTCGACGCATACGTTCACCTTGTTTCGAGCATAGCTACGGCTATTCGATGTTGCTCACATACCCCTTGGAATTTTTATGTAAGGTGAGAATCAAATTACCCCCCATCATGCTCTTCATCATTTGACGGAACATAGCCTTTTTATAACAACCATGGCTGCCCACAAAGGTGTACATGCACCCTGCCTCCAGAGTACGATTTCGCCAGCAGTGGTGCGTTGTTTTGAAATTGCGACGGAGATCTTCGAAAGCGGCGAAGCGGTGGCAATCAGTCCTTCATTGGCGATAATAGGAGCGATACTATCGCAACATGTCAAGACCAAGTCCTAAAGTGGAAGTCGCTGTCACTTCCTTACTTGTGTGCTGAGGCGAGAATCGCTCTCATGCTGCAGCGCGATATGTGCAGTTCATACGACCAGATGATTTTAAAGTCAGTAAAGTTTATCAAACTTGAATTCTTGATCCACAAAACTCAATCCCTTCTTTGCGCATGACATGTTCGACCCCACCGACCAGTCATTAAGAAAAGAAAAAGGCGACGAATGAGAAATTACGCAGAAACACTGCGCAACCATTGCACTTGATGTGGGTTTTACCGATGAAGGGGACGTTCTCTGTAGCTTTCCACAATAACGGATCAGTAGATCTGGATATTCGACGAGGAAAAACAAATAATCATCGTATTCTGTTTGATTATGATCCTAAGTACGAAGTTCCCAAATCCAGGCCTCTCTCCAATACTGACATCCGTCCCGCACACCTCGCTGGTCGTCCTCCGCTACCGCAGAACAACAGTAGGAATAAATACACCCATACGATGAGCTTGCCTATGATTTAGCAGTTGTCTCATGCTCCACCTGCTCAAGACCTTTCCCATCCCTGATTTCCCTAAACGTGACAGTTGGAACCCATCCAACACTCTGTCTCGCATCGCTGACCTCAGCATACAATTCATCCACCTGTTCCAACGTGAGGCCTTTCGTTTCATAAATCATGAAATAAACGAACGCAATGCAGACGAAGCAACAACCTCCCCAGATGAAGAAGATTTTGGACTGCAGATTGGCATTGCCTGGCCCATAGTTTACCAGATATGGTGTGGCGTACGCGATCGCCCAATTCAGAAGCCAGTTCGTGGCTGTTGTCATAGAAAGAGACTTGGCGCGAACCTTTAATGGAAAGATCTCGCCTGTGACAACCCTATCAAATCATCGTTAGACTACTCCTGTGTAATTGGGTAGTAAGGGCCAACAGGGAAAGGAATTAACCGACCAAGCAACGGGGCCCCAGGATGATGCAAAGAAGAAAATATAAAAGCAGATGAAGGCGATGGCAGCTTTTTGCGCGGGAGCATTGTGAACAATGATGTTTCCGGCAGCATCTTGCCCGGTCGTCGTAGTTCCCAGAATCGCAACAATGAACTGGGAGATGCACATCCCAATAGCGCCCCAGAAGAGGACCGGTCGTCGACCCCATTTTTCAATGGCATAAAGACCTGGAAAAGTGGAGGCGGTATTTACACAGTTCGTTATCAAGCTGATGACAAACGAGTTGGTAAAACCAGAGTTCTTGAAGAATTGGGTCCCATACTATTGAAAAAGTCAGCGCTCCAGGTTTCCTAACCGAGACTGGACCAGGAGGTGTGAAGCAGTTTCAAGAGCTCTTTCAAAGATATTTACGAGAGTGAAAGCTTGTGAAACATTTCAACCGCGCGATTTATTGATCGGAGAATACTCACGTAGAAGATGAAGTTAATGCCAGTCAATTGCTGTAGGGCTTGAAGCGCACAGCCAGTGAGGAGACGCTTGAGGAGATTGCCTTTGAAACAGTCGAGGTAGGTTGCTTTTCCAAGACTCAACTCATACTCATGATTTGCTTGGATCTCAGCAAGCTCTTCGATGACAGCTGGGTCACTCTCTGGAAGCCGCCTAATCTTGGCGAGAGCCTTGGTAGCACCTTGAAGGTTGTCCTTCTTGATCATGTAACGAGGCGTATCTGGAAGGACCAGCATTCCACCCACTAGCACAATGGACCATGCAAACTGCACAGCAATCGGAATGCGGTATGAACCCGTGTTCTCGTGATTCTGAGTAGCGTTATTGACGATTGAAGCCAATAACAGGCCTATGGTGATAGCCAATTGATATGAGCCGACAATTACTCCTCGGATCCACTTGGGAGCGGTCTCTGATTGATACAGCGGAACTTGATTTATGTATTAGAATCCTCAATGCAATGGTGGTCGATCTCTAAACTTACTCATGGCAGAGATCAAGCCTACTCCAAGGCCCGCAAAGAAGCGGCCAGCGACCAACATCGGAATCTCAGTGGCTGCCGTTTGCAAGATGACTCCCAGATTGAACACAAACGCCGTGGAGACGATCAGGCCCATACGGCGGCCAATGGCATCCGCTATCGGTGCTGCAGCAAGAGCTCCGAAAAACGTCCCAGCCGACAGGATGGACACGATAGTAGCAGACTGTGAAGCCGAGACATTGGGGTTTTTAGCGCTGTCTATGTATCCGGTAGAGAATTGTCTCTGCCAGTAAGGCATTGCTAGAATACCCCCAATCGTTCCGGTGTCATACCTATAACGTAAGGCATATTAGTCTATCTGACAGTCAACGGATAGTCATAGGTTGATACGTACCCAAATAGAACTCCGCCAAAGGCTACGAATAAGCCTATCATAATAGCGGGCCATGACTTCCCTGGAGTCCCCTCTGGTTTCTTGAGCATCCAGCCCATGTTGGATAGATGAAGGATTAGGCGCTGATAATAAGACAGAAGGAGTCTTTGTCGACGATCTCAAAGCGATGCTCTTGTCCAAGCTTGCAGACATTATTCCCTTGATGTGGAAATTCAAAGACCTTTATATTGAAAAGGTGGATTATTGCAAGATCCTTGAGAGGAGATTTGTCACCTGGGAGCGTGGGCCGCTCCCAAGTCCCCCGCTCCCATGTGAGGGGTTTTCTGACCACTTCTGCTGGTATGTTTCGAGGATGCCTGTGCTGTCGAACATCAGTACTGAAGAGGAAGGTGTTGGGTAGGTTTATTTGTTGAGAATGAGAAGAGCTCTAACGCCATCAACTGTCTGTTCTTGCACTTCCGCGCTTCGAGAGTCTTTGCGGCGCTCCACCGGTCAAATTATCGCGGCTAATCACCGGTCCCACAAGCTTTGCCCCATGGGGCTCTGGGTCGTGGAGAGCGGGGAGGCGGGGAGATGGGGTGGTGGCTCGGTTTTGGCATCTGGGGCTCCTCCTTTCCTACATCGCAGAAGCTTGTCACAATTACGGCGAGTCTAGGGTCGACTCGCTTATCGCTGTTGGCTTTCCGACACCCGCTAGCACCTCCCCTTAGCTTCCCCTTTCCCCGTGCGCGTGGCATCAGGGGTTTGTTCAAAGATGGCGAGATATATTCAAAATTTCGTCAGCGGAAAGAGGCTCCCATACAGAATCTTTGCAGCCGCTATTGGAGGTGTGCCGCATCTTACCGACAGGTTCGGAAGGTAGTGTTGGAAGGAAGTGATATGATGCCCTTTTACACCACGAACACTCAAACGTTTAAATGAAGACATAGTGATAATATGCCTAGGGCTGTCTGATCCATAACCCGTCACTCAAGTATTACCTCGAACACATCTTGGTCTCATCTCTTCAGTGCTTCTACCGCCTCGTTCACAAAAGTCTCCCGTGGCAGGAAGTCCAGAGCAACTTGGAGGGGTGTAGCATCCGCCTCGTTGCGCTGCTTCCAATCGGCCCCTAAAGCCAGCAGGTACGGAATCCCTTGAGTCACATTCCACCAGTGACGTCCTAAAGCAAGCTCGTGAAGCGCCGTGTTTCGCCCAGGATCTAACTCCTCTCCAAAATCCAGTTCTTCGCCCTCCTCCTCGAGGTCCGCAACTCTTTGCTCTGTCGTTCTACTCTTGGCGCTGACGTCGATGTGGACCTTCTCTGCCAGCAGGCGTACCACGTCCATGTTTGGCAGATTTCTCTGGCAGGCCACGAACAGGAGCGGATCGGCCGGCTCAGCTAGGTCGCCGATGGCAGTACTTGGCGGATCCTCCGAGCTCAAGATGGTTTCCAGGAGATGCGCGAAGCCATGATTTGCAAGGAGACGCAGCATCTTTCCGGTCTCGATGGCTTTGATGCTCGTGGAACACGATCCGCGGCGGAGCAGGCGCTCGATCACGCCGTACTCTCTCATCCTTAGGAGTCGTTCAACAACGTCCATGTCGACGTAATCCTGCTCGGAACTGAATCTATTGCTGACAGCCCGAAGAAGATCTTGATCTTGCTGCTGAAGACTCTTGGATTCGTCGTCAATTGAAATCTGCTGGGAGATGGATTCTGGATTGTTCGCAGCAGCAAGGTTTGCCTCCAAGTGCGTGAAGCACCGCAAAGTGTATGCATGGCCATTTGACTCGCAGCGCTGGATACATCTGCCAAGAGTAGCAGACATGGATTTGATGCCCTTCTCTCGCTTCATGGCAGACTCGAGAAGCATCTGGAGAATCTCTTTGAGCCGAGTGGTGTCCTGATGCGACCTGATGCCTCGTTCACTCTCTGGGATTCTTTCCCCAAAGGTCTTGCGAAAGATCCCAGTCACAGCCTTGCGCGGTAACCCAGGGATGCAGCGTATCATGGATCTTGGTCCCAGCAACAGCGACTTCATTCCAGTTTTCGGGTACGCTGGTTTTCTCAAGGATATTCCAATCCGTCCTTGTCGGCTTTCGATATTCAGCCCAGAGGTCCTGCTCCTCTTCAAACTCGGCGCAGGTATCAAGGAGCGTTATGCTTTTGCCATCTTCCACCTCAGGGTCTGCGCCTGCATCTAATAGCAAGGCAACAGTCTCATGCCGGCCAGAGCGGCAGGCGTAATGTAGAGGAGAACGGCCGACCTCGTCTTTCGCATTCGGATGCACTGCGAGTTGCTCATCATTGTTGGGGCCACCGTTAACATCTCGTGAAGAATTGACTCTAACTGAAGAATTGACTCTAAGTGCCGCAATCAACATGCCAACAATATTGCTCTGTCGCGCACGAGCCGCGAGATGCAGCGGGGTGAATCCCTCAGAAGTTTTACCTGCAGGGTCGGCACCAAAGGTAAGCAGCTCCTTCGCAAAGAACTCAGACATCATTGACGCGAGGTGCAACGGCCTAACACCATCCGCATCTGCTGCGTCGATGTTTGTGATCCGCGGCAGCATCCACCTGGTGTGGTCTACGAGGGGACGCAAGAGAGACTCATCATACCATCCCACGCTGCAAATGGCATGCAAGGGAGTGCGCCCTGCGTGGTTGACTTGGTCGATATCGACACCCAGCTGGGAAATCCTCTTCAGTGCTTCAATGCTCTGGCTGACGGCGGCTTTGTGAAACAAGGTGTTGCCATCAGCATCGACGTGCGGGTTACCAGCTGGCAACATGATGGAAAGGTCCATTTCTTTACTTGCACAATCACACAGGCGTAGCGTTGAAATTTTTTTTGGTGGGAAAGATGTTGGATGAGTTGTTGACTATGTCTTTCAGAATCATTAACTAGGCCGGACGTGTTCCCGATCTTCGGGCCGTCGTGATTGTAGGATTCTAAAGGAAAGGAAGGCCATCGAGTCAACTTTGTATGCAATTTGTGGGATCAGGCATTCATTGGTTGAAGGGGTTGCAGCCTATTCGTAGGTCAACAGTCCTCAGTGAGTGGACCTATGTGAGTGGACACATCTCGCAGCGGTGATCGTGATCGATCATCTTATTAGGTACAGCAAGGTGCCAGAAGTATTGTATTTGACTATGGTCTGTGCACGCATAGCCATTGCACAGCCTACTTATTCTTCATTACCCATTTGAGCATTTTGATCACAGTTAAATCAACCGTTGGGTTGCAGTCGCTCCTTCAGAATCAAAATTATGACGCGTCTGATTTGTGCATATACTCTTTTTTCCTCTTGCAACTTCTCTTACAATTCCCAACACTGTCACGACTTCGAATATTGCTGAGCGTGGAAAAGTTATTTGAAGGACCTGCCAAAATACAGCGACTTCGCGGTCATGCTGGGGTGCATATGATATTCACACAGACTGGTATACGACCACGCCAGACACAGGCGTGACGAGAGACGCCCTCATACCCTTTCCCATCTTAATTGATTAAGACAGTTCTGATTTTCTCTGCAGTACTGGCTGGTTGCTCAACAGCTCGTTGCTGCCCCTGATGGCGATTCGCGCCAAAATATTCGCCTACAATGGAACTGTGCCTGGGCCTACTATTGAAGCAGACTGGGCCGATACTATTGTAGTCCATGTCAAGAATGAGATTCCTCATAACGGGTAATTTGTGGCTTGCGTAGAAATTAACCTGGTGAAGAACTTCTGTTCATTGGCATGGATCCGCATGCTGAATAGCAACAAAAATCATGGTAGGGGGCGGCAAGTGCAGTCAATTTTGTTTAGCATGTGTCCTGAAGATATGCAGGTGTCCCGGGAATCACCCAGTGTCCCACTACTCCCAGAGAGACCATGACTTCCAAGTTCCGAGCACAGCAATATGGAACCGTGAGACTTTTCTATTTTATGCTAGGAACTGAAAATGCTGACTTAATCCATAGAGTTGGTATCACTCGTACTTCTGTTATCAGACAGTTATGGACTTAATGGGCCTCTGATTATTCATGGACCGGCGACCGCAAACTACGATGAGCACTTAGGTGGCCTAATGCTCTCTAATTTTCGCATGACACATCTGTTGGATAGAGAGGGTGGTGCCAGGAGGTACCGGAGGATTCTCATGAATATGAGAATCTTCACGTTATGCATGGACGGTTCCATGCATATCTCCATCGGCTCTTTGAGCCTTTGTCACTGCCAACTATATTAGAATAAATGGCCTATAGCATAGTTAGTCAATTAATTACTTTCATTTTCATCTTTTGATCTACTGTGCTACATTCATTTGACACTCTCTTCTAAGAAACGAGTGTTAGTGCGAGCTGGAATCAAGTTGTCGATGACTAGCAAGACACGCTATCTCTCAAATTTTGACTTCTAAGTTCAGTCTGCATGCATTTTTGTGCTATCTCAAATTTTCATCCTATTCCTATTTCTCAATGCCTTGGGCAGACAGAATGGAGGCCATGATGATGAACAATTGGCACATGTGACAAGAGACGAAAACGAAAATTAACTATCCATCAGCAAACGACACGTTTCAGAACAGTTCTGGCTGTTTGCTAGAACTCGTTTGTTCAGGTCAACAGCCGTGGTCCACCTGTTTTGAGACACGTTCTAGCTGTTTGCCACAACTCGTTTGCTCAGGCAGTTCCATGTCACATCTGCCTCTTCTTTGAGCCTGTGCCTAAGACCATCTATATAAGAGTGGTGTCCATACTCTAAATAGAGAATAAACCATGCTTTCACAATACCGACTTCCTTGACCTATCCCATAGTCTCATCAATCATTGAATTAAGTCTCCTCACTCTTATATCCACCAATCGCGAGGACTTAGAAAATTGTTATGATGCCTACCAACTTGAGCAGCATGTCGGGCCCAATGACCGATCCTCAGCTGAACCAATCGACAGCCCTTGGAAATCAGTCTGCTTCGAAGAACAAAGCAGTAGTTGTCGGCGTATACGGAGTTCCCGGCTCGGGTAAGACGTTTCTGCTGGACCAGCTAAAGCAAAAACTTGAACAAGAGGATTTTGCCTTCTATGAAGGCTCTACGATGATTGCCACTGTTGTTCCCGGCGGTCTCGAGGCCTTCCAGAAACTGGAGGAGCGAGAGAAGGTGCATTGGCGCAAGCTTGCTATCGACACGATCGGAAAGAAATGCGCCGACAGCGGACAAGTTGCAGTTGTCGCTGGACATTTCATGTTCTGGCCTGAGGAGGAGGAAGCTGGATGGCCAGTTTATACGGAAAATGACCTGGACATATTCACTCACATACTCTACTTAGACGTTCCTGCCGAGGTCGTCGCGCAACGTCGTCTGGACGACACGGAAAGAAGTCGTCCGTCTACATCAGCCGCCCATTTACGCAAGTGGCAGCAGGCCGAAAAGACCCAGCTGCGCCGTCTCTGCCGCAATCATGACATTTTGTTCTCGCTCATATCCCCGGGTCCAACGTTGTCAAACAAAGTCTTAACGCTACTACGCGATTTCTGGCATCATACCGAGGTGTACAACCTCTCCCGCGCCGAAAGCAGGCTAGACGAGGTTCTTCTCGCTAGAAAAGGCCAGCTGGAGACGGTGCTGGTCATGGACGCTGACAGAACGTTGGCTGCAGAGGACACTGGTGCGTTGTTCTGGAAGAGAGTCTCCAGCTCTCGGCGGCCGAGTGACGAAGATTGTCCGCTGAAGACGTTATTCAGCAGCCCATTGGGTTACTCGTACACTGCCTTTCGTCAGGCAATGTTGCTGTATGAAGAGACTGCCAACGATCAAGAGTTTGATACCCTCTGCCAAGACGTGGCATCGGCGGTGACCATGCATCGCGAGTTTGTGTCTCTGTTGCAACTGGTAGCAGAACAGGAACATGTTGGCGCGGTGATTGTTAGCTGTGGGCTACGTCGTGTCTGGGACAAAGTGCTAGAGAGAGAAGGGCTGTCTAAGACAGTAAAAGTCATCGGTGGAGGACGCATCGCGGACGGCTTTATCGTTACAGCTGCAGTGAAAGCCGCCTTGGTCACTCGTCTACGAGATGTCCACAATATGTATGTTTGGGCGTTCGGAGATAGTCCGCTAGACCTGGAAATGTTGAGCAAGGCAGATCAAGCCATCGTGGTGGTAGGCGAGGAGCAGACCAGGAGCAAGTCCATGGACGCGGCTTTGATGACTGCCATTGACAATGACGGTCTTCAGGCGCGCCAAGCTGTGCTGCCCAGCAATGCATCACCACGGCTAGACACTACCAGGCTTCCCCTAGCCCAGCTCACGGAGCACGAGTTTGTCCATTCTGTCCTCTGCCGCCGCAGTCAACATGCTGGCATTCAGGTCCTTCATGCGACAGACAGGAATGCGGCCAAGCTGCTCATGACGCCGATGCGCGACGCAAAGGTTGCCGGTCCGGTCCTAAGGGAAGCCCATCATCGTGTTGGATGGTATCTGGCCACCGAGTTCTTGGCCGACGTGATTGGCATAGAAGAGTACCCCATTCCGCACGTCCAGGGCCATCATACAAGCGGCTATCGACTTTTCCACGAAAAGCAGACATCCATTGTGGCGCTGATGCGCGGCGGAGAAGCCATGGCCCTCGGTGTCAACGAAGCCTTCCCGCTCGCCATGTTCGTCCATGCGAGTAGTCCCGAGGACATCATGCTCCATCATGTGCAGGGACAGCGCACCATAGTACTAGTGGATTCGGTGGTGAACAGCGGGAAGACGGTGGTGCAGTTCGTGCAACACGTCCGCAATCTACATGCCACTATTCGCATCGTGGTGATTGTCGGCGTCGCCCAGGCCCGGTCCGTTTCCGGGGGAGTTCTCGCCCAGGCACTCGCCCGCCACGGAAAAGTCAGTCTGGTTGCACTTCGTCTCTCTGACAACAAGTTCACTGGCAGAGGCACCACCGACACTGGCAACCGTCTTTTTAACACGACGCATCTGTCCTGACGATTTTTCCTTGAAGGAGGCTTTGGCTCACGCCAACAATATTCGTGCCAAAAAATAGCTTTCCTCATCGGCGGAGGCGTCATGGCGTTCAGTTGGTACTTGGCCCTAGGTTGTCAATCAAAAGCTGTTGACTCCAAAGACTAGTATCAATTCGTCACGTGTATTAGTTGCAAAGGTCGCGAAATTAGATAGAGTAATTGTGAAAAGTTTCTTTTTAGGTTATTCTGTTGAAGTGATTAATATGAAAGTGATTAATTGTAAAACTGTCTAAACTAGAGTAGAGATCTCATAATATAGAGAGCCTCAAATAAGCACATTCGCGAAGAACCAAAACGGCTCTGGATTGGATATTAGATTTTCCAAAAACCAGCTTGCTTCTGTTCACTGGAAACGAAAGACAAAGCATTACAAAACACGCGCAATAATAAGTTGATAGAGACATACATGCTAGGCGAAGACGCTCATTCATATGCTCTTAAGTATTTCGCTCACTGTTTGTTTCATGTCTGTCCAAAAGCAATAGCCGCGCCCTCTCCAGCTTTTCTTCCAAAGACCACGCTCTCCAGCAACGCGTTCCCTCCAAGCCGATTATCTCCATGCAACCCACCAGTGACCTCCCCTGCAGCCCATATCCCATTTATCTTTTCTCGGTTCTCGTCCAAGACTTCCGCATTCCCATTGATCGCCACGCCTCCCATTGTAAAATGAATGGCAGGTGTCACCTTTCCAATATACACCACCGTCTCTGGAGTCACCTCTCGTATCTTCCAATGCTCAAACGACGTCCGTCCAAACGGATCAGGACCCTTCCCAGCCGCTGCATCAGCATACGCCTGCAACGACGCCACGGCATCCAGTCCCAATTCCGCCACTGTCCCTTTATGCATCAACCCCTTCCACAGATAAAAATCCACATGCGCCTTGGCCACTTCATAAGCTCCCTCGTCCATCACCAAATCCACATCCCACACTCTCAACCCCCCCACCGTCCCGCCCTCCTCTCCCATAATCGCCTCCGAAACTACCTTCCTCGTTTCCATCTCATTCACAAACCTCTTCCCCCCTGCTCCTCTCAACAACACACCCCCCTCCCCTCTCAACATCTCCGCTGCCAGAAACTTATTCGCGTTCTCCGGCACCTTCGGATCCACAAACGCCGTCGGATGTACCTGCACCGACTGCATATCGACCAGCTGCGCCCCAACCGCCGTCAGCAGATCCGCCGACCCGGGCCGCTCCTCATTCGTTGACGGCATCCCTGCCAAATCCGGGCGGTACCGCGCGAGCAGCCCATGCGCATCGCCCGCGAAGCCACCACTCGCGACGATCACGGGCCCAAACACTTGCCTCTCGATCTCGCTCGCCTCTGCGCCCTCGGCGATCGTGACGTACCTCACGCCGATCACGTGATGCTGACTGTCCTGGAGGATCTCCGTGACGCGGCTGGAGGACGAGAGCGTGCAGTTGGGGTTGGATTTCAGGGAGTCGAGTAAAGTCGAGACGATCGCGTAGCCGGGCGGCGTCGTGCCGGTGCCGCGGTGTGTGCGGGCCGCCGAGTGTCCGCCGAGCTGAGCGACGTGGCTGAGATCGACGCCCTTCTCCGTGAGCCAGGAGATGGCGTCGCTGGACTCCTTGACGAGAGTGGCGATCAACGATTCTCGCCATTTGCGCTCCGAAGGGGTTTGTGATGAGGCGAGCAGGGAGCCGGCGGAGCGGACGGTATCGGTATAGAATGTGGTGTCAGGATGGAGGGGGTCCTGGTAGGGCGTGGGCGCGCCATTGATCCCGCTGGAGGCTTTGATGCTGTTTCCCCCCGGCTTGGGAGAGCGGTCGAGCACGAGAGTGGGGATGTTGTGCGAGAGAAGGGTGCTGGCGGCGGAAAGCCCGGCGAGGCCGGTGCCGATGACAATCGCCGCCGAGGGCTGCGAGGCTTGTTTGGTCGACATGGGCATGGAGTTTTTGACCATTCGAATGGCGATGGGAATGAGCATCGCGAAAAGAAGAATGAAGATGGCAGTTCGAGACTTCATATATGTCGCTTATGATCGATCTTACCTTGATCTTACCTGTTAATGGGATGTTTCTTTGCGTCTCTTTGCGCTTTGTTTGGCTTGCTCCGCTCTTGTTCAGTATGTTGAAGTATATTGGGCCGCATAAGCTATCATGCTTAGATGGTCACGTAATGGGGTGATGGCGCATAAACCATCTGATTAGAGCTTTGTGGGGTGACAGGCGCATGAACTACAGTCTACCCCTCAAAAACATGAATAATCGCAAAGGCTGTTAATTAATAGCACACTTACCGCATCCCATCCCGAAGATGTGTGGCTTTGTGGTTCCGTTCCGAATCTCGAACACTTTGAATGATTACCTGTACAAACAATGGTATCGTATTTTGTCGACTAAGAAAACACTGCCATTAGGAGCAATGGCAGGCATCCTAACAGTAACGTGGCGACTATTCATGCGGATGCAGCCTCTACGCGTAAATCCTCGCATCTCTCGCGCGACGACGTCCTTCCATTTCAAATCATGCCAATTAGCATTATTCTACTCATATTGCCATAACTAACATACCGAGAATATCAGTTTTTGTATCCTGTCCTCGAATTCCAAGCTTGAGTTGTCGACATGGTAGAGGTCACGTTATCCCCCTTTTCTAACAGAAGGTGCGACTCGGAGTCTCGGAGGGTAGGCGGACAACTTCTCGATCTACAAAAGTCCTAGCATAATCAACAACTGCGATTGCAGAGTCAAACTTTGCTCACTTTAGCACTTGTAGCTGCTGTGAGAAATGTAAGAGTAAAAGCAAATTGTTAGAAATTAGAAAAGCAAAAGACTCCCTAGGTTTCCCTAGGTACAGAAACCCCCCAAGTATAGGGGGTTTACTTTAAGGCTTGATATAGATGTTGTAGTTTGTTTCCTGTAGTAGGTTTCGTTTAGTAGTAGCTTTCATAGTAGTGGTGGTGTTTTGTAGTAGATGTTGTAGCTTGTTTCTTGTAGTAGGTTTCGTTTAGTAGCTGCTAACATTTCATGGTAGATGTTGTAGTTTGTTTCCAGTTGTAGGTTTCGTTTCGTCGTATTAGGTTTCGTAGTAGGTTTCGTGCAGTTGGTTTTATAGTTTCCGTAGATGGCTTTGTAGGTTTCGTTTCGTAGTAGTAGATTTCGGTAGATGGCTTTGTAGGTTGTTCCCTTTTTTTCAAGTCGAAGGAAGGATGGGTGTTGAACCCAGAGCCCCGTCGTCCTCCTCTGCTGTGTTTGCTTCAAAGTGGTCCATCTTCCACTCGACCACACCAGCCTATGTTATGAGGGTAGGAACCATACCTGTTTATATGGCATGCCAGGCAGGTGTAATGGCGGGCGTGGAGTGAATCTACAAGCTGGGCTGCGGACATCGCCAGTAGCTGGAAGGAGAGAGCGGATTGGAAAGTACCTATGCGACGAGTAGTGACTGCTGAGAGGCTGTCAAGCATATCATGGTGGGAGGTGCGGTTGAAAAGTGAGGCAGGCTCTATCTATGTACGTGGGCCACGGTTCCCGCCCTCACGCTTTCCTCCTTCCTCAGCATAGGGCTGACGGTCAAGATGCTACATGTATAGCAAGAAGCTGAGGATCCTGCAAGTATGAATATTGGGACTCGTCTTTCTATATATGAAGTTTATAAACAATGGCTGCGGAGTAAAGATGTGTGCTGCGATTCATGTAGGAGATTCTCAAATCAAAGTAGAGATGTGCAGACCATGATACGATACTTATTTCCAAACCTTTCCACTATATACGACCAAATCTTCATATACCCTCTTCATACTCGCTCTTTCCTTCTATGCAGCTTCACCTACATCGTCCCCTGCAACCTCAAATCCCTCGAGCTCGCCCCAACCCACACGTTAAATGTCCCCGTCGGCGTTGCCCACTTCTGCGCCTGCACATCCCAATAACTCAGGTCCTTCCTCCTGATACTAAACGCCACCGTGGCACTCGCACCCGGCGCAAGGTTGATCTTCTTGAAACCCCTGAGTTGCCTCGCCGGCGTGGTCGGCGCACTCGATGGGAGGCCAATGTATAATTGCGCGACTTCAGCACCTTGTACTGCGCCTGAGTTGGTGATTGTGGCTGTGACGGTGGCCACGGTTTGATACAGCCCGGCCACGCCGCCGGGAGCCAGGGTCGTGCTTCCTGCACTCTTATCTGTGTATGTAGCCGTCAAGCCTGAGTAGGTGAAGTTGGTGTATGCTGATCCTAAAGTTAGCTCTTTGCCAGATGAAAGTAAGGGAATAGGGACCTACAAAGGCCATAACCAAATTCATATCTAGGCGTAATGCCCGCTTGATCGAAATGCCTGTAATCGATATACAGACCCTCCGAAAAGTTATCATCGCCATTTTGAATACTCGTCCCATAGTCACTCTCCTTCTTCGCAATCGTGAACGGCAGTTTCCCATTCGGTGCCGTGGAGCCATAGAGCACATCGACCAAGGCGTTTCCGCTCTCTTGGCCTGGAAGACCAGCCCAGATGACAGCCACGACGTTGGGAAGAGCGAGGATGGTCTCGAGGATGATGGGCCCGACACTGTGAATCACAACAATGGTCTTCTTATTCACATTCGCCACAGCCTGCACGAGCGCATTCCCGCTGTGCCATGGATCGAGATTTGCACGATCGCCAGATTGTCCTTCGACGGTGATATAGCCCTCGCCAGAGTCGGAGTTGATGAAGACGATTGCAGTGGCTGCCGCACTTGCAGCACTTGCCCCTGAAGAGGTGCTGTCAGTTGTGGATGTCACGATGGCCGTGCCGTCAGCGGAGGCTTGTGTTCTAATTGCGTCAAGCGGAGCGATCAGGTACGGGAAGTCGGCTGTTCCAGATCCCCATCCCATAGCCAGGGTTCCGGTGTTACATCCACGATCAACGCAGGCATTTGGTCCGGCGGGATTGGTGATAGCATCGCTCCCAATAATCGCCAGACTTGCGGGCTTCTTCAGAGGCAAGGCGTTGTTGGTGTTCTTGAGAAGAACGATACCATCGCGAGCGACTTGTCTGGCAATGGTCTTGTGGTTTCCTTGGACGTCTGGGCCGCCTCTTCCACCATTCCAAGATGTCCAGCCTGTCACCGTAGGGTAGTTGCTATCTTGCCCGAGGAAATACCATGATGCAAGAATCCGCCTGACCATGTCATTCAACCTGCTCTGAGGAATTTGTCCGTTGTTAAGAGCGCTGGTAAGCGCAGAACCCCAGAGGAAGCGGTTGTCCCCAAAGTTGTCACCGGGCATTGCCATATCCATGCCGGCAAGAGCAGAGCCAGTAGTGGTATGCTGTGCATTCCAATCCGAAACAACGTAGCCTTGGAAGTCAAGTTCGCCCTTGAGGAGCTGATTTAAAGCCTTATCGGACTCGCAGGTCCAAGTGGTGTTGAACTTATTATAGGAGCACATTACAGAAGCGACGTTGGCTTTGACTGCATCCGCAAAGGGCCTATGACGTTAGGATTTTGCACGGGAAAGCTCGAATTATGTACGTACCAGAGGTAAAGCTCGTGATTCACACGATCCGCAATATTCGAAGACATGGTCTCGCGATTCTTCTCCTGCTCATTCCCAAGATAATGCTTCGCACAAGCTTGCACACCAGCGGCTTGCATACCAGTAATTGTCTCTGCCATCGCAATACCCGTAAGGTATGGGTCTGGACCGAAACCTTCCCAGTTACGCCCTGCGGTTGCGATTTTCCCCAGTGCTCCTGCGACAGGACCGAGTTGTACATGGATACCTAACGCTTTCGCCTCAGTCCCTATTTCGAATCTTGTCAGCCATTATCCTATGGTTTGATACAGGACATCCTACCTATAGCGTTGCCGCGAGCCTTTATCAAGTCCGTGTCCCATGTGGCCGCAGCATGGATACCAGCTGGAAAAGCGGTAACGCCTTGTGCATAACGCACTCCTAAGGGGCCATCTTGCAGACAGAGTTGCGGGTACCCGATAGAGGAGACTGCAGCAGTGGTGCCAACACAGGGTCCTTTCATCCACCCCTGGCCAGTTACCATACTCACCTTATCCTGTTGTGACAGCTTTGCAAGAGCCGTCATGGCTTTAGAATATGCTGCAGCCCAGGCTCCATCTCCAGGAGCTCGTGCGGAAAGAGACTGATCTGCCGGTAAAGCATTGGTGAAAGAAGCAAATACTGCAAGCGCCAGAACGGCACTTGAGAAGAGAGACATTATAGCCAGACTGCTATAGCTACAAGAACAGAACCGAACAGAACACAACACAACACGACAACAAGAAAAATACTTGCCATTGAGTGACACAGCTTCATTTATAGAAAGCCATCGATGTCATGAGGCACATTATGTTCCTACACTGCCCTGGCACAAACCGCTGGACGCATATTACCTCTCCAGCACCCTGCGTCCCTCAGATCTGGTCATTATTCATATATCCAAAGAGCAACGCAAGGTCTGACTCTGCCCATTAACACCCTTCTCTAACGATGCCCAATTGGAGAATTGATGGGGCGATCCGCACTCGAGGTGATCACAAGGCGTCTCCAAGTCTAGCAGAGACCGCATAGGAGCAGTAATATAGGGCACGAATGCGGGCGCGGAGCCTTGACACCACGCTCATCCGGGTCATGGCGCATGAACAAGGCCGAGGATTGATTGCGGAGCAGATCTTGGACAATATGATGGAATCAGATCTGTGGAGTGGTAGAGCGATGGGAAAAGGCGGGAAAGGGAGAGCTTGTTGCAGATATACGAGGCGGCCCGGCCTGCCATATCCATCATGCATGCTTGTTCGGTTGAGAAAGTGATCAGGTGATTATGATGAATGCACGTGATCGTTTTATAATATTTCTGAAAAGAAAGGGCTGGGGACATGAAAGAGGACCAAAGTTTAAGATGAACGTTCAAAGGGAGACAAATATGTCCAATTCTGCTGTTGATCTTCAGAGCATAGCACATTTGCTGACTCCACCTATCAGGGTTTCCTCCGTTTCGCAGTCTGCATCCAACCCTTCGACCTCTTGCATACCTCTTCTAGTTTTCTCCTTCTTGATGGCCTCTATCTTTTGTCAGCTCATATATCCTATCTGCTTGCCCACTTCTTCCCTCACAACTCACCCAGAACCTGCAGCCTCTTCAAATCGCGCTCTAAGCCAACAGACAGCTCCTCAAGCAGCGATAAGCTCACTGGGCTCTTCTTCCTCCTCTGCGCATTTGCCCTCTTAACAGCCATGCTGATTGCCCAGTTCGCACATAGTGCAGCCTTGAGTCAGCTCCATGAACTTCGCGGGCATCAGTGGCCAAAATCCAGTGGCAAAATGCCTGCTGGTAGAGAGGGAGGTCGCAGGTCTCCAGGAGGGCATAGGCAAGATCGAAGGCTTGCCCCATCTGGAGAGGAAGGAAGGTGTTGTGGAGGGCTTCGATCTGGCAATATGTGTTAGCTAGGAGACGGCAGGTAGATTAAGGCAAGGGAGGTACTTCTTGAGTGAGAACTCTCGAGAACCACGGTTGGAGAGGCCTGAAGTATATATTTCCATTCTCGTGGTGAATAGCCATTCTGCTTGCTTGAGGGAGCTGGGATATAAGCAGTTAGTCAGTATGAACATAGGACGATCAGATGCAGAGGATGGCAACTTGCATCAACGGAACTGACCTTGCTCAAAGTAGGGGAAGACATGTCGATTAGCATGGGGTTTTAACTCCTAACAGGACTTGGTGGGGATAAAACCTTCCCATCTTTATTCCTTTCTGAAGCCGTACCTCTAAGTGTATAGTGCGGCTTGATGTTGGGGATGCGGCGCAGGCGCGGCGCAGTATGAAATACTTTGTGTTGCGGCTTGACAGTGAGCACGTGGGGCTGATGACGTTCTCCTTACCTTCTTCTTCCCTTTTATATTAGCTGGTACAAAGAATCATTGAAGCCCAACCTTTGCAGCTCCAAGCGCTGCCAGTCTCGGACCTCACTCGCTATATCCAGTCCTTGCCACTTGGAACGTGGTGTTTGCGAGACAAGGTTGTGCACAACCGTGACAAAGAGAACTAGAAAAAGGGGTTGGAAACTTGGAAAGCTAAAACCCCATCTCCAAAGAAACAGATTGACGCCGTTAAAATCACCCGCAGGTTGCGCACCGCTGTGAGGGCCTAGGAGGTCTAATTTGCACGTTGAGTAACTCACAATGAACGCTGCAGGCGAGTAGCGACTATGTGAGTGATGGAACCCTTTGAAGGAACCAAAATGTGTATATTATATACAGTCGTAATTCATAAGCCATGTAACATACCAAATACTCCAACATAATTATCATTACTGAATAGGCATTAAGCCACTCATGCTCCCGCCCTTCCGTCCGTGTGTATGGTTGTTAGCTGCCCCTCTCCCTCCTATATGACGAGAAATCCTCCCAAGATGCCACACAGACCACACAATCCAAGCATCATCAAAGCACCCATCTGTGCTCGCGGAACACTCGCAACAGCAGCACTACTACTCGACGCCGCCGCCCCGCCCGTAACCGTCACCGTACTCCTTGTCGTCGTCACTCCCTCAACAGTCTGCGTCGGCGTCTTGGTCGCCGCGGTCTTCTCTGCGCTCGATGTGGACTTCTTTGCGCTCGACGTCGTTGCCGACGTGGTTTTTGATACTACTTCAACTGCCACCCCACTTGCCGACGGTACGCTCTCCCCGGCTGTAATCTCCAAGATCGTCTCATCCTCGGTATCGAACTTCGCCTGCGCGATAGCCACTTCGTTATTGTCGATATCATACACCACGTACGCCGAGCGCAGGAAGGACTGGCCGAGGATATAGAATTCCTCGTCGCCGGCGCCGAGGATGCCTAGGTAGCAGGTTGTCTGCCAAGGGAAATTGAAATACTGCTGATAGCTCTGGGGGATTGCATAGATGACATCGCGCAAGGGAACGTGGATCCTTGGGCCGGAGGAGCCACCGAACTGGTAAGAGAACACGAAGTCGGGATGATCGTCAATAAGCGCGCAGTCCGCCCAGATATTCCCGCTTTGGAGACTGTCGTCGTATGCGCCCAAGATGTCCACGATGGCTGAAACTAGGGCATCGGGAAGATAGGTCAGGGTTGTGCCGGAATCGAGGAGGATTGGAAGGGCAAAGGCACTGCCGGTAAGCGAGGCGAGGGAGTCGACGGTGCCGGCAGAGAGCGATGACATGGTTATGGTGGAGGAGTTGATGTCGGCGGTGCGTCGCGGCTGCAACGGGAGGATGGAGAGGATACCAATGAATTTGGCAGTATCGAGGCCGCCGAAGAGGATGGTGCCGGTGGTGGACGACCGCGTATCGAGGTAGAGGGAGTAAGCGCGGCGGTTGATGAGGCCTTGAGTGACCATTAGGTCGATGATGTTCGGATATAAGGTGGCGGCTGCTTCGTTGGTGTTGTAGCCGAGTCCCATTATGCCGACGCCGCCGGTAGATTTGTATGAAAGTCCCATCTGTAGACCTTTGATTGTGTTGTTCGCGGACAGGGTGACATCATCTGAGATGTAGTCGCCTTCGCTAGTTGAGCCGTCAACATACGTGATTCCGAAGCCGTCGGCGATGAGGCGCTTATAGGTTGATGATTTCGTATGATCATCTGTGCTAGTCAGCATTGCCTGTTCTCGGTGAAAGAGTGGAGCTTACAAGTCCCGCCATAACATGAATCGTTTACTTTGATTTGAACCTGAATATCGCTACAAAGATCGGTTGTAGGTGCGAGCATCCAGAGATCACTGCTTCCAGTATCGAGGACGAGAGAGAGTGGCTGCCCTGGCGTTCCTACGGTAATATTGGTGAAATAGCCACCTTGCTGGCGGTTGTTGTATAACTCTTCCAAAATCGGTGCTCTTCGCAGGACATCGCGATGCGTGAGATCCGCCGGAGTCGGTGACTTCTTCGAAATACTCAAGGACAACACACCAGCGAGGGCTGATGAAGCCAGCGAAAGCTGGAGGAGGAGGGTAGTCGCCATTGCTGAACTAGCCATCTGGAGGATCTACTCCTCGAGAGTAGAAAAATAAAGAAAAGGATGGCGACAGATGAGGAGTAGAGTTGAAGCCCGATATCCCAACTGGCTTTGAGGGTTCCCGACCCCTGTCATCGCCCGAAGCTTTAATACTGGAGAAGATAAAAGGCAAGGCAGCATAGACGACAATCTCGATTCAAAAACTGCCCAATGGCTAGATGCTCGGAAGTCACTCAACTTTGGCAGTTGCGTCAAGACAAGAAAAGAAAAGAAATACAAATAAACAGTACTCTTCGCAGCAGCGTGCCGCCCAAGCTCCAGGTCTCCCGACGGAGTATTCCCCGCATACGGTCCCTGCATCATGGCATGCATATTGCGTGAAGTGTGAGGTGTACATGGTCATGGCTTCATGAGGCTGAGTACAGCCACCATTAAGGTACACAGTGTTGAGGTATTGACGTACTGTTTGTATGTTTGTAGCACCTGTACTCTGCAGAGGGTACATACATCAGAGAGTACATACATCAAAGAGTACATGTAGCAGAGTACCTGGAGAGCTGGAGAGAGTGTGCAAACTTGTGGTCCAAGACTGATAAAGCCGTAAGACAATCGGACAATCAGACAATCAATGGCCATGGTACGAATGGTACGTACCGATATGGCACAGCACGGAGCAACCATTCCCCATGCTTTTCTCCTTGAATGAAGTAGGTACAGTACAAGAGAACATCTGGCATCACGGAAACTCAAACAAGCAACCAAAAGAAAAGAGAAAGGAGAAAGGAGAAAGGAGAAATCAACAGTTCAACACAGAATGAATATTGCATGTGATAGACATGCTGAAATACAATGGTGTTTGTACTCGGTAAGAAGCAATATGAGGAATCTACTCAGATATACTCAGAGATACTCAGATATACTCTGGATGCACTTGCTAATGAATACCTAATGATGAGTCAGCCCTCTGGAGCCCCCAAATGCATGTCACGTGGAGGGAGAGAGATTCACGTGATGTGTCTCAATTATCATTTTGAACGACAAACAACTCTTTCTTGTCTTGAGAAAGCCTCGCTCCGGATTTTTTCCCCAATCTCTTCCCAATCTAAGGAGGATTTACCAATGACAGACACGTGGACCAATGATGCTGCATCTCTTGGTGACGTTGCTGCTCTTGCTGCAGGTCTGATTGGCACAGAAAAAGAAGAGGCTGGGAAGTGCAGCATGCAAGCCCGACGTCTCCTTTACCCATGGCATGGCGGATCGTGATGTGGGAGACAAGAAAGAGAGAAAGAGAGAAAGAAAGAAAGAGAGAAATCCCTCTAAACAAGTTTCCCATTACCGAAAGGGTCGCATATCGTTCCTTTCCCACAATCCCTGATTCACTGTTTTAAGGGGGGCCGTCCATCTCTGGCTGGGATGTTGAGCCCCCTTCTTTACACAAGCGCAAACGCAAACGCAGACGCAAACGCACGCTGGAGTAACATATGGAATATGTCACCTTTACCTCTGTTCCTATCCCCAAGAGCCATTAATTAGGAGATAGTTGATAATTAGGAAAGGGGGGGGGGAGATAATTAGGAGACATGGGCAGTTCCCAGTTCCCTCATAGGGAGGGAAAGAACAGCAACGCAGCAGACCTCCGGCATGGCTGATGCAGTGCTGAAATGCTAAAGTGAAGACTCCGACCGATGGCTCACTTCCCTCCTTCCCTCCCTGTACTCCACCTTGTACTGTACTTCCGTGCCTCCGTCATACTAATCTCCAAGTCTCACATCTAAATCCCCATCCCCATCCCCATCCCCATCCCCTTCCCCCTTCCATTCTTTCATCTGCTACAAACAGAACCCATGCCCATGCCGCTGAGACAATGATGTCGCGAGGCAGCGGCATCAATGTTACCAGTTCATGGTAGAGTAGCGACAGCATGAACACAGTACAACACAATACAACAAGCACAAGAACGCCTAAGCTCATGCGCCGAGGACTGAGACTTTGAGACCAGGACTCGACCCAAAACCCTCTCAGCGCCAACTCACCGCACACACACGATGCCATTTCTACCGAATTGCTGCCACACCCGAATGAAGCTGTATCTGGCCATCGCCATCGCCATCGCCATCGCCATCCGCAATTGAACATCACCACGAGCGGATATGGTCTTGATCTCAGTGCCATTGTATTCTGCACACTGTTCTGCATCACCTCGACTTCTTTTGAGCGTCGTGCGACACTCTGCGCATACGATACTACTGCCTTGGTCGTGACCTGCTCGCTGGGCAGCGAAGACGCGAACAACCGACATCGACATCCAATACGCGGTTGCGCGCGATTGCGCGCGATTGCGCGCCCTGATTTCCCTGATCTCCCTGATTTCTCATTTCACTCACCTACTCATTTGGCGGTCTATTGGGCCTTTCGGAGTCTTGGATTTTCGAAAACAAAAGTTCTTTTCTTTCTAATTCATTGGGCATTATCTGTGCGTTGTGAACCGCCTTTTCAATAGTACGATCAAATATTGTGGTCTCTCGCCTGCGCCTCCTGCTTTTTTACACGATCCCCCCCCAACCTCCTCATATCCATCCGTCACGAAATCTACCAACTACCCCGGACGACCACATTTCTTTCTGGGTCTACCTCTTACCACGTCTGCTCTCGCTCGCTCACTTTCCCCGACCACATTCCTGAGGACTTCCCCAAAAAGTTTGCTTGTCAGACTTAGATCGCATTCCACCATCCCAGATCGAGAACCACAACACCAAAGATAAACACTTGGCTTGAGTAAAGGAAGACCTGGCGTCTCAGGCGCTTCGTCGCAGGAGGGCATAGTCGCAGCCATCTTGCCATCCAAGCTTCCCACTCCACCACCACCGCCAACAGCATTGACGAAACCAACCTCATCCCGATTTAACGACCCTTACGAGCCCAACGACCCGTCGACGTCCATTGATAAGCAGCGCCAGCCGCCGCAATTTGCTCTGCAAGCAAGAGCTAGCCCAGCATACTCCTCCGGCAGTGCCAGGACCTTACGACGTACGCCTCATCTCGAATCTCTCTCGCAACCATCTCTCTCGCAACCACGACGGACACACATTGAAGCTGTATCAGTTGGAATCACACCGAGCCCGAGCCCGAGCCCAAGTCCTCCACACGTGAGATTCGCTCAACCTCAGCCCGACCAGACCTCATATCAGCGAGAGACAGCAAATCTACCTGAAGAGGAAGACTCATCTCCACCAACATCAAGCAATACCCTCATCCCTCCCGAGAAGTTCAGGCCACATCCCGCTGTACGAATCAGCAGGCATACCGCTGCTGCTATCCTCTATACGCTAGAGGAAGCGCTGCGGCATCCAATACCCTTCACACCAGATTTGGAGGAGGAGAACGCTTCGATGTCAGATCTACCTGTGGGAGGACCATCAGCCTATGCTGGTAACGGACGCACCAACAATGGATCCTCAAGACCAAGTGTCCCTCAACATACCGGCTCTCCTGGAGGTTTACGCGGTCCGAAGCAAATCATGATTGAGCGTCAGGCGAGGGAAGAAAAGAAGAGGGCTGCCGCAGAGGCTGCCGAGAGGGAGAGATTGAGACAAGAACAGGAGCAAAGGGCAATTCAGGAGGAAAGGAGGATAAGTGATGAAAGGAGAGCAACTGCTCCCGGCGGTGGTGGAGGACCGAGAGGAAGTGGTGGTGGACAGAGAATATCCGATAACTCTCAAAGATCGAACCGTACCTCTGGAGGAAGAATTGCGAGCGGAGACCAAACAGTTAGGGCGGGAGATGCCCCCTTGGAGGCCCGCGGTACTGGAGGTGCTGCCCTTGGTGGTGGAGACCCGGCGGCAGTACGGCGAGCAGCACGTGCAGCCCAAGCTGCAGTCACAGGTCAACCGAGCCAAAATCCAGGTGGACCGTCAGATTCAAGGTTGCCTCCTGGCTTGGAACCAGCGGTCGATCCTCTGGACGGCGCAGCTCAGGGTAAAAGAGGCACTGGGTCAACTTTCCCGCATGCATTTGAGAGATGGGAGACGTTGTCTGCGCATTGGGAAGGCCTGACCTCTTACTGGATCCGTCGACTCGAAGAGAATACTCGTGAAATTCAGAATGATCCGATCTCAGCACAACTGTCTCGTCAGGTCACAGACTTATCCGCCGCAGGAGCGAATCTTTTCCATGCCGTCGTCGAGCTCCAGCGTCTTCGAGCCTCGTCCGAAAGGAAATTCCAGAGATGGTTTTTCGACACGAGAGCGGAGCAAGAAAGGATGGCGGAAACTCAAGCCATGCTAGAAGATGGTATGCAGAAGGAAAGGCAAGGGAGAGCTGCTGCAATTGAGGCTGCTCTCGCCAAAGAAAGAGAACACAGCCACTCTGAAAAGATCATCAGCGAACTGAAACGAGAATTAGCAATTTCGAAAGAAGAAGCTCGACGTGCTTGGGAGGAGCTCGGAAGACGAGAGCAAGCAGAGCGTGAGAGGACGTTGTCGTTGAGAGAAGGCCAGCCTACGGTTGTAGGAGGTGTGCAAGTCGTTCCGATGATGCAGGGAGCTCCAAGCCGACACGCCAGCACCGCTCAGAGGGAGAGGCCGGCAACTCGCGAAGGACCTTATCCCGGCGGGCCAACATCGCAAAGCATGGGCGGGCAAGCAGAGAATGAAGAAATCTACCAGCAGAATGTCCGTGCTCGTCAAACTGATCCCTTCGTCGAATCAAGATCTGGTGCGCCAGCTACAAGAGGAGCTACCGCAACAACCCGCCAGCCAATCTCGAGCTCAACATCTGCAGCCACTACTCGCCCACAGGGCCCCAGCTCAACCTCAACACCACCAGATTCTCGTGCACCTGTCGTCCAACCAGCACCAGCTGGTTTTTACCAGCAGCAACAAGGTCCTACTCTTCACCCCGCAGGTCTCGGCTCCGATGCAGGAACCCTCAGCGAGGAAGAGTACGAGATTGATCCCACTGGTCAGTTTCGTCGCGATGCGCATGGTAATAAGATCCCCTACCAGCGACCCCAGTCTGATGACGAGTCGGACGAGGAAAATATGTCTGATGCGAGGGCGAGAGAGTTAGCCCATCTCCAGCAATACGGACATGCGCCAGTCAGTGGAGGCGAGTATATACCGAGGACGACCGCCACTACTCAGGGACCGGTTGATTACTCCGGCCAACAATATGGGTCAGGATCGGGATGGGAAGAAGTGCCGAGGCATCAGCATCCGACGAGACTGAGCGATGTGTTGGAGGAGGAGGATGAGAGGAGTAGAACGAGTGCGAGCCAAATCAGCCGGAGAGATTAATTACATCGTTCATGAACGAGGCGTAGAATGATAATTTGGGGAGTGGCTCTTATTGAGGTTTCGGAGAGCCTGTTGTTTGTCTAGAGGCGGTCCGGCGTCGACATGTCTATTGGACGAGGACAACAGCCACTTGTCCTCCATTGTAACGACTTTACGCTTCGCAGTGCATCTGCCTCGGCGTTCCACCATGCTGCCCACCACTGCCCCCTTTTTGCCATCCATTGATCCATGGAAGAAGAAACCAGGACGTTGGCAGTTTTTCATTTTTGTTTTGAGCATTGTATTGTACTTTTCGAAATTTCTGGCGGGGACCGCCATCCATGTCGGGTCGACTTGGGGGAGATTCTTCATATAGCAGAGCGAGCGAGCGAGCATTATTTGCCGGCTGTGGGCTAGTAATCTTGTACTTATAGTCTCTCCATAATAGACCGAAAGCTTCTTGCATTGATTCCCTTATGTATGAATAAGCGTGTTGCCCATTCCTTCATGATGCAAGGGGCGCAGTCGGCATGTGAGAAAACGTCACAGCAGAGAAAGACACCACGTGATTTCATGATCTCCAACAGAGCACGCTAAACCATAACGAGCCAGTAGCTTAGAAATGTACCTGACCACATCCGACGATCACAACGGCGGCGTCGAAGTCCAACGTCTACTGCCAGGACTTTCTCAGCACAGCATAACCAACGATGCCGAAACCATCAATACCGAGCAGATTGCTGCTCTCCGCCCTCTCGCCGCGCACCCTGTCCCAACTCCCCAAGGCGCAATGCCTCTCCGCAGCGCGCGCTGGCGCCCGCGCACCCGCCACATCATCCACCCCAAGCCTGCAGGGCGCACGCCGAGCATTCGGCAGCACGCGCGAGATGCGCGCCGCGAAGACCGTCGAGGAGCAGAAGTCGAAATACCGATCCGGGGTTCGTGCATGCATCCTTCCCCTCCCCGCGGCCTCGGCCCCTCCCATCCACATCCACCGCCCCAAGCCTCTGCCCACGTAGCCGACTCCGCTAACGTGACCTCGCCGCAGCCTTTCTCCTGGAAAGCAGGCGTGCTCTTCCTCACCTCGGGCGCGTCGCTGATCTTCTACTTCCGCTACGAGAAGGCGCGCATGGAGCGTGCGCGCATCGCCGAGGCGGCCAAGGGGGTCGGGCGCCCCAAGGTCGGCGGGCCGTTCGAGCTCGTCGACCAGAACGGGCGCGCCTTCACCGAGCAGGACCTGCTGGGGAAGTACAGCCTGGTCTACTTCGGATTCACGCACTGTCCCGACATCTGCCCCGAGGAGCTGGATAAGATGGCGACCATGATCGATCTCGTGGAGGAGAAGGAGAAGGGCGCGATGGTGCCGGTGTTCATCACGTGTGACCCCGCGAGAGATACGCCGGCGGTCGTGAAGGAGTATCTTGCCGAGTTCCACCCGGGATTGGTGGGGTTGACGGGGACGTGGGAGCAGGTCAAGAATGTGTGCAAGAGGTATCGCGTGTACTTCAGCACGCCGCAGGGTGTCAAGCCGGGGATGGATTACTTGGTCGATCATAGTATTTATTTCTACCTCATGGATCCCGAGGGTGATTTTGTGGAGGCGATTGGACGGCAGCATAGTCCGCAGGATGCGGCGAGGATTATTTTGGAACATATTGGGGATTATAGGGGCAAGATTGATAGGAGTGAGCGCAGGTAGTGTGGCAGAGGGGAGGGGAAGAGAGCTTGTACGATATGGGTGGACTCTGAAAGGATAGATGAGGCCAAGGGGCCAGAAGGAAGTTGATATGTAGGATATGCTGGGAAAGAAATGTAAGATATGGTGGAGAACAAAACTCAGCACAACTCATGAGAGCCCCATATGTATATAAGCTGAATAAGACGGCGCAACGTCGGATCCTCTCTCATTTATATTCTCATTTACAGATGCCTGACATGAGGCACCTACTTCCCTTTGTGTAAAATAGCATCACTGACTGTCCCTTTCGTGATGTCAGCTACTGCAAAGCGACGTCAGTTCCACAGACCTCCGAAAGCATATTCCTGTCATTTTTATAAGTTATAACACTGTTCAGCATCCGCCCTCTAGATCCTAAGAAATGAACGGTGGTCGATAACAGCCGCAGCGGCCGAAAGCTGGCATTAGGAATTGGAATCTGTGCCATTGCTGGCCAGTGACAGCCGCCAATCACCACACACAAGCACATCCTCAACGTCACACCATTCCCCCTTTCCCCCAACTCCTCGCACCAATTGAATCTCCCTGCGCGCTGCGGAGAGTCGCGACATGACAGAATGTCCAGTCCTAGCGTCTATACTTAAGAACCTTCCTCATCTCCGTGTGTTGGGTTATCTGTCTCGATGGCAAGTTTTGTGGGAATCAGGATGGGAGAGAAGTCTCAGAATTGATAATTTGATATTGTGATGGAGAAGTGGACAATTTACGGCTTTCGATGTATCGATTAATGGAATGTATATGTGACAGATGACATATGACAGTCGCCGTGGTATCAAGATCCTTCATAACCCATATCAATCCCCCATCCAATGCGCCATGCTAAATGTTACACCATCCCCCCTACCCCAGCTCCACCTTTCCCCACTGCAGCCTCGAAAAGTGTGCTTAAATAGCATAATTCTCCGTATGCAAAAAGATCTCATCCTTACTCTCATCGCCCCAAATATCGGCCTGCAGCCCCGCCACCGCATTCGCGACATCAATACGCATACTCGGCGGGCCGCAGACGAACACACAAGTCCGTCTGCCTAGGATCCCGCGCCCATCCTCTCCACCAGTCGCCATATCCTTCAGCATATAAGCCAGATCCGGCCTGCCGTACTCCGTCGACCAGCCCTCCTTCTTCTTCAGCGGATTGATGAACGCAAAGCGCATCAGATTCTTCTGGAACTCCGTCGGCGTACTGGGGAAACCGAAGTCGAATCCTGAACCCGCTGGCGGCTCGGTCTTCGGGATCGTGACGTGCAGATCCAACGACTTGCCGCCGCGCATATGAGCAGGTGCCGGAGGTGGAGGGAAGAACGGCTGGGAATTTGGAGGCGGCGGGAAGGGATCTGAGGATTGCTGCGGCGTGGACTTGTTTGATGAAGGACCGCCGGGTGGTGGAGGAGGGAAGGTCATTCTGTTTGGGGAATGGCGAGCGAATTGGAAGTGAGGTGCGTCGTGGCGAGGCGAGGGAGGAGGGAAGTGGAATTCTCTGCGGCTTTGTCTTGCCGATGGTGGTGTGAGATATTGGTGTGTTGCGGAATGGTCATCTTCGCCGCTCTCTTTACGGCCCTCTAATGCTCGCAAGGAGGCTTTTCGTGCCAAGGTTGGATCTGCTGGAATGCCCTTGTCCTCCCTTGGGGGAGGAGGTGGGAAGATCGTAGGTTGTAAGTGCTTCTGTCTCGGTAGTGAGGTGATCGCATCTTGGTCTTCTTCTCTTAATTCTCTTTCCCTCTCTGGGTCTCCTTGCGCTTCATCCCTGATCATGGCCGAATTTCTCTTCGATGCAATACCAGCAACGAAGCCATCCAACTTGTCGTGGAAAATGTTGCTTATAGGTCTTGGAACTCTCTCATTGTAGCCTTGTATTCTACTCTGCCGCACTGCTGCTGTCACGTAGAATTGGCACGTGACACTGTCAGGAGGCGCATATTCACGGCAGATGCGGAGTTCTTCCCGGAACCAATCCATCGCCTCGAGTCTCTTCAGCGCCCAGACTACCACAACCTTGCGAGTTACTGCCTTTCCATCTCTCATTCTCTTGATCAGGTTCAAAAGTTGTGATACAATGGCTGTGATTCCACTGCCACCAGCAAAGAGGATGACCGTATCGAAAGCCGCAAGCTCTCTCTGCATTCCACCATATGGCCCATCAAGGTAAGCTCGGTATGTCTTGAATGGGCCTTTCTCGGTAGCAGTATCGAGAACCTTGCGAGTAAAACCACCGAATGGACGGAATACGAGAGTGCAATCCCGATACATTTCGCCATAGTCGGAGGGAAAGTCCTCACTGCACAACGATGCAATCGTGAAAGGATGGCTCTCGAAGATAGAAATCCCGGGCATTCTGAGGTAGACAAACTGGCCTGGGCGCCATTTCATCTGGGTGGGAATAGTGACCTTGATGGCATTCTCAGCCATCAACGTGACAGCTGCTTCGTCGCCAATAAGCCAAGCCATTCTTCGGGGATTCATCCAGTTCAAATTGAACATTCGGATAAAGTACGAGAGAGCCCAAATGGCAACTGTACAGTATAGATAGTGCCAGGACGTCAGGAAATTGCGGCAATGCCAGAACAGCAGGCCAACATATGCTATCGCAACGGGAACGTGAAGAACGAGAAAAAGCTCGTACGCCAGACTGCGAAGAACTGGCAGAGACCCGATGCATAGCCAGCCAAGAGGCACGAGACATGCAATCCCAGTCCCAAAGATATATCCACTGGAGTTCGGGAACAGGAGCTGGAATTGAGCATATCCTGGAGCATCCCAGCTCTGTTGCACATAAAATGGTACGGCGTGGACGAGCGAGAGAAAGAGGCACAGGTATCCGCCCCATCTATGCAAGACATTCAGTCGCTCGTGGCTGATTCCGGTCATCATCGTTATCAGGTTTGCCTTCATAGAGGTCGCAACAATCCAAGGTGTCATAGCCACGGCCAGCATTCCTGCTCGGATGGCAACTGGAGGGGAGCCAAAAGCCATACTCTGCCAATATAGCGGCTGGGGCAGAAAGCAGTACAGAGAAACGAATGCTAGGGCAATAACGAGGATGCTGACCACCGCTAAAGATGGGAAGCTAAGACGGCGTTTGTTCCAGTAGCGGATTTCGGGAATCGGGCGATAAAAGATCCATCGGAACAACGCCAGCGTGTCGTTGATGAAGCCTATCGACGAAGCAGAAGATTGGTAGTCTGGCCGGTGTGGTTTCTCTTGCTCTCGAGGGAATAATTGATCGACAGTATTGCTTGTTATCATGTTGCTCATGGCATAGTCTGCGTCCGGCGAGTAGGTAACGGCATTTGTTTCCATCTCGGACTTGTACAACGCCTGCCGTAACTTATCCGTCCACCAGTGATATATCCTCGTCGCCGTGACCAGGAAGATAAGAATCAAGCAAAAGTATGTCCATCCCAGCGCATATTTCCCCGACTGCTTCCACGGGTCGACAGTATTGGCCTCGATTTGGCCTGGCGGACTCGACGGCGTCGTTGGAATATTTACTCTCCTCGCCAATTCGGCAATCGTACTCGACATCCCCTCCATCACCTCCTCTCCTAGCCCGTTCGACATGATTGGAGCTGATGGAGCACTTTCTCGCTGCGTTTATCGAAGCTTTGCGATTTGGATTTTATGACGTCTATGTCTCGAATTTCGAGCTTTGGCTGCGCTGGTCGCTGTCGTTTCAAAAGCGGTCACAATGCTTGTGCATGAGAGGTCGCTCAGGCGGTCGGGCTGTACCTGGCCAACCGGGTATTAATACGTAGACAGCAGAAACAATCGCACGCACGAGAGAAATGCCGGATTTCTCATGAAGATTGAGAAAGCGAACGTGGACACAACTTCTAAACTCAAAAGGAAGAAATTCATACAGCAAGAATCGAGAAAGCAGAGAAGCACTGAGTAATCGTCCGCACAAGTGTTCCTCTTCGTCTATATGTCCCACAGAATTTTGCCTAGTCACACCGCAGTCCGGCAGCTTCCTGCACTGTGCAGGGCCGTGATCACCGCAGCCGCCCAATCTATTGCTTGGCCAGCGACTGGAGAAAGGTGACCTGGGATGGCGCTGGGGATCGAGCGAATGTGGTGGAATGGCGATCCAGTCAACGTCTGAAGGGTCCTACGGCTCAGCGGTTGTGATTGGCAGAATATTGGCTCGGCGCACAATGCGAACTGCTGTGAAGGCAGAACTGTTGCTTTCGTGCCAAACCGAGATGTCCGAGGGCAACTGAAGCGTTGTAATCCTTGAATCCCACGTTGAACTACTGTGAGATATCTGATCTCGTATGAAAGCCTGGCAATCTCTGGGGCTCAAAAACAGGAGATGAGGAGATCCATCGATTGCTTTAATGTATTCAACACTATCACGAGCACTGTCTTCTGTCGGATAGGAGAGTCAAGAAGATTCGGATTCAGATTCAGATTCAGACAGAGCAGGAATTCGAAGATATCCTTACGTGGACGGATAGGAAGCCATTCGACCAGGACCAGGAGGCAGAAGGCCGTCTTGGCCTCTGCAGAACCCATCCCGCACAGGTCAGAGCACGATCCGGCATCCGCAATTGTCGTCACTCACAAAAACAGTGATAGTGACGATCGAGGACAGCAGCACCAATTGCATTCATGAATTGGGCGGTGGGCGTCTTTCCTCGATGCCCTCGATGCATTGAAGGCGCTTACACGTCGATGTTGATTCGTCTGCGCAACCATGGGCATCTGCTCCGTATCCAGTACCCAGCATGGTCCGTGCTGCCCCCCAATGCCCAATGGATCTGTGTGGCTGCCAAGCCACTTTCAGGTGATATCAATTTCGGAAAAGCGTCAAAATGGCTGATAAGGAAAGAAACTTCAAGCTTAGACGCCGATGCTCCTTTTGATGTTTGTCAAAAGCACTGTGCATGCCGAAGGATATTTGAGAAATCGAGAAAGTGAGAGAATTCGACGGCAAGCCCTTTCATAAATTTCATTCAAGAGTATGTATCCAGCAAACTCCAAGCGCTAACTATCCCGAGGTATCATAATCCATCCATATCATTTTCATCATCGTCAAACTGTTCTCGTGGCTTGAAAACCATATAGGCAGTCTCAAGCACAGTGCTCGCACCATCACCTGCTACATTCTTCATGACCCGACGCCATGCATCTTCTACGTTGTCCAAGATAGTGTCATCGAACGCGAGATCTAATGAAGAAGAAGGGATGGCGCATGCAGTCTCAGAAGCCAAGTTCGAGTGTGCAGCTTGACCTTGCTCGTAATATAGCTCAAACAAAACAGCAGGCTGTTCCGAATCACTTTCGATAGCGGTAGAAGCAACAGGGACAGATTTCAAAAGTGCTGAAATCGCAGCTTCCAGTCGCGATCGTGGATTGGCATGGTTGGCTGTGCTAGCGTAGAGTACACCTGAAGAAGAAATCCATATTAGCCATGGTTCTCAATGTAGATATATAACACAAAATGTAAATTGAAAGCATTCATCAGACTGTCAGAGGTTGTTATCTTCAAGGGGTATCAGACAATGTAGATAAGTATTCATAAGTTGGATCATCATAAAATGCGTGGATAAGAACAATATGAAGGGGGTATGGCTTACATTGACCTTGTGGACATTCGCCAGTGTCGCTTGAATGTGCCATGATATATACCGGATATGGCGAGCTCTCTCCATGAACGACGAGGCTGTTTGCTGGAAATGCAACCACAGAAACGGCTGCTGTCGGGGCGCCTTCGACGGTAGTTTTGAAGAGCTCGAATAAGTCAGACGAAATGATGCTGATAGTTTTGGACAATGAAGTTCGTGAAGTAGTAGACTCGATATCGTGCCCACTTCCACCTTGACCATCTCGAGCATGGATATAGTACCCAGCCCGAACATCTTCACCATTCGTGAGCTTCAGCTCAACTCCCGACGTTGCAATAGAAGCAATATCGGAAACACCAGTCCCCAGGACATATACAGCACCTCCGACTGCACCTGCTCGACAAGCCACTTGGGCTATCTCTGCACCACCGCCCCATTTCGGAACAACTGCACCAAAGCCAGGACCGAAGACACCAATTGATGTGAGATGTCTTGCTATCCTAGGCAAGGCATATCGGACTGAAGTATTCGACGGCAGATCTAGCGACAGAGTCAAGGCCATTATGACTGTCTGCATAGATGAAGGCAACCGGAATTGTGAGGCTAAGAAATCCGGCAACGATGTTTCTCCGTGCGGCTCCCAGACCTCTGATTGGTTCTCGAAGTCAATTACGAACTTGAGGAACTTCATCAGCCCACGTTTGGCTCTCACATCAATGCTCCTATCGGAGAAGATGTCTTCGCGACCATTGGGCATACGCTTCAGCGTTCCAGCTTCTTGCGCGTCCGAAGATCCTTGAGAGTTATCGTATAACCACCAATTTCCCACTGCTTGAAACTCAAGCTGCCGGTAGACTTGTGATGAAACAAGCTGACCAAGGAGTTTTGATTTCGAATATATGATTTGCGGAGAGAGTGTGAGAGTGTATGCACGAGATGGTGACAGCTTCTTGGAACTCGAGATCTCTGGCTTCCGTAAAGAAATGTTGGAGAATGGACGAGAAGGCTTTTCTACCCAATAGTTAGCTGCTGTTTTTTTCCTGCGAAAATTCGTCAAATGTAGAGTTGAAGCTTACCAGCTGACTTCTCTACCCATGCCTCAGCTTCTTGCAAGCTAAAGGCAGCTTCTGGACCACCATAATAGCCATTGCAATCGACATGAAGCACCTTCTTGTCCGACCGTGATAATGCTCTTCATAGGTTGCGTCAGTCTGATGACTTATGCGAAGAGCTCTACCAGAGGCACTCACAGTGCCAATAATGACTGCTGTAGTCCTGTACCATCAATCACCACGTCCCAGCGGGTTTCACTGAGGGACTCCATGATGTTGGTTGAATGGAAAGGAAAAAAGAAAAGACGAAGAAGTGAAGTGGGCATGAAGTTTTGACGTTAATCATTAGCGCAGAGATGACATAAGCCGAATCCACAGTTGGAGAATATCTTCACGTCAGGACGCGACGAATTTCTTCCTTTCGAAAAACAACCCGTTTGACCATTGTGTAGCACCGTGTCTTCTATGGCGATGCTTGATGTGAAGGGCCTTTCATTAGGCTCTTCGTTGTTGAACGGAAGACAAAACATGCGTTCCGTATCTACTGCTCTTGAATAACACCTGACAGAGTAGTTCGAAGTGTTCGATACATCATGCTCCAGGTGAAATGATTTGGAAGAATTGCAGCTGCAGGCTTGTACTCGTTTCTCTGTGGAATGCTTCAAGGTCTTGCTTGCTCATATGCGGAGATCATGGACCTTTCACGTCTGTATCGACATCATCTTCGTACAGAAGTGCTTCAGGAAGCACCGAAGGAATGTAGTAGTTAGGGGAGCAATCTATCTTGCAATATATCAAGCCTATATGCTTATGTGCCTATATATTCTATGTATATCCATCTATGCTCTTCGTCATGTTTCATGCTCTATTGGGCCCTACTGCCGTCAGGAAATCGAAATCCGCTCCCTCTTCAGCCTGGTTCACACATCTCTGATATAGCCCTCTATATCCTCTCCTCGTCTTCCGTTCTTCCACAACACTATTCCCCACAGCAAGAGCCTCATTGTGCTCTGCCAGCCGCCTTTCAATGTCCTCGTCACTAATTTCCAATCTCAACACTCTCTCTTCCACATTACACGTAACAACATCTCCATCCCTCACCACCCCAAAGACGCTCCCCGGCAATACGGCTTCAGGAGAAACATGCAACACGATCGTCCCTCCCGCCGTTCCCGACATCCTCCCATCCGATATCCTCAGCATATCTGTCACCCCCTGCGCCGCCAGCTTCCTGGGCAGGGGAATCAGTCCTGCCTCCGGCATCCCCGGATTCCCAATGGGTCCAATACCCTGCAAAACCAGCACCGAGTCTTTCGTCACATCCAGATCCGGATCGTCAATCCGCTCTGCCATATCAGCAGAATTCTTGAAGACAACTGCGTGGCCCGAATGCTTCAGCAGCCGTTTATCCTTCGATGCCGAGGCTTTCATGACTGCGCCGCCTGGCGCCAGATTCCCGCGCAAGACCACGAGAGAGGATGCTGGATACAGCGGCTTCGAGAGCGGACGGATAATGGACTCTGAGAAAGGGAAAGTTTTGAAAGACGAAGCATCGAGGACTTCTCCCAATGTCTTCCCAGTTATCGTCATAGCTTCCAGGTGGAGCAACGGTCGCAACACATGCAGCAAAGCCAGCATACCCCCCGCATTATGAAAATCCGTCATGTAATTCTCCCCACTCGGCTTGAGATCAACAAGGAGAGGTACATTCCGCCCTACCTCATCGATCATGTCCAGCGTAATCTGGCCCTGCAGCTTCGGATGACGGTTTACGATCGCCATCAAATGGACGATTGCATTAGTCGACCCTCCAATTGCCTGCAGTACAACAATTGCATTCAGAAACGACTCCTTACTCAGAATCTCTTGGGGCGTCCGACGCGCTTTAGCGGCCGCGACAGCGTTTGCCCCCGTTTCCTCAGCGATGCGAAGGCGCGCGGAAGAGACGGCTGGTGCCGACGCGCCGCGGAGGGGCATGAGGCCTAATGCCGCGACTATACAGGCCATGGTGCTTGCCGTGCCCATAACTCCACACGTCCCTGCCTTCCTATTCTCAGCTCAGCCCTCTATGTCAGAAGTCGACTTACCGTAGGAGCCAGCTCCTCGTTCAGCGCCGCAATATCCTCCATATCCATCTCTCCCGCCCGATACGCCGCCCAGTTGTTTCTACAGTCCGTACAAGCGCCCAGTCTCACCCCTTTGTAGCTCCCGGGCATCATTGGACCCGTAATCAGGGGCAGCAGCGGTTTGTTGGCCGATATGCCGCCCATGAGCTGCGCTGGGACGGTTTTGTCACATCCTATGCCCATTAGTATCCCTTCTCATAAACCTAAAATACCTCTCGAATTCACGAACCTCCGATAACAACAACCCCGTCCATCGGCTGCGCCCCCACCATCTCCTCGGTATCCATCGCCATCAGATTCCTCAAGTACATGCTGCTCGGCGCGCTAAAGCTCTCATGCACGCTCACAGTTGGGAATTCAAGCGCCAGCCCGCCAGCCAGCTGGATCCCACGCTTACACGCTTCGATCAGCTGCGGCACATTCGCGTGGCACGGGTTGTACGCCGAGTACGTGTTGATGATGCCGATGATGGGCAGAGATAGGGCGGAGTCGGAGTAGCCCAGCCCTTTAATGAAGGCTTTGCGGAGGAAGAGGGAGAAGTGCGCATCGCCGTAGTTGGCGAGGCCGGCGCGCAGACCGGTGGTGGAGGGGAGAGGCTGGGAGAGGTCGTAGTCCGTGAGAACCGGGTCTTTTGATGCAAATGCTGCTGCCTCTGCAGCTCTAGAGGACCCCGAAGACTCGGCGTCTGCCATTGTAGATATGTTATGCATTTCTTGAGTTACTGCGATACAGTAAAAGATATGGCGGTGGGATTCTCACGACAGAACCCCGCATTTTCTCCAAGTGCCGATGGCGTCACTTCTGGGATTGCGAATTTGCGCATGGCAGAGGGTTTTGAGTCTTATAAAAGCTATAAAGGATAAACCGAAGGACTTCGAGAATATGGAAATACTATCACGTTACTTGATTCTCGCATAAATCGACTCTGAACGCTTCAATTGTTGGATTTAGAATCAACTCATTCTTCTGGCAAGGCAAACGCGGGGACGGCCCGCATCATTTCCCCGCATAGTTCCAACAGTCCCAACGGTCTTTGTGGACGACAAAAATTTCTATAGACTGTATATATGGCATTCGATCGCTCTTCGAATCTGCATTGTCTAAGTCTTATTGTCTAAGCAAAGTCGTGATTGAAACCCACCTACCGTGATTGACATCTGACTTACTCTCAACTGATCCTGCTCTTCTCAATTGACAAACAACACCGTGCAATGGCATCCTCAAGTGACGAACCTCACCAAAAATTCTACCACATCAGCCACTCCAAGCTTGAACCGTTCGTCCAAAGCATCCTACAAGGAAATGGCGTCTCCTCTCCCGACGCGGCCATCATAGCGAACTGTCTCGTGCAAGCCGACCTCCGCGGCGTCGACACCCACGGCTCCCAACGCATCCCCTCCTACATGCAGCGTATCCGGCAGGGCGTGCTCGACCCCAAAGCCACGCCCATCCTCACGCCAACCACGCCCGTCGTCGCCCACATCGACGGCCAGAACGCCTTCGGTTTCGTGTCCGCCCACAAAGGCATGTCGTGGGCCGTCGAGGCCGCCAAGACCTACGGCATCGCCATGGTCGGCATCAAGCACTCCAACCACTTCGGCATGTCCGCCTGGCTCGTCCAGCAGGCCATCGACGCAGACATGATGTCCCTCGTCTTCACCAACTCCAGCCCCGCGCTCCCGGCCTGGGGCGGGAGGGAGAAACTCATGGGCGTCTCCCCAATCGCCTGCGGTGCTCCGGCCGGGAAGACACCGCCGTTCATCCTCGACATGGCGCCCAGTGTTGCCGCTCGGGGGAAGATCTACAAAGCCCTTCGTCGCGGCGAGAAGGTTCCTCGCGACTGGGCGCTCGATGTGGACGGGCGACCAACGGACGACCCTGCGGCGGCGCTGGGGGGCGTGATGCTCCCGATGGGCGGACCAAAGGGGTCAGGGCTTGCGATAATGATGGATGTGTTCTCCGGTGTGCTCTCTGGTAGTGCCTTTGCAGGAGGAGTCACAGGTCCCTACGATCCCTCGAAGCCGGCAGATGTCGGGCACTTCCTCGTTGCGATCAAGCCGGATCTGTTTATGGGCCTGGATGAGTTTAAGGAGCGGATGGATACGCTGCATCAGAAGGTTGTGCAATGCGAGAGGATGCAGGGAGTGGATCGGATTTATTTTCCTGGTGAGATCGAACAGCTGAAGATGGTGGAGAGGCTCAAGACGGGAATTCCATTTGTGCAAGGTGAGATCGATGCGCTCAATGGGGAGGCAGAGAGGGTTGGCGTTGAGAAGCTCGTCGTAAACTGATGGAGATGTCGAAATAATCAGTTCTGTTCGCAGTTCGATGTTTCCTGTAGAGAGTTGATACAACTTAGCCACATAATCATACGCCTGAGGAAGTTCAGTTGTCTCTGGGTCTGTTGAGATCATCAAACCTCTCCACAGCTTTCTAAAAGCATGGGTATGCAACCAATATTCTCGACTTTAGTCACTACAAGAGGTTGATGAGACGGTTACGGTGGGTAGCAGTGAGCGATGAAGGCGAGGCAGGTGAACAATGAACAGTTGCGAGCAGATACTTTACAGAAGTTGAGAGACAGGCGGATCAGAACTTGCTCGTACACTCTGAAGTCACTACGGAGGTTACAGCCACTGAAACGGAGCAAAGAATCCAAATAGACTCAAAGTCCGAGTGATAGTTTGATCCGGCCTCGCCTCTCGGCAATCCTAATGATGTCCACTGAAGATTCTGGTGGGATCCTATCGGAGCAGATCTTGGCCATGAAGCGTTCTGCTCGCTCATAAATTCTCTACCTGTCAACTCTCTTCGCAGTTTCCCATCAATAAACTCTGCCAACGGCTTTTCTGCCCGTCTTGTTAGGGAACATGAGATTCTGCGAGCCAACCTCGCTGCCTCAGCATTAGAAATCCAAAAGAGGTGGTATCCCCCTCCCCTTTTTTTTCTCCCCCCCCAAAAAGATCAGCCATATCCACTTGATAAGAGTACTTCCCTCTCGTACCGCCATCATGAAACATTCCTCTCCACGTCAGCAGGCCCAAAAAAACCGCTTGTCCTCAACTTAAGCCGTACGTAAATCGCCTTGCCCACTGCAGAAAGCAGCGGGAATGATGGCAACCTGACCCGGCCTGCCAAGTGCCCTTTTCTCTCTTCTCTCCCCAGTCCTTCCCAATCCAGCCATCCTCGGCCCCCTTTCGTCCGTATCCGTACGTCCACCGCAATCCCCCATCTCAAAGCAACGCCTCTTCTGTACCAAATAATCCAGGTCTCTCCAGGTATGAACACACGCAGAGCGGGCTTAGGCGGCACTATACGCGACGTAGCATCAGACTCGACTCGACTCGAACCACCGCCGTTACATGCTACGCTGCGATCACACCGCTGCTGATCTCGAATCCTGCTTGGTGGGTGATGATGCGCTCGCTGGTGGCTGAATGGATGGCTTCTCTATCCGCCTCCGCCTGGGCCCACAGGCAGATTGGTGGCTCTTGCGTTGCCTTCGCGTCGGCGACGGGAGATTGGCCGCGTTACCACAGTAGAGTCGTTGTCGTTGAGGTGATACCTCGCATGGTATGCTACAATCTGCCTGAGAGACCGAGAGCGAGACTTGCTGCGATGTTGCGATGGACATGGCATTGCATGCTGCTTAGTTCCGTGGTAGTGTTTTTGGGTTGCATTTTAAGAAATGGTGAATGCGGAGAGGAGTGGTATAATAGAGGTTGATATTAGCCAGGTTCAGTGCATAGAACGGGTCAACTGCAGCTAAAAGCAGACTGTGTGGTATGGATTGGTGGAGTAAGGGAGTTTCTTGGTTAGTGACGCAACTTCGCGCTTTGCAATGTGAAACTATTGATATTCCTGTCGGCTGATATACATAACTGAAGAGAGTTTCCATATCGAACGGTTTATGTCAAAGAGTCTGGTATTGAGGCCCAACTGGGCTGTTTGTCGTCTGAATGTCTGATGCCTGAACGTCGGAACGTCTAAATGTCTGAATGTCTGTCTGAATGTCTGAATGTCTGAATGTCTGAATGTCTGAATGTCTACTTCTCTAACGTGTCGCAGAAATACTTGAGACGGGTCTGGGCTTGAAACCTGCCTGATGCAAGGCCGATGCAGGAAGGTCACGGAAGTTCAACGAACGCCATCCGGTAGCCACTTGGCCTTGTATCTTCTCATGGAAGCCAATGGATTGATCTTGATAGTGTGTGTATGTGTGTATGAATATATCACTTTCTCATGTTCAGTGATCTGCCAGCATGGTGCATCGCATCGGGGCTACTGTACCATTCGAACAAACAGAATACCTTGTATCTGCTTGTTTCACAGAGATTGACCTGCAGTTGTCGATGAAAAGTGATGTACGGTCGAGAATCCCACATGGTGCAATACATACCTAACAATTATGTACCATACATCATACCGCTGCACAGTGCTGCACAGTGCTGCACATGGAATGTGGGTGATAGCGATAAAGCAATATAACAGACATGTGACTTCCAAGTTATCACATTATTCACATCGCACAATCCAGCATGTGGGTGTCTGAATCGACGCCTCAAGCCAATCGGGGAGACTCATCACCCACGGCGCCACAAGGCGCTTTTCATATAAAGCCTCGTGTTGTTGACAATATATTTAACCCAGATGAGGCTGCGGTTGGCTGCCTTGCTCTTCAATAATGAATGCCATTGAGATTTCGTGGAAGCGAGACGCCGCGACGGAGGGGGTTGCCGTTGGAGATGTGAAATGGGGGGGGGGGTGATGAAGTGGCATACATCGAACACGGCATGGCTGAAGTTGGGACGAGAGTCTGAGTATTCGGGTCACCGATGAGCGAGCACGATTGACGATCGCTGATCGACTGAGCTTGGTTTGTCATCTAGGCAGAGAGTACATACAGTACATACAGTACATACAGTACATACAGTACATACATACAATACATAGAAAGCGTGTGCGTATAGTACCTATTTGCGATCTCTCTCTGTTCTGCTGATCACCAAGACTCGGGAACAGAGTAAGATTCCAGTCCGGGGCAGTCCGGGGCAGTCTGGAGCAGTCTGGGAGATGCTATGCGTGGTCAACGTGTCCGAGATGTGTGTCCGTATCCGTCTCTGTGATCCATCATCATGGTATGGTGTTGGAAGACGTTGGAAGACATGGTGGGGTAGGGAGCTCTGGGCCTACAAAGTACAAAATAATAACACTATTATAATAATATAGTTGATTATTTGCACGACTCGTTTAAGCAACTTGGCGAACGCATACATCCTAGTGCATCCTGAATAAAGATTCATTGATCTAATAAAACAGATAAATTTAAAAATACCCTATCGAGCCTTACGCGCGACGGCCTCTTGGTAGGGGATTCACTGCCCCTTGAGAATGTCTTGCTGATCATCGGCCATTATTTTAGCGACGCGCCGTTGAAACAAGATGGTACATACTTGCTTATGTAGGTACTTGTTTGTACTGTACGTAGCCAAAAAAAAAAAAAAAAAAGAAAAAAAGAAAAAAAAAAAAAAAAAAAAAAAAAAAAAAAAAAAAAAAAAAAAAAAAAAAAAAAAAAAAAAAAAAAAAAAAAAAAAAAAAAAAAAAAAAAAAAAAAAAAAAAAAAAAAAAAAAA
>Ga0123337_10000320_pt1 | contig 86961 bp, 95 predicted proteins | sample frozenSSSSmetaG_FD_89792 | JGI IMG/M metagenome (GOLD analysis project Ga0123337, IMG submission 89792) | Glacier valley bacterial and archeal communities from Borup Fiord, Nunavut, Canada, to study Microbial Dark Matter (Phase II) -... | ecosystem: Environmental > Aquatic > Freshwater > Ice >...
TCGATGGCTGCTGCCCGGCCCGGGGCGGGCGCGGGGGTACGCCCTGCCCTCCCCCCCGGCCCCCCCCCCCCGCCTCGCTGCATGATCCCGTCAATCAATGGCGGTGGCAGGATTCTTTTCTTGATGTTGTGTGCATGGGCTGATGAACGGTGGGCAGGACAAGCTCGATCTCATTCTTCTCGGCCGGCTGCCCAGGAACGCGTGCTGCTCGTATGGGACGTGTGTTGAGGATCGGAACGTCGCGGGGGGGTGACGAGGGGCGGGAGGATGGAGGGATGGGGTGGGGGAGAGAGGCCGGGGGTTGGGCGTGAGATGGATGCGGTATGAGGTCGATATGGGATACAATGGCGTCTAAACTGAGGGTTGCGGCGTATATGGCATGTTCGCCGGCATGTTTTATGATCGGCACTGGTTCATGTGTTTGGAGTATTTATTGGACTGGAGCAGGTACTGTAAAAGGGATATTATGAAGCTTGTTGCTAGGGATGTCTGGAGCTGGATGGACAGATGGGGGATGAGACGGGATGGATCATGGAGGAGGGTCCTTTGTGAGCGATGCAGCATGTTGATGGATGCTGTATGTAATGGCTGAGGGAATAATGGAGCGGATATCGATGAAGCTACAGACACCTCTCAGAGTATGAACACATCAGGAATGGCTCGATTGTGCCTTCTCCATCGTCGTGATCTTGGAGATGAGTACCACAGTGAATGCGAGTGCATGTTGACTCGGTGTCCGAGTCAACGATGGCCCAGACGATGGGCCTTCTGTGCTTCCGCTATGATGAACCACTGCACGACGATTACATATTCTAACTGATCGTATTCCGATCCAAAAACACTTGGCTCGAGGTGGCAACGCTGTAGCTTTGCTATTCTCGTCATAGCTCTCGTCATACTTCGTATTCGAATATCGTATCCACCCGTTTTCGGAGACCCCAAAAATATCCTGTCCGTATGTTCTGTGTGGCATTTGAACTTGTTCACATGTGAACTTCACGACCTGACTTCGCGGGCCAATCCGGCACCACTGTCTCTTAATTAAGAGTCAGCCATCTACGTATCTTGCGTCTTGCGAGGGAAAAGGGAGAAGAGGGAGCCTCACTCGCCGCAACATCTTCGGCAGCACAGAATTCTTGAACGTCTCGTAGTTGTCGCGCAGCAGTCCTTCCTCAACATCAAACAGTCCCGGCCCACATTATACACATCCACCAGCGCTTCCAGGACATTGACCCGTGTGCACACGCCCGCCCTCGAAGGGCAGTGTCCCCTTCCCCCCATCTTCATCATTCAGGGTATATCCGCAGAGGCTGAGTCTCGTACTCGCCAGACATCCTGTGCTTCGCGCAATGGAGTGCCGCTGGTCTAAGGTGGTGCTTGAAATGATCAAGTGGTATAACGGTGTGATTCGCAGCCCTGGCTTGGCTGTTAAGGTATAAAGGTAAAATCCAAAATGGATTCTCTCAGGGTTCGATTTCGCCTTGAAGCGGCGACCTGTTCTCTTGCTTTTCCCCTCTCTAATTTCAAGAGGACCCCCATTTTCTCTTAACGTCCTTTTCTGTGTTTAGGATCATGTTGGACTCATATATAATAGTTGTAGTTATGGTTAAACTGCGTAGATGGAGAGCTGGTGAAGTCGAAATAGAGGCCCTCTTTGACGTCATATCCCAGATAAGAAGGAGGGGTGGATGGCTTGGCCGATAAGGACAGGAGTTCGGCCGGATGTTTCACTGGCAACAACGAACAAAGAGAGGTTGTGCCATCTCACGCATCTTCGATCTTCATATAAATCTCAATATACTATTATGCATTTCTTACTTTTACCTTCGTCATCAACATATAATATTACTGTCGACATGTCTGCTTTTGATGCTTGTTGATGTCGATCTTGGATCCGTCCTGGAGTGTTTTCTATGGTAGTGGGGCATGCTCAAGGAAGAGCATAGCCATGGCATTTTGCATAGATATCCCAGAGCAGTCTGGGATACAACTGTGGCGACGACTGCTCATATGTTTGATTCTATTTTCTATTCTTATACACTTCGCTGTTTACTTTGCAGGCTATCGGAGTCCTTTGGGTACGGATTCCGATGGCCGTCTCCTATTGCATTCGAAAGCTGGACTCGAACAGCATCGCGCAACAGAGGAGTATATTAAAACCCCAACAATATCTCCGGAGAGCAAGGATACAAGCACTCTCGAGGCGCTCATAGATGTCCTCGATGTCATGCAAAAGCATCACTTCGAGCTCTGGGAGGGCCTATGGCCAACCTCGATCGACTGGACAGCCGCAGTGATGGCCACACATATCTCCGCGGCTCTAGGCACTCTCTCCTCCTCCGCCGACTACATTCTCAGATCCAGCCCAGTGCATTCCGCCAACGTACCCAAGTCAGAAGAACTCATCAATCGCTACTTCTCACATCTCATAAGCTTCTATTTCGGCCAGGATGCAGTAGCAATCCGGAGCGAAGCCTACGACGACATGCTCTGGGTTGTCCTCGAATACCTCGAAGCCATCAAATTCATCAACTTGCACTCATCACGGCATTACAGAGTTCAGTCGTCGTTGGGCGGGGAGCTTACAAGCCCGTTCTGGTATGGCGAAGAATGGATCCCGGGCTTTGCACATCGTGCCCAAATCTTCTGGAGCCTGGCATCTAAAGGTTGGAACACCTCCCTCTGTGGCGGCGGCATGATTTGGTCACCGCATCTGTTACCTTACAAAAATGCCATCACAAACGAGCTCTTTATCACCGCTTCGATCTCTATGTACCTTTACTTCCCTGGCGACGACAATCCGTCGCCTTTTGTAGTCGAAGGAGGCATTAAAGCACCACGGCCTCCGATTGGACCACAAGACCCGATGTATCTCGCTGCGGCAATTGAAGGATATAAATGGCTTGCGAGCTCAAGTATGAGGAATGAAAAGGGTTTGTATATCGATGGATTCCACATCAATGATTACGACAAAAGAAGGGATGAAGGGGAAGAGCATTTGAAATGTGATGTGAGAAATGAGATGGTGTATACATACAACCAAGGCGTTCTTCTCTCAGGCCAGCGCGGACTTTGGGAAGCAACTGGCTCACGTTCTTACCTCGAAGACGGCCACGCCCTGATATCGAGCGTGATCAATGCCACGGGCTTCGATCTCAAGTACCAGCGCGTGTATGATGAGTCCTGGCCTAGCAACCGTGGTGGCATGCTAGGCACCTGGTACGGCGTTGGACGCGCTGGGATTTTAGAAGAAGCCTGCGATGCGTACGGCACCTGCTCGCAGGATAGCCAGACTTTCAAGGGCATATTCTTCCACCACCTCGCGCTCTTCTGCGCGCCGCTGCCGCCGTATGTGATTAGACCAGGAGAGACGGTGGATACTAGTGCATTGGAGGAAATGAAGGTTTGGCATCTGGATTCTTGTGGGGACTACGGCAAGTGGATTGAACGAAATGCGAAGGCGGCGATGGCGACGATCAATGGAGATGGAGAGGCGGGCATGTGGTGGGGGGCGCCGCTATGGAGTAACTCGGACGTGCAGGGCAAGGAAAATGGAGAGATTCCGAAGGGAGCTGTGGATTATCGGAACAGAGGCGTGCCAGACGACATAGTTTGGCGTGATCAGGAAGAAAGTTCCCAAAATGTCGAAGATGAATGGGTTTTGAAGAGTGGCAAGCAACGACAACAACGAGTATATAAAATCAGAGGCAAACCCGATGCGAATGATAGGGGTCGAGGAAGGACCGTGGAAACACAGGGTGGTGCGGTTGCTGTGCTGCGTGCTCTTTGGGAGACGGTCGAGTTGAGGGTTTTGAGGGAGGAGTTATAGAGCGGTTTGTTCAGGATTGCGAATACATTGGGTTATGAGATATGGCATTATGAGGCGCTTCATTCTGTGTTATAGATATTTTAGATACAGGTGGAAAGAGTTCGACGCGGGTATAGACGAGAGTGCGCTGGTTGGTTGGTATGAAGGAATGGTATCTTTAGATTGTTTAGAGGTTCAGTGAGTCGGTGCCTGAAGGGGAAAAAAGATGATGGCTTCTATTTTGTGGACGTGTTCCCCTCCCTCAGTTCCTGTTCCTGGTGAGATCCCAAATCCAGGACAGATAGAGAGCGGACGTCATCGTCTTACCCCACACTCTGCCCCGCAATCGACTAAGAATCTGACGTCGACACCGCAACTCACCTGCAAACGACGTAAATACGTAGTATAGCCAATACTGCTAAACAGCAATTCAGCTCAGCTTCTTTATCTAAATGCGATGCGCTCGGCCCCCTCTTCAATTTAAGAGGAGAGGCAGGCAGGCGAGCTGCGCCTTGCAAGGCTCCGACACCGGAGGCGAGGCTGGTTGTAGGAGCTCCGATGGGGTGTGATACGGTGCCTTTCAGAGCGTTCAGGTGAATATAAATAGTCATCTTTCTCTCATTTTGTTTGCCCATTTTTCATTCCCTTGAATTATATATACTGCCTGTTGTCTCCTATTTTTTTATTACCTGCGATATTGAACGAAGCGCTTGTGAGAATCGGAGAAGCGCCGAACCTGAGAATCTGAAACATCTGGGAAAGAAAAACAAATACGAATATCAAGATGAGTGAAGCGGCACAGGATAACTGGTCTACGGAGGAATATCAGAACGCCGCGGCCTTCGTCCCCAAGCTCGCGACGAAGGTGGTGCAGTGGCTAGACGTGCAGCCCGACGACAAGATCCTCGACATTGGGTGCGGAGGTCTGTCTCCCCCCCTCCTCCCCCATCTCCCATCCCCCTCGTTCCCCGCGGCGTGATCCTGACAACCCCAGACGGCATCCTCACCAACCAACTGGCGCACTCGCTCGGCCCCACCGGCTCCATCCACGGCATCGACGCCTCCCCCGCCATGATCGCCGCCTCCAAACGCGACGCGGCAACGGCAAAACTAAACGCCACCTACGAGGTCGTGGATTGCACGCTCCTCCCCGCCTTCGCGGCTCTTCAGCAAGGCAGCTACGACAAAGTCTTCTCGAACGCGGCGCTGCACTGGATCCTCAGGGCGCCAGAGACGAGAGAGGATGTCTTCAGCGGCGCCGCTGCGGCGCTGGCGCCCGGCGGGAGCTTGGTGTTTGAGATGGGCGGGCAGGGGAATGTGGCGGAGCTGCGGGCGGCGCTGTTGAGCGCGGTTGGGAGGAGGATTGGCGTCGGGGAGGCGAGGAGGGTGGATCCGTGGTTCTTTCCTGATGAGGAGTGGATCCGGCATGTGCTGGCGAAGACGGGGTTCGAGGTGCAGCAGCTGGAGTTGGAGTATCGGCCGACGCGGTGTGAGGAGGGAGCGGGAGGCGGGGTCGAGGGCTGGATGAGGTTGATGGGGAAGGTGTTCTTTGATGCGGTTGGGGATGGGGAGGAGAGGGAGAGGTGCTTGGAGGAGGTGCTTGAGACTTTGGAGACGGTTGTGCACGCGCCGAGTGGAGGGTACTTGATGGGGTATGTGAGGTTGAGGGTTAAGGCGAGGAAGATCTGAGGGGATTTAAGAGGGAGAATCTGGAAATGGAAATATGGAAAGATCGCGGAAATATCTTGGAAGAACTAAGTGGCTGATTTGTCCTTTGGGAGGATAAATAGCAAGTATATATCCTCATTATGACGACATGATTATTTTTCAACAGATCATCGTATCACGATCTTGCCTGCACAAAACCTCTTAGAACAGCTCCTGTTGCATAAATAAACATAGAAACAATTAACCACTCCTACTCAAATTAGCCTCTCTTCCAGCCATCTTCGCATAGCTCATACCTATAAATCACACAGAAAAAATGTCAAAAGACCAGCTACAAATCTAATTTGTTTTACATCTATAGTTGCAGAAAAGCCCAATTGGTTTTTACTACACGGCGCGGGGGGGTTGCACTATGTACCTTCATTGGTGCTATTTAATTTAAGGACTCGGGTGCGGAGACTTAACCACTACAGCATAGTGCCTATTGGCAATGGAGGATTCTTTATTTAAGATTATGGAGTTGGAAAACATGTCATGGGATTCTAGGGAGGGGGAGAGGTCGAGTTGCTCAGGTAACAACTTCAACCCTTGAACTCTGTAACTTAGAGGACGAGATGGTAAATGGTAAGAAGAGGACGTGAATGAAAGTTTTACCGTCCTGGAAGTCCCTGCAGATACTCTCACAGAGACCGATTCTTTATACAGTCTGAAACTGGACGCTGGGAGAAAGATTCTCGACGAGGAAGGATGGATGGATGGGGAAACAGATACAGAATCAAGGACCTGTAGCCTGCCTGCCTGCTACCTGCCTCGTATGAGAACGCACGATATCAACTTCAGTCCCTTATATCCACACAACACTCTCCGAAACCAAACACTTGAAGTCAAAGCATCCCACCTTCACACCAGTCTTACACTCCCCCTCCCCCAAAACACAAACATCTGCGCTTCCTCACAGCCCGAGATCCGCGCGTTTCCGCGCGTCCCCGCCATGGCGCGGAGCTGTCGGTGCGCACGCAAGCTGGTGCTTGGGGCCTGGGCCGATGCCGGCTTGAGCAATCTTTCGAAGTTGACTTGGAGCAAAAGCTGGCGGGAGAAGGGAAGAGGGGATTATAGAAACCTGCTCCTGCAGACGGAAGAGCTGGTGGGGCAAGGATAAAATGGGCCATATTGAGGGCGAGGCGGAGGGCGCACTGGGTGCTGAATCGAAGCTTGGGATGCGATATGAAGGGAAATGATGATAATGCGGGGGATCGATCAATATGGTAGGATTATCCAATGCTATACTACCACGTTACGCCCCATGCTTGCTCGCTTCCCATAACCCGTCAAGTCAATTTCTTCCCGTGATTCGCTGCGTACAAACCTAGTCAATCGCCAACAACTGGTATTTCTCATCTCCCAATGCATCCTCGAGCCGCTGCATCGCAGCGAGCACCTTCTCCTCCTCCAGTCTCTTCCCCACAATCTGCACCGCCACCGGCAATCCGTGCATCTTATCGGCGTCATAGTGCATATACGCGCCCTTGGCCACGCCGTTCAGCGCCTTCAAGTTGAAGCTTGGAGGGAGCGCGTCAAGCTTGCGGTCTACGTGCGTTATGGGGACGATGCCACAGGTGTAATCGAGCTGAAATTGTTAATCGTCAGCGAACGGGCCTTTTCAACGTGCAAAAATACTCGGGGGATGGCAAATGGCTTACCAGGTTCCACAAGAACGTATATCCGCAGCTCGATACCGCATCCTTCATCGCATCATGCGGCACCGCCGGCGTCGCATTGGGCGGCGTAATGATAAAATCAACCTGCGCCTCCTTCTCCCACCACGCATGCCACGCCGCCTTATACGCCTCCCTCTTCGCCACCAGCTGCCACTGCTGGTACGCGCTCCTCGGGTACCAGTCCTCCAGCAGGCCCGCCCAGACCGGATCGCGCCGCACATATCGCACCCACGCGCCGTACAGCCACTTGATCGGCCGCGGCAGCGCCATGTAGAAGCTCATCTGCTTTGCGGCCGGATCCTCCCACTCGCCCCACCGGAAAAAGGATTTGAATGTCGCGCACCCGTCGGAGTTGAGGAGTTGAGAAGCAAGCTGCAGCGCATAGTACATGTCTGGCATGCCAGTCAGCTCGACGATCTCGGCGCCGTCGGCGCGGAGGGCTTCGACAGCCTCGTTGAGCGCTCGCACGCACGCTGGGGAGGGGTCAATGACGCCATCTGAACTCAGCACTCCGACTCTGAGCTTCTTCTTCTCTTGGATCTCCTTCGCAGCCTCTCCCCTCCACGGAATAGGATGCACGGAATGGTCGTAAGTCCACGGTTTCATGCCCACGATACTCTCCGTAAAATACCTCAGATCCCCCAGCGTCCTCGTCATCGGACTAAACACGCTCGGGATCCCCTCCTGCCCAGGCATCGATGTATCCACCCCCATCTTCGGCCACCTCCCCGTCGAGCAGCGCAGCGAGTAGATACCTGAGAAGTGCGCGGGTGCGCGCACCGAGCCCGCGACATCGGAGCCGATGCCGATGCGGCCGCCGCCCAGGGCGAGGAGAGCGCCCTCGCCGCCCGTGGAGCCGCCCGGCGAGTAGGCCGCGTTGTGTGGGTTCGTGGTGCGGCCCCAGACGTCGTTGGTGCACTCGAAGCTGAGCAGGGTGATGGGCAGGTTGGTCTTGACGTACGGCACGGCACCTGCATCCTTGAGCAGGCGCACGAGTGTCCCATCGAGGGGCTTCTTGTTGCCGACTTTGGAGGAGTAGCCGACGGTGGTGTCGTAGCCGGCGACGACGATGGAGTCTTTCAGACTCACGGGGATGCCGGCAAGGGGGCCTTTGAGGTTGATAGAGCCCTCTGAAAGCCAGGTCTCGCAGGAGGGAATCATGATTTCGGTCACGCAGTTGGTCTTTTCATGCGCTTTCAGGGCGGCTTTGCCGTAGGCCCTGAGGATCTCGATGGGTTGGAGGACGTGCTTGTGCACATCTTGGACGAGTTCTTGGACGGGCTTGTCCAGGACTTGTCGTTCCGAGGCAGTGAATGCTCCTTGATAGGAGGTGAGAGCTGCAATTCTCTGACTGCGCTCGGCTTGCTTGAATTTGCTGTCACGGGAGGTCAGCATGTATGTCTCGCTGGGCTGGGAGCTTCCCCGCATTTCGGGAGGCCCGATGATAACCACTTGAGAGAAGGAGAAAGACTCACCAATCCCTCCTGTGCTGGAGATACTCAATAAGAAACACCATTTTGCCAGTCGCTCAAAATAACAAGATAATAGTAGATAAATAGAAGTGATGCAAGAGAAGTTTAGAGAGGAAGAAGAAGAGAAGGAAGAGGAAATACAAAGGAAATGGGAGATGCGGAGTAAGGGGACTTGGGCCCTTGCGAGAGACCCTGTCCTGTCCCGATAAGCGATAAGCCCCAGCCGGCGATAAGCGCGTGGACCTCCCTAATCCGGCCTAGAGGCATGATTGTGCGAATTGGTGGGAGGAGGGGTGAAGTAATGGCGATTGCGGGCTGCTGGCTTACACATCACGGGAGAGGCTCTGACATAACCAGCATGACATAACCAGCATGGCCTGGCCTCCGCCTGTTGACCTGTTGACCTGTTAACCTCTGGCGACGGAAAAGCAGTAAGCACAGTATCATATGTATATATATATACATATGATATATATTCCTATATCAGAGCACAGAATATCTTCATATATCCTTCGGATTCTTCCCTTATACTGTGCATGCTCTTGGCAATTTTCTATCAAGATCTATCACCTTGTCGTATTTTGAATTCCTCAATTGCTCATTAATCATATGCTTATATCTTCATCATGGCCTCGACAGAGCTACCTGCTACCGGCCATCTTTCACCCGAGATCGATGAGATCCTCCATTCGAGAGATGATCTCCTCATCTGCGCAACATGCGGGACACAATTTGCAACCGCTGATCCATCCCAGCTAACCTCATGTCATATCTGCGATGATCGTAAGATCCGTCCCTTTTGCTCGTCCTCGTCCGCTTCTTCCTTCCCACATCCCCCCTATCTGCAAGTTCCCGTCACATTTGACATCCACGCACTCAACCACGAGGGCGCGGGTCTCCGCATCTCCACCCTGCATCCTCCCATCTCTCTCAACCATTAACCACCTCCCAGCGCGCCAGTACGTGCCTCCAACCGGCCAATCCTGGACAACCTTGAAGGCCCTCCGGCCGTCCCACTCCAACACCCTCTCCCCGCACCCCTCCTCCCCCTCCCTCTTCACCATCCTCTCCACCCCCAAGATCGCCATCGGCCAACGCTGCTTCCTCATCCGCACCCCCGCCGGCAACATCCTCTGGGACTGCATCACCCTCCTCGACGCCGCCACCACCACCTCCATCCACGCCCTCGGCGGCCTCGCCGCAATCGTCATCTCCCACCCGCACTTCTACTCCACGCACCTCCTCTGGGCCGCCGTCTTCGCCTGCCCCGTCTACCTCGCCTCCGACGACCGCGCATGGCTCAGCCAGCCCGACCTCCCCCCCCGCCCCGCACGCGTCTTCATCGAAGGCCCCGCCGGCGCCGACCTCGACGTCCCCGGCAAGGACGGCCGGCCGACGGGCGCAAGGGCCGTCAAGGTCGGCGGCCACTTCCCCGGCTCGCTCGTCCTGCTCTGGGACTCGCGCCTCCTCGTCGCCGACACGCTGATGGCCACGCCCGCCGGCGTGGGCGACTGGGGCGCCCGCCGCAGGCCACACGGCATGAATAGCTACGTGTTCATGTGGAGCTATCCGAATGTACCTCCCTCCCCCATTCCCAATTCCCCATTTCTCTGCCTCCCTCCTCCTCCCTCCTTCCTCCACCCCGTCTCCCAGTGGTTCGCGAGAGACTGATAGACCAACCCCGCACAGAGCATCCCCCTCCCACCACCCACCCTCGCATCGATGTGGAAGGCGCTCGCCCCGCACGCCTTCCGCGCCACGCACGGCGCTTTCGTGGGTAAGGACATCGAGGGGCCCGACACGAAGCGCCGCGTGTGGGAGAGCATGCTGATCCAGGTCCGCGCCGAGGGATATGATGCGCAGAGCTTCGTCCAGGAGTTTGGACTCGCGGCGCCGCAGTAGAGGAGGCGCTGCGGGCTGAGGATGGGAAGGAGTAAGCTCGGGGTCGGGAAGGGGGCTTTGGGGATTGTGAAGGGAGAGTAGTAGGCAGGGTAACGCAACATAGTGCGTAACGAGATAGTAATACGGCGAAACGGACGAATAACGGACGTATGATACGGGAACAGTTCCGCCGATTCAATTAAGCGTCGTGCGAGCTCTTTATATACAACATCCCCCCGTTGATTGCTGCTTGGCTTTTGCCCCAAGCAAAATGCACAGAAAGAAGCGAATGGCCCCGCTCGCTCCCCATGCCATATGGTATCAAACAAGCGCGTCTCGTCGACCCCGCTTCCCCCTATTCAGCAGCCTCCCCCCCAAACCCCGCAAAATCGCCTCATCATCCCAAATCGCTCATATCATTTCTTCTGGTATCGTGCACGCTTTGCTTTGCTTTCATCCCTTGCCTATCATTCCCAAGTTCCCCCCCATTCCGCATTTGCAACACAACAAAAGGAGATTTCAAAACAAAATGGAATCGTCAGGCGTGTGACTGTGACGTGTGACGTCGATCGACAAAAATTATCTCTTCCGACTCCGGTGGACTCCAGGCCAATGCGCAACACCGATCGATCGTACGCCTCCCATTCCCAGAACAAATCGTGCAGATCGTCGTTCATGTTCTCATTTATTGCCTTTTTGTGCGGTGACGATCCTCGAATATATACAGAGCTTAAAACCCAACCAGTCGCATTCATTTCATTGAGGCATCTCGTGGGTAGCTTTCGTGACTCAGTCGATAGATATTTCGTCGCGGACAATTCGCCGCGGAAACAAATCATGCGCGTCGCTCATCTCCGCTTCATAGCTTGATTCATAACGTTATTACTACTGTCATAATCCCATTGTCGCTTCAACCCACCTTCGTAGACACTCGCCACCGACTCCTGCCACATGCTCGGGCTCACAAACGACGGCACCGGCGCCGTCGCGTACTGCTGGTTCGCGAGCCCCTGCGTGCCCAGCGGCAGCGGGAGCAGACCCGTGCCGTGGACGTCAGGCAGCGAGGACGCGTCCTGCCCGCCCGAGGCGTGCCGCAGCGACGATTGCTGCGCGTGCGGCGGCACGGACGTGGATGCCGTGGGGCCGAATGTCGTGTTCCATTGACTGTCGGTTGTTAGGCGTGTTGGGGGATTTGGAATAGAAAACAGCGGACTTACTCGAAGATTCGCGACGGGTTCCAGGTGGATGGGTCGACCATTGGGACGGAGTTTGTGATGGTCTGCTGCTGAGGGATACGTTGGCCTGTAGCCATCATAACGAGGGACTGCACTGCTGGCGAATCGCTTTTGGTCGTGCCCATCCCTCCTGCTGAGATTGGCGGGGTGATAGGTTGACCTGCATAATTCATGTGTTGCTGTTGTTGTTGTTGCTGGCCTTGATGCGGATCTAAATTTTGGTGTTGCATGTCCATGGATCCAGTTCGATTAAGTTGTGGCTGTTGGTATGGCAGACCTCGTGGAGGGGTCTGATGGACACTCGAGGCAGGACTTCCGTACGGAAAAGTAGGTTTCAGTTCAAATGGCTTTCTTGTATCGATAGAGAAGGCTTCTCGAAGGGCATCGATCTGATGCTGCATATCTGGCATCGGCCATAAGGTCGTGCACTTTTCTAGAAGCTGCATATGTCTCGTGAAATATTCGCGTGCATCTTTATTCAGATCTGGATCCGGTGAAGTTAGAGCAACCTATTGATTTCATTAGAAATATTTCCATTTTGGATAGAATTGAAAGCCATACCAAATGTAAAACTGTGCAAGTCAATATACAATATATTGTGTAATTGATACCTCGTTGCATAGATAAAAGTCCGGTCATGCCAAATGATTGCAATATACCTTCCTGAAGACGACAAAGAAGCTTGGCATTGGTGTAGCAGATCATCATATGATGCTTCCACTTCCCATCTACACCGGTAGGATCCATAAGAGCAAGCTGTGGCCGGTGGAGCATAATAATTCCCAGAAAATAATGGCAGTGTATGTTGCCAATAACATGTGACGGAAGCCATGGTGGGGAATCGTCGGGCGGGAATGATATTTGAAGATCATGGGGTAGGTCGGCCATCCATGAGTCGAAAGACGGGTTTAGCTGGACGAATTCGGGATCGATGCCGCATTCCTTGGTTTTCTTTTTAATTCTACCATAGACATCGCTCATTTTTCGGATATGTGCGACGCATCTTGCGAAATAGGTGAATTGCCGTGAAATGTGATATTCAGACTCATCTCCTGGCATGGCCCGCTGTACGCTGAAATCGACGGACTGAGGATCGATCGACAAATCTCTTCTTCCTTGAGGTGACCCAACCAATACTTCTATAGCGAAGATAACCTGCCACATCCGAGTTTTAGTAAAGCAGTCTTGTGGGCTGTTTCCACAAGGTCTTCCGGCCTTGTGGTCGTCATAGTGCTCATCGAGGCCCAAATCCCGAGCCATGGCGACGCACTGTACGACAGTCATCCAAGAGCGATAATAATAGCCACGCTTAGGTGCTGATTCTCGGGCCTTCAGCACAATAAGCATCGCCTGAAGGGTACTTAATCGGGCAACATCCATGAATGCATCCGCGTGTCCTGCCATGATCAGTATCTCCCATATCCCATAGTAGTATATGTGAACTTACGAGTTGCCAACGCAAGCCACTGCTGTCCCTGAGACGGCTCGTCGGCAAGTTTGCCTGCAATAGCAAAGATTGCTTCAAGAATAAGCGGTGATATGGATTCCCGATTATTCTGCCATTGTTGATAGAACAAACTCTTATTCAGAACGGGGACATATGGATGGACGTTGGTGAAGTAAATGTCAAAGTAGTGCAAGGCGGTTTCTTCATCTGGCATCAGCTCGGGAGGTATTCGTATTTTCAAGTCTGAACCCGAAGTTATTGATGATAGTGATATGGCATAAGTATCGGGCTCTTCAAACACAGGCTCTTCTGTCGCCATACTCTTCTTCCTGTTCAGATATGGCGCTATCACATGCAAATTAGCACCCTTTCTCCATAGCAGACAAGACAAACTAACCAGTGCCGGATTCGTCCATTTTTAGGTCTCCAAGGTAATCGGCAAGATCTTGTTGGCTATATTGATCCTGTTGGTATAGATCCGGGGAATGAGGATGCTGCTGTGGTTGTAGGGACTGCTGTATTGGCGGCATTGGAAATGCGCTCTGGGTCGGGAAATGGTTATCCATAATGGCCGTACCGTTGATTGAGGCAAATTGTATAGTCTGTTGATCTGTTGAATTCGGCGGGTAATTTAGTGGCTGATAGCCGTTGCTATGGTCCGAGTATTGCATTTGTTGTGGATAGTTCTGTTGACTGCTCTTCTGGGCTGCTTGAAGATGTTGTTGTAACGGAAGATGATTGTGATACTCATCATCGCCGCTGCCACTCCCGGGCCTCTCCTGTTCGAATGCTTGGCTTTGGCTTCCATCGTAGTTGACCGTAGGCGGAATGCATTGAAGCTTGAGGCGTATGCAAGCCGAACATGGCCAGGTATTCGTCGTTGCGGCATCGCATTTGATCTTTCGTCGTCGGCATCCTTCACATGCTCGCATCACTGAAGATAATTAGCGACAGCTCTTCCCAAACCTGTATCTCATAACTAACCCTTCAGCCTCTTATGGCGATTGTGCTCGTCGACGAAAACATAGTCTAAGGTATGCACGTTAGCCACCTCTTCTGCGCCATTACCACCGCATGTCTTTCGCTGGGCTTCTCGCACTCTTCTGGGGCTCGCGGGTCCCGAAGTTATTCGGAACAAACGAGAAGCTCTGCATTTGAGAGCTCTGCGGTAGTATTCGCCGCGCTCCTGATGGATCGCCGGACATCGAGCGTCGCTGTGATTGAACGTCTGAACGTGGTTGAAGTTGAGCGCGAGGTTTGCCGATTTAGTCCTTGGGCGGAAGGGGATCGTAATCGACAAGCACGTCTATCATGGAATGTAGATGGCTTCGAGCCTCGTCACAGCCGGAGTAGATATTTCGACGATGTAGTTCCGAAGGAGGACGTATAGATAGAAGTACCGTCCCTCCCAGGTACATATATCGAGTATGTACAATCAAGGAACGTGCCAATGTCAGACCAGGTAGGTACAGTACTTAACGGTCCTCGGTACTCTAGCCGCCAGTCCCTGGGGTCCGTCGAGTATTTGAAGGCGCAGAGGCCAGGTTTAAATGACAGGTCTACCACGCACAGGACTGCGTCTTAACAGCTCTTGTAAAGTGGGCCACGCCCCACGACGCTCTTAAAGGAGGAATAATTAATGCGTTGCTTGTATATCGAATTTAAAAAGCTTGTGATTATTGCTGATAATTATGGACTGAAATGAAATGGCGGATCGGCGGATACTGATAGCAGAAATGCGTTCGTTCCCTGAGATACACGGTGCATCTCATCTCATCTCATCTCATCTCATAAGGCTAAGTAGTAGAGAGGATACGGAGTACACAGTACGCATAGTGAGTTCCAGGCAAGCGCTGATGACCCCACACGGATCCAAGGTAGGGGTGTGAACTAGAAGCACTCCAGAAGGAAGGTAAAGGAGATCGAGGAAGATCACACCAAATAAGAGAGATAAACCACGCGATGCAATGCGGGATTGACTATCACTCTGTTTGCTTTTGTCAGGGGCACCGAAATGCACAGTAGTACCTAAGTACCTAGGTATCTATGGTGTCCGGCAGAATATGGCGGGCTCTGACCGTTACACACACCCACACCTGCAATCACTAATGACTCGCTATTTTGCGTGATGCAGGAGACGCCGAGACAAATGCGCCTGGGGTGCGGGATGATCTTCACACGGGCTACAACTGTCAGCTGTCTCGTGGCCTTCTGGCCGTGTATCAGGACTTCGCTTTGATAATGTGGCGGCTATGCTATGCTATGCCGTGATGTCCTGTGCTGCGCTGTGGTGCTGGTTGTGGTGAGAGCATAACAGTAGTGAGACTCAAGCGCCGAAAGACATTAGCCCTTGCTCCGTGTCCCTGTTGCAGCCAGGTAGATCATGGTCATAAAATAAGGCATAAAATAAGTTATAAAAGACCTAATAATGGCGGCTTCAAGCAATAAATAGAATAGGCCAGCATGCACACAATGCCTATATAAGCAAGATACATACTATGTATGTATCCAAATTGCAGGCATTAATGTTGAGATGACGGCGAATATGGTTCGTTTCTGCAATGTCGGCAGGCACCCAAGTAACACCCGTAGCTGTGGTCAACGTCAGCTATGTGTGTATGCTTCCTGCTTCACGAATACTATACCAATTCCGTATGTCCCAATACAGCAAAGCAAGTATGTATGTACGACATGATATATGCACGGTACATGGCAGAGTGTGGAGGCGCTCAAGAAGCGGAGGCACGCTGGTTTCCCCCTCCCCTCTTCCCAGGGATTATTGTGGTTCTTGGTGGAGAAATGGAGGAATGGAGAGGTGGAGAGGTGGAGAGGTGGAGAGGTGGAGAGGTGAAAGCCGTCGATGTCGATGGGTTTCTGTGGAAGACGAGGAAGGTGAGAAAGCGACGAGGATCAGAGAGAGGATTTTGATGATTGATTGGGTGCCAATCGCTGAGGATGTCATATCGCCTACCCAGATACCCAGACGCTTTTCTTCGATGCAAACGACCACAAGGTGCCGTACTCCAGTCTAGCTAGACTAGGAACGAGGAATGAAGAAGCCCACTCTGCTTGACCGGGGAACTCCAAACGGTTCCAATTAAATATAGATTCCTTCCGTTATGCAAGACAATGCACAAGTCGCGCGGGTAGAAGGATCGAAGAACATGCAGAACCAACGTTCTCTCGATTCTTTCACAACACGGCTGGCGCAGATGTGAAAACCTCTGCAAAATGTCAAGGCGCTGACTGAAACTTCCACTCAACAGTCTCCTCTTTGCCAGTGGCTGATGGGCGTAAATGGATGCATAAGAACTCCTTGGTGATGAACGTACAGTGCCAGGATCATATACCTAGAGCACATGGAGTGCATGCATGGATTCTCGTGGCGCACTGCACACAAGATATAGAGTAGAGCTTTTGCGTCCTAGAACGGAAATGCATACATGAGAGCCGCAGACAGGCGATACAAAATCGTATGCTGAATGGCGTCAATGACTACAATAACGCTCAGTAAAGTGGGTGGTCCTAGAGAATGAACAAGACCGTTCGTTTAGCTTCCCCCTCATTTATCACATGCAAAAATCTGCGACCTAAGTGCCGTCAGCCAAATCACCGAGGTGCAACCCATTTTGTGGAGGAAAATGTACATAATAATTATGTCAGAAGGTGGCCAATCTCCATACCTGTAGGATTTGCAGGTCTCATGAATTGAAAATCGATATCTTGAAGAGAGGGACTGACAAAGACAACACCACATTAATGATCTTGTTCATGTCATGTTGGTGCAGAGAGGCATCTTGGTTTTTTTTTTTGGTCGTTGACCGGCTCATTTCCTCAGCCTTCTGAAGTATATCGTCCTATTCAGTCCCTCCTGCCGGTAATGGACAATCATGTTCCACACGGAAGTGCCCGACGGTGCACAGTAGATAATCCGCGCCAGGCAGGAGTCTGGACTTTCAAACGTGTATTCCCTAGTTTAGTAAAAATATGGCTCAGAATTCGTATAGGTAAGTACTAGAGAAGCGTTGATTTGTACATAGGTACTTGTAGCAACAGACCTGGAGAACAGCTTCAGACCATTGCGACGTCTCAGTTTCATTATAGTGTGGCAACGATGATGGATCTCAATCACTGGCGGGACGTTGTCATCCAACTCATTGATCGATCGTGTTCTACCGCTAAGACCATCAACTCGTCAAGTTCGATCATACGATCAAGATCGTAATACTCTATCGTGCTCCTTAGAGAATGTATTTGGGCCACTTGCCCCGCAGTGCGAAAATACAAAATACCCTAACGTCGGGACCTTTAGAACCCTTAGAAATAGGCAGGTAGAGTAGCACTCCACGACTCGAAAGCCTCATTGTGCTCTGTGTGCCTGCCTAACAGGTGTGGTGTATAGGTCTATCTGCCAGACTTAGCAAGGATAAAACGGCAAAAGCTCAAGTGTAAAAGAATCCGGATCGAGATCAGAGACTTTTTCATAGTACAGGGTCTGAATACGAAGCTTGAAGTGTGTCAAAAGATGTCACTGTCACATGTAGAAACGTTTGGACGAGCCATGCAGGAGACAACAATAATCGCTCCAAAGGACTGTCCAAGCTCCGAACATGCCAAATAGATTCTGGTACAGAGTATATCTCGTCATTGGGATATGGGGGTTCAGGGCTTTGCCGGAGACCCGAATGCTAAATATATTATAAGCAAAGAGCATCCTGACGAATTCATGATACTGACGCGAAAGCGATAACGACGTGAAAGTGATAACGAAAAATCCAATATCTTGACAAAAGAAAGGTTGATATAGACCTCGAAGAAGGAGCTCAAACGGCAGATGCTTCAAAAGGAAACAACTCCGGTTTTGGCAGGTACGGAGCGTCCGAGATCTTGCATAGATAGGTACGTAGGTAGATACATAAGTAGGTATGTACCTCAGTATCCTCCGCACGACCGGCAGCACCGGAAGGAGCCCTGAGGGGAAAGGTGAGGTGTCAAAGCTATGTGCTTGATCGTGGGTTCAGATGGTTCTCTGGATGAGCGCAGGTGGTAATAATGTGGTTTTGTATTTGTAAACTGGACAGGTGCAGGCGAAGGAGGTGCAAGTGCAGGTACGTCGTACAGGTGCAAGTATGTACAGGCACAGGTACACTGGTACCAACCAAATACACGTGATCACAACCTTATTTTCACGACAACAAAGTCTTGGCGCGGGGCTCGGCGCTTCCTTATCGATTAGATAGGTAGGGAGAGGCAAAATGATTCAACTGCGTTCAGGTGAATTAGTCTGTTGGACATACTCTCATTATCGCTCCTATATCTAGAATACACCTATACCCTATACTTATACCAGAGAAGGCATCATACTACTTGCCACAATTGAAAATGGATAACGCAAACCCTACCATCATCAATGTCTCGGAGTTGCCAACGCGGCGTGGCAAAGCCAAAGCCCACGTCAAGGCGGACGAGGACAACATCATCTCCCTGTTTGAGCCTATAGCCAATCCAGCCTTGCAAGTCTACCTGGACGGCGAAGAACCGATTTCAGACGGCGAAAGTGATTCGGCAGAGGAGCCCATAGACGAGCAAGAGATATATGGTATGTCACGCCTGAAACGCCTCATCCACCACAGCACTGTATCTGACATTTGAGCACTTAGACCTGATATCGACCATCTCCGATCCTGAACATCCGCTGTCCCTTGGCTCTTTGGCAGTCGTCAACCTCGCCGACATACACATTTCTCCTCCTCCGGGGACGCCCAGGGCTCGGGATGAGCTTATAACCGTGCTGGTCGAGATTACGCCTACCATAACTCACTGTTCCCTGGCAACTGTCATTGGGCTTGGTGTGCGTGTGCGCTTGGAACAAGCTCTTCCTGCGCGCTTCCGAGTTGATGTGAGGATCAAGGCAGGGACCCACAGTCAAGACGACCAGGTCAATAAGCAGTTGGCGGACAAAGAGCGAGTGGCTGCTGCGTTGGAGAATGCCACATTGCTGAAGGTCCTAACGACGATGCTGGAGACATGCGTATAGGACAAGAACCGGGCCATTTTTTTTCTTTTTTTCCCACGACTCTCTGTTCCAAATACCACGGAGTTTTCATGGCTAAACGGGCATTGTTGCATATGAGCGCCACGAATTCTATTTTATATACCTCACCGGAATCTTCAGCTACTCTCTGATATTCTTCATAGATCACGTGTCCGGATATTGTGTGAACTTTTCGGATTGATTCAGCCGCGTCGGCCGAAACAGATCCCATACATCGCCAGTTCCCGCGCGTCTCATGAATTCATGCAGCACGCAGTACGGAGCACGGAATATATACATACCTACATACCTCTGCATTTGCGTTACGTACATTTTCACATGGCAGCGAAAGTGTTCAAATTCCAAGCCACTTTTTTACCCCAGCTTCATTCCCTTTCATCCAGCCACATCTGCAACGGCTTCGGCCTTCGGACCTCAAAGGATCCCTGCCCTCCGAGCCTTGTTACCGCCGACCGTAGACGATTCAAGTCTGACAGGCTGACGACGTGCGTGCTGTCAGGGCAGTGGAAAGCCATCCGCTCAGACCAGCATTATTTTCCCAGCTTTTGGTGCCTGAAAATAATTTGGGGTTTTGATTTTGCTACGTGTTAAAGGAACCAGCATTACACGAGTAGCATGTGAGACACTCGAAAGGGCGACATGTGATGGTAGTACCTTGAAGGTTCAGGAGGTGAAATGGTTCGTGGGGCGAGACCAGGATCGCGTCGTTGCATCGCATCGCAGAAATTGGAAGTCTGGAAGCGCGGATAGAGTGCTGAAATAAGGCAATTACCACCATGACATTGCAATAGACTTTGCAGAGGTTTCCGACACAAGAAGATGGTAATATGAGGCTATTTAGTCGGTATGAGGTCGCATTACCCGCCGGATATTGACAATCTCGACGTCAGATCAACATAGGTCCCGCACTGACGTTGGACTTCTTCCTCCAATCTTCACGCTTACAATAAATTGACGGTCATCAAAGCCGCATGATACGCATCTAGAGCTTCCTTTCCACATCGCCGCCATCGCCGCCAATCGCCATAATTGCCGGAAATTTGCACTTTGGCCTCTCTCCGGGCAATTCGGACCCTCAACCGCATCATCGGCCTCACTAGGACTAGAGCATTATTGACGCCCACGCTCTACTCTATTAATGACGTGTTCATACCCTGATGTTCTATAAATTGCCTATAAATGAGTTTTATATAAGGAGCTCAGGGGTCTTGCATCGTTGCTATCGAGCTACAGCAGTTATGTACCAATCCCAATACTCCTTATTATTCAGCCACGTTTCTTGATTTTCCGGCACGCCGCACAATATCGCATTATCTTTCTGGAAGGATGCCCACCATCTCACTATTGCCCCTTTCTCTGCTTCTCGAGTCCTGGACACCATCATCGGCTCGCTCGCGGCTCCACCCCGGCAGTGCTCGGTCTTGCGTGGCACTTCAACACCCTCATTTCTTGCATCTGCAGGCTGGAGAACAACCAGCTGCAGCCGCATGAACATCTGTAGTCTCCTTACGTGGATTTCAATTTATAAGTCTTCAGGGCTTCAAGCCGCTCCTTTTTCGCTGTGCTCTTGACCGGGGCGGCATCCTGGGCAGCTGTGCTGTGCTTCCGTTTCATTATCGATTGCCTGTTCCATTTCGAAGATCATCACACCCAGAATGACAATGAATGACCTGGAGAACAGGATGTCGCTCAACCCCTCGCTAGCTCCGCGGAGGCGCGGGGAACATGCATTTCACCCATCAGATGACGGGTAGATATTGCTCTTTGCATTCCGCTCCAACTGTGAGTGGTTTTTTCTTCATCTCCTTCTTCTGCAGATGCCTGTAGTAGACACGAGGCATTTCTTGCCTACGAAGCCTCATGTAAAGCCGTTGAACTCGAACTCGGAAACTGCCGGCGGTTTGCTTATGCGTTGAAAGAACGCTGTCAACGTCGTCATGAATTACAGCGAGGTAGGCGCGGCGATGTCTCATAATGTTTCACAATACGAAGCTTTTCATGAGTAATAGGACCGACCCACAGTTTCTGGAAAGTGTTCTGGAAGACTTCTTCAAGTGAGGGCATTGTCAAAGTTTTCTGCATGAATGGTCAGGAAAGGACTTGAGAAATCAGAACAATGCATTACTCTGTGGTGGGATCCTCAGCATGGATGAGATCAGAGCCCAGGATCTCTGTGAACAATGACTTTCATGGAATCATTCTGCATGACTTCCGTCGATCGTGGAAATGGATCTGCTGATCAGGAAAAGGATCAGAGGAAATGAGACGATTACTTCCTTCTGTCGCAAGCGTCTGAAGTAGTCACCGAGTGTCGAAAATCATCACAGTCAATTATCACAGCAAGTGCAATGGGCGCTAATAGAAGATATGGGCATTGCCGTTGGTATGTATTCAGAGGCTGAATTGCTATCTGTCGTGTCTCTCTTTGCATCCTCCAGCTTTATTGCTCCTGTGCAACTATATCTAAATACCCAGGCTGAAGTTCAGTCGCTGTTTGTCATCTCTCCTATTCGCAAACTCTAGCCATATTAGGCTGACCTTCATTTGATGCATCGCCCCTTATATGTTCAATTCTTGAAGACATCAGTCTTTACATTCCCCTTGCTGTTGATATTGACACAATTTATATATTTCCAGGTGTTCTTCGTCCTGTGGATTTTCATGTCGTTTACCTCCGTAAACTTGGTTCCTAACGAGGTCAATAGGATGCTAATTCACACATTAATCGTGATATGCTTACCAAACAACTCTTCCAGGTGACCTGGAGAGGAGGAAGAGGTCTCGCATGTGTATGAGGTCTCATATATCTCAGACGGCCAACCGTGGATATATCTGCACTATGTATTTCACAGCCGTAAAATTTTGACATCTCATCGCGAAGTGCGTTGCCACAGGCGTGTATGTCAGTAAGACTAATATTATGCCGAGGATGTTCGAACCGGAACTCCAGCGTATCCGTTGCAAAATCAACGTACAGTAGTGGTTCATATGGCGTAAGCTTTAACAGCTTCCAACGCTTGAGTGCCAGAGAACGTGATTGATGGCACACCTTCAAGGGCACTGGCACCATTGCAGCCTCATTGAGCTCGGTTTTGTCCCTGTGTTTGAGCGTTGCGTTGAAGAACGTGATCTCAATAGGCCGCTTTGGGATCCCAGCGATAACTAACTCCCATATCACGATTTGAAGCTCTTTTGGTAAGGCTGCAAATTCAGGAAAACCATCCTTTCTCCTGGTCTTTCTGGGTAATACCGGCGGAGGCGGCGCGACTTTTCTTCTGTTATTTCGGCGCGTAGCTAGTGGAGGTGGTGTGATTGCCTTGATTCCTTGAATTCTGTTGCTTCGTCTGAGACGACTGCCATTCGCAGCAGTGGCAGTGGTTTTCGTCGCTTGTTTTGCTTGGACTCTCTTGCTTCTTCTGGGACCACTGCCCTTCGCAGGAGTAGCAGTCTTTGGCGTCGCGTGCTTCCGTGCTGGCATCCTGAGAACTCGGTTTCTTCTTCTGATTCTGATGAGGAACTCTGCTCTGCTTGCGGCTTTGGTGCGGCTTTTATACCCAGTTCGCCTCGTAGGCAGCTGCCTTTGTGTTTCTCGAGTCAGCTGTCTGTTTCGAGTATTCCAGTCTTCGGTGTTCCAGGAACGATCTCGTTATTTCTTGCATCTCCATTATTCACTATCAATTCTGGGATTCTGGGCTAGATCTTCTGCTTTCTTAAGACATAAGAATGAACTAGTTTGATGCTGATGGTCATACTCGGTAATCTTCGTTTCAGAACAGAGGAATTATTCTATGGCCTCCCATCACATTCTATCCCCCTCAACAATCATGAGCTCCATGAGTAGGTGGGCAAAACATAGTTGGCAAGAAAGACGCGAGGAGGTGAAGGATGAGTTGAACATCTGTTTGTTCAGCCATTTTCGTCTCGTTTGCAAGATAGTCGCGATCATGAAGGATTTCAGGATTTTGCAGTGCAAAATTTCATATTCAGTGGCAAGGAATATATAGGCAGTAGAAGTTTATAACCCCGTCTGCCTTAGCTCACTGCCTTTACATTATTTTACATCTCTCGAGCCTTTCATCGCGGCCCCATCACAGCGACAGGTGTAGACGAACCACAGCCCACCTTCTCCTTGCCCGCCATCTTCACCCCTCTCAGGCCCTCACCTCATTCCCTTCTCCACTCAAGCTCCACATTCCTCACCCACCACTTGTCTGAACTCCCCTGATAGAACCAGTTCAACGTCTCCATATCCGCAAACGCCAGCGTATCGGCCTCCATATCAAAATACGCCCAGTTCTGCCACTGCGGGCACGCGCGCAGCAACTGCCACCTTTGCATCGCCAGTCCTCTGGATAGTCGACACGCATGTAACGGCGCCGGTATGGCCGGCCGCGCAGAGAAGAGTTCTGGGCCGAACCACGCGCTCTCGTATGGGCTGCGCATCTTGAAGCGGACGCGGCGCGCAGGGATGGCGGAGACCGCGAACTTCCAGATGAGAGTCTGGAGCTCGGGCGGGAGGGATGTGAGACGGAATGTTGGCTCCAGAGGCGGAAGACGCTGGGCTGGTCTTCTCTTTTTGTGAAGGGTCTTGCGCGGTTCATCCCCAGCCTTTCTCTTCCTGTTCGCCATTCCGTGCGCGTCGTGGTGGCGGAGAATGCAGGATGGGATTCGCAGCGGGGAGGAAGCGCGGGGCTTCATAAACGTGGTATTCGAGTCTGCAGGCTGCAGCGCTTCTCGACGCTTCCCGTCACGTCGCAAGGCTTCTTGAAAGGAGACTATGGCGAGGGCTTGTTTTTTCTCGCCCCCCTCATAGATCCCTATGGCGGACAATGTAGAACTTTTCGCCGCATTCTCCTCTTCGCTGTCGAAGACCACTCCGGTGGATGGTGATTTGCAAGAGTCGCATTTGCTGGGATGTTGGCTTCATCTGTTAAATCTGTCACCTTTTTAATAAATCCTGTCAGAAGGTGTATTTAACACATATAAATTAAGTCCCTTGTGTTGAATAGAGTCACGTAGATAACGTAGCAGAAGATGAATTAAAAGAAAATGAATTGATTGAATGATACTGTCTAAACTATGAATGTCTATTTAAACGTGATACGGCGTTTGTATGAGGGTTTGAGAACCCTCATGCATTGGACCGTCGTCTCCGTGGAATTCTCATATTCTCCCGGAGACCGCCGTTATCACCCAATTCCTTCCAACACCTTGGAATATAAGTTCCACTCTTTTATATTTCATCTTTTCATCCTCCCCCTTCCCCCTCGCGCGTCTTTACTTCTCATACGTTGTCAACGCCGGACTCCCCGGCGCCGGCGGCTTGCTAAATCTCGTCTCTACAAAAACCTTCTGCATCCCCTCCTCCCTCCAATCCAACCTCTCATACACCTCCGCCAACTCCTCCAACCTCACTCTATGCGTCACCATCTCCAGCGGGTCAATATCCCCCTTCTCCACCATCCCCAGCAGCTCCTCCCAATACATCTGCACCGGCGCCTGTCCATTCCCAATCAATCTCACGCCCCTCTCCATCAACGCCCCGATGTTAAAATGGTTCGTATACCCCGCATACACGCCCGAGATCCCACACCGTCCAAATCCCCTCACGCTCGTCAGCATCTCATTCACCACCTCGCTCGAGTCCGTCTCCATCCCCAACAGTATCTCGAAATACGCAGCCCACCCCTTCGCGTACTCCCCGCCCACGCACTCTAGACACACGTCCGGGCCCCCCGTCACCATCTCGCGCAGCCTCCCGCTGACACCCGTCCCCCCAGGCAACTTGCTATAATCCAGCGTCTCGACCTCGGGATGCTTCGTCTCGACGAACCCCAGCCGCCAGTTCGCGTCGACCACGATGACGCGCGCGGCGCCGCGGCGCCGCGCGAAGGCCGCCGCCATCTGCCCGATCGGGCCCGCGCCCCAGACCGCGACCACGTCGCCCGGCCGCACGCCCGTGTCGACGACGCAGTGCCAGGAGGTGGCGAGCACGTCCGAGAGGTAGAGGGCCTTCTCGTCGGGCACGGAGGCCGGGATGGGGAGGAGATTGACGTCGCCGTAGGGGACGCGCACGTACTCGGCCTGCCCGCCTGCGAAGCCGCCGGTGAAATGGGAGTACCCGAAGATGCCGCTGTGTGCGATTAGCCCCTGCTCTTTGCCGACTTCACCGTCTGGGACTTGGGATACGTGGGATCTTTGGGGGGCTGGGGGGAGATGCTTACGCCGGCTGTGTCCCGTACATGCCCTTCGCGAGACTGTTCGCGTTCGTGCGCTCGCACTGGGAGCTTAATTTCCTCATACAGTAATCGCAGTCGCCGCAGGCAATCTGGAAGCTCGCCACGACGCGGTCGCCCGGCTTGAGGGCCTTGATCTCGGCGCCGATGCTCTCGACGACCCCGCAGAACTCGTGGCCTAGGATGTCGCCCTTCTGCAGCTGTGCGATGGCGCCGTGCAGCAGGTGCAGGTCGCTGCCGCACACGCTGCTGCCGGTGACTTTGAGGATCACGTCGCGGGGCTCGAGGAGGCGGGGTTTGGGGACGGATTCTGGGCTAAGTGAGTATGGAGCTTTTTTTCTTTTCTGATTGGGGGTTTTGAAAGCCGGGGGGAGGAGGACGCGAAGGGGGGAGAAGAGATTTCATGGGGAATTTGTGAAGCAGAGAGTATAGATCTCATGCCATGTGTTGTTTTGTAGATCAGAGACATCTCTGCATCGGGAGAAAACGTGATAATTGAAGAACGAGAACAGAGATACATACGGACTTCCAGCTTATTCTTCCCCATCCACACGAGCGCCTTCATCCGCTCCCCACTCGGATCCGCAAACTTCTCCCTATCAACCGCCGGGTTCGAGATGTCCTGCTGTGTGACGGCGGTGTCGTCATGGCCGATCGCCTTCTCAGCCGCGTAGGCCGCCTGTGACATTGCCATGTTGATAGTCTGATCGGTATGCGAAGCTCCCTTTTAAGTATCGAAGTACCTGCGCGCGAGAGAGAGAGAGAGAGAGAGAGAGGGTGATTGTTTTTCAATCGAGAGGTTCTGGGGGGTTTCTTTTATGTGGCTTGGAGAGAGATGTCATAGTAAGGGCTTCTTTATGTAAAATGTGATAACCCGCTGATACATCATGCCACGTCCAAGCAAGCGAGCGAGGAGGGCAACGCTTATCCCATTTTCCACTCCCATCATCCACGTCACTACGACCACAGTAGGTACGGCTGAATGTACTTCAAGCACCGTGGATATATACGTCCCCGGGCAACAGAAGGGCGCAAGATGATAGAGAGGCGATCATGTGGATTTCCTCCACTCTCCATCATGCATCAAAGCATCCTCAAGTAGACGGAAAGAAATGCCAGCTTACTATCGAGAAACATCCCTAACCTGAGCATTCGTGCATCTTAGCGGAAGAAGGAGTAGTGACAAGTGCCGACTTGGGCATCTCCCGTAATAGTTTCATTTGGCCAGACCGGCATCTTGTGGCGAACAACCATCCCTCAACCATCATCCCACATCCTCAACCTCCCCCGATCCCACCGGCGTATTCCCAAAACTCTCCAAGCCCCTATTCGCCCCAATCTCGCCCCATGCATTCCTCACCGGCACAAACGCCGTCGGGTCCCTCAGATCCACCGGCGGCATGGCCGTATCCGCCCTCAGACTCGCATACCTATCACCCGCCTCCTTCAGCAGCCGCTGGACCTCCGACTCCCTCGCCAGAATCTCCCCCTTCTCCCTCTCCAGCTCCCCCATCCGCCAGCTCCGCTTGGCAAGCTCCTGCTCAACCCCGCTCAGCGTGCTCTGCAGCCGCTGCAGGCACTCTGCCAGGCTCGGTATCGGCGTAACTCTCGGCGGCACAACCGCCTGCACCCCCTCCGCCCTCTTCAGTCCGTCCATGCCCGCCCGCGTCTGCGCAGCCTCGTACTCCGCCCTGCGCTCGGCCTCGGAGTCGTCGGACGCCTCGGACGAGCTGCCCTCGGCGTCCTGGATCGCAAGCGCCATCATCTTCCGCTGCTGGCGCTTCGCTTCTCGCTCGGCTTTCTTGCCGAGCGCGATGCGCCCGTCGGACACGAAGGCGTCGAAGCCTTCCATCACCTCCTCGTCGTCGCGCACGAGCCGAGTCTCATTTTTCTTGCTGGGAAGCAGCGAGATCTGTGTCTGGAGACGGTCGCCGGGGTCGGAAAGAGAGATGAAATCTTGCTCGTGCGCGAACCGTGCGCGCCGCTCTTTCTTCTCGCGGATCTCGGCATGTGTAGGAATGTATGCTTCGACTGGTTCTGGCTGGAGGGTAGATACGGTGTCGACGACCATGGCACCTTCGAGCTCGCTGGGGTCTAGGCCCACATCATCGTTCGAGATGGTTAGTTGCTGCATATCTTTCGGTGTGCTGGGTGTTGAGGTCTTGAGCGCGTTCAGGTAGTCTTTGCTATACAGCGGTCGTCTGGGCTCCGCATCTGCGTCCTCTCCTTCATCTCTGCGTAGACTTAGTCGTAGAGAACTTGGCTCAAGACCCCTCCTTTGGACTGTCTTCTTCGGCGTGAATAACTCCTCATCTAGTGCTTCCGCGGCATCTCCCGATATGATCTCGCCAGGCCCAAAGGACAGCCTGCTCGACGCGGATTTCTTCTTCGTCGAACTCGCACGCTTGATGCCTGGTTGTGACGGCATCGATCCCGCGCCAGTAGAGCCGAAATCGACTTCGCGGATTGGTTTCGGTTCACCATCGTTGCTGGATGTGTCTTGGGAGAGCTCGTCATCAAAGGCGATGCTCTGTCGCAAGGAGGATTTCTTGAACGGTTTGGGTCGGGTGAGGGAGGAAATGGTAGGTTTGGCTAGGATACATGGTCAGCTAGGTTCGGGATATCAGCGATGGGCACATTGGGAGAGTAAGGGAACATACAGGTAGTTGTTATCTTGATCTCGGTGGTTGATGGCGAACTTGTTGTGTCATGGTCATCGTCTTCATCGACCCGGATTTTGCGCGCCTTGCGCTTAGTTCCGAATGAAGACATCGCGCTTATTATCCCACTACAGTTGCAGTCACGTCTCTCCGGCAATCGCAGCGTTCGAGTGCAAAAAAATATGGCGATGATGAATTGTTGTTGATGGCTGAGGGTTGACGGACGGCGATAAAACCCACAAAGTCAAGCCACACTTCTTATCACCACGTGACCCAAAAGAATCAACGACGACACACACTGGAAGCTTGACTGCAGCCGCGTCTCGATCGCTCATCCATATACCCCACCACTCCCATCCACAATGCCTCAAGCTCAGCCAGAGCTTAAGAAGGTATGCAACACTCCTCACGATGCTATGAGAAATACCCTGCTGGACCAAAATCGACGCGACGAGTTGTGGACAGCGCGATTTGCGGAATGAGGCTAACAAGTAGTATAGTACCTCGACAAGAGGCTCTTCGTCCAGCTCAACGGAAGCAGAAAAGTTATTGGCGTGCTTAGAGGATATGATGTTCGTGGTTCTAGTCTGATGGGATGCGATGCGACGCGACAGCTGCTGATGGAATTAGGTCTTCCTAAATATCGTCCTAGACGATGCGGTCGAGGAGAAAGATGGAGGCGAGAAGGTCAGATTAGGGATGGTGGTATGTCACAATCGCTCGGAGGAAGAACGCATGTCGGGAGTCAGATACTGATAGGAGCTCTAGGTCATTCGGGGCAACTCAGTCGTCATGCTCGAGGCACTAGAAAGGATCGGAGGAGACAGGAACGAACACAGAGGATGAAGTTGAGGGGAGACAGGACATTGGAGATTGGAGATTGGAATTTGGGTCATGTCAAAAGTCTGTGAAAAGCGCAGATGGCGGAATATGCTGCAATGCATCGAGGCGTTAGCTCAATAGGGCAGAAGGCAATGGGAATACCATGAAATACATTAAACTTCACACACGCAACTGATATGTGATGTTAGGCTGTCACTCTATCTTCGAAATAATTTCTGCTGCGTCTCCTTTCCTGGCGTTTCATCTCGAGGCACAGCTCTAACGTGCCTCCAACCTATGGATGCCCCTGTCTTGGTGACTGGTTAGGCTATGCCTCGAAGGAAAGGAGGCTGATCCCATGTGCATTTATCCGGAGAATATCAGTAATCAAAGAAGCAAGTTCAACCATGAATACGGTCTCAGACCAAGTACATTTATGCGGAGAATTTCAGTAATCAAAGAAGCAGGCTCAACCATGAATACGGTCTCAGGCCAGGTCCATGTTCTTGGCAATCAAGGGATATCAGCCTATAGACGTTTGTTGGGGCGTATTATTCATTATTAAATTCGTAGTAATGCTTCTAATTTGTGCGCTACTTTTCGAAACATACTCGATGGCTTCTGAATGCATTCAATGATGCTTGCCTGTTTTGCTCCTCACCCAAGTCTGATATGCTCAAGTCTACAGTAGTTCAATAACAAGAGCAGATGCTCCACCGCCACCGTTGCAGATAGCTGCAACACCAATCTTGCCCTTCTGCTCTCGTAATACATTGATCAAAGTTGCGACGATTCTTGCTCCTGAGCATCCCAATGGATGTCCAATGGCGACGGCTCCACCGTTGATGTTGACCTTTGCGGCATCAAGCCCGAGGATCTTCATGTTGGCAAGGGCAACAACGGAGAATGCCTCGTTGATCTCGTATGCATCGACCTGGGATGCCTCGATACCTGCGTGCTTGATGGCCTTTGGAATTGCCAGAGATGGAGCAGTGGTGAACTTGCTTGGCTGCTGGGCAGCATCACCCCAACCGAGAATCTTCGCTAGAGGCTTGAGGCCAAGCTCCTTCAGCTTTGCCTCGCTGACGAGGACAAGTGCTGCTGCACCGTCGTTGATTGGTGCCGCGTTCGGTGCTGTGACAGTTCCGCCTGGCAAGAAAGCTGGGCGCATGGCCTTCAGCTTCTCAATATTCAGGTTCTTGACCTCATCATCCCTATCAACAATCACATTTGGCTTTCCACGGCCACCGCTGACCTCGACTGGCACAATCTCGGTCTTGAAGAGGCCAGCCTCGGTGGCCTTCTGTGCCTTCTGGTAGGAGTTGATCGCGTAGTCGTCTTGTTGCTCACGAGTGATCTGGTGGTCTTGTGCGCACTCCTCGGCCGACAGGCCCATGTGCTCCCGCTTGCCATATGCGTCAGTGAGACCGTCTCTGAGGACACCGTCGACGAGGGTCTGGTCGCCATACTTGGCGCCAGTGCGGAGGACTGGGAGGTAATGTGGAGCGTTGGACATGGACTCGGCGCCACCTGCAACGACGATATCGGCAGTACCAGTCATGATGGTCTGGGCACCGAGGATGATCGCCTTCGTTGCGGAAGCGCACACTTTGTTGACAGTTGTTGCAACGGTGGACTCCGAAAGACCAGCACCGATGGCACATTGCCTGGCCGGGTTCTGTCCGAGATTGGCGGACAGAACGTTTCCGAAGAAGACCTCCTGGACATCCTCTGGCTTAATCTCTGGAACACGCTCGACGGCAGCTAGATATGAGATCAGAACAAATTCTTCCGCAAAAGGACATCTTGTATGAGAGACATACCCTTGATGGCAATGCTTCCGAGCTGGGTTGCAGTCAGGCTTGAAAGAGACCTAATAATGGGGATTAGCACGAAGATCCGGCAGAAAAATGCCCACACGCGTGTCGACGATAAGAGGTCAGAACTCACCCCAAGAAGGAACCAATTGGGGTTCTGACTGCAGAAACGATATATACTGGAGGAAGAGAAGACATGATTGCGGTATATGTATCTGCAGATGTATATTATGAGAGTTGTAGTAGAGAAGAAGAGAGGATAGATGAATAGGGGAGTAGATGAGGGGGGATAAAGGAGGATTTAACGATTGTGTTGAGGGAGGGGCAAGCCGCAACAATTCAGGGACTGGGACTGTCAGCTCTTAGCCTGCGTTTGGCGGTGAGTGGTACCTGACCACTTGGCATCGCAGGCTCACAGCCACACTTGCCCACAGCAGTTAGCGTGAACAGGCCACGCACCGGGACAAACAGGACAAACAGGACAGCTGCGCCGATCACTAATCTGCGCTAGCGTTGTGGAGAGGAGGGCCAAGCTCAAAACGGCAAATGCCGTTAGAGCCCATTAGAGTAAGCTTGTCACGCAGGAGCAGGGTGCAAAAACGATCACGTGCGTGACGCGACCTTTCGAGATTCCATTCGCGAACATTTTACTGCACTCCAGGTGGATGATACTGTATACGCCGTAGCTGTACAGCTATACGAGACCAGTTTCTCATTTCATATCCCCCCCCAACAACTCCACACCGCAGCCATGGATGACCTCTACGATGAGTATGTGCCTGTTCCTCCAGTCTAGCATGAAGAGCTCTCACTAAGCATTTCATTTCACAGGTTCGGCAACTTCATTGGTGAGGCAGAAGAATCGGAAGACGATTCTCAACATGGCGTTGATGCCGGCGCATATGTCTACGATGAGGAATATCCAGAGGAAGAGGCGCCAGAACCGACTGGGCAGGAGTTGATGGAGATAGATGGTTTGCGCGACCTCCCCTTCGAGAGACCCGAGGCAGAGCTGACCATGCATCAGAGGAGGGGCCTTCTCGCGCGGTTGTACTTCATGAAGACAAGCAATACTACCCGACGGCGCAACAAGTCTACGGCGAAGATGTCGAAACTATGGTACAGGAGGAGGATCTGCAGCCGCTCACCCAGCCGATTATCGCCCCTGTGGAGGTCAAGAAATTCCACCTCGAGGAGGCAGATTTACCGCCGGTACACTTCGACCGACCTTTCATGGCAGATCTCATGAATTTCCCGGATCAAGTACGAAATATTGCATTTGCAGGACATTTACATCACGGAAAGACGGCGTTAATGGACATGTTGGTTTTGGAGACTCATGACATCAGTGAGAGACTGGAGAAGAGAGTAGGGAGGGCGCGAGACGAACAACTACGATACACAGACACTTCGTTATTGGAGCGGGATAGAGGATTATCCGTCAAGGCTGCGCCGATGAGTTTGGTTTTGCAAAATACAAAGGGAAAATCGCATCTCTTGAATATTCTAGATACCCCAGGCCATGTCAACTTTGTCGATGAAGTTGCGGCATCATTACGGCTTGTCGATGGAGTGGTTTTGGTTGTGGATGTTGTTGAGGGCGTCCAGGTCAACACGGAGCAGATCATCAAGTACGCTGTGCTTGAGGACTTGCCGCTTGTGCTGGTGGTGAACAAGATGGACCGACTGATTCTGGAGCTGAAGCTCCCACCTACCGACGCGTATTTCAAGTTGAAGCACGTCATTGAGGAGGTTAATACAGCTATTGAGAACGCCCTACCAGGCCAGGGCGAAAAGAGGAGATTAAGTCCCGAGAAGGGAAATGTTCTCTTTGCTTGCAGTAGCATGCAATGGTGTTTCACGTTACAGTCATTCGCAAGAATGTACGCAAATACATATCCAGGAGTCAACGCTGCCGAATTCGCTCGCCGGTTATGGGGTGATGTTTTCTTCAACCCGAAGAAGCGGTCTTTCACTAGAAAGGGAATCGAGGAGCGTTCCAAACGATCCTTCGTGAACTTCATTTTGGAGCCAATTTACAAGCTCTATTCACATACCATCAGCGAAAGTCCCGAGGATCTTAAGGAGACTCTGGCTACTTTGGGCATCTATCTGAAGCCCTCACAGTACAAGACAGATGCGAAGGTCTTGTTGAATCTGATTTGTGCGCAGTTCTTTGGTCCAGCAGATGGATTTGTGGACATGGTCGTCGAGCACATTCCATCTCCAGTGGAGGGAGCGTCGAAAAAGCTGCAAAGATATTATACTGGCCCGTTAGATTCGAAGGTCGCTGATTCAATGGCGAGATGTGACCAGGAGGGTCCACTGGTTGTCCAGATCTCAAAATTATTCAACACCAGTGATGCGTCTGGCTTCAATGCATTTGGAAGGGTTCTGAGCGGAATTGCCAAGCCAGGTCAACAGGTGAGAGTTCTCGGAGAAGGTTATTCAATAGACGATGAAGAAGATATGGCTATGGCGACTATCTCCGACGTGTGGATTGCCGAGACCAGATACAACATCCCTACAGACGGTATCCCAGCAGGAAACTGGTGTCTGTTAGGTGGCGTGGATAACTCGATAGTGAAATCGGCCACATTAGTACCGCTGAAGCTTGAGGACGATGAGGATGCTTATATCTTCAAGCCCATCAAGCAGTTTACAGAGTCTGTCTTCAAGGTTGCCGTGGAGCCAATAAACCCATCGGAACTGCCGAAGATGCTTGACGGATTACGGAAGATTAACAAGAGTTATCCTCTGATTACCACGAAAGTAGAGGAGTCAGGTGAGCACGTTATTCTCGGAACAGGAGAGCTTTATATGGACTGCATCTTATACGATCTCCGCCGGCTTTATGCCGAGATGGAGATCAAGGTCTCAGACCCAGTCACCCGTTTCTGCGAGACGGTTGTGGAGACATCCGCAATTAAGTGCTACGCCTTGACGCCAAATAAGAAGAATAAGATCACCATGGTCGCAGAACCACTTGATGAAGGTATTGCAGTGGACATTGAGAGCGGGAAAGTCAGCATCAAGGATCCAGTCAGGAAGACGGGCAAATTCTTCGAGGAGAACTACGGCTGGGATCTCTTAGCATCCAGGAGTATCTGGGCGTTTGGTCCAGATGATATGGGCCCGAACATCCTCCAAGACGATACTCTCCCATCCGAAGTAAGTCTTTACGCTCAATGCATCTTCTTTCTAGTACTAATCCTCGATCAGGTCGATAAGAAACTCCTCTCCACCGTCCGCGACACCATCCGCCAAGGCTTCAGCTGGGGTACCCGCGAAGGACCTCTCTGCGAAGAGCCCATCCGCAACACCAAATTCAAGATCACCGATGTCTCCCTTGACGCATCACCCATCTTCCGCGGCGGCGGCCAAATCATCCCCACCGCGCGTCGTGCCGTCTACTCTTCCTTCCTGATGGCCTCGCCGCGCCTCATGGAGCCCGTCTACAGCGTCTCCATGACCGGACCCGCAGACTCCGTGACCTCTCTATACACGGTGTTAGCTCGGAGACGAGGCCATGTGCTGAGCGACGGACCGATCGCAGGGACGCCGCTATACAGATGTCAAGGCCTGCTCCCCGTCATTGACTCCTTCGGCTTCGAAACCGATCTGCGGATCCACACGCAGGGACAGGCAGCGGTGAGTCTGGTGTTTGAGCGGTGGAGCATCGTGCCGGGCGATCCGCTGGATCGCGACGTAACGCTGCGGCCGTTGGAGCCGGCGAGTGTGCAGGCCACGGCAAGGGACTTCGTGCTCAAGACGAGGAGGAGGAAGGGGCTGAGTGAGGATGTGAGTGTGGCGAAGTTCTTGGAGCCGGAGCTGTTTGCGAGCTTGAAGGAGAGTGGGCTTTTGGATGGTTAAAGGGGGAAGGGCCGTGGGAGTGAAAATAGGAGTTGGAGCAATCATGGGGGCGTTGAGGGGGCCATGTTGTACGGGTAGAATATTATGGGTAGAATAGGCCGGTGAAAGGGTCCCGTGGAGGATCAAATGTCGCCATCACGTCTAATCTAGTATATCAAGTATAATGAGACTGGATAGGGGATGAATGTATGATTCTTTAGGGGTGGCAGAAGTGCAACGGATAGATGGGGCTTTGCCACGACATCAAGTGGCATTTGGTATGTCCCTGCGCAGACCTCTTGACAAATATGTTTTGAGAATAATTTAATGTCTTCGTGCCATCTTATAAATTCAATTATTAAATTGTACCACAGTAGGACTTGTCTGTAATACAGTATCTTATATGTATTTCATAGACAGCAAGTAGTCTTACCCCGCACTACCTCTTAGGCCTGGGCTCTCCCCGCACGATCAAAACATTTGATTTCTAATCCACCTGTGACCTCAACAACAACGCTCATAGCATCGCAACCCAGCTCCAGTTGTCATCCTCTTCTCTCTTCTAATAATGTGATTACAATCGCGGCTTAATAATGAATCTCGTAATATCGGGCACTACTTGCGCCGTTTCACCGACTTACAAATCAGCCTCCATGTTGCGGGACGGCTTGATGACGTTTCTGTGATTTGATATGATGCGATGCGCATGAGCGATTGTACCTGCGTGGACCGGCGAGGTGGAATACCAATGATCTTGACGAGCGACCCCGCATGAGCTTATTTGTCTCTTGTCTCATGCTAAAGAGCATGCTGAAGAGGGATAGAGGTGGGGGGATTGCATAGATGATGCAAGTGATTGCACCTTCGTCGTCGCGAGTGCTCTGCCCTGGGCGCGGGGTTATAATGTTATAAGTAGCAGCTCATCGCTCGGGAAGTTGGGTCATCGCAGTTATTCTACAACAAGCTTTGGATTTATAACACAGTGCAAAGTTACAACTTACGAGATTGAGCGAAGATATAATTACAAATATGTCGAACTCTCTGTATATCGATGAGACGCCTGACAGTGTCAAGAATGCGAAGGTAACGAACGCCTCCACATCTCTCGCCATTGACTTCTTGCCATGGAGAGACAAGATGCTAACTTTACTTCTGTATAGGGCCTCCATCTCATCACCCAGAGCACAGCCAATGGCCAGAAAGTGCAGATCCTTCTCGAGGAGCTGAAAGAGAAATATGGGACTGAGTTCACCACGACGATCATGTACGCCCATTCCCAGTCCCCTCCCTCCCCTCTGCACTGCACACCAGATGAGAAGATCTGACCCATCTCCCCAGCGACATCCGCACCGGCGAGCAAAAGAAAGAATGGTTTCTGCGCCTCAACCCCAACGGCCGCATTCCCGTCCTCATCGACAACAACCAATCGCCGCCCTTCCCCGTCTTCGAGACCTCGGCCATCCTCGTCTACCTGGCCCACCACTACGACCCCTCCTTCTCCTTCCGCTTCCAGGACGACCTCGAGCGCAGCCAGGCCATCCAGTGGCTCTTCTTCTGGCACGGCAGCGGCGGCCCCTACCAAGGCAACACTAACTTCTTCCGCCGCCTCGCCCCGGAACCGATCCCCTTCGCCATCGCGCGCTTCCACAACGAGACGCTGCGCGTCTACGAGGTGCTGGAGATCCAGCTCAGTGGGCGCTACACGGGCGTCGAGAAAGAGTACCTCGCGGGCGAGGGCAAGGGGAAATACAGTGTTGCGGATATTGGCACGTGGCCGTGGATCAAGAATTGGAAGCAGAGCGGGTTTAGTGAGGAGGAGGTCAAGCCGTTCCCCCATTTGTTGAGGTGGGTGGATAGGATTGCGGAGAGGCCGGCGGTGCAGAGGGCGATCGGGGAGGCGTATCAGAAGAAATAGGGAGGAGAGAGAGGAGAACAGCGTGGGTAGTTGAATGAAATTATCTATTGTGACTTTGGGTTTGTGCTGTGTGCCTGTGATACAGCGTGCTTGTACAATACAAAAGTACATCCCTGGTGCCGTCGGGCGTCGCCGAGGCCTGAAAATGCTAGACTAACGCCGCCGTTACGTTTAAACCCTGACCAAGAACAAATAAGCCACGAGAGTGACGCGATGCGATTACTCATCGAAATCAGGCATCTCTTCCATATCCTCGTCCTCCTCATACGCATCCGAGCCCGACACCTCGTCGTCCTCTTCCTCGTCTTCCTCTGTGCTCTCCGAAAACGCCTTACGAACAGGCTCTACCACCACGTCTCCGGTCGTCTCATCCGAAAACCCTACCGTTTTCGCCCCCTTTCCCCTCGCCGGCTCCTCAATCACGTCCCCGCTCCACGGCCTACACTCCTTAACGATCTTCCCGCAGCGCAGACACGTCCAGCCCTCGCCGCCCTCCGCCTCCAGGCGGCCCGCCAGACACACGAAGCAGTAGACGCAGGCGCCTGCGCAGTCCGCCTCATACGGGTTCGTGATGTCCGTCATCGCGCTACCCACCACGCCGCCGCTCGCCGCGCCCGCAGCGATGATCTCGGCCTCCGTCTTCGCGGCATTCTGGTCCTGGTAGCAGATGGCGCAGGTGCGCTCGGGGAGGTAAGCGAGCTCGCCGGCCTTGGCGTCTGCGTCGGCGGAATCGGGCGAGGTCACGAGGGACTTGGTCTTGCGCCAGGCGCGCGACAGCCAGCGGCGCCAGCGCGAGATGCCGACGAGGGGGAGCAGGAAGAGCAGGAACTCGGTGAAGGCGTGCCAGACAAGCTGGCGGTTGAGGTACTCGAAGGAGACCTCGCGGCTGACCTGGGAGGTTGGCGGGGCGAGGCGCAGGCGCAGGAGGCGGTCGAGGAGGGTGCGGTAGCGGCCGTTGACGAGGAAGACGAGGAAGGAGGCGAGGGCGGCGGTGGAGTAGACGGTGGACAGTTTGGAGGTTAGGGAAGAGAGGCGGCGCATTAAGGGGCTGGGGGCGTCATAGCTGGACTCGGAGTCGGAGATGCGCTGTTCCCAGCGCGACCAGGCGTAGGAGCCGCCGACGGTAAGGAGGCCGTAGAGCGCTTTTTGGAGCTTGGATGGAGAGACCAATATGGGACCTTTCTTGCGTGCGTCTGTGAATTTGAGGTTCTGTAGAGCCGCGCCGTACGTTGCATCTACGACTGCATCAGCACATTCCTCAGCCCCAGTCAGGGTAAGCATAGAACCTACCATGATCCCACACCGTCAACTTGAACAGTATGGCCCTCAGCCCCAGCATAATCTCATCCGCCCAATCATCCTGCAAATGCGCGCCAAAATACTTCAGGCCCTCCCCCACCTGCGCCTTGAGCAAGGACAACAGCTCCTCATCCAGCAGTTCCGCATCCACCTGCCCAACCCTGAACGCCGGACCCGTCCCTTCCCGCCCCCGTACGCTCTCCCACACCGAAACCCCCGCCCGCCCTACAGACGCCAACGGCGCAGGCAGCCGCGCGAGCTTCTCTTCGATCTGGCTCCGCTCCCGTCGCGCCTGGAGCAGCGCGCGCGACTCGATCTCTCGCGCCTGCCGGCGGGCGGCGATGCGCTGCTGGGCGGCGGCGAAATCTGAGGACGACATTAGGCGCGCATGGCAGGTGCGTTATGTCTGGCGGAGTTTGAGTATTCGAATTGTTCGAAAATCGTGGGCGAAAGCGAAATGTTCTGGTGCTTTAAAGTGTGTCGGCTGAGGATGATTGCCCGTGTAAGGAATCCAGCAAGGTCCATGAACCGAGGTCGATTGGCGGGCTCAGCCGGCGCTAGAGTGAGGGCTGGGCGCGGAGCGGATTAATGTTTCGCTCGAGGCTGTTGATTGTGGGATGTGGACGACATAATTTCTGGGCGTTGATTCAGGTCGCACTTCCTGTCTATTTACACCACGGAGGGAGGGAAAACACCAAAGATTCTTCATCTGATAGCATCACGGTTAGATTTGTAACTTCTTTCTTTCTTCTGAGCCCAATTTCGTTCTACTACTGTTGTCTCGTCAGCGATGCAGGGAGCTTTCGAGCTTCCTGGGGAGGCTGCCCCGCTATCTCCTCAGCAGGTCTTCCTGGCCTTGCAGTCGGCCAGCTCACAACAACAGAATTTGATTCGGTCTGGGACTCAGCAGTTGCAGACATGGGAGGGCCAGCCTGGTTATTATTCTCTCCTCCAGGTAAGTGTGTCCTGTGCACTCGAGCAGTCCGTTCTGTAACAGAGGAAAGACTAATGACCGCTCAGTCAGCCTTTCTAGACAAGTCATTGCCCATAGAGATTCGATACCTCGCTGTCATACAGCTAAAGAATGGCATGGATAAATACTGGAGGAAGGGCATTGCGAAGGCGATACAGAAGGAGGAGAAGGATGAGATCCGCTCGAAACTGCTCGAGAGCGGTGTCACGGAAGCAAATGCACAGCTTGCGTTGCAAAATGCTCTCGCCATATCTAAGGTCATCCGGATGGAATATCCAAACGAGTGGCCAGATGCCCTGACCTCCTTGATAGCGATATTGCGGACGGCCAGCGCGTCGAATCAGCTCCAATTGCAGAGAGGCATGTTGGTTCTACTGCAAGTTATAAAGGAGCTGGCTTCCGCTCGTTTGCGGAAATCTCAAACCGCTCTTCAAACCGTCACGCCGGAGATTGTCTTTTTGTTGAGCAGCATATATACCCAGAAAGTCAACCAGTGGTATGAGTTTCTCACAGTTGGCGGGGACGATGAGGGCGGCGCTATGGATGCCATGGATACCAGTTTACTCGCATTGAAGATACTTCGGCGCTTGTTGATAGCAGGCTATGAATATCCGAACCAAGACAAGGAGGTTCGGGAACTGTGGGCACAATCACAACATCAATTCGGCCAATTGTGGGAAATAATCAATCAAGAGCCTCCTTTGATCGTGTCTCCTGCGAAGGACCTGGTCGAGAAACATTTATTACAACTTTCAAAGCTTCATTTGGAGATGGCGAAGACTCATGCTGCCGCATTTGCTGCGCTTCCAAATTCTGTCGAGCTGGCTCGTGCTTATTGGGGTCTCATCACAAAGTATGGCGATGTATATGGTTCGTCAACCACAAACTTTGCTGCCAAGACCTCGTCAGAGAAGGATGAACAAGATAGCCGGGTCGTGTTAGAAAAGTTAAGTCTCAAGGGACTTTCACTGCTAAGAGCATGTCTTAAAATGGTCTACAAGCCTGCGCCATCATTCGTTTTTCGGACTGCAGAGATTAAAGAGGAGCAAAAGGCATCTGTCAATCTCATCAAGACTCAACTGCTCACAGATGAGCTTGTTTCGGAGATGGCGAGTGTTATTGTAACAAAATTCTTCGTTTTCCGGCAAGCAGATCTTGAGGCTTGGAATGAAGATCCAGACCAGTGGGAGATCCGAGAAGATGCGGGAGGGGACGGCTGGGAATTTGAAGTACGCCCTTGTTCGGAAAGGCTTTTCATGGATCTCGTCATCAATTTCAAGCATTTGCTCGTCCAGCCATTGCTGAGCTTCTTTCAATCTGTAGCTGGTGCTTCTGAAACCAACGTTGTTACAAAGGACTCCGTCTATACTGCCATGGGCCTTGCGGCTCCAGTCGTATCTCATGAATTTGACTTCGACTCGTTCCTGGCTTCGACAATTGTCAATGATATTCAGCAATCTGGGCCAGAATACAAGGTCCTTCGTCGAAGAATAGCAATACTTATTGGACAGTGGATTACAATCAAGATCTCGGATGCAAATAGGCCTCTTGTCTACCAGATTTTCCAACACATACTCAACCCGCAAGACCCAGTTAACGACCAAGTTGTTCGTGTCACAGCGGCACGACAATTAAAAGCCGTAGTGGATGACTTTAGTTTCAACCCCGAAGCGTTCCTCCCCTTCGCCACAGACATTCTCAGCCGTCTCATGTCTTTAATCCGCGAAGTCGATCCCACTGAGACCAAGATGGCCATCCTCAACACCATCCGCGTGATTGCCATCCGCCTGGAATCAAACATCACTCCTTTTGCCGACGAAATCGTCTCAATTCTCCCCGACCTCTGGACTGCTTCAGGCGAAGAACACCTCATGAAACAAGCCATTCTCACTCTCCTCTCCACAATCGTCACCTCTATGCGCGGGCCCTCGGCACGCTACCACCCACTCATCCTGCCTCTGATCCAGCGCGCCGTCGAGCAAGGCTCAGACATGCAAGTCTACCTGCTCGAAGAGGCACTCGACCTCTGGTCGACCATTCTGCAACAAACACCGACAGGTGACTCCGCCGCCGTCCTCCCCCTCGTCGACTCCGTCTTCCCACTCCTAGAAATCGGTAGCGAGAATCTGCGCATGGTCCTCGTGATCCTCGAATCCTACGTCATCCTGGCGCCCGAAGCCATGCTGAGTGACACCGTCCGCCTCCGCATCCTGTCATACATGGCCAACCTCCTCGGCGTATCCAAGCGCGATCTCGCCGGCCTCGTCACGAGCATCGTCGAGAACATGATCCGCGGCGCGGAGATCCTCGGCGGTGCAAGCGGTATCACAGCCGTGGCTAAGGATCTCGTGGAGAGCGGATACATGGAGAAGCTCCTCTCCGGGCTGCACGAGGCGTGGGACGCGCACCAAACCACTGGGCCATCGCGTCGCTACCCCAAGCTCGACGACGTGGTGGAGACGGACTACTTCACGATCCTGGCGCGGCTGGCGCTCGGCGACCCGGCGACGTTCATGCAGAGCCTGTCGAGCGTCGGGTCGCCGGACGCGGTGTGGACGTGGCTGAGCAGCGAGTGGTTCCGCAACTTCGACAGCATGGCGAACCCGGAGCGGCAGAAGCTGTCGTGCCTGGCGCTCACGCGGCTGCTGGAGCTGCCGGCGCCGATGACGGGGCTGGTGCTGGCAAGGCTGCAGGACTACTTCGCCATGTGGACGAGTGTGGTGGGGGAGCTGTGCGAGGGGAATGAGGGGATGCGGGATGGGCTGTGCTGGGGGCCCGAGGCGGCGCGCACGCCGGGGGAGTGGGAATCTACGGAGGAGGACGCGCGGAAGAGGGTGTTGGATGCGAGAGATGCGGTACATAGCGTGCACGTGTATGAGTTTGTGAAGGAGATGCTGGCGAAGCTTGTTGTGGCTGTGGGCGGGGAGGAGGCGTTTCAGAGGGAGTGGGTCGTTAATGTGGATAAGGATGTTGTGGAGGGGTTTCGAAGGCTAGGGATGCCGAGGGAGGATTTGCCGTAGCAGGGTAGGTAGGTAGTGTAGTAGGGGGAGAAGGAAATAGTGTGCATACGGAGATGATGAGGGATGAAGCATGAATAATGAACGATAGATGGTAGATCCTCACATTCAGACGACGGAACAAGAGTCTTCAGTGTTGGTTGCATGCTCATAAAACACAAATCATCTAACATTGCTGTGTGCCTTTGTTCCCTTTGTTCTGCCTTCGTCTGCAATGGCATAGACAAGGAACCGCACCATAAACCAAACGCCAAACAGGTAAATCACCCGATGCTGCTCATATCTCATGCCCGCATTTCTTCACCTCCCCTTCCCGGCCCTTCTTCCTTTGCCTCTCCTCTCCGTCACATCTACACCACAATTAAATTCCCAATCCTCAGCCCCCCCGCACTCTCAACCCAATACCGTCTCCTGACCCCCACACTCCTCGCCCTCCTCAGACTCTCCCACGTCGCCTCCCCACCCCCCACCATCACCATCGGCACCTCATGCACCCTCCTCATGCCCCCTGGCGTGCGCTGCACCTCATCCAGCAGCGGCCTCACCAACTCCTCATCGCCCTCCTCCCCCTCACTCACCACAACCACGACCTGCAACCCGCCTTTACCGGGGCTGAACACCGGCACCCTCGCCAGCTTGCGACTGAACGTGCACCCGCCGCGCCGCATCACAATCACATTGTACCGCCGCGCCACGTCGTCCGGGAGTTTACCCTCGCACGCCTCGTCGGCGAAATACACCGACGTCCAGGGCAGCGAGGCGGTGCTGGGCGTGCTGGGGTCGGGCGCGTCGGGCACGGGGGGCAGGGGCGCGGCGCCGATACCTGTGGGTGCTAGGGCGGGGATGAGGATGGAGTGGTAGAGCGGCTCGGGCTGTTGTTGCGGGAGGAGCGTGGCGACGGGGTCGCGCAAGGCGGAAGTTACTTGGTGAAGGAGGGAGGAGAGCATGGTGCGGTAGTCGGAGGGGAGGTCCGCGGGCTCTTCGAAGTGTAGGGGCTCGCGGGTCTGCTCTGTGCAGAGCGGCTGTTCGGTTTCGTCGGCGGGGAGGTCGGAGGAGGTCGGGGTCTGCATGGAGTTTGCTTCCTCTGGGTTCTCGAGCTGGATCACGAGGTCGAGCGACGTTGGGTCGCGGACGCGGGTGAATGATGGGTCGAGGATGGGACCCATGGTGTCGCGGGAGATGAAGACTTTTTCGTCGCGGCCCAGGGCCATGCTTCCGATGTTCAGGATGCGCCATATTTTTGATAGCGCTTTGTCGTCGTGGCCGAAGATGGGCGCGATGTCTTCTTGTATCATTCCGAGTTTGACACCTGCGAGGTTCTTGACGAGGATGCCTTCGCCGTTGACGCGGGCCAGTGCCATTTGAGGACCAAGGACTAGATTAAAACCATGATTCGCGAGTTGAGCGTTTGATGGAAATTCAATGGTAAAAGTCGTTTTCACCGGTAGTCTGGAACAGACTCCATGGGAGGGGATGAGGCTTTGAGGAAGGGTCCATGGATAGAAGGTATGGTTCGGAGTGATGTACGGTTCCTCCTGATCGAAGCTTGAAATACCAGCATCAGTATCAAAACCGGTGTCTAAGACACGTAGATTCGGTATGTGGTGTAGTCCGATCAAGCTTGCTGCATGGAAGACATCTGGCCGCGCAGCAGTAGCTGATATGGTAAGTGGTACAAACGCTGGTGGAACTGGACAGATTTCCGCATTTTCTGCAGGTACGTAAGGCTGAAGAGCAGATGATTTGGGCTTCTTATTCCTTTTGTGCGCACGCGGTTTGCGTGGAATGATCAGCGGATGACCCTCAGTTGTGAAAACGTAAGGAGCGTCGAGAGAATTGAGTGGATGATCTGGATCAAAGAGAAGGTACATATATTTCGCTGTTTCTCCAAGAAAGAAGCTCTCCATGCGGTCGCTCTTCTCTCCGGTTTGAACATCTTGTAAGCCAGACCATCCACATCGCGTCCAGCAGCGACTTTGAATGTCCTTCAATACCATCTCCACGACATGAAGATACCAGGGGTCTTTCGTTGCACGGTATAGATGGTAGTTTGACTCGATGAATTCTGGACGTCCAGGCCACCAACCCAATCCACCCTCAATAGTACCGTCTCTTACGGACCATCTCTCCGGCAAAGCAGCATATCTGGTCCAAAGAGCGGTATAAAGGAGATTGGTTTCAATGGCTTCCTCCAACTCACCAGCAAGTGTCAATAATCCTGGATAGTAGGCACCCAGGCTATCTATCCAATAAGCCTGGGGTGATCCGGTACCAAGATGTACATTAACATAATGAGGATGATGAGTGCTGCTGTATAAATGTCTCTTGATGGCGCCATGAGCTGCTTTCCAAGCATATAAAAAACTATCAGGAGAGTTTTCCTCCGCCGAAAGTGGCCTGTAGATGGTATTTGGATCAAGCCATGATTTCGGTTTCTTGCCAAATGGGACCGTCGTGTTCGGAAGCTCGAGACCGGAAGTCAAGATGTGAGTCTTGAGAGCATACTCGAAAAAGCTATCTGTGCCCGCACCAATGCCAGAGTATGCTCCCACCCAGTGGCCGCCTTCCGCATCAATGCCAGCGCCAATAAGGCCAATGTGACTGCGACGAGCCCAAACTGCCCAAAACGCACGCTTTGCGAGTTGCTCGAATCGAGGATCGCCAGTCAATCGGCTGAGCACCGTAAACTCAAGAACCAAGCTTCCAGCGCCGGCACTGCATGTCTCGGTGATTTCCTGCGGCCCTTCATCATCATAATCATAAGTGCCGGACGCCTGGTTCAGCGGTGACTTGTGGTAAAACGGGATCCCGTGGCGAAGGTTGACCCTCGGATACGGCATGCCAGTATTAGTGTAGAATGCTGGCAACAATCGTTGAGCTAGATCTAAGGCAAGGCGTAGCAGTTGGCCGTCATATTTGAAGTTGTTTGGCCATATTATTGGCCGTTCCGCTTCTGACTTCTGACCCTTCCAAGTCCAATACGAAGCTCGACGTGGCTTGTAGCCGTCTATAGGCAACTCGCCGACCGCAAAGAGATGGGCACTGAGCAGGCCGCCGACCCCACGAATAACTGTTTCAAATACCTGGACCTTGCTATCCATATCAAATCCTCGTCCTCGAAGGCCTTGCCCAGAAGGGCCATCTGTGCCGTCGCCATATTCAACTACCAACGCGGCGATGCCGCCTTGGAAGTCGCGTAGAGCCTTCGCTCCAGTCCGGGCTTCATCTGGAGGCGCAGATGCGAGAATAGCCAGGGTTGACAGACTGTCGATGAGTGTCAGAGAATAGTTGCCGAGCACGTCGTTGAGCTCGACGTGTCTCGGATTGAGGCGGTCTCGAGTCAGTGGAACGCAAGAAACCGGTCTAAGCTATGGAAAGGGTCAGTTCAGATGACTGCGTTCAATTCAAAGGAGAAAGGACAGCATACCTCATCCTCTGGGAATGCGATGTCCATGTAATTGTCGAATCCATGGTAGAACATGTCCACCGTTTCTTGGCGCAACTGCGCAATGCGCCCCGGCGTCATCGCATCCGACAAAGCGACCAAGGACGTGATGAGGATGAAGTAAAGCCATGGTGGTACATGGAGATCCGTCCTGGTGTTGGTGTTCCTCGAAGCACACAGCCAGGGCTTGGGCCATCGCAATGGCATCACCGATGCTATGAGAAGAATGACGGCATGTGAGCTGAAAGCCAAACCCCGCGACAGTCCCCAGGGCCAATTATAAGAAATAAACAAATGGGTATCAATGAAAATAAAGTGCGAAGAATGAAGACATGAGCATTAACATGGGCATGAGCATGAGCACCAGCACGAGTGTACAGTACAGACAGAATCTCACGATGTGGCTTCAACCTCTGCTATGGAGGCGGGCACAGTCCATATGTCCTGCGTGCCTGAATGTATGTGACGGAGGAAATCAGGCATTCAGAATAACTGATCGATTGATTAGTAATCGGACTCAGATCTCCACGTGCATACCTACCAGGTACTATCCATCAAGCGGCCGCTATCCGACAACTAAGCCAAGGCTTGATGAGATACGATAACGCCAACGTGTTCGAGAATAACTCCGTCGTAGTCGTACACGACAACATCAACTATGGTTACTCGACAATTCAACTAAACCACTCTTTAGAACTATGGTAGAACATGATCTGGCAGACAGAGGTAGGCCCCATTCCCTGTTCCGAGCGCCTCGATGGATACATATGCTAACCACCATCCAGCGCCGTCATGGTCGACCATACCGACATCCCTCCTGAGAGCGGAGCTGAGCCGGCGAGGAGAAGAATCGTCGAAACCAGCGTGCAAAGGTGCGAGGCAAGACGAATATAACACATCAATCCATGTCGCCGCATTATTTATTATTCTCATCTTGAGCATAGCGGGCATGTACATCGCATCCGAGTCTGCGCCGCAAAAGCTAACCGTCATCAGGATGTGCCTTTCCCCTGATCACTCAACGAGCCGCGACCAAGAATGGAAACTCAAACAAAATCGTCTTTTTCTCGCAGCATTTTGGCACAGGAGTGTTGGTAGCAACCGCTTTCGTACATCTCCTACCAGTAGCATTTATATCACTCACGGATCCATGTCTCCCATGGTTTTTCAGCGAAGGATACGAGTCTTTGGCGGGCGTGATAGCCATGGTAGCCGTTTTTTGCGTCACCGGCATCGAGATGCTCCTGCGCACTCGAGGGGGAGCTGTTGCTCACTCACATGCGCATGCCGATTTGGAGCCAGAGGACCACAAGGATCCTGATGGTGGCCGACACTGGGAAGACGACTCTGGCAATGACGACAGCGCCAATGGTATGGCCATTGATGATTACGCGGACCAATCTACGGGACTGATGGCTGCAGGGCCATGGCCCAACGAATCCACCCCGGAACGGAAAGACCATAGAGGAAAGGGCAAATTGAACGGCAAGTTCAAAGAGCGACTCAACGGCAATGCACACCGAGGAACACTCCATGATAACACTGATTTCGAGGTCGACCACCATGAACTAGACCCACTGGACCCAGGCACAGCCAGGCTTGACGGTCATACGGACACGGAAAGTCACAGTCGTACCTTGACACCAGAGGAGGAGCGAAGCAAGAAGGTTCTCCGATGTCTCCTCCTCGAAGCCGGAATCCTCTTCCATTCCATATTCATTGGCATGGCGTTATCTGTTGCTTCCGGCAATGCCTTCATAGTCTTCTTCATCGCCATCTGTTTCCATCAGACCTTTGAGGGCACGGCTCTAGGATCGCGCATTGCGGCCATTAAGTTTCCAAGGAAGTCTTGGAAGCCCTGGATGATGGTTCTTGCGTACGGACTAACGACCCCGATCGGCCAGGCGATTGGCCTTGGTGTCCATACGCTCTACGACCCGAAGAGCCAGTCTGGGCTGCTCATGGTCGGTGTCATGAACGCGATAAGCGCCGGTTTACTGCTTTTCGCAGGATTGGTGCAGTTACTCGCCGAAGATTTCCTCAGTGACATAAGCTATTCAGTTCTTAGAGGGAAAGCGAGGGTGCAGGCGTTCATTGCGATGTTATTAGGAGCATTCGTGATGGCTTTGGTTGGCGCATGGGCATGATTCTAAACATACATGAGAGCATCAGGAGGGCGTACCTACCACTCGACTTCTCAAGCTGGATGACTGGAGGAACGTCAATGGATAGTTCCAATGCCTGGCGCCTGGAACTCATATTATTGTATATAACATAGATGTGATCGCATATGTATGTAGAATCTGTATATATTACGAAGATGGTCTGTCTATACTTCCTGTCAATCTTGCCCATACATACCGTCTGATGTATACGACGAGGATTCTGCACTTGAAACCACGATACTGAATGGTAGAATACATATGACGTTAGGGCATATGTTGATCTCAGGCGTGCGTACATACGTAGGTAGGATGCTCTGCTTCCCCACGATTCGTTTCATCCAATAGCGTCGCAGTAAGCGAGGCTGCGTACACCACCCACCTTGGTGGGTCGTTCACGCCCACGTTGAAGACGATGACACCTTCCCTTGCTATTCCTCCTCCTCCCCCTCTACAAACCCTCACATTCTCAGAATCGCCACAGAAGACTTCACGTGCACACACAGCATTGCATCGCATCGTGTCGCATACCAGGCAATTCGTAGAGCTCCCAACCTCGCTCTTCTGAGAGATACGACATACTGCGTCAGCCTTGCGATGGTATCATCGTAGGCAGCCTCGCCGCGGAATCAAGCTTCACTACAACACAGACGGGAGAAGAGCCCTTTGGGCTTCAGAACTCACGATGGCGCCCTATATCGGCGATGGCTTCGAGGCGCTGTACTACATGAACGTCTTCCGCATCCTGGCGGACGTCACCCACGCGCTCTCGAAATGCATCCTCATTATCGCCATCCACCGCAACCACTCCGCCGAAGGCATGCAACCTCCTCCCTCCCTCCTCTCCTCCCCCTCCTCCTCATCCCCACCACCCAGCTAACCCTCCACAGGCGTCTCCCTAATCTCGCAAGCCCTCTACGCCCTCGTCTTCTGCACCCGCTACATCGACCTCTTCTGGCGCCCCCCCTCGGCCAACTACTGGAACTTCCTCTTCAAAATCTTCTATATCCTCTCCTCGCTCTACATCCTCCTCCTCATGACGCGCATCTACGCGCGCACGCGCGAGCGCGAGAAGGCCTGGCGCCTCGGCTTCTACGCCCTGCTGTCCTCCCTGCTGTTCGCCCCCTTCGTCGCCATGGCCGGCAAGCACACCTGGACGCCGCGCTTCTCGGCGATCCTCGTCGTCTTCAGCCTGATCCTGGAGTCGGTGTGCGTGCTGCCGCAGCTGCTGCTGCTGCGGCAGACCACGGTGCCCACGGTCATCGACAGCTACTACCTGGTCGCGCTGGGCGCGTACCGCGCGCTGTACATCTGCAACTGGGTCGAGCGCGCGGTGGCCGACCCCGTCAAGCCCGAGGGCGTGGCGGTCGTGTTCGGCGTGCTGCAGACGCTGCTGTACCTCGACTTCGCGTGGGTGTACTACACGCGGCAGCGCGTGAAGCTGCGCGCGGGCGGGCTGGTGGACAGCGATGATCTGAGCAAGAGCTGGGTGCTGCGCCGCGTGCTGGGGAGGCACACGGCGGATGAGGTTGCGGACGAGGAGGCGCGGCCGGCGTTGGGCGACGAGGGCGAGGAGGATGGGGCCGGGACGGCGGCGGCGGCGGCGAGGAGGACGGGCGGGTGGGGCAAGAGGGGCATCTCGGTGAGTGCGGATGAGGGAGTCCTGGCTGCGGAGAGGGAGCGGGGGCGGTCGCCGATGCGGCCGGATGCGGAGATGAGGGATCCGGATGAGCTGGCGAGGATACTGGATGAGGAGGAGGATGAGAGTGAGGGGGACGGAGAGGCGACGGATGGGCCGAGTGCGATGGGGATTACGGGGGGTGAGGAGTGGAGGGAGGGGTCGAGGTAGTGTGGCAGTTCAGAGAGGGTTGGATTTTGTAGTTAGATGTGCGGGGTATTTATCATAGGTTGGGCAACAATATGTAATACTGTAAGATACAATGGATTCCGGACAGGAGGGAGGTATCTCGGAATCTCGTGCAAAAGCCCAGGGTCCAGCATGCCATTGTTAGTGATCACGTCACCCAAGACCGCCTCCCCCCATACTCCCACCCATCGAAGCGCGCGGCACTGTCTTGACAACCACAGACAGAGCGACCGAGAGGGGTTATTCCTCGTCGGGGGAGTAAGGAGGAGATGTCTCGATGGATGTACATACATACATGATATACGGCAGAGACAGAGCAGGAGCAAAACTCCTCCAAGCCATGCTCCAGTTGATTCCGGGCCGCCTTGGTCGCGAGTCCTCGGCCGGCGGGGTCCCGATCAGGCCATCGGCCGTCGGCGAGAATGGCGGACCGGGAGTGGTGGAGGGAGGGAGGGAGGGAGGGAGGGAGGGAGGAGCGCTTGAGAAGTCGCTTGTGGCTGGCTAGGTGGGTAGGGCGCGCACGGCCGAGGAATGCATCTGTAGGTGTGTATGTAGGTGAATGGGAGGGCTCGTCCAGGTGCACGGCGAGGAAAGAGGGGCGGCGGAAAGGCTCTTTTGGCGAAGCTGAGATCAGCATGGCCGCTTCGCGGAAAGGCAGAGCGAAGTTCGTGATCTTCGCATCGATATTATGTCTCTGTCTGGCTGGCTGGCTGTTAGACTATTGATCGATCTCCGTCTGTACCTATCGGAGCAAGGTGAGCAGCTTGGGAAAGCTAAACTCCCAGACTGATTAGGTCCGCCGATCTCTCCTCCCCTGGAGCCGACGCCGTCGCTCGCTCAGCCCTATGCTGCTCTAGTCTGCGCTTGCGAGCGAGCTAGGTTGTTACTGTACGAAGTACTATGCTCGGCGTCGGGTTTGCAAACAGAGATTCGATGGGGATGGGGATGGGGATTCGCCTAGGGCTGTAATGGTGAAAGAGGGGTCTTGAGTATTTGACTTAGTGGAGTAGAGAATACAAGCGCCGACTTCCTAGGACTCAATGCGGTGAAGGCGAAGGTGAAGATTGCCGAGGTCTAGGGGTCCATATATGTACAGTATGTAACGCTGGCTCTTCTCTGTCATCACAGCAACTGTTGCAATCATTGCACGGCAGATGGATGTTATTTTTATGTCTAGAATTATTGATTCAGCTCAATGGTCGACAGTTAACAGTTGTACTCCGAACATGGTATTCGTCCTATTCCTATTCCTATGTCTCATGTCTCATGTCTCATGTCTCATGTCTGGTAGCGACTTCACTCCCACTAGAGTCTAGAGCATCCTCCCGAGTTCCACGGTACTCAGATGGGACGCTTCATTGCTAGTACGCACAAAAACGGCCCTGAGGACGAGTGGAAGTATGTACATACATGCATACTTCGTACGCTCAAGAAGGTGAGAATCACGCCTTGAATACTCTACTGGAATCTCGGTCTCAGTTCATTTCCACAAGTGCTATGTGGCACAGCGCCATGCATGGATGGCATGGCATCCAGGTTTAAGCCCCTGCATGACTAATACGATAGGTATGTACTGCAGTAGTCCTCTTGCTCACCCATCTCCATCTCCATCACCATCTCCATCTCCCATCTCCCATCTCCCCCTCTCCCACGTTCGTCACGACTCGGCTCCCACTACTACTGGCGCCTGCAGCCCGTATTCACTCCGGTCTGTCTAGTGCACGCCTGGCCGGGCTTGGCTGGCCTTGGCTGGGCTGACCTGGGAGGAGACAGCGCACAGGAAAAAGGCGCCGATGTCCCAGATGAGGAACTATTGAATCTGTGCATCGTTTGAGCCAGCCAAGTCGTCACAGTCGCCAGCTGAATACGGACGGGCGGGACTGTACATACACACTACGGAGTACAACACACTACACCCCCTACACAGTATGGATCCCTCTCCCTCTCTCTGTCTCTTCCCTGCTTGCTCTGTTCTCCCTCCGTGTTGTCAACCACTTTTTACTCTAGGTACCTAGGTATCTGTCATGTATGTACATACCTGAACCATGGCTCACTCCCATCGTGCTATTTCCCTTCCCTTGTCCTTCATTTTTACTGTCCACCGTCGATCCAAATCCAGATATATGTACTGTATATGTATTATATATGTACCGTTTCCATTTCCACCTCTCCTACCGCTGTCATCTGCATCCCATCCCATCCCAGCACTGCACCCTGCGGCCTCTTATCTTTCCCAGCCTGCCAGAGCGGACGGACCTGCCGATCATACAGCTCTCTCTCCTCGAGGCTGAGGCCCCTCCTCGCACGACAGCTTTATTATTAGCATCTCGAGCATTCGTCTCTGAAGATCGGGACGCTTGACCTCCTTGCGACATTGTGCTTGTCCCCCTGTCTCCACGCTTCATATCCCGATCAGGCCTCAATATCGATATCCAATATCCAATATCCATATCGATATCTGCTTGAAAACGTGCTGCTCCTGCTCTATTGCATTAGTCCTGTCCTATAGGTCAGTCACGTCTTATCGCCCGCGCCATATCAGTGAGGACTGCCATACCAACCTATTTTCGCATCCAGACCTCAGCTGCCAAGCCTTCCTCGAGTTAGACTTCGGCGTCTCATCTTCGCCAGTCTCCCCCCCCCCATCGACCCAACGGTCCTGATTCTCCTAAACTAAGGCAATATCTCATCTGGGTATCTGATTCTTCAATCAACATATCCCTCATTCCTAGGACTCTACACGTCGATCCCACCAGCACACTCTCTTCACTACATACTTCTCTGAGACGCTTGGAGGATGGCGTTCGGAGCCTCACCTTTTGGTGATAACAATGCAATCAACTCAGAGGTCTCGTCCATAGCGCCTCACTCGCGGCATGGCTCAGACGGCACAGCACAGAGTAGGGAAGGGGGAGAGAAGGAGAAGCATGAGTTTCGCAGTTATAGACTTGTTGGCGCGTAAGTACGAGTCGGAAATGCCTCGGATCCTCAGCTAATCCTGCAAAGATACGACCAACCCTGGGTAAAGGATAAGAGGATGAAGAGGTCGTGGATCAACAACTTGATTGTGTACTTGTTTATGCTCCTTGGACTGGCTGTGGCCGGATATATTTGCTATACGGCAACAACAAGCGTCCCTAAGCATGAGGTAGGCACCCCATACCACGTCACATCACAGGCAGCTCTGACATGCATCACAGTATTGTTTAGTTCTTGACGAAGACTTCAAGACCCTCGACCAAAATACTTGGACACACGAAGTTCAGCTTGGAGGCTTTGGTGCAGGCTCATTTGACTGGACGACAACAGACCCAGCGAATTCCTTCGTCGATGCCGAAGGCCTTCATATCGTTCCCACGCTCACGAACCAGTCCATATCCATCACGGACCAAGAGATCTGGAATGGCTACACAGTAAACCTCACGGCAGATGGCTCGTGTACGGATCCAATGCAGCTGCCCGTCAACTGCGTGCTTCACAGCAACAGGTCGCTCGGATATACCATCCCTCCAGTCAGGTCAGCACGATTGAGCACGAAGGGCAAGAAGTCCATCAAATATGGCAAGATCGAGGTTGTCGCGAAGATGCCTGTCGGAGATTGGCTTTGGCCAGCAATCTGGTCAGTCTAGACATGCCATGCATCTATGGTCTCACTAACAGCTTCCCAGGATGATGCCAGAGGACTCCAAGTATGGAGACTGGCCAAGAAGCGGAGAGATTGATATTGCTGAGTCTCGCGGCAACAACGTTGATTATCCTCTGGGTGGCCGTGATACGTACACGAGCTCGTTGCATTGGGGTAAGTTTCACCACATCATGTCCCGACCGTCATAGTAACTCTTACTAATAATAACAAAAGGACCCTCGTCAGCACTCGATGCTTTCTGGCGTACGACGGCCGGCCGCACGATCCGTCGCACCGACTTCACCAAGAGCTACCACACCTTCGGCCTGGAATGGTCCGGCGATTACCTGTACACCTACATGGACACGCGCCTGCAACACATCCTCTACGTCGGCTTCAAGGCCAAGAACACGCCCAGCACGATGTGGGATCGCGGCGACTTCAAAAACGCCGTCGTGAACAACACCTTCCTCCCCAACCCATGGGCCGCCAGCGGGACCGCCAGCGCGCCATTCGACGAGGCCTTCTACCTCGTGCTGAACGTGGCCGTCGGCAGCCGCAACGGATGGTTCCTGTAAGTCCTCCCCGTCCCGCGACCTGACAGTCTCGACGCATGCACTCGCTGACCGGTGCGCAGTGACGGTGTCGCGGAGAAGCCGTGGGTCGACGCCTCGACGTACATGGCGCCCGGCTCCTTCTACGAGCAGGTCAACAAGTGGTACCCGACGTGGGGCGAGGGCAACGACCGCGGCATGACGGTGAAGAGCGTCAAGATGTGGCAGGAGGGCGCGTGCTAGGCCGGCTGTCGCGGCCGGCTTCTTCTTCCGTGTTCTGATCTGCTGACTGGCAGCTGCGTTTCATGCGTCGCACTCCTTTGACGCCCGTATGGACGGCGTGGTGTGGCCTGAGATATCGATTCTTCAAGGTGGCGGCGGCCGTGAGCAGCACACGTGCTTTGTTTTTTTTGTTTTTTTTGTTGGGGGGAGGGAGAGGGGGAGGGCGAAGAGGGGGAAAACCTAATACACGAGATCTGTGGGTGGATGGAAGTTCCAGCTGCCCGGAGAGGGATTTCTTGTGCATACGACCTTTGAATGCGGGCGGGAACCGGGAGAATCGGAGTGTGTTGCCGCTGTGAGCTTTTTTTGGCGATGGATCGCCTTTCCCTTGGACTTTTTTCGATGGTGGATGGATGGATGGATGGATAGGGAGGAGGCTCACAGTAATAAATAGATTGGACATGATAATTCCGGGGAGCGGGGCGGGGCAGATATGGTGTCTCTTGTGCAGTGGGGGGTGGGGATATATAAAAACAATCAATAGAAGTAACTAATAATAAACAGCCCCTTCTCCGTGCGTAGATACGAGGGAGGTCAGTCGGTCAGTCGGTCAGTCGTTGCGCAGATCGCGGGGGGGCAGCTGTCTCGACACATTTTCCCCTGTACATCAACGTTGACAACCCGTACGTAGCTCTCTCCTCAGCTCCCCGTCACCTTGCGCCCTGCCCTGCCATCTCTCTCACAAACCGTGCGCGACGCGACGGATATCTCAGGGCGCAACCAGCGTCTCACTCTCACGCTAAACACAACACCCCCTCGACTTAGTCGGCGTCGTGCGAACTCCCCCCCACCGCAGGCTTGACGTATCATCGGAGCCGTCTCCGCGTTACATGCCCGAGCAAGAGTGTAGTGTGGTGTGCTAGGTAGTTGGTATACACAGTGATATATGGCATGGCACGGTCTATCGGGTTGAACGCCCACGCTGCAGGTCAGGTTTGGAGCTTGCGCTGGATGGCGATGGCGATGGCGATGGCGACGGAAGAAGGCGCAGCAGCCAAGGAAAGGCAAGGGAAGGGAAGGGAAGGGAAGGGAAGGGAAGGGGTCGGGCGTGTGCGGGAGGGGCGGGCAGAGCGAGGCGGAGGAGAGGAGGGGAGGAGGAGAGAGTGGGGTCTGGTGTGGAGAGGATGGGGAGGAGGAGAGGAGGAGAGGAGGAGAGGAGGAGAGAGGAGAGGAGATGGGTAGTGGCGCAGCCAGCTCGTGCTTTCGGGTATTCCTCGTTCATCGTCGTCAGATCGGAAGATCGAAAGTTGATCTCCTCGACTATTCACTCCTCTCATCTCCTCGTCTGGTCTTTTTATCTCGGCTTCGTGCAGGAGTGCTCTCGCTGCTCGGCTGTCTCTGTCGCTTCTGATCTCCCCGTCCAGTCTTTCATCTCGCCGTCGTGCACGCGTCTACCTGCTCTCCCGTCTGTCACGCCCGCGGTCGTGCATTGTCCGTTCTGCTGCAGACTCTCGCTTCAGATACGTCTGGAGATAGTATGACTCGGGGCAACTTACGACGAAGACGAGAGGTCCAAGATCGGTCCAAAGGGGCGATTTGGTTGGCAGTCGGTGGAGCCGGCTTTTGGGGGATTGGGCGCTGGTGGAGGAGGTTGAGGATCTGTTGCCGTGTATGGCGGCGGTGGTATTGCGATTTTCTCAGATTTCACTGTTTCACAGAAGGCGATGGATGGATGGGCTACTGTGGTTTGTCGAAATTCTTAATTCACGAAAGGTAAAATGGATTGCTATAATAAAGGCGAGCGTTCACTATGTTTATATAAATAATATAATAGAGGAAAGAAGAGAATCATACTTGATGTTTTTTTTACCTTTATCTAAAGGTAGTAAAACTACTTTAGAAAGCTTCTTCTAAGAATGAGCTGTTGTATAGTTTTCTATAGCAAAGTGTATTTAATAAGGTGAAACATTATAGCTGTTTCTTCTTTCGCATTATCATTTCCAAAGCTCTGGCACACTGGGAAGCTTAGCTGCTCATCCCCGCATTCGCCTTCCCCACACGCCAAGGCGCAGAGTAGCGCGGGCACAGATCTGATGTGGCAGCGAACATCGTTCTCGAGCTCGATATCCGAAGACGAAGATCCGCTTGTTGCGAAAAGCCAAGCGGGGAAAACAAAAGATATATGTCGTGCGATCAGCTCGATCTCGAAATGAGGCCTTGTTCAAGAAAAAGAGGCCGCTCTGGCCCTCCCCAATGCAGTGCCCAAACCTGCGGTTTGTTTGTGCCCTGCAGCTCGCTCTGACCCCTCCACTCCACCCCGAGATGCGCGGTGCGGGGATCGTTGTCTGTGGGTAAATAGGATCGACGTCGAGGACTGATGGTTTGGATGTGCGCCTAGCTCTCGCGCAGCGCTGCGAGCTGTGATTTCTCCTCTACTGAATAAGTTTTCTCTCTCCTCTCTTTCTGCTTCTCTGCATCTTCCGCTCTCCATCCCTCTCACCATCTTCCTACCTCGTCCGCTGCGTCTGAATCGTCCGCGCGCTCCGCTGCTCGCAGGCTGCGCATCAATCGACACGATGAGCGCCCTCGACATCCTCTGGCCCGTCATCCGGAACTTCACCATCTACCCCGTGCTCGGCGTCCTGACGTACGTCGTGCTCAACGACGCGTACAAGGCCGTTGACGACGCGTATTGTGGCCCGCTGGCGGCCTTTCCGGGCCCGAAGATGGCGGCGCTCACGCGCTGGTATGCGACGTGGGTCGAGGTGGTGCGCGGGACGTCGTGGACGGCGCATTTGAGGGAGCTGCATGGGATCTATGGTGGGCTTGTCTGCCAGCGGCGAGCGAGAGAGAGGGGGCTGATTGGTGCTAGGACATGTGGTGCGGGTTGGCCCGAAGGAGGTAGGGAGGCTGGGATTCGGGGAGGAGCAGGGCTGACGGGTACAGTTGCACTTCGAGCAGCCGCAGGCGTACAGTGATATCTACAATGATGCGAATCGCTGGGACAAGGAGGCGACGCTGTACCAGAGCTTTGGGCTAGACCGCTCCTCGTTCGGGTTCCTGAAGCATGCGCAGGCTAGGCAGCGGAGGGATATCCTGCAGCCGCTGTTCTCGCGGAAAGCAATCGTAAACCTGCAATCACTCGTTCAAAACAATGTATAACGCTATCTCCCCTCCTACACCCAGAGCTTTACTGATGACGCCCGCCCCCCCCCAGATCGACCGGCTCTGCGAGATCCTCGCCGAGAACAACAAGGCCGGGAAGTCATCCGATCTCTTCTTCGGTCTCCGCTGCTTCACCATGGACACGGTCCTGCAGTACTGCTTCAACAAGTCCATCGACGCGCTCGGCTCCCCCGACTTCCAAGCGCCCATCGTCGAAGCGATGGAGGCCTCTCGCCCCGCCTTCATCATCTTCCGGCACTTTGCGCTCGTCCGGTCTATAGTCTTCAGCCTGCCTCCCTGGCTATCCGCCATCACGTCACCCGCGACGGCAGGCCTGGTGCGGCTCCAAGTCATCCTTGGCAAGCAGGTCGAGGAGGTCACGGCGAACCCAGAGAGTCTGAAGGACAGCCCGCATGAGATAATCTACCACCGCTTGCTGGACCCGGAGGCCACGAAGGGACAGAATATTGAGGTAGGGAGTCTGTACGAGGAGGCGCAGGCGCTGATGCTTGGGGGTGGGGACACGGCGGGGAACACGCTGATGCTCGGGACGTTCTATATTCTAGATAACGAGGCTGTGTACCAGCGGTTGAAGAAGGAGTTGAGGACGGCTTGGCCGGTGCTGGCCAAGACGCCGAGGTATGAGGAGTTGGAACGCCTGCCGTATCTCACGGCGGTAGTCAAGGAGGCCCTGCGGATTAGTCCGGGCGTTGCGAGTCCGTTGCCGAGAGTTACGCCGTTCGGGGGCGCGACGATCGCGGGGGTTAAGGTTCCCAGCCAGGTGAATCCTCCCCACGACCACTAGCCCCATTTCCAGATGCTCTCTGAACTGACAGCAACACAGATCGTGGTAGGCATGTCGGGCACCTTCGTGCACGAATGCGAAGAGATCTTCCACTCGGCGCAGACCTTCAACCCCGACCGCTGGCTCGCCGACGACTGGGCCGGTCTGGACAAGTGGCTCGTGGCCTTTTCGAAGGGGCCGCGGACGTGCATCGGCCAGGACCTGGCGGACTGCGAGCTGTATGTGGGATTTGCGGCGTTCTTCCGGAGGTTTGATCTGGAGCTTGATGGCACGACGAGGGAGGATCTGAGGTGGAGAGAGTGCTTCCTGCCATGGTTCCAGGGAAGGCACCTTAGGGCTTATTGCCGGCCTGTGAGGGACTAGAAGGGGCTGGTATGATGTGCCGGAGTTGTGAAATGGGAAGAAGATTGCTGTCTTGCTTGCATTGAATGCATTTTGAGTGTCTGCATTAATGATATGACTATGCAGGAGGACGTCAGGGGTATGGACGGAAGCTCACACACAGTATTTCAGTAGAGCGTCCTGCATGATTCTAGTAACCAGACGAACAGTCTTGAAGGTATTTCCAACTTGACGCTTTCACACGCTTCTCCCCAGGGTCAAGGCTGGATCAGTCCCAGACACCTCAGGAGCATCTACGTCTCCAAGTAAGCAATCCTATCTCAAAATATGCGACATGGCATGGCATGGCAGGGCAGGGCAGGCAGACTTTGCTGAATTGTGGCTGTGGCTGGTGACGATCTCCATGACATCACGGCCATAATGATTGCCAAAGAGGTTGCAGTCTCAGAAAATGCCAGAAAGCATGGAAGAGGCGATGGCAGGGGCGAATAGTGCTCTTGCCCACCCAGTATGGTATGAAGAAATGCACATCCACATCCACATCCACATCCACATCAACATGCACATCCAAAGAAAGGAGGAAACTGTCCGTAAATGACCCCGGGGTGTGAAAACGCCACAGATGCCACAGCGGCCTAGCTAAAAGGGGCACTAGCGCCAAACTCCCATAATGATGTCACTGCTTTGTTTATGGTCTGGTGGAAAGGGTAAATGTATCATATCACGCACGACACCAATATGTAAACTCTAACTCAAACTCAAACTCTCTTCCAGACTTGCAAATAAATTCTGCTTCATCCATCCCTCACCCTCTCTTTCCTCAATATAACACGAACACAGAAGCTCTACTTTCTTGAGGGAGGATTTGATTATTGCAAGAATAGGAAGAAGAGACTACTTACTCCTTAGGGCAGATAATAGGGAAGCAAGATCATGAAGCTTTTTTCAAAGCTCTTGGTCTTGGGCCTTCTGGGCCAGGGCGTCGTGGCTAGTTCTAACTGGCTTGGCAATGCTGGTGAGTTTTGTCTCGATCCTATTTCCCTCAAAATGATCTATACTTTTCTTTTGCTTCAGGCCTGTTTGCTATTTCATTTTATGATCTTGGTTATCATACTTGATATAGTCAACGATGTCACTACCTGGTGTCGTCATAGCTCATAGCTCGTATCCCAACACCAACACCAACACCAACACCAACAACGCTGCAAATTCCTTGATGAGCCTCCATTGCTGACCACTTCAACAGTATACAACAAGTGGCACGAGACGGAGCTTGAGAGATGGCTTTCAGACCACGACATTCCATATCCAACCCCGGCCGAGCGGGGAGACCTTGAGAAGCTGGTCAAGGACAACTGGGGCTCAAAGGTCGTTTCACCCTACAGTGCCTGGGATGCCACTCAGCTCCAGTCATTTCTGAGGGCGAAGGGTGATGAGGCTGCAGCCAATGCTGGAGCGACTAAGGATAGTCTGGTCGAGAAGGTGAAGACTTACTGGTATGATACCGAGGAGAGGGCTGAGGATGCGTATAACAGTGTCAAGGAGTGGATTTTTGACAGGTACGTTGCTCTGCTCTGTGTCATGTCACTTCGAGAATCCAGGCGCTAACTCCCAGCAGCTGGAGCGAGTCTCAATTGAAGGCTTTCGCCGACAAGCATGGCATTCCAGTTCCGCAACCCCGGAAGCATGACACTCTCCTTGCGAACGTCCGCTCTAACTACGAGGCCGTCGCGCAGAAGGTTGGTGCCACCGCTTCTTACCCCGGCGACTGGCTTTATCAGACTTGGTCCGAATCAGATCTCAAAGAATGGCTCGACAGCCATGGCATCCCAGCTCCTCAGCCAACCAGCCGCGACAAGATGATCGCCTCTGTCCGTCGCAACTCCCGTCTCGCCAGCCTGAAGAGGCAATCCGCTGCGGCTTCTGCATCTCAATCTGCTGCGGCTGCCGTTGAATCTCTCAGGGACTCCATCATTGAATCCTGGGACGACAGCCAGATCAAGGAATGGGCCGACAAGAACGGAATCAAGGTGCCACATGGCTCCAAGCGTGCTGAACTCCTTGCTATCGTCCGCAAGCACCGTGCCCAACTCAGTGAGGATACGATCTCTCAGTCTGCAGCTTCGGCATACGGAGCCGCTACGTCCAAGGCTCAGAATGAGTGGGCTAGAGCTACTGAAGATGCTCAGCTGAAGGCTCAGGAGGCTTTCGATGCTGCTGTTGGCGTGTGGAGCGAGACCCGCCTGAAGGCATATCTTGATGCTCGCGGTGTCCCGGTTCCACAGCATGGGAGGAAAGATGAGCTTGTTGCTTTTGTGCGCAAACACGCCCACAAGGCCTCTACTGGCTACAATGCTTGGACTTTTGACACCTGGACTTCTGACAACCTGAAGTAAGTCACTATCTCATTGATTTTAAGACGATGAGTATACTAACAGCTCACAGGAGCTGGCTTGCCTCTACTGGTGACAAGCAAGCCAAGAAGGCAGCGAAAAAGGCACATGCTACTCGCGATGACCTCGTCGCTGCTGCGCAGAATTACTACTCCTCCGCCTCCGCCGCACGCGGCACCGCGTATGCCTCAGCAACCTCCTCCATCGCCAAGGCGACCGACTCCGCCAAAGCCCAGGCCTTCGATACTTGGTCCGACTCGGATCTCAAAGCCTACCTCGACAGCTACGGCGTCTCAGTGCCACAAGGCAGCACGTCGAACCAGCTGAAGGCGTATGCGCGCAGGCAGGCCACCTGGTTCCACTACGGCACCACCACCCCGCAAGCCACGCTCTGGGCCAAGCTCAAGGAGAACTTCAACTGGGCATACAACCAGATCGTGCTCGGTGCGCGGAAGGGATCCCAGGCCGCGCAGCATGAGGCCACCAAGGCTAAAGATCGTGTGGAGGAGGCGGGCACGTATGCGAAGGACCGTGTATATGAGGAGAAGGAGAAGGCAAAGCATCGAATTAAGGAGGAGTTGTAAGGAGGGGATGGGCTTACGGTTTTTGTCTACCTGGATTCATTTTTGCTCTGATTTTCGATGGGGGTGTTTTTTTTGTACGGGGTAGGAATTCTTCATGATTGGACGACTCGAGGATGGAAAAGTATCGGCAACACATGAGGATGCATTACTTTGATGGGAGCAGGTAGCCTCTCAGCAGGATGCTCGTAGGTCTTGGGGAGAGATTCTGCGAATAGCTGATAGGCATTATGAGAATCCAAGCGTTTTATTGATATTGAGGATTTGGAATCAATTAATGTGCTATCGTTGTTTTGTGTTTGAATTGCCAATATGCAGGATAATAGTGACATATTCGAAGAAACTGACGAGAATTGTTGCTGGTCGGATTCGGTCGTGGCGTCTCAATGTTCGTTGCTGTGTCAACCATCCCGATGCTCTACTCCGTAATGTTGACAACCCGTCTCCATAACTTGTCAAATCCACAGCCACTTTCCTGATCGCAATATTCGCCATCGCCATCGCCTTCAAACCCACAATCATCAAGATGGAGTCACACACAAAACCACACTCGGCACTCTTCCAAGTGTACCTGCGGCTGCGCCCGCCGCCCGCACCCAACACGCTATACCCAACTCTCACAACCCCCGAGCGCTTCCTGACGGTCGAAGAGCCGACGGAGGGAGCGCCCACGCACGTCACGCTGAACCCACCGAATGATAATCGCCGGCGTGCAGTGGAGAAGTTCGCGTTCACAGAGGTCTTCGAGGAGGTCGCGTCGCAGCTCGACGTCTTCCACGGGACGGGCGTGATTCCGCTCGTCGAGGGCGTGCTGGCTGCTAGCGGAGGGGAGGGACGCGATGGGCTGCTTGCGACGCTCGGCGTTACGGGCTCGGGAAAGGTATGCATCTCCGCCGCTATCACGCTCAGAAGATAGACGTAGAGATAGAGACATGCTGAGTATCTGCTGACAACACTTCCAGAGCCATACCATCCTCGGCTCGCGCAACCAGCGCGGCCTCACCCAACTCGCATTAGACCTCCTCTTCCGCTCCCTCTCGCACAACCTCCTCGACCCCTCCACAACCTACAACCTGCACGCCTCGCTCGCCGCCTGCGACGCCTCCGAGGCCCAGGTGCTCTCCGCGCAGGGCTTCCTCGACGCCATCTACGGCGAGCCGGCCGGCGGCAGCAGAGCGCCCTCGCGCGCCGCTACGCCCATGAGGGTACCCTCCCATTCTCTTCACATCCCCGGCGCCTTCCCCCCGTCCTCCCACGAGAAGCACGACCGAGTGCGAGGGAAAGTTCCCTATCCAAGCGCGCCGCGGCCCAGTGGCCCAGCGCAGAGCCCGAAGAGCATCCGGCTCGTGCGCTCGCCGAGTCCATCAGTGATGATTCCGCGCGCGCAAGTCGCCGCCGCGACGCCATCGTACATGCAGAGCACGCGGACATTCCTGACCAAGCACATCGTCGCCCAGAAAGCCACTAACCTGTTCTCCCAGGGCGAATCGATCCCGCCATCCACGCGCCGCCTCCCCCTCCCGCGCACCTCGGTGCTCCCCTCCTCGCCCTCCATCGCCGACATCGCCATCGACTGCGACCCCAACGCCGAATACGCCGTCGTCATCTCCATGTACGAAGTGTACAACGACCGGATCTTCGACCTTCTGACGCCCGCCACGCGCGCCGCGAACAGCAAGGAGACCCGCCGGCGGCCGCTGCTCTTCAAGCCCACCGAGGGGTCTGCGGAGCGCAAGGTCGTGGCCGGGCTGAGGAAGGTGATCTGCGGCAGCGCGAAGGAGGCGTTGCTGGTGCTGGAGGCGGGGCTGCACGAGCGCCGCGTCGCCGGGACGGGGAGCAATAGTGTGTCGTCGAGGAGCCATGGGTTCTTCTGCGTGGAGGTGAAGAAGAGGCGGCAGAGTGGCGGGCGCGGAGAGTGGAGGGGCAGCGTGCTGACGATTGTGGATCTGGCGGGGAGTGAGAGGGCGAGGGATGCGCGGACGCAGGGCGCGACGCTCGCGGAGGCGGGCAAGATTAACGAGAGTCTGATGTATCTTGGGCAGTGTCTGCAGATGCAGAGTGATGCGGGCAGTTCTACTAAGGTGCGTTTCTCCTTTCCGCTTTCTTCCCATCTACCTTCCCTCCAACAGACCAGCACAGCTAACATCACCGCCAAACAGCCCAACCTCGTCCCCTACCGCCAGTGCAAACTCACCGAACTCCTCTTCTCCAACTCCTTCCCCACCACCACCAGCACCACCTCCTCCCCCCCGCGGCCGCAACGCGCAACCATGATCGTGACGGCGGACCCGCTGGGCGACTTCGCCGCCACGAGCCAGATCCTGCGGTACAGCGCGCTGGCGCGCGAGATCACGGTGCCGCGGATCCCGTCGATCAGCGCGACGATCCTGGGCGCGCGCGGGCACTCGTCGGGCAGCCAGCAGGGCAGCGGCGCGGGCGGGGACCGAGAGACGATGGAGGTGGCGGCGCTGGAGATCGCGCGGCTGAGCGAGGAGGTGGAGGCGCTGCGGTCGGAGCTGGGCGCGGAGAGGGCGGCGCGCGAGGACGCGCAGGCGCGGCTGGTGTCAGCGGGGGATCGGGCGGCGGAGGCGGAGCAGGCCGTGCGGGAGGAGGTGTGGGCGGAGATGGAGGGGCGGCTGGAGGCGGAGGGGCGGATGTGGAAGGCGCGGTGGGAGGAGGAGCGGGAGCGGGGCGGGGAGCACCTGGATCGCAAGCTGGAGGTGCTGGTGCGCGGGCTGGATCTGGGGGAGGGGGATAAGGAGAACAGCAGGCCGGAGGGCGGGGGTGGGTCGGCGGCGCGCGAGAGCGAGCTCGAGGAGGAGAACAGGCAGTTGCGCGCGATGCTGAAGAGGATGCGCGGCGCGGAGGGGCAGCGGAGTCCGAGTAGGCTGAGGACGGTGCTGGGGGAGGCGAGGGGGTTTGAGCAGCACAGCCACAGCCACCACCAGCAGCAGCAGCAGCAGCAGATGGGTCTTGACGCTTCTGATGGCCGGATGCAGATGCGTGGGATGGGGGTGTTGGAGGCGGGGCGGGAGCGGGCTTCGAGCAGCAGTCCCGTGAAGCGGGTGCGGAAGCTCGGGGCGAGGAGGTGGGATTTGGGCGAGGAGGAGATGCTTTGAGATGCGTGCGGGTGCGTGTGTTGTATATCTATCTGGGAGCTAGGGGGTTTGTCACGTGGGGCTGTAGATTTTGTTGTGAGCGAGGTGTCAGGGGTGTATTTTTTCAGGGAGTTGGTCATGTGCGGGTCGGGTTTATTTCATGTTCATTGCGTGCACGATGGCGGATGCTGGGTGTTTGAGTGAGATGTGAGATGTGAGATGTTGGTCGGATGCGGATGCAGGCAAAACGACGAGACGGACGGCACTTTCTTTCGCCACGTTGAATCACAATCACGACTGCTGTCACTAGCCTAGCCCAGCCCAGCCCAGCCCAGCCTTGGTCAAGAACATCTCGCTCTGTATTATCTATCGCCCAGTCTGCACACACGCAGCTGGGGAATGAATCTCTATCCTGCCTGACGCGCTCATCTAGCATGTATCAACCGCCACCACCTCCTCCTACTTCTCCTTCTCCTTCTCCGATGCCGATGCCGACGCTGATGCGAAATTAAATCTCCACGCTTTGGTATCCCGACTCCCACGAACCGACTTGATAAACTCCATGCAGGCAAGCAACACACTTTTCCCATCGCTGGACGATTCCTTCGCTATCCATTAACTCCAGCCGCTCTGCTCCGCTCCGCGCAATAGAATAGACCCCCATCTCATCTCGCGTTAACCCCGTAGTTCCCCGATTCCGGTATACGTGTGCATGCTGCAAAATTATTGTCCACGCCAAATATGCCGATGCTGTGCCGTGGCCAATGTACATGTGCTGTGCGCCACGAAGACGAGAATCCCGACATTCTTCCCTCCAATTCCTGTGTGTAAGACGCGCAGCCTAGAAACTCGCCATCGAATTCACACTATCAGCTCTGGGACGCGCGCTCTCCACCTCCACCTCCACCTCGACATCGACCTCCTGGTCGAAGAGACTCGCCGCATCGGCCGAATGCCCGCGTCCATGTCCGCTGAACCCATCGAGCAGGCTGCGACTCGCGACATAGCTGAACCCGCCAAACGGGTTCGCGGGGCTCAGATCCTCCTTCGAGCCCCACAGCCCGCGCTCGACGACGGGGCTGAGCGGCAGCTCCGTGAACTCGGCCGAGAAGTTCTCCGCGAGCTCCGGGTCGTTGATGAAGGGCACGATGGGCGGCTCGGCCTCGCGGCGCGCCAGCGCCTTCCAGTCGACGTTGCGGAAGAAGCGGTGCGACTTGATGGTCTGCAGGTCGCGCGGGCCCGAGCCCAGGCGCTTCTTGGGCTCCTTGCGCAGCAGCCGTGTCAGCAGGTCCTTGGTCTCGGCGCTGAAGTGGTACGGCATCTTGAGCTTGCCGTGCACGATGTTCTGCATGATGATGTTCTTGTTGTTGCCACGGAACGGCGGGTTGCCCGTCATCAGGTCGAAGCCCAGAGCCCCCAGCGACCACCAGTCGACCGCGAAGCCGTACTTCTTGCCCTGCACGACCTCCGGCGCCATGTACTCGACGGTGCCGGCGATGGTGCCGCAGCTCTCGCCTTCGACGGCGACCTTGGAGAGGCCGAAGTCCGTGAGGAGGAGGTGTCCGTCTGCATCCAGGAGGCAGTTCTCCGGCTTGAGGTCGCGGTAGACGACGCCGAGGTTCTTGTGCAGGTGCTCGAGCGCGAGGACCAGCTCGGCCATGTAGAAGGCCGCGTGCTCCTGCGTGAAGAAGCGCTCGAGCTGCATGTGGTGGAAGAGCTCGCCGCCCTGTGCGTACTCCAGGATCAGGTAGAGCTTGGCCTGGTCTTGGAAGGCGTAGTAGAGCTTGACGACAAAGGGATGGCGGTTGACGCTCTCCAGGATCGCACGCTCGGTCTTGGTCTGTTCGATCTGTGTCTTGTGCACGATGAGTGATGCTTTCTTGAACTGCTTCTGTGCGAACAGCCGGCCGGTTGAGACCTGTCTGACCAAATGCACCGTTCCGAATGCGCCCTTGCCAAGACAGCGCAAAGGCTCGAAGTCGGCTGCCGTCATCTTGTGCTTGTCTTCCGACACATCGATGGGACTGCGGAAGATAATATTGTCGTCCTCGTCCCAGGTTGGAAAGCTGCCGTTGGCAATGTAATCGTAGCCTCCTCCGCCGCCCAGAGACACTTCATAGGTTGTATCATCGGATGAATCGATGTCGCTCTTCTCTGGAGTAGTGTCGCCAGTGTTGCTGCCAGACGAACCTCTCTTGAGGTGTCCTTTGACGTGATTCACAAAGGACTGGCTGCGAGACATGGTGCCATTGAGATTCAGCTTCGACAGTTCCGATCTCAGCTTCGAAATGCCACTGATTGTTGGTGAAGCCACCGACCGGTTGGAATCAGATCTCACCATGGCGCAGCTACTGTTGCTGACCAGGTTGAGCTTGTACTGCGTATTCATGTTGTTTGAGCTGGGCGCATTCTGGCTGTTCTGGCTGTTCAAGTTGGACGTGCTCAGCCCATTGCGCTTGTCCGGGCTGGAAGCCTTCAGTCGCGGCGTGCTCAAGCCAGAACAATCCGACTCCTCGTCGCCCGAAGCTGCTGGCGTGTGGAAGCCACGGACGGTCGTGACAGCCGCCGGAGCCTGCTTCATCCTCGTCGGCATTGTGCGTCCTTATCCAGCTCGGCTCTGTGCAGTTGCTCGGTCGCGCTCGATGGCGATCGCAAGTCTCGAAAATCTCTCAAGGCGCGCCGCCGCGTCTGCGCTCGGCATCCACACGAATGCAGACTCGGTCCGTTCGTGGTTGCAGGTCCTGTGCTTGGTGTGGGTGCATCTGGTGGTGATGTTGGAAGATGGAGGTTGTAGGCGTGGTGTTCTTGTTTTGCATTTGTGGGAAGTGAGGTTGCAGTGAGGTCGAATGAGGACCGACGATTTGGGGTTGTGGAGGAGGAGGAGGAGGAGGAGGAGGAGGAGGAGGAGGAGGAGAAGGAGGAGGAGTAGGGCAAAAAACACGGGGAAGGGAACAATGGATTTTGCTGGCTGTGGAGTCCCCGGAACTTCCCACTTTTTGTGGTCATCTTACATGTGCCATGGACGATAGGCTGACGCTGACGGTAGGTGTACCTAGGTACCTATCTACTTGTACTATGTACTATACAGTACAACATTCACGGACATTCACATTCACATTCACATAGCATCAATACCCTCAAAATAATGCAGTTACAGACTTTCAATACGATATCGAACCCCTATTACAGTAATCACAATCCTTTGTCTTCTTTTTCCCTATTTCTTGTTCCCCTCTTAAGTCCTAATCCTCTAAAAACCCTTTCACCCTCGCGCGCCAAATCCAGCCCTGCCTGGCTTGGCCTTACGTTAAACATCCACGCTTTGGGTCGCCTGCAACAGCACTTACAGCACTTACAGAACTATGTTTAAACCTTGAATACTTCCTACCGACTACCGACCGAATATCGACTCCTTACTCTACGAAGTACTCTCCTCACTCCTCACTCCTCACTCCTCACCCTTCTTTCTTTGAACTTTGAATTCCAGAGCTACATAATGCTAAGCGACCACAGTCCCACTCCCAAGTTCATAGCTATCGCGCTGCCTCAAATCCTCCTGTTTAAGCCCATCAACAGCCAGCCCATCCATCTAAAATACACAAGCCATGTAAGATATAAGAGGATAACTCTTCCCCTGAACGCCAGCATTCACTCGTTTTGCCTGGTTTTGCCCAAACGCCTGCCATTCGGCCCGTCGTCCCATCCATCCCACGCTGATCCCTAATAATTTCATTTCGTCACAAAAGTTGATGATACTTCTCCGCCTGCCTCCATTTCATTTCATCCCATCTCCTCCGTCCTCATCCCCAACAGTCAATACTTCCGTCTGCCTTCACCTCGCCGTCTTTATCCCATCCATCATGATCCCCGCTACATCCCCCTTCTGTACCTGTGAATACTTCTCCGACTTCCTCTTCCTCAACGCCGTGAGCGCCACAACCCCGATATACGCCACGAACATCACCGCGGACACGACGCTATATGCGATCGTCGCACCACCGTGCGCATCCCCGGCGAGCTTCAGGCCTAGCCCGCCGTTCACGACGGCGAGAACAATGAGCACGCGCCCGTACCACCTGTGCACGACTCCCGCGACAGTCGCCTGGTGCTGCATTTGGTACTGGTGGTGGTGCACGAGGCCGAGGAGGGGCTGGACGAGGACCAGGGCGAAGATGACAGTGCCGAAGACGGCGTGCGTGTTGTTGTACAACTGCTCTCGCGTCAGCCTTCCAGCTCATTATTCCACAACCCTGAGAGCAACAACATAGCAAGGGGGGAGATGCTTCGAGGCGAGGACAGAGATACATACCAGGTCAGTGGCCTCTGAAAGTTCGTACCCGACGCCGAACCCGGCAATAATCGCAGCGAGCCCAAGCCCCTGGACCGCCGCGTGCACCCACCACCCCGTAAACCCCAACCTCATGATGATGGCCCCGAGCGGCAGCAGCACCACCCATGCCACGCCCATCAAGGCGCCATGCGCCTTCCGGTAGCTCTCGATCGTGCTCTGCGTCTGCCCCACCGTCACACCCCCATTATCGCCCGCCCCGACCACCGTCGAGCCCCCAGTCGAGTTGGCCGCAAGCGCCGTGGCAAGGAACGGGTTCGTCAAGTTCCCCACATCCGCCGTCTTCATGTCGAGGGAGAAGGTGCGGGTGGCGTCGTGCTGCCTCAGCGTCGTCTGCAAATTGGTCGTGTTGAGGGCCGACCCCTTAATCCAGCCAGCAATCCACGGCGCGCTCGTGCTCTCGAGACCGAGCTCGCCAACGGCAACCTCGTAGCGGAAGTTCGCCACTACGCCCTGCGCATCCGCCTTGCTCCCACCCAGGAGCGTGACGCGCGCCGCGGAGTCGTAGGACGGCTCAGAGTGGCCAATGCCGTTGCGAGGGGAGACGGTGACGTTGCCCGTGCCGTCGGTGTAGACGACGAACATGGAGGAGCCGTCCATTTGGCGGCCGATGCCGATGCCGACCCAGGCGTAGGAGGGGCCGTAGGAGACTTGGATGTAGATGGAGCCAGAGCCGGCGGTGCGGGCCGCGGAGGAGATGCCCACGGAGTATTTGATGTCGCTCGTGGCGGAATAGGCTGAAAGAGCTGCAAGGGCCGTGGATGCTGGTCCATTATTAGCGTTTGTATGTCGATGTACGTGTTCGATGGTGTAAACTATGCAATAGAAGAAGAAGAGGAAGAGCGTGTTCAATGGTGTAAACTATGCAATGGAAGAAGAAAAAGAAGAAGAAAGACAAGACATACCGCACACCACAGCCCCAGCACACAGCTGCCTCAAAAAGCGCATCTTGATATCACGACCTCAAGCCTTCTTCACCACACGGAACAGAAGAACGAAGAAGGTATGCCTGAAGAAAAAGGGCAGGGCAGATAGAAAGTGAAGCTTCGAACGGAGGGAGATATGTCTCTCTCGAGTGTAGGGGAGAGAGGGGGAAAAGCACAGGAGCATATAGCTTGCCCGCCGCAGCTCGTCTAGTATCACGTCAGCCCGTAGGCGCGCCGTCCGTCGACAAACGCGATTCAGGCGTCGGGGGGCTGGGTGATGGAAATTGGAATGGGAATGGGAATGAGAGCTGCAGGCAAGGACAGTACATCAGCTGCATGTGGCTTAAGTGGTGCGTAGAGATGCGCTGTGTGTCTCGTTGTGTTGCTGTGTTGCTGTGTTGCTGTGTTGCTGTTGTCGTGGCGCAGCGTCGTCGTTCTCAGAGACTCTGACCTGGATTATCTGGATTGACTCGGATTGGATTGGATTGCATTGAATTGAATTGACCGGGCAGCGACGATGAAACCGTTTCATGCCTGGGGGGGTAACGACGATGGGGATGGGGGAGCTGGTGATGATGGCTGATTGGAGAGACGGGGAGATTGCAGTCGAACAAGGGCAGGAATGCCGATGAAGTCGAATCTCACCTGCTATGCTATCTCAGTCTCACAGTCCAACGGTCCTAGTCTTACCTTCCTAGTCTTACCTTCCGAGTCTTACCTTCCCTAGTCGTATCTCCTCCTCTTCCCTCGTAGTGTGTACAATCCTTCCCATCCAGTTTTTCACCGTATCATCTACGGACCACGACTCACGAGTCAGTCCGTCCTCTATCATCCTATTCCTCCTCTATCCCCTATCCCATTCCCCCCCACCCCAAAAACCCAAATCTTGCTAATCCCCCCCTCCCCATTCGCCCATCCTCATCCCATCCATTCTCCCCTTCCGCCCTGCCCGCGCTAACCCCCCCAACCACACAACTGCGCCCCCCCAGCCGCGCGTCTCACAATCCCGGATCATGGAGTCTCCGTCCCGAGCGGCGGAGCGGGTGAGGCTCCCCGGTAACCGACCCCCCTTCCCCTTCACGCCCCGTGGTTCCCCTGCGCCACGGGCTGCCCTCGTCGTCGTCGTCGTCATCCGCTTGCGAGGCCTGCGACGGTCGTGGTCGTGGGCGTGCGGCGAATCGGGATCGAGGGCGAGGTGCATGGCCGCCGCCTTTGTCCGTACGACTTGTTGTGCGATGTGCGACAAGAACATGAGATGCGCGAGGACTGCGGACGGAGTACCAACCCTCGAACACCGACCGATCGACCGGCCGTACCACGTGTGGCACGTCACTTCGGCCCTGCATGCTGCGGCGGCTATATCACAAGGCCCTACGCTTCGCTGCCGTGTATACATACACTACTCACAACACGAACAACCAACTCCAGGTATTCAGAATTTATAGTTTATAATTTATAATTTTTTGTTTATAATTTTTGTATCTCCCTTCTCATACAACAACCCTTTATAAGGAAAATGAACGGAACTCCTATACACATGATCCACAGGGTCCTGAGAACCCCCGCCTCCCGATCCGATCGCATCCCAAAACAAAACAAAAAACGCCTTCGTGAGACCTCCATCCACATAGGATGATGCTCTGGAAAAGGCCGTTGCTCCGTTCGTTCCTTCATGTCGGGATGATCCCCCATCGTCGCCAAAGAGATCGCTAAGCTAAAGGCTAACCCAAGACAGAGCCGAAGTGCTTAGTGTTAGATGAGTAGAAAACTTTCTTCTAAGAATCGCAATGCTTCTTGTTTCGGCATCAGTCGAGAAAGAAAACAATGCCGCAGAAAATACTGCAAAGGATACTTGCAAACCCTCGTCGTCCGCCTCTTGGGAAAAGGATCAACGGAATCTATCAAGCCATGCTTTTGTCTGACCACGTAGAGCGAAGCACAGCGTCTCATCTTCACCAGATAATGTAAGAAAAAGTCAACAGAGAAAGAAAATGAAAAGTGCCGAGGCCAGGGATGACTGCCGAGTAGTCCAGAGTCCATGCCTTCCATCAGACGTATATTGTGCCGTGGGCATAGGCGATGGACATTATATATTATTACTGTCCTCGCCAGGCGTGTCGAGTGAATTATACGCAAACAAAAGCTTTCCAACATGAGAGTCATAATGTGGTATAGTGCTGAAGATCAGAACAGACTGCGAACTCTCTTGTGGCCTTGAACCTCTCCACTGTACTTCCTCTTCTTATTGCCGTCAGCAGGCGTAGGACTCATGATTGGGTCAGCCCTGGTCGCCTTGGTTTTGCGCAGCGGGGTGATCGGCGTGTTTGCGGCTGCGAGTCTGCCGCCTTTGATGCCACGGATGGCACCCGTTCCATAACGGCCAGAGAAGGCCAGAGACTCTCTAGAAGCAGTGTTGCGACTGAGAAGTTGATGGCGAGTTTGATTGCGACGGAACGCCCCGACGATGCCGGAATTGAGATGATTCAATAGCGACTGCGCTTGATCTTCGCTGTTGGCCGTGCTTGGTCGAGCGGGAGTGGATGAGGGAATTCCGACAGTGGCCGAGTCACAACTATCTTCATCATCTTCATTCTCCTCATCGCTGCTTGTGTCATCGCCGAAGTCGATCAAATCCCCAATGTTCCAAAGATCATCGTCGTCGATTTCCTCCTCATCGAATGATGATGATGGACAATCCTGAGTAATGGTGCCATTTGCAGCAATGCTGACGAAAGGATAAAACGCTTCGGGAGGTCCGAGAGCATGACCACCAAGATTGTCCATCGGTGTATACATCGCACTCATCATCAGATTGGCTGAGTTGCTGATCATAGGAGACATCTGCTCCATGCCGGAAGTCTCGCGATCGTCCTCTTCCATATAAGCTCGGGGCAATGGACGACCAGTGGCAGAATTCATGCTATGTCTCCGATTGATCCGTGCTCTAAACATCATCAATTTCTTGCCACGGCTATCCAAGACAGCGAATGGTTTACTAGCGTCAGTGACCCATGATCCGAGCCTTGGGCCATTGCGCTGAGGCTGGCGATATGGATTGCGTCGAATGACTTGGATATCTTCCTCCTCGGAAGATGAAGAAGAGTCGCTTGACTGGCGTCTCAGAACGGTGCGCGCAGGCAGGAATTTGGCAGCAGCTGGCAAATCTTCCTCAGTAGTTTCACCCTCATCAGCTATAGCAAATCATGTTAGCATAATAGGAGAAACCTTTTCAGCAAAAGCACCTACTCTCATATCCACTGGAGCCGCAAGAGCTTTCGCTTTGATCACCGCAATCCACGTCAAGCTCTTCTTCAACTGTCTCGGCTTCATCACCTCTAAAGTCCCAATATGACCCATCGTCACTTGGCGGATCATCATTATCCTTGTCCCGATCGTTCTCGATGGTGCGGCGGAAACCTGGATCAAGACTACCTTGGTCGAGGAAGATATCTGGAAAGATGTTGTCTTCCGCATCGGAGACGGCTGTGTCGCTATCTGATAGATCAAACCGGACCCGACGAGCCGTCTCAGGCTGACTCTCGTCATCTGAGCCGGCCTCGGCAATCCATCCTGTTGCTCCTGTGAAAATATCCGGAACAGTAGGTCGAACAATCTGCTCGTCAAAAAAGATGCCAGGATTATCATCGAACATATCGAATCCTCCCCAACTACTCTTGTCATCATCTCCTTCAGGCTGAAGGGCAGCATCATCGTCTTCCTCTTCCTCTTCTGATTCGATGATTGCTTGCTCCTCAGCCACCTCTACATCCGGCTCGTCCTCTTCGGAGTCACTGATGAGATCTACCCCCGAATAATCGCTATCATCAGACGTGATGCTATTGCGAGAGCGTTTTGTGGTCTTTTTGCCCACCGAGGAAGCATTCGGCTTCTGGCGTACGATTCGAGACATTGTGTCTGTTGTTATGCTGGAAATGGTGCTTGAAATGTGTGTTATGATCTTCGTTGCAAAAGTAGCGGTGTGTGTGTTTGAAGAGCGATCTGATGAGATATCCCAGCAAAAAAAGAGCAAAAGCAGTCAAAATCTCGCTGCAAATGCTGGAAAGATCAAATATGTAGTGTATGATGCTATTCGCGGTATTATAAGAGGACTCGACCGTATGCTTTGTTTGGTTAAGCAATCGAGGGGATATTGGGGGAAGGGTGAGATCGAAGGTTTGGCGCCTGAGACTCGGAGAGAGCAAGACTCGTGTGAATTGGTTGTAATGATCAAGACTTTGATTCAGACAGAAGCCGATATCAGGCTTTAGACAGTAGAAGTCTGTAACTCCGTCAATATCGAATGGGGATTGAATGTCTCGTTGGCTGAAGGACTGCGGACATGCTCCGATCGAGCATGCCCGCAGTGGGCGTTCACAGCTCAGCGATCGCCTGTGGCATGATTCTTGACGAAGATATTTATCTGGATGTGTTCTTGAAGTTGGATATAGGTCGACTTCGTTGTCTTGAAGGTTGAGGTTTGGGTTTGGATTTGGATTGGGGAGTGGGGGGGAGGAAGGAAGGAGAAAGGGAAGGGAAGGGAAGAGCAGGAAAGTTCGTCAGGGTGGATCTCCTAGCACAAGAATCACACAGTAATTGTGACCTACAGACAAATTCGCTTGCGCACTTGGCCAGGTCGAGTTAGCCTTCGTTGGTGCGGGCATCTTTTACTGCTGTGACTCTGTGCACGAAGGCCCCGACTTCCCCGCCAGCTGCAGCCTGATTGGGTCTTATGGCCTCTCACCGCCAAAACTCAACATGCTGGCTTTTACGCTGTATGGGGACTGGGAGAGCGTGACAGCGTGACAGCGTATGTACATGCCTACATACAGTATCTACATACCTATCTATGTACTCTGTATGGTACTGTGTTAGCACTCTCCAACGGGTCCATTTCTATTCCCAGGTATGTACAATACGTGTCTGGTTATACACATGTTCCTATCATCTACACTTTTCTCTGTATAAGGATTACAGGACCCTTATTCCCTTATTCATCTTTACCTAGGGCCGCCAGCTGTCCTGAATATCTTCAGTCCTGCTCTACTCCTCTGCTCCCCCTCTTCTCTGGTGCTCTTCTTCTCTTCTGCTCCTCCTTATGCAAGCAGCCACAGGCTATCATCCCACTTGTACCGCAGCTTATGGACTACTCATCGTGACATATCTATGTACATACATACATACATACTAAACACAGTCGTTTCATGCCTTTGTTCCCCATCAAAATCGCGTCACACGGTCATCAACTGGCTACAAACTTACAATGATACAGCCATACATCGGCATCATGACTGCCTTGACTGCCTTGACTGCCTTGATCGCCTTGACCGCTGTGTACTCTCCGAGTAGAGATCTCGTGTTCTCCGAAAGAGGCGGAGACTACGGAGCAAGCTTCGCTCTGTATTGACATTTCATATGACATGCACGGCGTCTCGCCACGAGCGAGTAGTCACGCCAGCAAGCGCCCTGGACCGCCGAAGACACCTATGCCGCTTTAGCCCCAACCACTCCCACACCATCCCAACTAGACGGAACCCCTACGTACGAAAGCAGCAAGCAGAAAGCAGAAAACAGAAAGATTCTCGGCGTCTAGCCCGCGACACGCCGATCAATGACGTGCTGACAACTCGTCAGTCACTAACTCACTTTGCCGCGCTGATGACTCCTCTACACCTGCCTGCATCCTGCTTGAGCCTCACACGCATATCATATCATATCATATCATGCCATACCATATCATATCATTATCTCATATGATATCATCTCATCTTCAGGGACGGGAACTCTGTCTCCTGTTTGAGGCGTTGAGGGAAGAGCCTAGAGTGAGCAGGAATCAGCAGGAATCTCCACTGAGCTGTGGGTGGAGTCGCAATCGATACGACGATACCTGGAAGAGCTGTGCAGTCCTTAAGAGAGAGGAGCCTCGGAGCCTCGCCAGTAAGTCGCGGATGCCCGCGGACGCCCCACTTGGAGAGGCAAATGACACACAGCATACTCGTGGATCGCCAGACTCAACATCAGTCAGTAATGTATGTACATCCGCGGCTCGTTTGACGTCAGCTGAGACTGAACACTGAACGAGAGATAGAAGAGATAGAAGGGCCATGGTGATTCTGTGCTTTTCCATTCTCCTTACCGATTCCATTGACTTCTGCGTCGAATGACGCCTGTCTCTCTTTCAAGGTGATGGGATGTCTGTCCTGTTCCCTTTACGCTTTGAGTAGCGGGAATCATAACGTCGGAGACATAGAGTAGGTGGAAGGAAGCTATCGACTCAGCCTCTCAACAACCACGACAGACATTGCATGTGGCTCATTCTATGTTGAGCCCGAGTGCAGTGCGAGAACCAGATACCTTCTGGAGCAACTCCATGTCGGGAAATAGGCTCCTCTCCATCAGCTGTTAGCACTGTCCTCTGAACCCATTGTTTGTCACTGGCCAAAGTTTGATCAAGTGAGTCATATATAAGGCCAAATCGACGATTCACCCTCATCCTGATTCAGCTGGAGTTGGACTTCTCTTCATTAGGCTCGCTTGATTGAGATGTGTATTTAGACAAGAGCGATACGACTACTTCACCGGGCTTATATCCAAGCATTTCAAGGTCAATGCTGACGATGAGGATGATGCTGAATTCGAGAGGCTGACTGAAGGAGTCTCTGGACGTGAGAGATACTGCGTTGAGACGAGTTTGTCCTGAGTCACAACGTAGCTTACACCATCTCTGAATTCTGCCACTTCTTATGCTGTCGCTGTTCACATCATCGCCATCATCCATCCTGCCATTGCTGTCGACTGCAGGGGCCCCTGCCAAATCCGTATCGGCCACAGACATGCTCTCCAATATGATTGTTCTGCCAACCAGAATCCATGCCGTTGCAATCTGGTGCTGTCAAACTGCCGGTCGTAGTACTTTGCTTTTCTTGTTTTGATTATCTGCGAGGGTTACTGTCAGCGCTCTGTGGATCCGACGCCTTTTATACCTCGGAAGCACAACGGCAGATGTGTGTGTAAATGTTTGGTTTCTGGATAGTTACGTCGGCGTCGACATCGGAATCAAGATGCTTCGAGGATCAACCCCATACTCACTCACACAATCAGAAAAATTACATGCATATAAGAGACATGTTACATGTCAATTTAACCATGGCGTCATAAAAGAAAAGCTATCTATCGTAGAGAGTGTCCATCCGTCACCCCACCCCATCCCTGATCTCCCCACCCAAACAAAAGAAATGTCTTCATCCATCATAATCGTACCCCTCATCTCCGCGCATCCTCGCAGTTCTCCAAGAACCGATAGATCCCCTCCACATAACTCGCGCTCTGGTCCTGCTCGCCCCTACTATCCGGATTGTCCGCCCGTCCAAAATACATGCTCTCCGTCTCGCTCAGCTCCTCCATCGTCTCGTACCCCTCCGGAGACGACAGCCACGGATTATCCACAATATCCTCGAACCCGTCATACTCCTCGATCTCCTCGAACCCGTACTCCTCGAGCCCCGTCTGCGAGCGCAGCGATCCGCCGGGCGACGACAGACTCTTTTCGGACGTGCTCGCAAACGGGAAAAGCAAGGCCATTCGTCCGCCGCAGCTGGCGTCAAAGTCGGCGTCCTGCCGGATGACACCGCGCTGGACGCCGACTTCGTCGCAGAGACGCTCCACGGTCTCGGCATCGCAGCCGGGGAAGCGGACGCGCAGCACTGAGCCCGGCTCGAGCGTCACGGCGAGGTCGCCGAGCGCGGAGAGCCGCTTGAGGTCGTTCATGATGGCTGTGAAGTCCTTCAGCGCGCGCGCGAAGTCCACAGAGAGCACGTCGAGAAAGCCGTCGGTGTTGAGCGTCGGCGCGTCCCGGGCCTGCTGCAGCGCGGCGCCGAGGGGGCTCAGGGCCGTGACCGTGGGGCTGAAGTGGAAATCCACGAAGCTCCCCGGCGCGACCTTGTGGACGCGCGCCATCTTGCGCGCGGTCTCGTCCTGCAGCGCGCTGACGGTGCGGTAGCGCTTCTCGCCGCGGGCCGTCAGCCCGTCGAACTGCGCCTTGTGCCCGGACAGCCAGAAGGCGCGCACGGCGGCCGAGGCATTGTGCACGACCTGTGCGGGCGCGGCGGGGGTGTGGGAGAAGTAGCGCGCTCCGCCGAGCCGGCCGCCGCCGAGACTGTAGCCGCCTGCGGTGCGGGGCAGGGCGCCGCCTGTGAGGTTCGGGCGGAGGGTGGAGGAGAAGGGGGCGCGGATGGTGGAGCGCAGCACCGCGGAGCCGATGGCGGACGCGGGGAAGCTGGAGCGGTCGTGCTTGGGTGCATAGGTGCGCGCGCTGTGGGTGAAGCGCCGAACGGCCGCGTTGATGGTGCTATGGGTGCTGTACCATCGTCCTTTGTTTTGACGGAGGAGGGCGGCTTTGCTGATGGGTTGGCGCGGGGTGTTGCGGACGAGGATGGGGATGGGTTCGGTGGCGGCACCGCGTTGGGCGGCTTCTGCGAGGCGCTTTCTGACGATCTCGGACGTCTTCTTGAGGGCGTTTCTGGGAGATGGTTAGGATAGATTCAATTGGAGAGTATGGGAGGTATGGGGGAATGGGAGTCGGATGGGGACTTTGCAGACGCACTTGAGAATATTCAGAGCTACAGGAGCCCAGATTCCACTCGACGCCATGGTTGAAACGTCGAGTGAACACGGAGTTCACTGCGTATGCGGAGAGGTTATGATGTGTAGAGGTTGAGGAGTCGTGGCTGTGCGGATAGTGTATGATTCGCCACCTTGAGGGCCCATCACGTGATGCGGAGCTTACCGGAATGGGTTGCGCTAAAGAAATCCCGCTAAGAGAGCGCGCTAGAGCGCACTTCTTAAACTTTTTGAGCTTCAATATTTCTTCCATATTTTCATTCACAACATCAACTTGGTGCTCATCAACCAACAGAGTGTGGCAGTTGCAAAATGGTAAGCTATTCTCTACTTCCCTCCCTGCGACAAGTTCTTCGATGATGAGAACAACTATCAATGAACAATCCAACTCTTACACAACAATGGGGATTACCTACTCTACGGAGAACTCTGAGCTTTCAACCTCAAGCAATTGCTATGAACCATTTGTTGTACATGACAGCTGGCTAATATCAATCAATAGGCTCTTCACAAGCTCGTTATTGCGCACTGCCACCACTCTCTACATTCAATCAATTCAAAAGGTTCGTACGAAAGATTTTTTTTTGCGCGGTGCATCCGGTGTGATGAACAAGTGACAACTATAGGAATTCCTCATTCCGAATATATCATGTAGATTCTGTCTTCAGTTTCAGCCTTGTCTGACCTCTCTTTTTAATACTTTTGAATTTGCCATACAAAATGTTTGAAGCGTCGACTAACAATGCTTCTTCAGGTACATCAATCTCCCTCCGTCCTGTGCACCGGCATTTTACATGACGAACTTTGAACGAACGGGCGGACAGACTGTGTCCATGCAGCTATCTCACGAAACACAAAGAGCGTACAAACTCTTTGGAGGTAGTTGTGTGGATCGCATGTTGAGAACTCGTCAGCTGATACGATACCATTCATTTGGATTGGTTTAATGAAGACACAACTTGGACTTTTGCTGACTTGTCCAAGGTATATACACAGAACTTTCAATTTTCATTGGCGAGTACTTGCATCATATGATGATACTTATTCACACTGTTTGAGCCGGACTTCGGTCCGTCGCTGAACGCATTTACAACAAAATCTGATTTAATGAGGTATGTCAAGCAATCGTCTCAATTTTGATGTCGACTAACATTTTATTGTAGCCTGAAAGATGCTTTTGCTGTCATTATTTTGAAACAAATTTTTCAATGTCGATCTGGCAAGAAGCTAACACCATGGTGTTGCAGGTACAGTCGAACACGATATTGGTTCTTGTGGACGCATATATTGTAAGCTCGATATTTTCTATTCAATTCCCTTGAACACCTACATCATCTGATGAACAAATAATATTTCGCTGTGTTCTTTCCGAGTCCATCTTTGACGAAACATCCAATCACCTTGGAGAACTGATATCATGTATTCGACAATGGGAATTTGTTTACCTCAAGTTATATGTTGAATCGCTGCTAACATATTGAAGATGTAAGATCAATAATATCGTCATTACAAATGTTCATAGAACGAATAAAATTATTATGTCAAACCTTTGCCTCACTATCATCTGAAATGTGATTGTCTGCTGTATCCGACACATTCTAGAGAGTCGATGTCACTGCCTCGGACATCGTATAGACAGCCAAGATAGCTCCGCAGACATGGAGAGCTTTGGGCCTCCTCAATCACCAATTCACTATAGCCCTCAGCCCTATGAGAACCTTATCTTGCATCTGAGACCTCGAGGCCGATGTGACCTTGGCCACAGCGTCAGGCGTCAATTGTGCCACGAGAGAGGAATGGAAGCTCATCGCAAGAGTACAAGCCCAGGACAATCTCGAGATGCAATCTTCCAAATCTTTGCGATCTCATGCTGCATCCTTACAAAGGACTACATACTACATATTTCACCGCAACGACCCTGCGATCCCTTGCATCACCATGATAATGATCATGGAGAGCGATCGTCACACTGCCAGCGCCCTCCCCCCAAAGCAGTTTAGCGCCTACGACAGCCTCGCTTCCTTCGCATTGACCCGGCGCGCGCAACGATTCGCCAGAGCTCCGCGGCACAATGGAGGTCCAAGCTCCCTCCATTGCTTACAGCTCATAATGATGAGGGAACTCCCCCCAAACCACCCTCCTCTTCCCTTCAAATCGCGCCACGTCTCCATCACTACCATCATCAAAACACATCGTTCTCATCGCCGCGTCGCCTTGGGGTCATTTATAAGCTTATATCTCGACTTTGAGAACAATTGAGAGCTGAAGATGTCAACACGCAAGAGGAAGGCTGAGGATGAGGAATTGGTTGCGCTGCCATCGGATGAGAGTGAGGAGGAAGAGGAGTGAGTGCCCCGTCTTTATTATCCGCGTTTATTTGTCACCGCGATGCGGGACGGCTTCAATTGGAGCAAGGGACGATGCAATTCACTTGTGAGGGACGGTGATCGATGGTTTTGCGCCAGATGCGTGGGGAGGCTGTGACATCATCGTCTTTAGCCGGACGAGAGCTGACGCGTTGGATAGGTATGAAGACTCCGAGCCTGAGGAGCTAGCAAGTAATGAGGAGTCTGAGGAGGAGGAGGAGGAGGAGGGAATTGAGGAGGAGGAGGGGATTGAGGAGGAGGAGATTGAAAGTACGGTTTTTCTATTCCTATACTTGATTCTGTTACACTGCCTCGCTTGCAGGCCGTCCTTTCCTGTGCGAAGATCAGTGCTGCGAAGTATCGCTCATCATCACTGGTGTATTCATTATAATTTATTATACACTTCTCTCTTCGCAGCAACTGAGAGCGGCGCTGACAATCTGCAGAAGTCGTGCCACGCGTCAAGAAGCGCAAGACCGAAGCAGTGGTGAACGGCGACGTTAAAGAAGAGGAGGAAGAAGAGGCTGAGGAGGAAGAGGTTGAGGAAGAGGAAGAGGAGGTGGAGGAGGAGGCCGCCGATGAGACGGCGGAGACCAGCGGCCCGGCCGAGACGGCAAAGAAGGTGAAGGGTGCACAGATCCCGAAGGAGAGTGAGCTGAAGGAGGTGGAGGAGATTTCTAAGGCTGAGGAGGAGGAGTGAGATAATACGGAATAGTAAGATGTATGGGATGGGGTGTTGACAAAAGATGGGTTGGAGGGATCGAATGGGAGGATTTTCATTGGGGTGCAAAAGGATGGACGTGGGGATTTTGGTATTATCTAGAGATAGATAGGTGGAATAAAAGTCTGTTGTCAATTTATGTATTTGCTTTATCTGTTCATATCTACCGTCGTTCCTCTTCTCTTCTTTTGCGGCGCTGTTAGTTACTAGCTCTGATTTCTCTGCGACATTTGTTTTTTTCCGACCCTTCTTTCTTTCAAGATATCAATCAGTCATGACCGCCCTTTTTCTATTCCGCCTGCCCTCTCTAGCAGGGCTGCCAATTATGTTTCCGAGCTTCCCATCCATCCTCCACAGCGCCATCCCTCAAGGTCATCGACGACAGCAGTCTTCAAACCTGAAATCCAACCAAGCACTTTGATCAGAGAAGAAGGAGATGGGAAGATAATAGACGAAGGGGAAGGGGAAGATTTCCATGCCTTCCATCCGTTGGGATATATAACCTCTCCACTTTGCTGGAACAGAGGAACAGGAAAATAAAGCAACTCAAAGAGCCCCGGGTGCTATGGCGGCGTCTTTGGCTGTCGGCCCTCTCCTTGCTGTGGATGGATGGTTGAGAGGGATGGCTTGCATCCGTTGATGACTTGAGTTGCTCTGCTATGTTTTGCTATTGAACTTCAGCCCTGCTGTGATGCTATTTCTGCTGTTGTTGATAGTCTTGTTATCAGTTCTTGCTTTCTGCTGACGTGAAAAAAGCTCGAGCTGTGAGTTTACTGTTCTGCAAAGACTGTAAGAGATGAGCTTCTGTATGAAGCAGCTTAAACAGGAAAGCATTCTCCGTGTGGTCTGTTGAAAGAATTTAGCATTTGCTGTTGATGAAGATTCACAGGCTAATGTAAACATATTTATACCAGTCAGCGAGGATTTCATTTGTCGTTTCTGCTCGTCTACCGTAAGGTCAGTCAGGAGCATGGAATGGCTCTGCTGGCCCGCTGCTAGAAATGCGACTATTCTGTCTGTTCCGAATGGCATTGCGATAATCAAGGAGCGTATTTAAATTCCTTTGTTAGTATATCTTGCACCTTTGGATTTCTTCGTCAAGGGATATACTTGTTCTTGAACAAGGTATTGTTCAGGTCTTCGGACAACGGCAATTGCCCTAATGTTTCATACAAATGAACAAAGGCGTCGCTCCTTATATACATTTACCATATTCCTCATCTCTCATTCTACAACCAGATCAGATATCAGGACGAGATAATTTCCTCCTAGAGTTCACGGTAAGTATCGTCTTTTTTCTCGGCAACAGGCCACACCATTCACCCCTTTTCACCCCATTCCTCTTCCAACATGGCCGGCCGTCCCGTACTCACCTTCGGAGTCGAGCTCGAATTCACCATCGCCATCCTCCCCTCTTCCGTCCCCGACCCCGACCCCAGCGACCCCCGTCAAGCCACCGGCATCCTCGAAACCCCCGTCCCCAACATCGAAAACATAGCACTCGAACATCGCGACCACGTAGACTACAAAATCCACGCCGCCATCTCCATGGCGATCACCAACGCCCTCCACTCCATCGGCGTCTCCGCCCACGCCTTCTTCCAAACCAACAAGACCATCCCCGACCCCGCTTCCGAGTCCGCACAAGAGCACCTGCACGGCTGGGAAGTAAAGCGCGACGTCTCGGTCTTCGGCCCGGAGCTGGCGGACGACCATCCGCAGAGGGTCTACGACTGGTACAGCGTCGAGGTCGCCTCGCCCGCCTTCCACGCCGTCGACGTCGCCTTCAAGGAGGTGCTCCTCGTCTGCCAGACGCTCACGCGCCGCTTCCGCGTCAACGTCAACAGCTCCTGCGGGCTGCACGTGCACGTCGGCAACGGCGCGGACGGGCTGGCGCTGCGCGAGCTGCAGAACCTGATGGCGCTGCTGTGGACGTTCGAGCCGCAGATCCACATGCTGCACCCGTCCGACCGCACGTCGGACGAGGCTGCTCTTTTCTGCAGCTCCCTGAGGGGCAAGCGGAAGTACTTCAGCAGGGGATTGATGAAGTGGGTGACGCTGACGGATGCGCAGGCCGTGGCGAGGATCTATGCGATGCAGAGTGTCGGGGAATTGGTGGAGTGGCTCGCGAAGAGGGATCATTATCATGCGTATAAATTGGAGAATCTGCTCGATGGCAAGGAGGGCAAGGCGGGGACCAAGAAGACGGTTGAGTTTCGCCAGCATGAGGGGACGCTGAATGGGGAGAGGGTGGTGGCGTGGGCGAGGGCGGTGGTTGCGCTAGTGGATTTTGCGAGGAATGTTGATACGGCGGCTATTACGGCGTTGTTGATTCAGGAGCTGGCAGTGCAGGAGACGAAGCCAGAGGGAGGGTTGAATTTGGTTGAACTGCTGGAGTTGATTGGGGAAAGGAAGACGGCGGAGTTTTATCGCGGGTGGGTGAGGGAGAATAGGGCGGCGATTTTGGAGAATTTGTTGGCGAGGAGGATGGAAAGAGAGAAGAGGAAGATGAGGGAGTTGATGGAGGATTGATGACACTACACGGTAAGTCAGACATTCTTTCTGTGTATTTCTTTCATTTTTCATCCCCTCTTCGTGTAGGATTTCATCAATATAAAGGATGAAAGAATGGTAAGTTCTTCCTAATTCGCAAATATTACGTTGCATGTCCACAATCTACGGTGAAATCGAGTCATCAAAGATATAAAGAAACGCTCCGTGGTGCGTAACTTACTGTCTATGTGCGCAAACTGGTCGAAGGACTGAGAAGTGACGGCGAGAAGATAAAATAAGAATTGGAGGAGGAACTGTTCACTGTATATCAGGCCTTGGAGACACAGCAGCAGCTGGTCGAAGGACTGAGAAGTGACGCCGACAATGCATCTGGTATCAGATAGGTCCAATGCACAAGCAGAAGAGGAATAAGTTTCGAGCTGCCCTCTAGAGGGATAACACAACATCACAAAAATGGCCATCGTTAGACCAATGCATCCAGCATCAAGAAGACATAAAACAGTGAAATTGCCCCTAGTGAAATATCCCAGCAGTGAGATAAGTGCATAGTGGCAAGAAAGCAGCATCCTCTACCTTTTTGTCCCAAAATGAAACTCCTCAGGAAGATTCGAATGGCTTTCAAGCCTGGCCTGTCGTATTCAAAACAGCAGCAGATCTCCAAGGTGAGTGAACAGCATTCTGGTTCACTCACCGTCCAAATAGATGTTTAATATGAGAAATCAACAAATAATATAAACAATGCTCTTGTTCCGCTTCAGAGAGCACAGCAGAGAAACCAGGAGGATGAAGAATCAATGGCATTATGAAGCAACAGCGAACAAGAGATTCTTACCGCCAGTAATAGACCTATTCTTCTTCGCGCCGAAGCGTCGATCTTGAAGGATTCACCACAAGTTGTGAGCAGGCATATCCGTGATGGTTAAGAGCCTTCTTGATCTGCTTCAGATGGATGAAAAAGAACAGTTGGTATAGCGAGGAGCAATGGGGACGTATATTTACCGTTGACGGAGAGGTGAATGAGGTCCTTTAGGAACCCTCCGTCGCTGCGATCACAGCGACAGACAGCCCTGCGCCTCTTGACCAATTTCCAAGCCAACCTAGTTGGCCTGCGACGAATTTCTCTCCCGATCTGCATCCAACAACGCGGTTCTCCCCTCACCTTTATATATATGTCTTCCGGCGTTGTAGACCGCGCATAGCGCCGGTGGTGCGGGTGCGATAAAGCGCGTCTAGGGCGCGGGCTACCGACGCTAATCTCTCTAGTGGGCCGGGATGCTCGCGATGCGTCTGCTGATATCGAGACTCGACAACCATAGGGGAAATAATTTTTGTTGCCGAGAGAAACAGGAATTTGTCTGAAATAAGGGATGAGGATAATAGAATGAGGAAAATGATAGCATTGTGTTTGCATTGAAAGAAAACAGTTTAAGATGAGAACATTCGTTTCGCCGGCAGGGGTCCTCCGATCGTAGCCTCGTCCCTCCCGCATCCTCGGCAAACCCCTGCCCCACCCACCCTCAGCCTCGTGTGGGGACGGACGACTGTGGGGACGCTCGCGGGGGAATCGGGATATAACAATCGCATCTCGCCCATTCCCTCTGCCTCCCACATGCCCAATAACACCCAATATCCCCAATCATGTCCCAGTTAGCAAGCCTTGGAGTTGTCTGCCGGCGAAATGCCTTTGCTGCGGCGTCGAAATCGAGAATCCGCAGCGCCTGCGCCTCGAGGAGGACACTGGCGACAACGGCGGCGGCGGCCGCCGATGACGGGGCGTTGCCGTTGAAGGGGATCAGGGTGCTGGATATGACGAGGGTACTGGCTGGCGTGAGTTTTGTCCTACGAGATGTGTTGGGGAAGAGCGCTGATGGAGAGTAGCCGTACTGCACGCAAATCCTGGGAGATCTGGGGTATGTGAATCTTCCGAGAACAGCACGCGGGACACAAACTAGCTTCCAGCTCAGGTCAAGCAAGGTCAGTTGAGCAAGAACTGACGGCCAGCGCAGAGCAGAGGTTATCAAAGTCGAACATCCCACAAGGGGCGACGACACAAGAGCTTGGGGTCCACCATACGCCGCCTACTCCCCCGAATCCGGCAAGGAAGGGCCAGGTGAAAGTGCATATTATCTTTCCGTAAGGATCTCCATCCCTCTCCCCAGTCCCTTCTCGGCTTTCCTAACAAACCCCAGGTAAACCGTAACAAGAAATCGCTCGGCCTCTCCTTCCAACACCCCTCGGGCGTCGCCCTCCTGCACAAGCTCATCCCCACCTGCGACATCCTCGTGGAGAACTACCTCCCCGGCTCGCTCGCGAAATACAACATGGACTACGCGACCGTGCACGCCCTCAACCCCTCCCTCATCTACGCCTCCATCACGGGCTACGGCCAGACGGGCCCCTACTCCTCCCGCGCCGGCTACGACGTCATGGTCGAGGCCGAGATGGGGCTGATGCACATCACGGGCGCGCGCGACGGGCCGCCGGTGAAGGTGGGCGTGGCGGTGACGGACCTAACGACGGGGCTGTACACGAGCAACGCGATCCTGGCGGCGCTGCTGGCGCGGGCGCGCACGGGCCGCGGACAGCACATCGACGTGGCGCTGTCGGACTGCCAGGTGGCGACGCTGTCGAACCTGGCGAGCAGCGCGCTGGTCAGCGGCGCGCGCGACTCCGGGCGCTGGGGCACCGCGCACCCGAGCATCGTGCCGTACCGCAGCTTCAGGACGGCCGACGGCGACGTGCTGTTCGGCGGCGGCAACGACCGGCTGTTCGGCGTGCTGTGCGCGGGCCTGCGGCGGCCGGAGTGGGCGGCCGACGCGCGGTTCGCGACGAACGCCGACAGGGTGCGCAACCGCGACGTGCTGGAGGCGGCGATCGAGGAGATCACGATGCGGCGGACGACGGCGGAGTGGCTGGAGGAGTTCGAGGGGAAGGGGCTGCCGTACGCGGCGGTCAACGACGTGCAGGACACGCTGAACCACCGGCACGTGCGGGCGCGGGGCATGGTGGTGGAGGTGGAGCACGAGTACTGCGGCGCGATCAAGATGGTGAACACGCCCGTGAAGTACAGCGAGGCGCGGCCGGGGATCCGGACGGCGCCGCCGGTGCTGGGGCAGCATACGGACGAGGTGCTGTGTGGGCTGGGGCTGGGCGAGGAGGAGATTGCGGAGCTGAAGAGGGAGGGCGCCGTGAGGTAGGTGGGGTTGGATGGCGGATGTAGCACTTGTGGAGTATGATGCGATGCAATGCAATGCAATACAATACAATACAATACAATACAATACAATACAATACAATACAATACAATACAATACAATACAATACAATACAATACAA
>Ga0123337_10000322_pt1 | contig 86518 bp, 75 predicted proteins | sample frozenSSSSmetaG_FD_89792 | JGI IMG/M metagenome (GOLD analysis project Ga0123337, IMG submission 89792) | Glacier valley bacterial and archeal communities from Borup Fiord, Nunavut, Canada, to study Microbial Dark Matter (Phase II) -... | ecosystem: Environmental > Aquatic > Freshwater > Ice >...
AGAAGCAGCACTCAGAACAGTGATGTTATCCTACAACCTGATGTCAGTATTTAAGCTCGCTATATTACAACAAAAAGTAAATCGAAGGCTTACAACTGTCAGGCTGAATTGCTTCTCAATAGGATCCTAGATTGTAAAGTCAGGCCGAAAGCAGGTCCTGAAGATGTCCGTTGCAACCAAAAAGAGAGCCTGGATGGATGGGCTCTTCTTTAATTCATCCAACTTTCAGTGGAGCAACGTCAAAACTTAATGAGATTTTTGGGATTACCGCGTCGCCGCTGACAAAACCTCAGTTTCCGGCCAGGGAGCATACTCAGCGACAATGACGGTCGCTTCCAATCCTTTACCAGTGAGCTTAATTGCTTTCACAGGGAAAAAATTGGAACACACCAATCTCCTCGAATGGAAAGTGACCAACGAAACGCAGTTCGCTCGCTATGAAGTTGAAAGAAGCTCAGATCTAAAGAATTTTGAAAGAATAGCCAGTGTGACTGCAAAATCAAACGAAAAGTCAGCCGTCACCAACTATGATTACGCCGATCGAACTCCACAGTCAGTAAATTCCCAGACGATGTATTACAGACTCAAAATGGTCGATATAGAGGGTAGTTATGCTTACAGCAGGTTGATAAGGATAAGCCGGGACGTGATTGTGCCACCGGGCGTTCATCCAAATCCCGCTCTGGAAGTGATTAATATTCGTGTGGACATCACCCTGCTAAACGCAGCGGCAAAAATTTACGATCTCGGCGGCCGATTGGTGCAAACGATATGGATCACAAAAAGTGATCAGCAGGCCAGTCTGAAAAATGTGGCAAGCGGGCTGTACATAATCAAATTGCAAATGGCGGCGCACGGCGGTTTGTGAAGCAGTGATAGACCATGGGTGGATATAGTAAACGCCGAGTTTGAGATTGTGGGGGCGCTCTTTGTATCTGTAATCCTGAAGCGGAAGTGCGTTGCCAGTGCCGTTGGAAACAAGTATCCGTTTATAAACGATCGTGCTCTGAGAAGCCAGACGCTTCCATTCACTTCCACCTTGCTTTTAGGCAGCATCCTGAATTTTTCGTACCAGTTTGACGATCCAATTTGTTGGAATAGAGCCAATGGTATCCGCCATGATATTATTTATAAAACCTGGTATGGCTACACTATTTCCTTTTATCATCGCGTCATAACCATATGCAGCAACTTCTTGAGAAGAGGGAAGGTTACCATTATTGAACATTTTACTGTTCTGCATGAAAGCTGCCTGCTGAAAACCGCTTTGTGTTGCCCCGGGACAAAGTGTGGTAACGGTCACTCCCTGATCGCGTACCTCATTGCCAGCAGCTTGTGAAAAACTAAGGAGAGAAACGCCTTTGATACGATTGTCCGATACGAGCATAGATGCGCGTTTCCCGGAAATCAACAGGATGTTGTAAATATCTTTTGGCGCAGCGGCTTCTTTAAAAAGGTTAGGATGTACAGAAGGCTGGTCTATGCGAGGATGTCGATGATGTAAATATGAGCGAACAAGTGACCAGCAAAGTACTAAGAAAAATAATTTTGAAAATTGGCAATGAAAGTCTAGGGGTTAAGGTTGTTTTTTTACGCGTTCATATTTATAATTACTTAAATTGTGGCTCAAAAAAATCATGGTGAGCAATTCGGTGAGCAGGTTTTAGATATGGTTATAAGTTATCGATATAGAGGAGTATATGACGATAATTCGAATCCCTCGCTCTCTGCAAAATGCCCTTGCTGGAAACAGTTAGGGCATTTTTGATTTTGGGGACAATATCCGGGACAAACACAGAAAAAAAAATCGTAAGGGTTCTGAACGGCGACAAGAAAATAATCCAAAAAACCATATCGTCAGAAAATCAGGTTGCCATTCTAATCTTGTTAGAAGTGAGCCCAAACTCATGATCGCCGATATTGCAATGTGAAACAGCTCGGGTTGTCCCGCTCTGCTGAGATTTCAGACTTGATGGTTATATGTTTTATGATCAGGCTTTTGGGTTAAACGCCTCCATTATTTCAAATAAATTGTCCTTTTTGATGGGTTTTACATAAAATCTTGAAACTTCCTGATAAGAGGACGCTCTAACCTGATCCTCGACATTGATGGATGAGCTGACGATGTATATCGTAACCTTCTTTGAAGGTTTAAACTTTCGGAACTCGTCCAGGAATTGCCATCCATCCATAACCGGCATATTCAAATCGAGGAGAATTACATCAGGAAAACCGGCAGGTGAATCCAGAGCGGGCTTCAGAGAATTTATTGCTTCAAGACCATTTTGGTAGACCAAAAGCTCTTCGCAGAAGTCTATTCCCTTCATTTGCCTTGACACCACATAGGTAAATACTTTGTCATCATCGATAACACATGCGACTTCAATCTTTTTCATACGCTGAGTGTTTTATTCAAATTCAATTTTGAAGCTGGTTCCGATGCCCGGTTCACTTTCAGCAGTAATAATCCCTCCCATTGCCTCAATCTGATTCTTTACAAGAAAAAGACCGATCCCCCGTGCATCTTCATTCCCATTAAATGTCTTGTACATGCCAAAAAGCTTATGTCCCTGCAGTGGCATGTCTATACCGATGCCATTGTCGCGAACCTCCAATGTCAACTTATCCTTCAACCGGCTAGCCTTTAACTGAATATTCAAAGAGCGATTGGGATCACGGTATTTTATGGAGTTTGTAATCAAATTCAGTAAAATACTCTCCATATATGCCGTATTGTAATCCAAAATAATATTCTTGTCTACCTGTATATCAATGTTTGCGCCGGAATACCGGATTGATTCTGATAACACATCTATTGTCTTCTGAATTTCCTCAAATAGAACCAACCGCCGTTTATTTTGTCCTTTTTTTTCATGTATGTCAACCACTTCGTTGAGGTGGGCAAGTGTCTCCTGCAGATGCGCTGCGCTTGCAATCAGCATCTTTGTGATTTTTTCTTTTTCTTCTTCTTCCGTCTCCTGAACGACTAAATCCAAAAGCATTTGGATATTGCCTGTATGGGACCTTAGATTGTGCGACACAATATGAGCAAAATTCATCAGCCGGCCGTTTTGAGCACTTATTACATCGAGGGTCCTTTTTCTTTCTTGTTCCAGCGTTTTTCGTTCATGTATGTCTGCATAGGTTCCAAGCATCAGAAGCGGCGCACCTGATTCAGACCATTCAGCCACTTTTCCTCTTATTTCAATCCAGATCCAATTTCCATCTTGATGGAGCATCCGACACTCCACTTTATAGAATTTTGTTTCTTGTCGGAAGCAAAGATTCAGCTGTGACTCAGTGAGCGCTCGATCTTCGGGATGAATCAATGCATGCCAGGCGAGCATATGCTGATATTTCAAATCTCCGGGCAGGTATCCCAATGTAGTGATTGCTCTGTTGTTATATATTGTTTTATCCGACGGAATATGCCACTCCCATGTCCCAACTTGAGTGCTTTTGATAATATTGTCAAGGCGCTTCCTTTCCAACTGTAGCATTTCAAGATCCTTTTTTCTTTGGCTGATGTCCTTGATTTGAGATATAAAATACAGCGGCGCGTCTTCGCGGTCAAGAACCAGCGAAACACTTAAAAGAACCCAAATCATTTGCCCATTCTTATGGAAATATCTCTTTTCTAAATTGTAAGAACTGATGGTTTGATCCAGCAACTGGTACATCAGATCCAGGTCCGTATCAAGATCGTCGGGATGGGTGAAGTCTTGAAAGGTATGGGTCAAAAATTCATCGACTTCGTAGCCTAACAGTTCGTGCAGGCTTTTATTTACTTTTAACCATTGTCCGGTTGGTGACACGATAGCCATCCCAATTGGAGCGTAATCGAATGCCTTGTGAAACCTTTCTTCTCGTTCGGCCAGTGCTCCTATTAACTCCAGTTGTTCGGTGATGTCTTCGAGCGTACCAAAAATTTTCAGACACTGTTCGCCTTCAAATGCTCCTTGAATTCTGATTTTTACCCACTTAACTGTACCTTTAAGTGACGTGATCTGAAATTCGCCCGTTTGGCTGTTCCTGGAAGAGATCGCTTGCTGGATCAGATTTACAACTGCAATCCGGTCGTGATAAAATTCTAAAGTTTGATCTAGTGTTGAATTGTAGTCTTCATTTACCTCAAAAATATCCCGTATCACAGAATTCCAATAAAAGTCGTCGTCAGTGAGACTCCTTTCCCAAATACCTAACTGAGCCAAAGGAGTTGCTTTTTGGTAGAGTTCTAATTTGGTATACATTAATGAGTTAAAGATTTGAAGCAATAATAATCTTCAATATAGGCACTCTGAGGGTAATTTATTACGCTTTCATGAACAATAATGCATATTTGTACAAAAAAAGTTACCCGGAAACTATAACGGTAGAGCATATGGTTCCCCAAGCCGATCGGTTCCTGGGTATAAAATAAAAAATATAGACAATAGGGAAATTGCGATATTTTTATCCGGCGAACCACAGCTTACGTAACACCAGGCCTCGTTAGTCCTTTTCGCATGGCAAAAAAGGAGTACAGCATGTCAAGATCCCGATTTGCATAAATTTCATTTAGTGTTTCCGTGCCTTTTCTTTTTACAGATCTTCGGCGGCACTTATGGAGTGCGAGCGATGAATATCATCGTCATTTTCTGATACATCCGATAATTTTTGATAGAACTGGTGAATGATGTCTAACTCTGCTTCACTCAAGTCCTCAATATCTACCATCCTGTTGCTCGCGTGCCGACTCGCAGCAATCAGTTCATTCAATTTGAGTTGAATGGCTTTGGAGTCCTTATTCTGGGACTTTTGGATGATAAAGACCATAAGAAAGGTAATGATCGTTGTTCCGGTGTTGATCACCAACTGCCAGGTTTCGGAATATCCGAAAAAAGGCCCGCTGACCGCCCAGGTCACAACGATCAGGAAAGCAACACAAAAAGCAGCGGAACTTCCAGTCCAACTCGTAATTTTTGATGCTATTTTCTCAAACATCAAATTCAGTTTTGAAGCCATTTTAGTAATGTGTTTAAGCGTACCGTCATTTCTGAAAATGTACACATCTGGTGGAATAGGATTTTAATGGACAGGCCAGGCCCAATTTTTCAATTTGGACAAAACCCCTGATAAGATTTGAAAATATCATACCATCAAAAAGCGCCTCCAAATTTCCACGAACTGCGTACTAATGCTTTGTTGGAATTGCTTTAACTAAATTAATTCTCAACAGATTCAATACCTAAAATAGGGAAATCGGCACGCATGTACATCGCATTGGAGGATAACACCGTCGTACCTTCTCAGGTATATTTTTTGATGCAATCGGGAAAAAGATTCCTTCATGAAATACACAGCAGTCATGGCAAAGTATTCAAGAAAAGCCGGTGAAAAGGTTGAAAGGGCATTGCAAGAGAAGAAAAAAGCATAACTAAAAACGGGTTCGGGAAAGAAAGTAATATCAAGAAAACAAGCGCTCGCCATTGGGCTTTCCGAAGCAAGCAACGAAGGCGCCTGCGTTCCAGGGAAAAAAAATCAGCAAACGCGGGCTTATAAACCTGATAAGACTTTTTATCCTTTTGGAGGCCCTCATGCTGGGGCCCTTTTTAACGTTTACTTCATTCTCAGCCAGGAAGGGTATACTTTCTCCTTGTACGTCTTATTATTCAGCTATCTTTTGCGATCAATATAGCTCTATGTAAAGGCAATTGTTTGAAGGGTGTTTTTATCCTCATTCATGGTTGCCCGAAATGAAGAGGGCTGGAACATTGATGGCAAGTTTAATGATTGAAATTACCGATTAGAAACGATAACGATTCATGGAAAACAGACGTGATTTTATAAGGAAAGTGGCTGTCGGCACTGCCGGTATCGCCGTTGGTGGTCAGGCTTTTGGCTTCAGTTCAAAAAGTTACAACCGAATTATTGGGTCCAACGAGCTCATACGGGTAGCTACGATTGGGGTCAATAGTCGGGGGAATAGCATGTCGGGAACCATAGCGGGGCAGAAGAATGCCGAGGTTGCGACGATCTGTGACGTCGATGAAAGAGCAATACCCAAGGCAATAGCGACCGTTCAAAAGGCGAAGCAGGTTTCTACCCCAAAATCCGAACGGGATTGCCGTAAAGTATTGGAGGACAAGTCTATTGACGCAATTTATATAGCAACCCCCGATCATTGGCACGCGCCGTTAACGATTATGGGATGCCAGGCAGGTAAACACGTTTATGTGGAAAAGCCATTGAGCCATAATCCAAGAGAAGGTGAAATTGCCATCGCAGCAGCCAGGAAATACAATCGTGTGGTGCAAATGGGTGCGCAGCGTCGTTCAGCACCAATTCTTACTCAGGGAATTGAGCAACTGCACAAAGGAATAATTGGTAGGGTATATCTTGCTAAAACCTGGTATACCAACAAGCGTAAAGCCACCAACCTTAAACCGGGAACAGCTCCGTCCTGGCTGGATTACGATCTTTGGCAAGGACCTGCTCCAAGGATGGCCTATAAGGAAGGGCTTATTCATTATGACTGGCACTGGTTCTGGCACTGGGGAACTGGTGAGGCGCTGAACAACGGTACGCATGAAGTGGACGTAGCGCGTTGGGGACTCGGGGTGGACTTCCCTACTCGGGTAAGCTCAGTGGGAGGCAGATATGAATTTAAGGATGACTGGGAAACGCCAGATACGCAGATTGTTATTATGGACTATCCGGGCAGGATATCGTTGATGTGGGAGTCCAGAAGCTCGAACGGAAGAAAGATTGAAGGCTCAGATAGAGGAATTATTTTTTACGGTGAAAACGGAAGTCTGGATACGGGTGGAGATAGCTATACGGTCTATGATCTGGATGGAAAGTTGGTTAAAGAAGTGAAGGCGGTTGAGCAGGCGGATGTACAAGGCAGAAACACGGCTAGCCCGAGCCTGGGTATGGACAATCTGCATGTTATGGATTTCCTGGACGCAATCAAAAACAACCGCCGTCCAAATTGTGACGTTGAGATCGGCTTTAAAAGTGTAGTGGCTATGCAGCTTGGCAACATTTCCTGGCGTGTGGGTCGTGACCTGAAAATCGATCCAACAAATGGCCACATTATTGGAGATAAGGATGCACAAAAACTTTGGTCAAGGGAATATGAAAAAGGCTGGGAACCTAAGGTTTAGCAAGTCCTGATCTGAATTAGAATCCTAAAGTGTCAATAATGGTGGAGAAAATTCACCGTTGTTGGCACTTTTGGCTTTGGAGCTATGAAATCCCGTTTGAAACCGGTGTTCGGCATCCTTGTGAACAGAGCACGCTAAACGGGAATTGGTTGCTGCATTTTTAACATCCAATATTGTTAATCTGCCAGCACGAACACATATTTTGATGAACTGCGCCTTTTTCGGGATTTGTTAATTGTCTTAATTACCTACACCTGCAAGGTGCAGAGCGGCGTAATGCATCGTGAAAGGATATATCTTCCGCGGAAAAGAAAGTGCAGCGCTCTGTAACAGGTAAAAGACGGGCGCTTTGCGACATCAATATTTTTTATAAAATTTGCCTGCGTTTCAACAACTAAAAAAATACACTTCATCCCGATGCTTAAAAACCTATATTTTTGGATTTTCTGCTTCTTCATGCCTGCGAAATCCTTGCTATCGCAAGTTGCTCCGCCAGCTCATTCACAGGGGATCGATTTTCAGAACAGTGATTTAAGTACTGTTTTCAATATGGCAAAGGCTCAGAAAAAGCCACTCTTTATAGAAATTCACTTAAATGGCTGCCCACATTGCGAAGCATTGGCGCCGGTATTGGCGGAGAAGGAAGTAGGAGAATTTTACAACCACAATTTTGTCAGCTGGAAAGCCGAGGCCAATTCAGAGGGGTCCAAAGCACTGCAAAAAATGAAGGGTATTACTTATCCGGAATTTCCAATTTTGTTCTATTTCGACCCGGAAGGAAATCTGATGCATATGGCCACTCCGGCGGAGAAACATAAGCGACAGGAGTTTATCGAAGAGGTAATCGGGAATGGACAGAATGCGATGAACCCGAAAGAGCAAACTTCAAAGTATGCGGAACGATTTGCTGCGGGGGACAGGAGCCTGCAGTTTTTGGTCAACTACGGTAAATATGTTAAGGCAATAAAAGACGAGTTACAGCTGAATAAAATCAATGAAGCTTTCGCATCGCAGCTCATTTCACCACAAGACAAAATAAGCCAGACGGGTTTTTATGTTCTACAACGGTTTGTAAATGATTTTAACAGTCCTTTGGCCGTTTACTTCTTTGCTCATTTACCCAATTTTCGGGCGAAATACCCTGCGAAGGATGTCAAGGAAGCAGGAGAAAGCGTGATTTTTCATTCGCTATTTGGGTCTAAGGCGGATACTTACAAGCCTGATGAAGTAGTCGGCATGCGTGAACAAATGGTTGTGCTTGGTGTACCGGCCACCGAAGCGGCTTCAAGAACGCTCATCAAAGAAATGGACGCACATCTCAGGGCAAAAGACACAAAAGCAGCTGTACAGGTCTTTAACACGTATCGGAAAATATCAACGACCGTGGATCTGGCTTACTACGCCTATATGTTGAAATATTTCAACGAGAAAGCGGTCGACAATTCATATCTGTCGGAAATGCCGGGTTGGGCGGAAGCCGGGCTGAAAATGGCCAAGCCACACGAAAAGGAAAGTAAAATTGCCGCAGATCTTTATTACGAACTCGCAGAGGTTTATACAAAAGCGGGGCAAAATCAATTAGCCAGTGAAACTGCGGCAAATGGACTACGAATCGCGAGGGCTGTAAAAATGGATCTATCCCGTCATGAGACGCAGGTTGAAAGGTTGAAAAAAGAACATTAGGCCAGTTTAGCTACTTTTCGAACTCAATAATGTGTTCTGAGGAATAAGAGTCGTCCCCGGGCTTTATTCTTTTTACAAAAAACCGGGCCCTCTTGCCCAATTTGAGGGAAAGTCGTTTTTCTCGGATATCTTCCATGGTATCTAGCGGTTGCAGGGAAGGATACCACAGAATATAGCCTGGCTTTTCAAAAACAAGCTGCGGTGTTGTCCATTGCTGACTGTTGTCTCCCTTGCCCAAATCAGGATTTTTGTTGAATGAAATGTAAACCTGGCTACCTTTCCAGGAAGGACCAACGGACTTTGCCATCATCATAACCCAACAATTGAGGTAGGAATTCCAGCTCACCGATGGCCCCCAATGAAATCCTCCAGATGGGGACGATGCCGGACCTCCACCGTTTTTATGTGGTATTTGAAGTGTTAATACTGGTCTCCCCACACCATTATAGGGCACATTGAATGCTGTTCCGTCCCATCGTTTTGCCTTAGTTTCTGGGTTGTCCAGGTCCGATATTGCGATACGGGCAACACTTATGCACTGTCCAGCCCATTCATTTTTGGCATTATAGGTTTTTTCGTCATAAGGTCCCGGATAGCTATATTCACCATAAAATAGATAGAGGTAATCTCCTGAGGCAACAGCCGAAGGATCTCCCACGCCTCCGGCAAAAGTCTTTGAGGTATTATGCGGTTTCAAGATCATACGAGGATTGAGGTCTTCGATAAAAATTCCTTTGTTAACCCAGCTTTTTCCACCATCCAGTGATTTCATGACCCCAATTCGACAGACCGCAGCTGGGGTTTCGGTGCCAGTTAATCCCTGCGGCCATTTTTTATTTTTATAACCTTGATGCGAAACTGAATCGTATGGCAGCGTAATTGGGTAATTCTCGTTGTGATAGACAGCAAAGAGCGTTTTTCCAGATGAATCTTTTTGATCCTGATGAATTGTTTCAAACCAAACTGCTCCATGTAACCCTTCCTTGCCTACTGCAACATTCTTCGGCATCTGAGGATTCTTGAAATTTTCACGGTTACTTTTAAATGCCGCAATTGCATTTGGTCCATCAGCAAATTTCAGGTCACGCGCATCACCCCAGAGCGGGTCTTCGCCATACTTCCCGGGGAATATTCTGAAAGTGTCTCCAATCCAGGCTTCAGCCATATTGCAATCAACAAAAGAGTTGAACTTGATTTTTTCAGCTTTTACGAGTGTGAATTTTGGAGTGAAAGACTGGGGATTGTCCTTTTTTTGACATGAACTGAAAGACACCAAAAGACTGACACCTGCAAATAAAGAGAGTAATTTTTTCATAAATATTGTTATTTCAAGACTTGCTATTGTCAAAAGTAGAAGAAGTTTCAAAAAAAGCTGCTCTATGTCAGATTTTAATATCTAAATCTTCTATCTGCGATCTGTATTCCTGGGGCAGGATAATGTTTTTAAGGTATTTCTCAATTCTTAAAAAGCGCGTAAGTTTGTAAATAAGCATTACGGGTGCCAGGAGTGGTAGCTTTCCCAGTGAAATCAGCTTATTTACATGGCGGGGTACAACCAGGATCTGCGCCTGTATCAAAATGCCGTATCGAACGCTGCCGAGGTGCTTTTTATATTGATTATATAAATCCACTGTAAAATTGCTTCGGAGCAGATTCTCGCCAAGATGTTCCTCTCTTACCACCTTCCAGGAATCGTAAGTTAAGGGTAACCCTTTGATGCCCATCCTTTCTCCGACCCGGCTAAAGACAGAGAATGCTTCGGCTTTTTCTTCAACGGTCAGTTTTCTTTCCAATACCTCATAGGAGCGAATTGAATAATCGATCAACATAAAAAGGACATCACGATAAGCCCAATCAGGTATTTGTGCACCACGTTTTTGTTCAACTCCCTGATGGATGGCCGTTATTTTATCAATGGCCTGGTTGGCGGCATCGTATTCGGAAAAGACGATCTGTCTTGCATAGGCGACGGTTGAAAACAAACGTCCGAGTGGGTCGGCGGGTAGTTTACCTGTAAAATAGAGCCAGTCAACAGCCTTGTTAACTGCGAATTCCGCGGAAGCGCCTGCAAAAATGAATAGGATGGTATCTGCTTTCCCCCATATTTCACGGACGATGGAGTTTTTTTCGACGAAATATTTCAAGTCCAGTGAAGTTTAAGTTTGTTTTCAACCAGTAATACAAATAGAATTCCGGAGGTGTAAGCAACCATGTCGGACCACGCAAAATTAGTGCCGATAATGATTCGGGCCAATGTGGAATTTCCCAGTCCCAGAATACGGACAATTTGAAAGTATTGCAGGATTTCTATCGAAAATGAAAAGATTAAAACGCCAAAAGCGATTTTTTCGGTCCCGAACCTTGTGAAGCTTCTGACCAGGCAGTAAATGAGAATCACGATCAGGAAGTCGCCTCCGAAAGGCCTAATAATGCTGTCATGAACAAATAGCGCTATCAGGATTTCAGTAAGAAGCAATATTAGAGTAATAACAAAATATGGTTTTTGGATTTGTAACATTGCATCTTGGTTTATAAAAGTACTTTGTTTTGCAAAGTAAAATAGAATATGTCATTTTCACAAACTCTCAGAGAAGGTTTTTGGATACAGTGAACTTAGAACCGCCAGGATAAAGACCGTCTTAACTGCCGTTTGGGGATGAATTGAGGGTGGTGGCTGAAATAAGAACTAGGCATTTACAGAATTGAATTTTTATTCGGTATTTCAAATGTGTTAGTCATCGGATTACACTATTACGGCAGAGCGTTTTCGCAGGCAAATCCCCAAAACGATTTCACGGTTCCATTTTCAGTACATATCGTCCCATCGCCTTCCCTTCAAGGAGAATTTGGATTTTTTCCTGCAGCTGATCGAATCCAATTTCTTCGGCAAACATCGCCAGGTTTTCTGGCTTCCAGTCTGAAGCCAGCCTCTCCCAAATTTCTGTTCTGTTTTCAATAGGAAATTCAGCGGAGTCGATACCAACCAACTGGATGCCTCTGAGAATGAACGGGAAAACGGTTGTATTCAAATCACCTCCATTCACCATCCCGCAGGCAGTCACGGTACCGCCGTATACTACATTTTTGAGCAGTGTAGCCAGCACGATTCCACCCACAGTGTCAATTGCCGAGGCGAATCGCGGCTTAAGCAGTGGTTTGCCGGATTGATCTTCCATGTCGGTTCTGCTGACAATTTCATTTGCTCCCGCTTCGGTCAGGAAATCATAGGCGGAGGATTTACTGCTTATTGCTGCCACGGAATAACCCAGTTTATGGAGAATGGCTATTGCAAGGGAGCCAACACCTCCGGTCGAACCGCTCACGGCGATTTTTCCTTTGTCTGGTGTAACATCATTTTTAATTAACGCGGCCACACTAAGGCCAGCCGTAAAACCTGCCGTTCCGTATATCATACTTTCTTTTAAAGACAGGCCTTCCGGTAATTTTACCAGCCATTTTGCAGGGACACGGATGTATTCAGCAAAACCACCACTGGTGTTCATGCCAAGGTCAAAACTGGTCACGATCACTTTGTCGCCTGGATTCCAGCTTTTGTGTTCTGACGATTCGACGATGCCCGCCGCGTCAATTCCAGGAGTGTGCGGGTAATTCCTGGTCACGCCTTTGTTGCCGGAAGCAGACAGCGCATCTTTAAAGTTCAGAGACGAATAATGAACCCGTACAAGCACTTCTCCGCTGGGTAGCTCGTCAATATTTTTGGTTGTAACAACCGATGTAAATCTTCTCGTTGCCAATTCATTGACAATTAGGCACTTATATGTTTTGCTCATGGGTTAGAAATTCAAAGTGACTTTACCGACAGTTCGACCACTTTCAATCTGCAGATGGGCGTCAGCCATTTGTTCAAACGGGAAACGTTTGTAGATATGGGATTTGACGATCCCTTTTTCGAGTAAGCCTGCAATGATCTGCATATCGGCACCGATTGGTTGAACCCGCATCGTAGCACCGTTTATTCCCAACGCCTTTGCTTTTTCCGCGACCGTTTCGTTTAAGCCAGACGGAATACAGATGATCGTGCCGCCTTTTTTCATTACGGTAAGTGAGCGGTCGATATACTCGCCTCCAATTGCGTCGAGCACAAAATCAATGCCTTTTACGGCCGTTTCAAAAGGTTTTGTCGTGTAATCAACATGTTCATCGGCACCGATTGAAAGTAAGAAATCCTTATTCGCCGAAGAGGAAGTAGCAATGACATAGGCTCCCAGGTATTTAGCGATCTGCACAGCAAAGTGCCCGACTCCTCCTGCGGCTGCATGAATTAATACCCGATCGCCCGATTTTACATTTCCATGTGTTGTCAGAGCCTGATAGGCGGTCAACGCCGCGAGCGTTGCCGCGGCAGCTTCATCGTGGCTGATGTTTGCCGGTTTTCGTGCTAGCTGTGAGGCAGGTGCGGCTACATATTCTGCGTACGCATGGGCGAGTTTTGGGAAATTGACCAATGCAAATACTTCGTCACCAGGATTGAAGGTGGTTACTTCACTCCCGATTTCTGTAATGATCCCAGATATATCCCAGCCCAAAATGGCAGGCATCTGGTCTTTTATCAAGCCGGAAACACCTTTACCCGAGCGGGTTTTTACATCGACAGGGTTTATGCTGATCGATTTTAATTTTACCAGCACCTCGTCGTTTTGAATCTTGGGAGTAGGTACGTCGGTTTGTACGAGATTTTCAATTCCACCGAAATCTGTTAGAATTATTGCTTTCATCTTTTTTGTTTTGGTCAGGCAAAATTATGCTGGCAAAAGTTAACTAACCGATAAATGTTTAACAGTGGATTACAAATTAGAAAATAAAACTGACTGAACATAAAGTTCAATTCGAACCGTAGTGCGAACCAGGGTTTGGATTTGAAAATGAATACTGAAACGGATTTGATTGAGGGTTACGCTACGGTAAATTTTCAATCCATATTCTAAGTTAAAGCTCAAAAAAATACCGCATTTCTACAAGAAATGCGATTACGTATATTTATAACAGTAACTAACGGTAACAACTATATTCAGTCTGGTATTCCAATTTCTTTTTTAACAGAATCATAATTGCTCCAATCAATATTTTTCATTCTTCCACCCGTCTGTGGAGGCACAATGATCCATCGGAATTCCAGGTCGAAGTCAATGGGTTCCTTATGGGGTTTGAAAAATGAAAGGTCGAAGTTCATTGTACCCTTGCCGTCCCGCACGACCATAAAAAAGCCCAACGTTAGTTCTTCATTACTTGCCGGAAGAGAAAAAACTACATTGTCCCGGCCGGTGTTACGGTAGTATGCCATAGTAAGTCCTTTGTCCAGAATTGATTGCGTGATTTTGCCGTCGTCTTTTGCAATGGTGAAGTAGGTTCTGTCTGCATTCGCAAGCCAGGTAGAATCTGGAACCTTTGCCCAAGCAGAGACGATTAAGTTGGCAGAACCTGCGGGCCCGGCTATACCCTGGGTTCCCTGGGGGCCAGTAGATCCTTGCAGGCCGATTTCTCCTTGAGGCCCTTTACAGGTCGCTAGGATCACAATTATTAACAAGGCCGAAAGCCCTTTGAGTGATAGTAATTGTTCGTTTTTTTTCATTGTTGTTCAAGAGTAAAGGGTGAGCAATATTCAAAATAAAACAGCTAAGTATAGTACTTAAGCTTCTCAAGTTCCTGGCAAACAGGTGTTGAGCGATGGAAACTGCCGAAAAATGGGTGAGGAATCCAGGCGATTAAGTGTCACTTGGATCTTAAAGTAAATTTATTCATTTTAATTTGGATATTTAAAGAAAAAATTGCAATTTTTCTTTACAATCGCGAACGAACTCGCGGTAAAATTCCCAATTCACCAAACCTCTTTATTTGTTATGAAAATAATCGGATTAGTATTCCTCTGTTGGGTAATTATGTCACCAAAAGTACTTAGTCAGGCACCTGTCTTGGAGCGCGGACCCTACCTGCAAATGGCCTACGCAAAAAAGCTTGTACCAAACGGAAGCATTGCTTCGGTAACCATACGCTGGCAAACAGATCTGGCCAATGTAGGACGAGTCGTTTATAACAGTTATTATGAAGGGCTGGACAATGGTGGTAGCATTGTGGAAGAGCCAGCATCGACAAGGTTTCATAAAATAGTATTGACAAACCTGAACACGGATCAGAAGTACTATTACTCCATTGGTACTGCCGGTGCAAATCTTTCAACTCTGCCGGTCATATTTGAAAAGTCCGTCGAGCATTTCTTTACTACACCGCCGCCTCCAGGCTCAAAGAGAAAGGTGAAAATGTGGGTTATTGGTGACTTCGCATATTCACTTCCAACCAAGGTAGATGGTAATCGACAAGACAGCACGATTGCAGCGATGAAAGATTTTATGATTAAAAATAACACCGGCCCAATGGACATGTGGCTCTGGCTTGGGGATAACGCTTATGAAAAAGGAGAGGAGGATGACTATCAAAAAAAGATTTTCGATAAGGGTAGGGGAAGGTATGACTGGATGTTCCGTAAGACAGCTTTCTACGCCACACCAGGAAACCATGACTACTATGACCGTGCGCTTACGGAAGCCGAACGTGATGTGAGCAGGGCTACGAAAAATATTCATTATTACAGTGTAGTGGATAATTTTAAGAATGGAGAAGGTGGCGGTGAGCCTTCGGGCACAGAGGCCTACTATTCCTATGACTATGGTAATGTTCATTGCATTAGTCTGGATAGTTACGGCCTGGAAAATTTGGGTGATAGTCCAAACAAAATATTGATCCCCACCAGCAACCAGTACATCTGGTTGAAAAAGGATCTGGAAAAAGCCCGTGCAAACAAAGACATAAATTGGGTGATTGTCTTCACCCATTACCCGCCATTTAGCGGAGGCACCCACGACTCAGATGTGGATCCGGAGTTGATTCAGATTCGGGATAATCTTGTGCCGTTGCTCGACCAATATAAGGTTGACCTGGTTCTAAGCGGACATAGTCATGATTATCAGCGCACAAGGTTGATGCGTGGACTTAACACGGCTTCGAGTAACTTTGTAGCAGCGACGCATACTGGTCTTCTGGGGAGTAATGCTCAGGGTAGCGGAAAATATGACGGAACGCCGAACTCCTGTTTCTACTACAAAACCAGTGCAGCCACACAGAACGAAGGCGTTATCTATGCCGTGAACGGTGGGGGAGGGCATGACGAAGGGCCAAACACGACCAACAATAAAGGCTTGGTTCAGCGGTTGATGGCTTCTACTGAATTTACCGGAGGATCCATGTATATTGAGGTGGAGAATAAGCGACTGACCGCAAAGTTCATTGCAGCTAATAAAAAGGTACTCGATCAGTTTACTATTTTTAAAGACACGGACAGTTTTACTATTCCCGTGACCAATGATAGCACACGCATTGCAACATGTGAATGTACCGAGGACCTTAACCAGACTGTCGCATTCACGCATTATGTAGATAGTAAGGCCAACTTACTGCTTTCTATTAACAAACATGGTATTAATATTGGTAAGGTTGGCGTTCCTCCATTTGAGGTGAAACTGAGTGGTGCTGCTGGCAAAACCAATGCCGGGGCGTTCTATCCTGATAATTATGTAAAGGCGCTCAGGACGCGCTCTTTCAGTTCTAACTGGCGGGTCATGAATCGCTACTGGACGTTGAAGCCCGCAACAGAACTTACCAGCAACCAGCAGGTTACAGTGAGGCACTATTATCGCCAGGAAGATATGTCGTCACTCAGGTTAAGTGAAGGAAACGTGGAAAATTTGTATCATCAGGGACTGCGATTCTATAAAATTAATAGTGTGTCAACCAATTATGATATCGATCCCACACATGGCGTACATAATACTATAAAAGGTGCAACAGCTTATAATGGCAATGGGATTTGGCTGTACGATAATCATGGAGGAGGCAACATTCAGAACCAGTTTGCGTCTACTGTGGAATTCAAATGGAGAAATGGTAATGGAGAAGAAAAGATAAATTTTGAACCCGAAATTAACAATGCGTTTCCCTATTTTTCGGGAGAATTTGTAGTTGGAAAATTAAATGGCGGCGGTGGAATCGGCGGTCAGGTTTATAATCAAAACCCCACCGGCGCACGAGTTGCTCTTTATACGGGCGCGTCCTGGAGTTATTATGCAAAGGGCAGCGTGCCTCCCGACAATGGAATTTATAACTGGAAAGGTGGTCAAGACACAGATGAGCTTAATGGTGCGGACGAAGAGAACAATTACGACAGCAATTCCAAGTGGGCAAATGGGCTGGCTCCCTTCGGTTATTCACCGAATCGCGAAGATGGAGAACGAACGTTGCTTCCATCTTGCTCAGCAGAATTAAATTGCTACGTTCCATTAGGAATTGGCTCGTATTTTAAGGAAGGCTGTGTCACGGCACCTTGTCCTGCCCGATTTACGACCGCTTACTTTCGGAATAAGAATGTTTATTTGACTTCTGAAGATTATTCGTACTACAAATCCTTCATAATCAATTGCAAGCGGGATGATGGGGTAATCATTTATATCAATGGCAAGGAGTTATTGCCTCGTGATCCTAACATGCCGAAACCACCTCGCGTTATTTATGATACAACTTTGGCTACCAATGCAGTTGAGTATGAGTGGAATACGGTGGTTGTCCCAAATGACGGGAAATATTTTAGAAAAGGAAGCAACACCATAGCAGTTGAACTGCATCAAAATAGCACTACCAGCTCGGACACCCATTTCGACCTGACGATTGCTTACAGTCCTGACGTACTCACCTCGCCAGTCCGGCTGGGGTTGCAGGAAGAAATAAAAAAAGTGGTTCCGGAAAACACGCTCTACCCCAATCCAACGAATGGAATCGTGTACTTCTCTGCTCCTCTGACGTATGAAACAATAAAAATTACGGACTCAAGGGGCGTTGTATTACGTTACATTTCTAAACCAGGGGTTTTGAACGATCTGGATATCACCGATTTGCCAGCTGGCGTATTGATTCTGTCTAACCAAAACAATGGTAGGGTTTTGAATTATAAGATTGTTAAAAGTAAGTAGCTGTTTTTCAACCAAAGAGCGATGGTCGATTTTTGGTTGAAATTATCTCTATGGCAGCTTATTTGAATATCCATCAATGTGTTGCATGGGTTTCTTTGGACTATGCCTTTGATAATGGGGCGACGGAAGCTTTTTTGAGGGGGATCTGTTTTATAGCCCATATTGGTCTCCGGCATGTACAATAAGGGAACAGCTTCTGTCCAGAACCCTAAAAACATGCGCCTGCCTTTTTTCCTATATTTTGTATTCATTGCTTCCGTTGGTTTTACTCAGTCCGACATTCCCGAAAGTGGCAAGCCGTTAAAGGTTTTTCCAAAGCGCATACCTGCTCCGTTTGCATTGCCTTCTGTGAATGGCTTTGTGATGGGTATGGCAGATATTAACGACGATGGAGCTCCCGATCTGATGATGTACAGTGACCGTTACAATCCGGGCACGTTTTATTATGAATTTAAAAAATACAATAAAGAAGGTGTCCCGGTGTTTTCCGAAAAGAAACAGATTGCTATCCCATTCGAAAAAGAAACGCAGAACAAATCGGTCATTCTCGAAACTGACAAGAAAAAGATCTTCGGATACTGGGCGTTCGGATCTGAATTGAGGGTTGGTCAGCTGGATAAGAAAAGCATGAAGTTTTCTGTTCCCAAAAGCATCCAGGTCAAAAATTTACCAGGAGGCATCGGGCATTTCGGTGTCGTGCAACTCGCACCGGCAAAGTATCTGTTCCTCTTCACAGTTAGTGATACCATCCGTTCCGATAAGTATCCTCCGACACCAACCGATCCTAAGCACAGGCATGATTATGAATCTTATGGACAGGAGGGTTTCTGGCAGCAGCAACTGCCCAAGTCAGGTATTTATGGTGCTTTTGTGGATAGTCCGGATCAAAGTGAGATCCATGTGAAATCGCTCACTTCCCTGACCCAGGCTTATTATTCACTTGAAGGCTACACGCTTTATTCGGTTAAGGGTGTGCAATATATCATTGCCGGGACCACGCTGGGCAATATCCATGCCTACAAGGTAAACATACAAAACGAAACCTTATCCGAAGCCGGCTACGTCACCGACACCAACGGACAAACGATTAGAAACCCGGCAATCCATGGTTATCTCACATACTTCGATGCACCGGTTAATAAAGGATTGATCGTTTCAAGTGAAGGAGGTATTTATTTTTATAAAAGTGAAGGTAAACTCAGTAAAAACGGGTCATTGATTTTAAACGATCCCAGGCATCTCCTCCAAGGTAACGCTGACCTGTTTGCCAGTTCCCTGGTCGTACCCAACCTGATAGACTGGGATGCGGATGGAGATCTTGATATGGTGTCTGGAAATTCTTTGGGTAATATCCAGTTTATAGAGAACGCTGGAAGCAGTGCCAATCCTAAATTTACGATCCCGGTTAACATTAAAGCGGGTGGCTACGATATTTACATACAACCCGGATACAATCAGGATATCCAGGGACCGGTGGAAACCCGCTGGGGCTACGCTTCGCCAGCTGTGTACGACTGGAACGGTGACGGCTTACCCGATATTCTGACCGGTGACAGTCGGGGTAAATTCAATATTTATCTCAACAAAGGCACCAAAGAAAAACCGAAGCTGGAACCCGAGCACCCGCTGTATCTGGATGGGTTGGATGTCCACGGTACCTGGCGGGTAAGACCAGGCGTAGGAAAGCTGGCTGGGGAAAATGCTTACATCATTCTCGATACAGACGATGAATTCCACCTGTACTGGCAGTTGGACAACTACAATGTGAAGGATGGCGGAAAGCTCATGATCGGGGACAGCATTCCTATCAGGGCCAACTTCAAAAAGGGAGGAGAAACAGGGCGCTCGAAGATTACGATTGTTGACTGGGACCAGGATGGCGTGAAAGATCTGCTCGTAGGAACACCGCGTTATTCCACTATTCCCGAACCAAAAAACGGAATGCCTTACCGCCTCAAAGACAATGGTGCGGCTGTACTTTTCCTACGAAACGCCGGAACTGAGCAAAAGCCGGTATATGAATACCCGGTAGCCCTGAAATTCAAAGGCAAACGTATCAATCTGGGCCAACACGAAGTTGGTGTAGCTGCCGGATACATCGGGCCGGGGAAATCGTTGAATCTGATCGTAGGAGAAGAAACGGGACGGTTTTATTTTTATAAGAGGGAGGATTTGAGCTGGGAGAAGGATAGATGATGGAGGGTAGATCAAAGATGAGCGTGGAGAGATGAAAGTGGAAGGTTGAGCGTCGGGATTAACGGTATTAAAAATCGGTCTCACCGCATTTGTGTGTCTGGATCTTAGCTTTAAGGTCTTCGAAACTTCCTTGGTGCTTGCGCATGGGATATTAACAACTTGCCAATTGAAGATGTGCTCACTTTTTTTGTGTCTTTATTCAATCGGTATTTTATTGTCGCGAGGTTTGAAATGTTGAAATTTGGTACTTCAAATCGCGCCGGATGACATGCTCCTGACCAGGAAAAGGATTTTGTAAGGGAAATCATTTTCTTTGCAGCGATAATTTCGGTTCTGGCATTGATACGAAAACCCTTCCATGAAAAAAATATTCCTTTTGCTGTGTATTTGCACTGCTCATGTTGGCTATACGCAGCAATATCTTTCTCTTACTAAAAATTGTGAAAACGCTCATTCACCTTTTACAAATGTTACCGTAATTGACAATAGGGCAAGACATCAGTTGATTGGATACGTCCAGAAAGGCGCTACAAATCGCAGAGAGGAAATCATTTTCAAAGGCAATTTAGCAGATAGCTTAGCAGGGTTTTTTAGTAAAGTATCCTACGGAGAAACTGACGGGAATCAGCTGGTTTTTATTCTTAATGAGTTGTTTATAAGTGAAGTAACGAAGGTGTTGACTGAGTCTGGAAGTCTCAAATTGTCAATCAGATTATTTTCTCAAACGAAAAGAAACAAGTTTGTAGAGTTACTTGATCTGGACAGTACTTACACCGTAAATGGATTTGATGTCACCAAAAGATTATTGAACTCGGTCAGAGATCAATTGTGTGTTATTTCCAGAGAGATTTCTACGATGCAACCATCCTCTAATTTTCCTTTGGAATATACAGTTGACGAGTTGTATCACATTGACAGCCTTGAGACACTTCGTACACCAATTTATAATGAAATGCCCCGTGACGGAATTTATAAAGACTTTGAACATTTTAAGATGAATGAACCGGATATTGCGACAGATATCGAAGTTGAAGTATTCAGGAAAAACGCAAGCCGGGTTTTTAGTGCATACGTGGGGACGGAAAGAAAGGTGTCGCTGCCCACGGAAGGGATCTATGCGGTTTCGGATGGCGAAAAAATATTCAAGGCTGAGCCCGACGGCTACTTTGAGGTAAGACGACGGGGCCATGATTTCTTTTACGAAAGGCGAATGCTTTATTCTGCTTCTCGTTATGCTTCGTCCTCTGATGCCGCGGCTTGGTCCGCCGGCTTTGGATTAATGGGTGCGGCTTATTCAGCATCTAAATCGGACAACAAATCGAGGCTCTATAGGTTTAGAATTAATCATAGAAACGGACATCCGATCCCCGTCAATGAAATAGGACGGTGATAAGTCGTGCAGGGTTGGTTAAACGGTAAGGTTAGCAACGTATACGATCTAACGCTACGTTGATCGTTACTTACAGGGAAAATTAACGAGGTTTTGGTAGTGTCCTTACGGCCGGGAGATTGCGGAAAAGACCAATGAGGCCGTAATTGGAATTATTTAAACATTTTCTACCCACCAAATGTCCCCCTGGGGCATGCAGCAGCAGTTATTTTGATTTGGAATTTTTAAGGCTTAACAATAGCTTTAAACTCATTCATTTTTCAATGTGCCGCCAGCACATCTGATCGGTAGAAATAATGAAATCAAATGATGAGAACCGTTCCAGCGGAACGATTGGTTATGTATCAAATAGGAACCAGTCGATGGAAATAGATAGACTCGAACGGCGTTACATAACCAGCCCCTCACTTCGCTAACCACCCGCCATCACTCAACCAGTCCGCCATCCTTTGTGGCCATGATTTAATGCTGCCTAATTTGGATCGGTTGCCCATATTAAATCCGTGATCCCCTTTGGTGAAAAGATGGGCTTCTACCGGGCGCTTGGCCTCCCTGTATTTTACTAAAAGACTTGTTGTCGTGACTGCACAGCATGGGTCGTCGTTGGCTGCCAACAAGAATGCAGGTGGGGCATCGTTCGGCACGGTTTCAGGGATGCCTAGCGGGCCTGGATAAATGAGCATCTGGAAGTCGGGCTTGCCATTCAGCCTGTCGATAGGATCCTTGGCAGTGGGATCGCCTTTGCCGGAAGCGTAGGCAACAGCTGCCACTACTTCACCGCCTGCTGAAAAGCCGAGCATACCCACACGAGCCGTATCAATTCCGTATTCCTTTGCACGACTGCGCACCGTGCGCATCGCCCGCAATGCATCCTCACGCGGTGCTTTTTCAAGCGAGTAGGGTGAGCCTTCTTCACGTGGCAACCGGTATTTTAAGACGAAAACTGTAATGCCAAGTTTTGCAAGATATTGACCCGGCTCCGTGCCTTCTGCCCCATACACCAACAACCGGAATCCACCCCCAGGACAAACAACCACTGCCGTCCCATTTGCAGTTCCCGTAGCCGGAAGGATGACTTCCAGAGATGGATTGTTGATATTTTTCACCCAATAATCCTTCGTTTGTTCCGGTTCTCTAGATTTGCTCTCAAACCCCGGAACACCGTTTTTCCACAAAGGGATGATGGTTTTGGCTTCCTGTGCGAAAGATAGGATTGAAAGTAAGCACAGAATCAGCGACAGCAAAAGGGTCGGGATCAGATTTCGAAACTTGGATTTAGCAGAAGTCATATATAGCAGACTGTTTATCGTTTTTTATCGGCTTAGAATACAAGAGATAAGCCCAAGGCCGACGTATTATACCCGATATAGAACTTGTGAATATGGACGATATTTGCATTCGGATATAGATCGTTTATTCCTACAAAAGCGAACAAGAACGCAGCATTTTATCAAGAAAGTTGAAATGAGCCGCAAAAAAATCAACGTAGAAAAAATTGTCCTTAGCCTGGCAATTAATTATATAAAATAGCGGATACATATAATAAGATTCCAGGGGTTGCCGTTGTGGATTTAGTAACTCATCTCTCCACAACAGCCACAATATGCAGCTCATCTCTAAGCTTAATTTTGGTAAATCAAGGATTTTTTTAGCTAGCCTAGCTTACTCCTCTTTTTTTACAAGTTCAAATGCGTCAGCACAAATTGTCAGTCCCGATTCCCTGCGAATTCCAGGGTCTGCAATTGCGTTTTTGAGATTAGCGCCCGATGCAAGAAGCGCTGGTATGGGAGAGGCCGGCGTAGCATTAAGCGCGGATGCGAACTCGGCTTACTGGAATGCTTCCAAGCTGCCATTTGCACAGAAAGATTTTGGGGTAAGTGCAACTTATACACCCTGGCTCAGGAATCTGACGGACGGTATTTGGCTCGGTTACGCAAGTGTATATAAGAAACTGGGCGAGAAGCAGGCAGTAGCTGTTTCAGTAAACTACTTTACCAACAAGGAGGGACTTCCAGTGGCTCCAATGACTTTTTCTCGTTCGAGGGATCTTGCATTGAATGCAACGTATGCCAGGCAATTTGGTAAGAATTTTTCTATTGGGTTGACCCTGAAATACATTTCTTCAAATGCACCAGATGACCCAAGGTTAGCTTACGTTTCATTAAAACCGGCTCGTGTAGTTGCGGGCGATATTTCTGCCTATTACAGAAAACAATCAAAGAATGACGTTACAGGAAGCGACCTGACATGGTCCTTTGGTACAGTATTATCGAATTTGGGTGGAAAGATTAACTACCGGTCTGGCACAGAAGCGCGTTTTATTCCAACGAATATTAAATTAGGCGGTGGTCTTTCCTATACGGCTGACGGGCGCAACTGCTTTAGCGTTATTCTTGATGCAAGCAAGTTAATGGTACCAACTCCTCAGGCGGGAATGAATGTAAATACCAAAGCTACGCTTAGCGGAATATTTGGCTCCTTTTCCGACGCGCCTGGTGGACTTAGAGAAGAAGTACAGGAGATGACATGGTCAGGTGGCGTTGAGTATAAATATAAAAATATGCTGGCCTTGCGAGGGGGATACTTTGGAGAAAGCAAATACAAGGGAGGGCGTAAGTATTTTACGACGGGAGCGGGAGTTCGTTTCCTTAAAAGCTATGATGTTGATTTTTCTTATCTTTTTCCGTTGGTCCACGGCAGTCCATTACCACAAACCTTCCGGATATCGTTGTCGGTGTATCTGGATACAAAAAAACGGATTTCAGGGGCAAAAAAAAAGATCTAGCTCACCTAAATTGGGATTTTTCTGCCACCAAGCCACGAGGACACAAAGGTTCGAGTCTGCACTTCGTTTCTTTGTGTCTTCGTAGCAAAACATTTTACAGCACTCCCAGATTTTTCAAGGCTTGATGAAACTTGATTTTAACTTCCAGATCTTTCCTACCTCCTTTTTTGTAAGGTACATATTGTGCATTGTAACCAATGGTTGCATCCACTGAAAGTATTATCCCATAAGTTTGTTCATCATTTAACAAATACACTTCGCTATCAGAGGCATCAATATTTGGATATCGTTCCTTAAAAAATGTAACGGATTCTGTAAGTAGTGTCGTGGCTGTGCTTGCGAATATTATGAAGGCCGCGGCGACTTTTCCGTTCTCCAGAAAATAGGCAACATATGTGATATTTGAATTTTCTCCGTCGTAGAGTAACACATTATCAGTTGATTTGGTCGAAAGCTTTCTTTTCTCTTTGCCTTTGATTGTGGCCGCGTCCACGCCGAACTGAATGACAGGCTCAGTGATGAAAGTAGTATAGGGTGTAATTTTTATCGAGCTTTCTACGGCTCCGGACGTTGTTGAGGTGCCAGTTATTTTCGTTTCGCCAATTTTACGGCCTTTGAAGTTCCCGTTGGCATCTATCGTACCAACTTTTTCGTCGCTTGATTTCCAGGTAAAAGTGGATGCCGTGACAGCTTCGGACCCCTTTGTCAGCACAAATTGATGCGTTTTGTCATATTTTAATTCCAGCGTTTTGGCGTCAATTGAAACTTGTGGTTCAGCATCTTTCTTTGAACAGGATGCGAGCAGTAATGTTGAGAAAGCAAAAAGAATAAGTTTTTTCATGAGTATGCATGTTTGGGGATGATTGGATACGCAATACTAAAAATTACTTACATCAGGTCATAACCGCTTGATAAATATTACGTTATTTAATGTTTAATCGGTTGGTGATGAAGTATTTTCGATGGGACCTGAGAGAACCAAGAGAATATTTAGCGCTACGAAGAAATGCCCGGTCAAAAAACACCCATCGAACAATAGCTGTTGTCTATCCTTTTTATTGCGCCCTTTATCATATTTTCATTTCAGAAGTTTTCTTTCTTTGACACTTTTGTAGCGTTAAAACACAATCCTGTTACCATGAAAAAATTTCTTCTTGTCTTTTTATTGATATCAGCCAGTCTTTCGGCTCCCGTTTTTGCACAGTTTCCCACTGGCGGTGCGGCACAACCAAAAGCGCTTCCAGGAACAGCGGGTGATCAAACCCCAAAAGGAAACGCCAAAATTACGGGCTCGATCATAGACTCAACAGGCGGAAAGCCAATTGAATTCGCCAGTATTGCCCTTTATGAAAAAGGTACCGGAAAAGCGATGGACGGAACTATTGCCGACGAAAAGGGCAAGTTTATTCTTAACAAGCTGGTGGCTGGTAACTTCAAAATTTTGATTTCATTTATTGGCTATCAAAATAAAACCATCGATAACATCACTTTATCAAAAGGTCAGGAACTGGATCTTGGATCAATAAAGCTTCCTTCCAACGTAAAAACACTTGATGAAGTCACTGTTACCGGGCAATCCGCGCTTATTGAAGAGAAAGTGGACAGGTTGGTTTATAATGCCGAAAAGGATATCGCTGCAAAAGGTGGGGACGCAACTGATATTTTACGCAAAGTGCCGCTTTTGACTGTCGACCTGGATGGCAATGTGTCATTAAGAGGCAGCCAGAATATTCGTGTATTGATCAATAACAAGCCGAGCACCATTATTGCAAGCAGTGTTGCGGATGCATTGAAACAGATCCCGGCTGACCAGATCAAAACGGTGGAAGTAATAACCAGTCCATCTGCAAAATACGATGCTGAAGGTTCCGGTGGTATTATCAATATCATAACCAAAAAGAATAGTCTTCAAGGCTTGAACCTAAACATTGATTCGGGTGTGGGCAACCGTGGTTCTATGCTCTCCCTGAATGGAGGTTATAGAAAAGGAAAAGCAGGGATGACAATTGGTGGTTTTGGACGAGGTATTTACAACACCATCACAAAATCAAGCCTTGATCAGCTCAGTAATGTCAATGGCGTGTCAACCCTAACGCAGCAGACTGGAAACGGTAGTAGCAAAGGACTTTTCGGTCAATACAATCTGGGATTTGACTATGATCTGGCAAAAAACCAAAGTCTGACAGCCGGTGTTCGATATGGTGTCCGTAACTTTATCACCCAGCAGGATCTGCTAACCAAGTTTTATAACAATGGGATTCCGGGAGCTAACTCAGGCCGCAATGTGGAGTCCAAGAACCTTTCAGGAACAGTCGATGCCAATATTGATTACCTGCATACTTTTAAGCCACAGCAGGAATGGAGCATTTCAACCCTTTACAGCCGCAACGACCTGACCAATAATTTTGACGCAGATATTTTAAATAATGGAGGCAGTATCACAAGCCGTCAGCGTAACATCAATAAAAACGTGAACCAGGAGTTTACATTGCAAACGGATTACCAGACGCCCATCAAGAAAAACCAATTGATTGAATTTGGAGGCAAAGGGATTTTCCGTCAGGTTAACAGTGATTTTAGCTACTTTCTGGCGGAATCCATCGGTAATTATGTGCCCGAAGTTAACAAGCCGGCAGGTGCTCTTGTGTATCACCAAAACATTGCCGCAGCATACAGCTCATACACTTATACGACCAAAAAACGATATACATTGAAAGGCGGTTTGCGTTACGAACACACTTTTATTGACGCAAGCGACAAAGGTGGTAGGCTTGGAATTGGGAATTATGGTGTATTGGTTCCGAGTGTAAACGCCTCGAAAACCATAAAAGGGACAACCTTGAAGCTGGGTTACAACCGGCGCATTCAACGTCCCGGGATTGCTCAGCTGAACCCCAACTTCAATACAGCGAATCCACAGAACATCACAATTGGTAACCCTGAACTTCGTCCCGAATTGACCAATAATTTTGAACTGGGTGTGAGTAAGAATATCAAGAAAACATTTATCAACGCCACATTCTTTGGGCGATTTACCAACAATGCCATTACGCAGATCAGGCAGCCTTCGGATACGCTTGTGGGATCCATCATTACGACTTATCAGAATGTGGGTAAACAGTCGGCTTACGGCGTGAACCTTTTTGCGAATGTAGCCGCTACGACGAAGATTAACGTTGGCTTATTTTCAAACTTATTTTACACATCACTTACCGGAAAAGCGGCAGGTGAAAATGGTTTGTCAGAGGACGTAACGCATTCAGGTGTTGTGGTGAGTGGTGGCGTATTTTCACAGGCAACCTTTAAAAATGGCTGGGGCGCTCAGGCGTTTGGATTTATGCAGGGAAATACGATCCAGTTACAAGGAAAGCAAGGAGGATTTGGGTTTTACACGATTGGCGTGAAAAAGGATTTTAAAAACAAAAAAGGGAGTGTTGGGCTTGCAGCCGAAAACTTCCTGAGCAAACGTTATACGATTCACACAGAGCTGAATTCTGCCCAGTTTAATCAGGTTAACGATGTGCATTTGTATAACCGTGGTGTAAGATTGACATTCACTTATAAAATCGGTAAAATGACGATGGACGCTCCGAAAAAGAAGGCCAAGTCTGTTAATAATGACGATGTTAAATCTGATGGAGGTGGTCAGCAGCAAGGCGGTGGCGGAACAGCGCCGGGTGGTTCGGCTCCACGATAGTAAATTTCAAATAAGAATGCTTTACAAGTAACAAGCTAATTTCAACCTGATAAATCTAACAAAATGAAAGCAAACAAATTAGTGCTCGCCTTCGCGGCTGGTTTCATGTCAGTGGCCGCATATGCGCAGACAGTTGACGAAATCGTTGATAAACACGTTGCCGCACTGGGAGGTCTGGAGAAAATAAATGCAGTAAATACCATGGTTTTGGATCGGTCACTGGCTATCAATGGTATGGATGTTCCTAATAAAACCATTCTGGTTGTTGGTAAATCGGTTCGGAATGAATCAACGGCTATGGGTAACACCATGGTGCAAGTTGTGGATGGTGGAAAAGGATGGATGATCCGGCCAGTTCAGTTTGGAGGAACCGGAGAACCGGAAGATCTGCCTGCAGATCAGTTGAAGCAGCAAATGAGCACGCTGGATCCATTTGGCGGACTTGTCAATTACAAGGATAAAGGCAATACGGTTGAGCTGGTTGGAAAGGAAAAGCTGGACAAAAAGGATGTTTATCACCTGAAAGTTACTTCTAAGGAAGGACAGGTAATGGACGAATTTCTTGACGCTAATACTTATCTCGTTAGTAAGGTTAAAGTATCGATGAATGGTCAGGACGGTTCGGTGGATTTCTCGGATTATAAAGACGTAAGCGGAGTGAAAATTCCACACGCTATGGACATTGCAAATTCGCAGATGAGCATGTCCTTTATTACCAACAAGGTGACAATAAACGGTAAAGTTGACGACGCAGTTTTCAAACGTCCGATGAAATAGTATCAGAATGAAAGAAGAAAAGCCTGCTGAAATGATTTCAACATTTCAGCAGGCTTTTTTTATTGCACAACTTGCCCATTCGTTCACGCTATCAAAGTGAGTTCGAGGGGTTCTGCCTGTCTCCTGTTAGTAGAATGAAGTCAGATTTTACTTGATAACTTTAATTTTGACAGTTAAATCTTACAGGAGATGATGCACACGAAGGCCGCAAATGGTTTCATTGGTTTCGGGTTTTCTATGTTCATACGGATTGTATTTTGGTTTGTAATACTTGCCGGACCAGATGTGTTTGCGCAAAATTCCGCAAGTAAGCCGGACGTTTCGGAAGGTGGCTGCTCATGTGAGTCGGTCAGAAATATTTCACTTCCCGGCATGACAATCACAGCCACAGAATGTGTTTCGGCTGGAAGTTTCACGCCACCGGGCGCGACCCAACCGATTGCAGGGCTGCCGTCATTTTGCAGGGTTGCTGCGACGCTGAGGCCGACATCTGATTCTAACATCCGGATTGAAGTATGGTTGCCCGCTAACAATTGGAACGAACGGTTTCTCGGAACGGGTACTGGCGGTGGCGCCGGAAGTATTAATTACGGTTCTTTGGCCAGTGGTTTAAAACGTGGCTTTGCTACCACCAACACAGATATGGGTACTTCTCCCGGAGCGAATGAAGCAGTAGGTCACCCTGAAAAATGGGCTGATTTTGGCCATCGTGCAACCCACGAAATGACAGTTGCTGCCAAGGAAATTACGAAAGCTTATTATAAAAAACTTTTTCATCATTCATATTTTGCTGGTTGTTCCACCGGCGGCCAGCAAGCCTTGATGGAGGCCCAACGCTATCCCGACGACTATAACGGCATATTGGCCGGCGCTCCTGCTAACAACAGAACCCACTTACATACCGGGTTCGTGTGGAATTATAAGGTAACCAACGAGGCGCTGGGGAGTGCTTTTTTGCCAAAGGAAAAAATTGCATTAATTACAAAGGCTGTTATTGAAGCCTGTGCTGGCAAAGATGGCGGAGCGCCAGGGGATAATTTTCTTACTGATCCGAGTGCCTGCAGATTTGACCCGGCGACGCTTCCAAAATGCCCTGAGGGAACTGACGATGGCGGATGCTTTACCAATGCTCAGATAACAGCTTTGAAAAAAATCTATTCCGGTCCTGTCAATCCGAAAACAGGCGAACGCATATACACGCCCATTCCTCTTGGCAGTGAGAATTCAGGTGCAGGAATCGAATATCAGCAAAACCCAAGGCAATCGCCACCGTCTCTTTTTTATCAGTACAGATGGGTTTTTGGCTCTGAATTTGACTACAAGACTTTCGACTTTGATCGTGATCAGGATCGGATGGACTCTATATTGGCGCCCATCCTGAACGCCAATAACCCTGATCTGAGTCAACTGAAAAACCGTGGGGGTAAAATCCTGATGTATTCAGGAACGGCGGATCCGCTTGTACCATATCAGGATGCGGTCACATATTACGAAAGGGTGGTTAAGCAGCAGGGCGGAAACGCGAAGACGCAAGACTTTTTCAGATTTTTCCTGATACCCGGTATGGCGCATTGCGGAGGCGGACCGGGGCTGAATGACTGTGGGCAGAGCCTCAGTTTGAATGTGGCGCAAGACAGCAATCATGATGTGCTGACCGCCTTGATAAAATGGGTTGAAGAGGGATCAGCTCCTGACAAAATAATCGTGGCTGCTTATAACGACGGTGACATAAAAAATGGAGTTCGGCTTCAACGCCCAGTCTATCCCTATCCTAAGCTTCCTGCATATGTAAAGGGTGATGTTGGCAGCCCCGACAGTTACAAAGCTGTTGCTTATAAGCGCAGAAAAGTTTTAGCGCCTGCTAAGCGGTATTTGAGATGAGAAAGGTAGTTTGTCATGTCCCTTCAGCTTTGTTGAGTCAAGCGATGTTGCCGGGGCTTAGCTGTGCGTTAGGTGGTTAAGTGATTGTAATTGAAATATTTGCATCAAAAACCTTAGTTTGTTCGAGCCTTTGTGGCGCGCCGACGGGAGAAAGTGTTTTGTGACTACCCCCGACACTAGCATGAAAATTGCTAGAGGCTCCTGACGATTCAAACATCAAAAATATGATTGATAACACCACAACTTTATCCCCTGTACCGCGCCCTGAATACTGGCCTCTGGACGCTTTTGTCGGGAAATGGCGTACCACTGGAAATATGGTGGCAGGAGAAGGTCAACGCGATCATAAAATCATTGGAGCTGATACCTATGAATGGCTGCCAGGCGGTTTTTTTATGATGCACAAAGTAGATGTATCAATAGGGGCAGAGCGCGTACAGACGACCGAGATCATTGGCTACGATGATTCAACAAATAATTACATGATGCATTTTTTTGATAACAAGGGGCAATCCGGGCTGACTTACGCAAGTATCCGGGATGGTATATGGACCTTCGCTTCAGATACAATGAAATTCACTGGACGTTTTAGTGACGATGGTCGTGTAATGTCAGGTGTATGGCAACAGGCGCGTGAAGGGTCTTGGGAATTTTTGATGAACATCAAACTTACCAAAGAGTAGCAGTTTCGGTCGCCTTGAATTTTTTTTCCACCAATGAACACCATTTTGGAAAGGAGCTTCGCTAAAATTTTCGTCAGCCGGGATTGAAGTATATGTTTTTTTGTCACGATTCACAAATTGTTGATATAAAGGTGATTGCTACTAATCCACCGAACGGCGGATCATGAAATTTAACGAAGGGGTGTAGTCAACTCTGCCTGTTTGGTAAGTGTTCTTTCAAGTCCACCCCTTGCTATTCGTGCCCATTCGTGCAATTCGTGGCTAGTTTTTTTTGAAGCGCCAGATCTCGAATTTCACCACACGGCAGACTGTGAATGGACAGTATGTAGATGGATGCCGCTCACATTCGTGAATATTAGTGCATTGGTGGCAACTTTATCAACATCAGTTTTTTATTGTCCTCTTGTGAAACCTACCTGGTATGATTATTGACCATTATAAAGTAAGGTTCTAATAATTTTCAATAAAATATACATACTATGAAACTCATGAAAATGAATATCGTGGCGCTTGCATTGATTAGTTCGGCAGCATTTGCGCAAACAGCATCCCCGACAACACAGCCTGCAACGGTACCAGTTACCAGACCAGCAACGGTTCCTACGACCACACCGACAACCGTACCCGGGGCCTCGATACCAGGGTCAACGATTCCGGGAGCCGTCGCTCCGGGAGCGGTACAGCCTGCTGGTACTCCGGGTGCAGGTGTTCCTGGGGCTGGTACCCCGGGCGCATTTATTCCTGGTAGCAATAATCCGGCAACTAACGCACAGCCCATAGCAACACCCGGCACTAGCCCGACGTCGGAGCCAGCAGTCGTACCCGGAAATCCGACTTATCAGTCTACCGTTATTCCGGGTTCTACAACTCAGCCTTCTTCGGCGCCAAATCTTGCTACTCCTGCCACGCCAGGGACAGTAACAGAACCCGCGGTTGTGCCGGGAAATCCGACTTACCCGTCAACTGGTCAGCCGACAGCTATTCAGGGCAATACCAATGGAACAATACCAACAAAATCGAATGGCACTACTACGAAGCCGGCTATTAAAAAAGGTGCGGGAACAACAGGGTCAACAAAACCTAAAAACGACTGATAGATAGTAATTGTTCATTGGATAGGCCTGATTATCAATCGATAGTCGGGCTTTTTTTTGCCTGAATCGTCTTTATATCGAGTACACTTAAAGCGGGTAATTCAATTGGTTTTATGGCTGTCATTCATCATTCTTGATTAGTCTTTTTGAAGGTCAATTTAAATATACCAGCAGTAACAACACTGTGTATTCATTACTCAGGATGAGGCGGCTGGCCTACGGTTTGAAGAAAGCACAATGGTAAAAAGCGAGACCGACCAGGCGGAATACTGGTGATTTGGTTTTATATTAGGTGTCTGCCTGAATAACAGGTGTTTGCCAAACCCTAACTACTCGATTTTTTCTGTTATGATTTTTTCAAATAATCACTATTCTGCCGGTGCAACAACCGGCCTTTTGCTTTTTTCTTTACTTTTTTTGTCTTTCTCAGTAGCTCCGGGGTGGGCTCCTGATAGTATCGAATCACGTCTGGACAGTATTTTTGCTGCTGTTCCGGATTATAGCGGAGTTCTGCTTGTGGCGGACAAGGGGAAGCCAGTGTATCATAAGGCATTTGGATATAAAAATTTCAATACAAAGGAGCCCCTCACCACGTCAGCTATTTTTGAAATCGCCTCTGTGTCCAAACAGTTTACAGCGATGACCATCATGTTGATGTATGAGGAAGGCAGGTTAGACTTTGACGATCCGATAGAAAAATATATCAAAGGGCTTCCTTATAAGGGTATTACGATACGGCATTTACTCAACCACACATCCGGCCTTCCCGATTACCAGGATGTGATGGACAAGCATTGGGATAAAACAAAAGTTGCTGGCAATGCCGACAACATAGCTTATCTCATTCAATACCATCCACCTGTACTTTTTGTGCCGGGCACCAGATATGAGTACAGCAACACCGGTTACATGCTTCTGGCAAGCATCACGGAGAAGGTTTCAGGTGAAGACTTTGTGGAATTCTGCAGGAAACGCTTTTTCATCCCATTTAAAATGACAAAGACCGATATCAGGTCATTGGAAGCCAAGAAAAACCTGAAGAATCTGGCACTGGGGCACATTTATGTAAAAGAAAAGCAGCGTTATGTTCCCGCTGATTCGTTTCCTGAATTTAATTATGCGATCTGGCTGGGCAAGAGGGTAGGACCCGGAAGAGTCAGTTCCACATCTGAGGATCTGCTAAAATGGGACAGAGCACTTTATGGTAATAAACTCGTAAAACCTGAAACGCTCAGACAAGCATTCTCTCCCGCCAAACTGAATGACGGATCGTTGTCGCAATATGGCTTCGGCTGGCACATGGAACAAAGCCCGAAACTTGGGAAAATCGTTCGTCACAGTGGTGACAATCCCGGTTACCAGACCCAGTTTATCAGGTACATCGATGCGGATAAAACGGTAATTCTACTTTCTAATAATAGTCACGCAAAACAGGAGGAAGTGGTAAAGGCGATTGAGGGGGTGATGGAGCTTGGGTTTTGATATCTGCGTTGGCATTGTCAAGTGTGGTCACTTTTTGTCAGGGATAGTCAGGAATGGGTCATTCTTGGTCAGCGATGGTCAGATATAGTCATTCATTGTCAAGAGTTGTATTTGGTCCAGCAGATATTTTTGTTATTATTTCACTCCCTTATTCTGTAAAATATGAAGTTACTTTCCTTACACGGTGCCTTAATTTTGTTTTTTGCAACGCTTTCAAATCGACACATTGCCGCTCAAACCAAAATGCCCACCGCCGACATTGAGCCCTACTACGATCTGAGCTTCACCATTGCGGAACGGGATTCGCTTTTCAAGGGACTTGAAGATTATCAGAAGGCATTTCAGGCTATCCATAAATATAAACTGAATAACAGCACACCCATGTCACTGGTATTTGATCCCATTCCGGTTGGGATGAAAGTTGAGACCGTGCAAAAACCGATTGACTGGGGACTGCCGAATTATGTCGTGCTGCCTGCCAATAAAGAAGAACTTGCTTTTTATCCTGTGTATAAATTGGCGGTGCTGATCAAAAACAGAAAAATTACTTCAACTGCGCTTACGCAACTGTATTTGAAACGTCTGAAAAAACATGCTCCCACGCTGCAATGTGTCATCACTTTGCTGGAAGACACCGCATTGAAGCAGGCAAAACAGGCTGATGACGAAATTGCCAAAGGGAAATATCGGGGACCTTTGCATGGTATTCCTTATGGAATCAAAGATTTACTTTCCGTTGAAGGCACTGAAACCACTTGGGGAGCAGTGCCTTACAAAGATCAGGTGATCAGAGAAACGGCAACGGTTGTTAAGAAATTGGAAGAAGCAGGGGCTGTGCTGACAGTGAAACTGACACTTGGCGCGCTTGCCATGGGTGATATCTGGTTTGGCGGCATCACCAAAAATCCCTGGAATCTGAAAGAAGGATCGAGTGGGTCGAGTGCCGGCTCCGCTTCCGCAACAGTAGCAGGCCTTGTTGCTTTTGCCATTGGGACCGAGACGCTTGGGTCCATCGTTTCTCCATCAACCCGTTGCGGCGCGAGCGGTCTGCGTCCAACATACGGTCGGGTAAGTCGCAAAGGAGCCATGGCATTGAGCTGGAGTATGGATAAGATCGGACCGATATGCCGATCTGCGCTGGATGCTGGCATTGTATTGAATGTGATTCGCGGTGTCGATGGCGTGGATCATCACGTCAGGGATGCTGCCTTCAATTATTCAGCGAAGACCAATATTAAAAAGTTAAAAGTGGGGTATCTCAAAACGTTGTTTGATGCGGATTATGCAACCAAAGCAAATGACCAGAAGGCGCTTGAAGTTATCAAGAAACTCGGTATTGAGCTGGTTCCCGTAGAATTGCCAACGGACATTCCGGTGTCTGCTGTACGCATCATGCTTTCGGCAGAAGGTGCTGCCGCCTTCGATGACCTCACCCGCTCCAACCGCGACAGCCTGATGACGGATCAGCGCAGAGGTGCGTGGCCAAATACATTCCGTACCGCAAGGTTTATCCCCGCGGTCGAATACATCAATGCATCCCGGATGCGCTACGAATTGATTCAGAAGTATTATGAAAAAACAAAAGATTTCGACGTTATCATCACGCCAAGCTTCGGCGGCCCACAGTTGCTGACCACCAACCTTACCGGGCATCCTTGTATGGTCGTTCCCAATGGGTTCAATGACAAAGGAAGTCCAACAAGCATCTCGTTTTTAGGGAAATTGTATGGCGAAGCGGCAATCGTATCGATGGCGCATGCTTATCAGTTGGCGACCGAGTGGGATGAGATGAAGCCGGGTGGGTTTGAGGAGTGATTATCGACCTGAGCCAGCCCTCACATTTAGGGAAAAATGCCGGAACTTATCCTTTAACGTTTCATTCAGCAAGAGAGATGCTGAAAGAAAATAGCCAATAACATGAAAAAGATCAAAGTAGTCATCGCCAGAGGAAAAGATAATTATGCAGCTTTCGCTGAAAATGTTGAGATGATCACAGGAAAAGGCGATACCGTTCAGGAAGCCAAGGCGGAAGTGTTGAATTCTATTGAGGTTATTAAATCATTTGCCCCGGAACATGTACCGGATGCACTTAAGGGAGAATACGAAATTGTCTGGAAGCTGGATGTGGAGAGCTTGCTGGAATATTACAAAGGCATTTTCAACCAAACAGGGATTGCAAAGCTCACCGGTATCAGCGAAAAGCAACTGAATCATTATGCTTCCGGACTAAAGAAACCACGTATTGCCCAGGTAAAAAAAATGAAGCAGCCTTGCATCGGCTGGGGAATGAACTGCTAGCTGTTGAGTTGTAATTTGTAAACGGCTAGTGTTAATCATACCCAATAAAATGAGATTTAAACGGAATCAAACCGTCATCGCTCGCCAGCACCAACGCCAAAAATTCGTGCATCAGTGGCATACCAAAATAAATGCATGTCAGCTTTGCGTTTTCCGCCTGTAAAATAGATAAACCGGCCCGCCAGCTGCTATCAAAAGCAATCCTATGGCGGCCTGCGTGGGCTGATTTATAATATTCACGACGACAAGTACCAAACAAAAAGCGGAAAATATAGTCGGCAAAATAATAGCTACGCGGTACGGACGCGGTGTATCTGGTTCTCTTCTTCTTAGTAAAATTACCCCAAAAGCCGCAGATCCGTAAAATATGAAGGAAGCAAATATGAGCAGATCGGTCAATGCGTCGAAGCTTCCCGACCATACCAGCGCTACTGACCAAATAGCTTGTATTAAAATGGCATACGACGGAGTTTCGTAAATCTGATGAATTTGACCAACCTTTTTGGGAAAAAGTCCGTCCCGGGCCATGGCGTAGGAGATCCTCGCTGACAACAGAATGGTCCCGTTGGCGCAATTAAAAGTGGCAAATAAAATGAGCAGGGAAAGTAAAATTGCGCCCGTATTCCCGCTCAGCACCCTCGCCATTTCCACTGCCGCAATCTGGTTCGCCCGTAAGGATTCAAGCTGTTCAATAGGAAGAATATATAGGTACACCGCGTTTACCAGCAGGTAAAGGGTGATCACAATGAGCGTGCCTACACCCAGTGCGATCGGGATATTCCGTTTTGGGTCCTTCACTTCTTCCCCGATAAAACCAATATTATTCCACCCTTCATATCCCCAGAATGCACTGAGTGATGCCGCAAACATGGCAGCGAAAAGCGGCCAACCCGTTGGAACCGCAGGCGTGGCTGCTGTAAAATGTTCGATGTTTCCTTTACCGGAAGTTAGGGCCAACACCACAAAAGTGAGAATGGAAAGCACGATAGCCGCAATCAGGTAACGGCTTATTTTTTCTCCGATAGAAATGCCCCGATGGTTCACGTAGCTAAGTCCGAGTATAAGCAAACTGGCGAGCACCTGTACGCTGTATTGTCCCCCCAAAAACGGACTAATGCCGGGAAGTAATTCATGAAAAGAATCTGCAAAAATGTAGGCAAGCGCCGCTATTGTAGCCGATTTCATCACTGCGAGGTTCGCCCAGGCATAAAGAAATGAAAAGAAACGACCGTAAATTTTTTTGAAATATACATACTCACCTCCCGAACCCGGCATCATCGATGTAAGCTCGGCGTTACTGAGCGCTCCCATCAAACTAAGTGCTCCTGCGAGAGTCCAGCAAATTAAAACCAGCGTGGGTGAATGAAGCTGGGCAGACATGGGTGCAACTTTTTTGAAAATCCCGGATCCTATAATAGCGGTTACTACTAAAAAGATTGCGGATGTTTGGGTGACAGTCCGCTTTAAGGATGGGTCGTTCATTTAGAAGCCAGGTTTAGAATTGACAGAAAGGTAGCCGTCTTGCAATTTAAAGCCTTTTTCGGTTACATTTTCAATCAAATCCAGGCTGCCGTCCAAATCCAGGTATTTGGTGTGTGGACATGCAAACGCAGCGTGTAATGCAGCCGTAATACTGATACTGCTCTCATCATTACATCCCCAAAAAAGATCAATTCCTGCCTGTCGGGCAATATTGGCAATTTCAAAGGCAGCCGTTAATCCGCCGCACTTCATGAGCTTGATGTTGAAAATTCCAAAGGTATTTTCCTGAGAAATAACAAGTGCAGATTTGGCGTCTTTTAACGACTCGTCAGCGGCAAGTAACTGACGGGTATCTTTTGAGAAATCGAGCAAGTAACTGTCCTTATCAGGATGAAATGGCTGTTCGATGAGTTCAAGATTTGTGTGCGCGGTTTTTGCAAGAAAATGCCTTAGGTCATCGGGTGTGTAACCTTCATTGGCATCCACCCGGATGGTAAAGTGAGAGCCAAATTTCTCAAAAAGTTTAACCACTCTTTCCGCATCTTCTATCGGGTCAAGACCTGTTTTTACTTTTAATACTTTGAATCCCTGTTTTTTATATTCCAACGCTTCCAGAATCGTCTCTTCAACGTTCTTTATTCCTATTGTTACCGACGTCAGCATTTTTTGATGATGCCTTCCGTAAAAATCGACAATTGGCAATCCAATCCATTTCCCGAAAGCATCGTGCAAGGCGATGTCGATCGCGGCCTGTGTGCCGGGAAGATTTGGAAATGCATTTCTGTAGAAATTAATAAGGGATAAAAACCGACGAATATCTTTACCCACGAGCTGCTGTACCAAATCGGATTGCAGGTTAAGCAATGTCTGCGCCGGTGTTTCGCCAACTACATCTACATCCGTGCTAGCTGCACCTAAACCTTTAATGCCATTTGATAATTCAATTTCAAAGAAAATAATCTCAGCGCCGGAAATCGTTTCGCGGGCAATTGTGTAAGGCTTTGTGAGCAGGAGTACCTGGGAATAGGCTTTGACTGATTTGATATTCATGGTTTAGCTATTAGCTGTTGGCGATTAGCCGTTAGCTGCGTTTCTGGTACGGTTTGGCGAAGCGTTTGCCTTTTATAGTGTTTTAGGTCAAAGCCTTAATCGTTGGGATGATTTTGTCGCAACCTTCTTCTAATGGAAGCAGGACGGGGATATTCAGCGACGACTGATAAAAATCCCGGATCGCAATTGTTTCTTCGGTGGTACAGTCCTCGGTGTTGAGTGCTATCGCAATGACTTCTGAGCCGTACAGATTGATCAAGGCAATTTCAGATTCGATCGAAGGGATTTTACCAAAATGCGATTCTTTGTCAAAGAATTCTCTCTTTGGCGAATGTACCAAAATGACATATTTGGCTTGGCCAGACAGCAAAAACTCGGCACCGCAGGGACCGCTTGGATTTCGTAATGCGGACTGACCTTCCAGAAACACAACATCGGCCTGCGTTTCTTTTACGCAGGTAAGAATCGCATGCTCCAATTCTCCTGATACGAAGTCATTCAATGTTGAGTCAAAAATAAAGCCATATTTGCCACCCTGTAACCAGCCTGTTTGTCCGGTGTAGATCATTTGTGCATTGATTCCTTGATTTTCACAGGCTTTGATCAATAATCTGGTGGCCGTACGTTTGCCCAGAGCACAGTCTGTCCCCATCACCGCAATGATAGGCTTTTCCACATGGAGAATTTCACCGGTCCAGAAGTGTAAATCCTTCGGGCTCTTTGGTTTACGGATGTCTAAAAGTTCCACACCATTTTTCTCAGCCAATAATTTTATATCTTCTCTTTCAGAAAGATAGTCGTGCAATCCATTTACGATGGAAAGATTGTTGTCAATAGCCGTTCTTACCATTTCCAGCATGAGTGAAGGAAACATGCCGCCGGTTGTAGCCACCCCAATGATGCAGTATACTGGATCCGTCGATATCGCTTCTTCCATGGTGGCGAAAATGGGTATGTTTCTATTTGTGCCATCCAAAACCTCTCCCGCATCTTTCCCGGCATGTACGCCATCCACGATCCCAACAATATGAAACCGCTCGCTCTCTCGTATTAACCCATGTGCCGTTTTAGCGTCCACGGTATCCAATATCCCCGCAGTAAGAATAATTGCCCTTTGCATGATTATTTATTTTTCCTTTTTATTTGACAAAATTAGATTAATATTCCTATTATTTAATAATTTTTAGGTTAATATTCTACATAAATTATATTTACTAGAATATATTTGCAAAATTTGATTTGATAAATACGAAAGTGAAGTGTTCTGAAACCACCTAGCGTTTTAACAAACATTGTCAATTGTCCCTTGTCAACTGTAAATTCCATTCCACCTGTCAACAGAAAAACATGCCCGACGAACTCGATAAAAAAATTTTAAACCTGCTACAGGTTAATGCCAAGCTGACGATCAAAGATTTGGCGGAAACACTTGAAATGACGACGACGCCGATATTTGAAAGAATCAAAAAAATGGAGCGGGAAGGTGTGATCAAAGGCTACGTTGCGCTGATCGATCCGGAAAAAGTGGGTCGCGGACAGACTGTTTTTGTAAATATAAAAATGCCGGTTTACAATGCCGAAAACATTGCCGAATTTGAAGCTCAGATCCGCGACATGCCCCCTGTATTGGAATGTTATCACCTCGCGGGTACAATCGATTATCAACTGAAAGTAGTGGTCGAAAATATAAAGGAATACGACCGCTTTCTGCTCGAAATTTCGAACATCAGAAATGTCAATATAGAAAGCAGTGTCATTGTGTTACATGAAGTTAAACAGCAAACCGCCCTTCCGTTATGAAAAAACTGCTTTTACTTTTGATTTTACCTTTTTTGGGATACGGCCAATCAGAAAAGAAGATTGCGAGGATTGATTCTGTGCTTTCTTATCTGCATGAAAGAGACCTGTATAACGGCACCGTGTTGGTGGGAGAAAAAGGAAAGGTGCTTTTTAAAAAGGCTTATGGGATAACGAATACAATTGATAGCAAACCGCTCACTACGTCGTCTGCATTCAACCTGGCGTCCGTCTCCAAGCAGTTTTTTACCATGATGGTGATGATCCTCAGGGAGCAGGGAAAATTGCAGTATGACGATAAAGTGACGAAATATTTACCTCAATTTCCATACGACAAGATAACCGTTCGCCATTTGATGAACCACACATCTGGTCTGCCTGAGTATTTCGATATATCGACAAACAACATGGGTTTGCTGGATACACTCACAAATGAATCTTTATTGGAGCTGCTGGCAGCTAAAAAACCTTCTGTTGTATTCCAGCCTGGTGAAAAATTTGAATACTGTAATACCAATTACACAACGGTTGCATCCGTGATTGAAAAGGTTTCCGGTACATCATGTGATCGATTTTTTCAGCAGTATATCGCTGTGCCGTTGAAAATGACGAATTCTTACATCTACAACCTCGCAATGAAAACCTATCCGGCCAGCCGGGTTTTTGGTTTTAAAATTGAAGGAGGAAAAAAGGTTTTGAATGATCTCATGCGGTTTGACGGGGTCGTCGGGGATGGGAACGTTTATTCAACAGTTGACGATCTATACAAATGGGACCAGGCGCTCTACACTGAAAAACTGGTTAAAAAAAGCACTTTTCAGGAAGCCATTACATCGGGCAAGCTGAATGACGGCAGGGAAACGGGCTACGGATTTGGCTGGTTTATTCCAAAAGCGGGAGAAATCGTGAATCATACCGGCGGCTGGGTTGGGTTTAATACCATGATAGTCCGCCATATCAATACCAACCAAACGCTGGTGATTCTCGATAATTCGGGTAACTACCGTGCTGCCAAAATTGTCAATGCAATATTCGAGGACAAACCTTTCTCAGTTCCGCAGACAAAATTAATCAGTCATGTATCGCTCATTGATGGCACGGGTTCTGCGGCAAGAAATGCGGATGTCAGGATCATCGACGATAAGATCTTTGATATTGGGAAACTCGAACCATTTAAAGGCGAGGAAATCACAGATGGAAAAGGGAGAATACTGGCCCCCGGTTTTATTGACAGTCATAGCCACCACGATCGTGGGCTGGAAGAGAACCCCGAGTCGCTTTCGACAATCAGCCAGGGGATTACCACCATTGTGGTGGGGCAGGATGGAGGCGGGAGCCGGGTTGATAGTCTGCTGGCGATGATGAAACGCAAGCCGCTCAGTACCAACGTAGCAACTTACACCGGTCACGGCATGTTGCGTGCGATGACCATGGGTAAAAATCTGTATCGCACTTCAAGAGCCGTTGAGCTGGATTCAATGAAAAGCATTTTAGCGCGGGAACTTGACAACGGGTCGCTGGGTTTGGCGACAGGTCTGGAATACGAAAATGCTTTTTATTCCAATAGAGATGAGGTTGTAGATCTGGCAAAGGTGGCGGCTTCAAAGGGTGGAAGATACATGAGCCACATCCGTAGCGAGGACTTGAATCTGGAACAGTCTCTGGACGAGATCATTGAGATCGGCAGAAAGGCAAAAATTCCTGTTCAGATATCCCATTTCAAAATCGCCATGAGAAGCAAATGGGGGAGGTCCAATATCATATTGAATCAACTGGCAGAAGCACGAGCGGATGGCGTAGACATTACTGCCGACGTTTATCCTTACCAGATGTGGATGTCGACTCCGAGGGTTTTGTTTCCTAAGAAAGATTTTTCAAATGAATCCAGTGCAGCCTATGCAACAAAGGAATTTTTTGATCCTTCTCAATCTTATATGACTTATTTCTCCGCTAATAAAGCTTACGAGGGGAAAACGGTTTCTGAAATTGGCGTAATGAATCACGAAAGCCCTGAAAAAGCTTTAATGCGAATTGTACGTGAAGCGGACGAAAAGGATGGTGTTTCGATGATTGCGGCAACCTCCATGTCTGAGGAAGACGTCACTAACTTTTTGACCTGGCCCAATTCCAACATTGGATCTGACGGAAGCATTGGCGGACACCCGCGCGGACACGGTACGTTTACAAGGGTTTTGGGCAAATACGTGAGAGAAAAGAAAATCATGTCAATGGAAACGGCAATTTACAAAATGACAGCGCTAACAGCGGAACATATTGGCATCAGGAAAAGGGGACTTATTCAGCCTGGCTACTATGCCGACCTTGTGCTGTTTGATCCAATGACGGTGAATGACAATGCAACAATATCAAACCCGACGGCACTGTCGGATGGAATTGAAAAAGTGTGGGTGAATGGGAAATTGGTATTTAGTGAGAAAGCAGCGACTAAAGTTTATCCTGGCATGTTTGTAAAGCGTGGAGCTCAGAGGTAGGAAAAAAGCGAATACCCGGTGCACTTGGCACTACCGAGTAATATCGCACTACTTCACCGCATCATAGATCATCCTTGAAACGCCCGACAACAATTCCAGCGTCTCCTTTTCATCTTCCCAGTCCCGTGACATGATGACTACGAAATAGCTTCTGCCGTTTGGCAGATATACAATGCCGGAATCGTGGCGGACTTTACCGAATGCGCCGGTTTTGTGCGCCACTTTTACATCTGCAGGGAGTTTTGCAGGAAGCACCGTGTTGAATTTCTGGTCCAGTAAAATTTTAATCATTGCGTCGCTTGCCTTTTTGCTAACCACCTGTCCAAGAGCTATTTTCTTAAATATCAGCATCAGGTCGTAAGCGGTCGTCGTGTTATTTAGTCCCTTTTCAAATGCCTTTGTATCTTCAACGCCTCTCAAAACGTTGATGTCTTTTGCGCCAAGTTTTCGCATACTCTGCGTGACGTTTTTAGCGCCAACCAAATCGATGAGAATATTTGTAGCGAAATTGCTGCTTACGGTAATCATCTCGTACACAAGATCCTGAATTGCCATTTTCTTGCCGATTCGTTTGTATAAAACATACTCACTGTCTACCAGGGAATCGAGATGAAACAGACTGCCATCGACGATGCTCTTAAATTCATTTTTGAGTATGATCGAATCCGTTAAGGAGAATTTGCCCGAATTGGCTTGTTTGAAAACTTCAATCATCACAGGTGTCTTCATGGTGCTGGCGGCGTGGAAGGTTTCCCGTTCGTTGAAGAAGACTTGTTTTCCTGACGCGGGATCACTGAAAGCAACCGCATAATAGCCTTTGTGTTTTTTGAATTCGTCTGTGATTCGATTTTGCAGTTCTTTTGCTGAGTTTTGGCCAAAGACAGCCGAACAAAGAATGGATAGTAAAAAGAGTGGGGTGATGAATTTCAAAATATGAATGGAGTTAGATTGTTTTTTTGTCATTTGCCAGCTTTTGGAGACAGCTTTCAGTCGTGGTTAGTCAAATTAGTATATTAATTCATCGCGGCAAAACGGTTATTGGAAATATTTGGTTGGGGGATTAGGGTTATCTGACCTTTCTCTCAAAGATATAGTATTCCAATCGATAGAATCTCAACAATTGTTCTTTCATAGTTATGAAACGAGATATACGTTGTGAGGGCTTTTTCAAGTGGCTGATTTGTCTTTTTCTTCTTTCTGGCAATGAAACATTTGCCCAGGAAGAAGTTACATCACTTAGTCAACGCCACTTCGCTATCAGTCTACCTTCTCCGGATTCTTCAAATAAGGGTCGGATGAACCAGGGTACGATACTTTTGGATGAACGCCAGGTCATTATTTTAAAGGCGGACGATCTGGTTTTTCACGATAGTTTAAAGGTCTTTTCGGCTCAATGGGAACGATACCTGAGCTACATTATTTCGAAGAAGATACCATCAAGTGTGGGCGTAATCATGAACTCGCTGGACAAAGGCAACGCACAATATGCAAAGAGGGTTAAAGAGCTACAGGAAAAGTTTGGAATAGAACTGTGGAATCATGGATACACCCACGATATGAAAAGCAAAAATGAGCGGGGTGAAACCACTTATGAGTTTTGGAAAACACCTGAGCAATTTCAGCTAGCCCAGTTTTTGAAATCACAGAAAGCTGCCAGTGAGAAATTGGGTCTTACAATCCGAACATTCGGATCGCCGGGAAATGGCATGGATAGCAGTACTACGAAAGCCATTGAAAAAATTCCGGAGCTTGAAGTGTGGCTGTATGGAGATCCCAAATCGAACAAGTTTGTTTTGAAAAGGATAGCAAAAAACGACCTGGAACATCCGGTTCACAATCCGGACTTCACAAATTTTCAAGCCAATTACGATGCCTCTCAGCCATATCTGCTGCTGCAGTATCACCCTATGAGCTGGGATGAAAAACGGTTTGAGGAATTTAAAAAAATCATCGGTTTTTTATTGGACAAGCATGTAAGGTTTATGACGCCATATGCTTATTATCAAGAAGTTAAAGAAAAAGGGAAGAAGGCAGATGGCTAGGCCAATCGGATCTTTATCAATAGTTTCAAAAAGGGTTAAAAAGCCCTTCTTTTGTTATTTTTGTGGTTCAAAAAGGAGGTTTGATTTTTATCAACCACAAAAGATACAACAATAACCAAAGCCCTTGTTTTGTTGCTCAAAAAGAAGATTCAGCCCTTTTTTATCTACCACAAAAGACACAGTAGTAACCAAAGCCCTTCCTTTGTTCCTGACACAGAAGGTGCAGTCCGTTTTAGATTATCTCGTAGAAGGCTCATTTTTCAAATCAGACAAGTTAATCGCCCTTCCTTTTAGCCTTCTCCCATACTGAACTCTGGCTTCCCTTGATATACCGATTTATACCTGCAAGTACTGCATAGTTCATGATGCAGAAATAGTATGGAACAAAAAGCGCTTTGACCTTAATTTTACGTTTTTCGAGCATCCATCCCGAAAACGCCAGCAGATAAAACGTCACTTGCGCGATTAAAATAAGGATGTAAAACAAACCTCCCGATATAGCTACGATTGCAACGTTGAGAATCAGGGCCAATATCAACAGGAAAGGTGTAATGGTCCAACGCAAAACGCGGTGACTGATATATTGGAAGGAAAGCATCGGAAAGGCAAACGGGTTGAGTAATTTTTTCAGTCGAAGAATGGATTGGATTCCGCCCGCCGCGATCCTGACCTTTCGCTTCAATTCCTCGTGGATATTGTCGGACGATGATTCTGAAGCATAGGCGGTAGGTTCATAAACGATCCGATAACCCTGCTGTGCAATCAGCATCGAGATCATAAAATCATCAAGAATCGTGTCGGATTCTACGGGCTTGTACAATGACCTGCGAACGCTGAATAACTCACCTGCCGCTCCGACCACTGAATACAATTCAGAATCCCACTTTTTTAACGTGGACTCATATTTCCAATAAAATCCTTCGCCGGCAGTTGCATCGGAAAGTTCGTCCTGCATCACACGTTTTTCTCCCGAAACCGCTCCGATTGTTGGATCTGCGTAATGCCGTGCAATGAGCAGCAGCGCTTCTTTGTTTAGGAAAGTATTTGCATCTGTATATACAACTACCTCACTATGAACCTCATGCATAGCCCTGTGGATCGCCTGTATCTTTCCGCTTCGTGCAGGTGTATGCATGAGCTTTATCTCACTGTACTTACTGATCAGTTCCGGGGTGCTGTCTGATGACCCGTCGGTGATGAAAAGCAGTTGTAATTTTTCTTTTGGATACGAGAGGTTCAGGGTATTTCTTATCTTTTCCTCGATGATACTTGCTTCATTATACGCAGCAATGATCAAGGTAAGGGAAGGGAATTCCTGATCCATCCCCGGTGGAATCCTTTCGCCTTTTATAAGTCGGCGTATTCGGACTAAAATATATAGAACTACGCCATAACCAACGTAGGTATAGAATACGATGAACAAACTGAGCCAGAAAAGAACCTCCATATATTAACGTTTGAGTGGGAAACCAAGGTTGTTGCTATCTGACTTATTGGTAAAATGCCAGAGGATTGCTTTTAGGAAAACGGGTATAAAATTGTATTCTTTATTTCTGATGTAGTGAATGAGATTTCGCGGAATTACAGCAATCAAAAAGTAGATGCTGAATACAAAAAAGGCAAACGATGAAGCGTTTTTTCTTATGAATAAAATTCGGTTACGGTTCATGAAGAACTCCTTCAGAGCAGTTCGCTTACCCACCGATACGGATTCCTTGTGATAAATCAATGCCAACAGATTGGTGTGTATTTCAAAGCCAGCTCGTCTGATGCGTTCACACCAGTCCAGTTCTTCGTAATACAGAAAATAGTTTTCGGCCATGCCGCCTGCCTTTTCCAGTGCCTCCCTCGAAATCATCATCGCTGCGCCGTGGGCATACCCGGTTACCCCACTTTTTGTATCATATTGACCTTCATCTTTTTCAAATTGACCGATACATGCGTTTCTTGCTGTGAAGTAATTCATGGGTGTGTAGCCAGCATACTGCAACATTCCGGGTTGATCGAAGTAATGGATCTTTGGCGATAGCAGGCCAATCTTAGGGTCGCGCTCCATTGTTTCAACGAGGTCGCCGATCAACGATGCCGTCACTTCTGTATCGTTATTTATCAGGAAAAGGTAATCGCCTTTTGCTTGGATTATTCCTATATTATTTCCTCCTGCAAATCCCGTGTTGAGGTCAGAACGAACGAAAGTAATATAGGGATACTTGACCCGCCATTCCGGAACCGGGTCTTTTGTACTACCGTTGTCGACTACAATTATTTCTATATTTCGATAGGTATTTACTTCTTTCAATGACCTCAATAGATCCTCTGTGACTGCGGGCTGATTGAAATTTACAGTAACTATGGAGACGATTTTCATGCGGTAGGATCACGGGAACTCGTAAATCAAAGTGGAAATTAAAGAATTATTTCATTCCTTACGTAGAATTATTTCAAAATTAATAATAATAGCATAGCTTTAAGCGAAATGTGAAAGGTGGTGTGAGATTTCCAGAGAAAGAGTTGGAAATGTCACACCAAATAGCAAAAAATAACCAATTACAGTAAAAAGTTAAAGTCATGGAGTTTCAGCGGATTAACAAAGTTTCAAATGTCAGAGGGAATCTTTCTCAACAGAACGAAACCGAACCCACAGTACTTGATGACAAGGTTCAGGAGCTGATAAAGATTATCCATAATTTTAACGTAGACAATAAAAAAGCGAAGCAGTATCAGCAGCAAATTGCGGACGCATTCAAGAAATCAGCACTTTCTTCCCGACCGCTTTCCCCATTTGAAGTCATCAATACAGACAATAACCTATCTCGGGAAGAATTGCTGGACGAACTTGAAAAAGTACTCTCTGAAAATGAAATTGACAGCGAGCAGAGTAAAAGTTATCTTCGTCGTAATGCGGTTCGCAAGGGGGTTTTGTTTATCGTTTCGATCCTGCTGATCGTCACTGGTTTTGCCATGATCATCATGCCAGCACCACCAAGTTTTGAGATTTTTACTGTATTCTATTTCAATGCGAACGACGGTATTACCATTATGGATCTGGTATCTCTGCTCATCATTTTTGGAGGGGTGTTCTTGTTTGTGCTAAACTTTGGCAAAAAATGATTTCGTTTCCTGATCCTCCCTTAAATGTAAAAAAAATTTTACTGGTTGAAGATAATTTGCTTTTCCGGAGGGTAATAGAATCTTCCTTAACAAGGGCAGGTTATAGCTGTCTGCTGGCCGAATCGGCCTCCGAAGCATTGGCGCTTTTAGCGGATGAAAAACCTGACCTGATCCTGTCAGATTATGACATGCCGGAAATGAATGGATTCGATTTCCGGCAGACGGTGTTGAGGAATACGGATATCAGCCATATACCATTTGTTTTCCTGACATCCTTTTCCGACAGTGGTCTGGTTTTGCAAGGCCTGAGGCTAAATGCGCTGGATTTTATCAACAAAGAGACCCCGATTCCGGTCATTGTGTCGAAGCTGAACAATATAATCAGCTCGCTGGAAAATGAACATATAAGATCAGTAAGGGAGCTGAGGATTGCTGCTGAGACCCTGGACGTTAAATCCATTGCTTCCAAAGAGCCAACAATAGATGGTTTTAGGGTCCGATTCTGGCATAAAGGTTACCGAGGTTATCCGGGAGGTGATTTTATTGACTTTGTTCAGGTCGACGAGCGGTTTTGTTTTGCTTTTCTCGGAGATATTATGGGCAAGAAATGGCAAGCCTGGTTTTTTACTTTTGGATTTATGAGTTACATCCGGGCTGCGATCCGGTTTTGTGTTCTCGACAATGACTTTAAACTTGATGCTATTGTTCAGAAAATAAATAAGCTGGTTTTTATGGATGATAATCTCCAGAATATTTTATCCAGCCTGTCTCTTTTGCTGCTCGATAGCCAGACCGGGCAGGTGTATTACACAGGAGCCGGCGACCTTCCGATCATTCATTACGATCCTGGTTCGGATAAGGTCAATACAATTATCTCTTCCGGATTACTGCTTGGTTTGCTTGAAGATGGGTTTTATGATGAACAGGTCGTAGCGATGAAGACCGGTCAGCAGCTCATTATTTTTACGGACGGTATGATCGATATCCCTTCAAATGGTTCGAAAAAAAGCGACTATCCGTTCTTCGTAGAAAAGATAAGCCCGTATTTAGGCCAGCCAGAAAGCTTTGATCTGATTACTGCCAACATTTTAAACCGCATTGACGATAGTAACCAAATGGATGATGCCAGCATCATTTTTATTGAAAAAATATAGACCAATGATACTTAAAACAACTGAAACACAAGGGGTAGTTCAGGCTACAATTTTACCAAATGAAGCCAGCCTCACAAATGCGGACCTGTTCAAAGAGGAGATGATCACACTCATCGCAGACGGGGCAAAACTTATATTATTGAGTTTTGAAAACGTGAATTATATCGATAGTTCCTTCCTGGGAAGTCTTGTGGTGGCATTAAAATATGCCATGCCAAGAAACGCTGATATCTGTTTGGTAGCACTGAAGCCCGATGTAAAAAACCTTTTGACACTGATTAGAATGGATAAGGTCTTTAAAATTTATAAGGATTTTCAACAGGCGATGGAAACCGCCAGGTAATCAATGAATCAATTACAGAAGTCGTTTATTTACGCGCATGGATCGGGAGACTTGCCCCTAATGATCAGGAGCTGTCTCACCTATGTGGAGGATAAAATGAAACTATACCTGTTGTCGTCAGATGTCTTGCCCAAAATTCAATGGGTCATCACTGAGCTATTGATCAACGGTACAAAACATTCGGGCACGAAGGAGAGCAAATTAAATATTGAGTTCAATGAAACTGGTGTTAGTATCATTCGTGAGGATTCGGGAGTGCCGTTGAGTCTGATGGTGAACGAAGGTGTGCAGAAATTGGACTGGCCTCTTGACGGCACCATGCTGGACCAGCAATTTGAAATCTACCGGAACGGCATGGATTCTTTGAGAATATATACGGAAAGTAAAGAGAAGGCCATTTTCCAGGTGACCGAACTTGCTAACATCGAAATGCCACTTTTGCTGGACACCACAAGTGAACACTTCGGGCTGATGATTATTGCAAAAGCTTCTGACCGTTTTAGTTATAACTATGACATCAAAACGAAAAGGAACATTTTCAAAACGACGTTCAATTATTAAATGAAAAACCTCTCCAACACAAAACACCGGTTTGAAGTCCTCGATATTTTCCGTGGGTTGTTTGCGTCCCTGGTTTTTTTGTTTCACCTGGGTCCGTTTGCCGAAACCCCCGTGTTGAATAATAGTTTTGTTGAAAATTCGGACATGTTTGTTGACTTCTTTTTCGTTCTCAGCGGGTTTGTGATCGCATACAGTTATCAGTCTATGGCGGACTGGGGACGGCTCAAATTGTTTTTGACAAAAAGGGTTTACAGGATATATCCGTTACACCTTTGCATGTTACTGGCTTTTGTAGGCATGGAAATAGCCAAGAATCTGCTGAATCCTTACGTTAAGGTGAATAATCTGGTGAATCCCGCAAATAATGCGTATACTTTTTTTACTTCATTGTTCCTGATCAATTCCACGCCTGTTCCTGGTGTTCATGATGTAAGCTGGAATATACCCAGCTGGTCAATAAGTGCCGAAATGATGGCCTATCTGGTTTTTGGAGGGTTGGTTTTATTGATTCATTTAACGCACCAGGTTCCCCGCCGAAATTGGTTTTACGTCATCATTATTGCTATTTCGCTGACTTCTCTCTACTTGGTTTCATTTACACTTCAGATCAACTATAGCTTCGATTATGGCTTTCTGCGGGGGATTATGGGTTTTTTTGTGGGCGTTCTTTGTTTCAATTTTTTTAATGTTTCCAATGCAAGTGTTCGGAGCTGGCCCCCGATTGTGTTTTCAGCAGCGGAATTTATCACGCTGTCACTGATCGTACTGGCGATTTACAATGGACAGGCGCTCAAACCCTGGGGTGCAATTTTCGAAGTTCTGTTTTTTGCCTGCATTTATGTTTTCTCTTTTGAAAAAGGTATTATTTCTTCGGGACTCAAAAGTATTCGTTTTCTGCACAAGCTGGGGCAATATTCATACTCCATTTATATGACGCATGCCTTGTTAATCAGTCTTTTCAATGTCCTTTTTATACGGATTCTCAAACTGCCGCCAAGTGCTTATTCGTATTTGTTTCTTCTGAATTTTGCAGTCATTTACCTGCTGTCTTCCTGGACCTATAAAAATATAGAAATGCGATTTCAGAACAAGTCGAAAAAAGCTACTCTTTCTGACCCGAAACTGGTATCGTAATTAGAGTGCCATTATTTATTCATCGTTATTATTCATGCTCATTTCAAAAATCTCTCATGGCTTAGGAAACCAGCTTTTTCAATATGCCATTGCACGTAAACTTTCGCATCAAAAGCAAACGGTTCCATACCTCGATCTCAGATATTATCACCATGTCTATGCTACAGATACATTCAGAAGTTTCAGGCTGAATCATTTCAACGTTGATTTTAAGATTTTCGATGATGCTCCCATCTTGATTTATCTGTCCAAATTGACAAAGTTTTTTCCCAATAGGAGTTTGCCACCATTTTTCAAGCTGCTGAGGGAGGGCAATGATGGATTTAATGGCGAGGCACTTACTCAGAATTCCATGTTTGTTTACCTGAGTGGTTTCTGGCAGACTGAGAAATATTTCATCGATATCCGGGAATTGCTGCAAAAAGAGTTAACCTTAAAAACACCGCCTACCGACCTTTACCAGGCATATTTAACTCAGATTTCAAAGGAAAATGCCCCCGTTTCTCTTCACATTCGACGAGGCGACTATGTGAATAACAATCAGTTCAAAGATCAATTCGGGTTTCTCGGATTGGATTATTACAGAGCTTGTATTGCTATGTTCAAAGAGAAATTTGAATCACCCCGGTTTTTTGTCTTCAGCGACGACCTTGCCTGGGTTAAAGAGAACCTTGATTTCGAACCCAACCTCACATTCATCGACTGCAGTGGTGAAAATAGTGACATTGAGGAATTAATGTTGATGCGAGCTTGTGACCACCACATTATTGCAAACAGCTCTTTCAGCTGGTGGGGTGCGTGGCTAAATGTAAAGAAGGACAAAATTGTCGTGGCCCCCAAAAAGTGGTTTAACAACATGCCTGGCTTGAATACCGACGATTTGATACCGGCAGACTGGATACGAATGTAAATGCTTGATGGAGGTCGCTATTTGGGGAAAACGGTAAGCCAATAGGTTTGAAGTAGTTGCTTCGTCTGGTAAAAGCCTTCTTTGTAGATGTCAATAAATGCGAAGCGATAGTAGCGGTTTAGGGCCCACTTCGAAATTCCGATACCGATTACAATCGGGACGATTCCTGTAATCGCCACTCCGTAGATACTTCCTGTGATGTAGATGCCAAGCATGGAGGCAACGACGCTTCCAACCAGCATCACGAGCACTTTGACGAAATTGATCTGAGGCTGATGGATTACATCGAGTGTCAGAGCAAAGAAGCGATCCAAAGGATAGGTGAGTGCGAAAATCATGAGAATACGCATGATATTAGCGGCCTCGCTGTGTGCATATTTGCTACCACCGATAATGGCGATCGCAACATCTGCCAGGATGGCTGCCGAAATGCAGGCTGGCATAAGGCCAAAGGTGATGATTCCAATGTACTTTTTTAGCGTATCAATGACCAATTTCTTATCTCCAGCGTTGTAAGCGGCCGAAAGTTCCGGCATTCCGGTCGCAGCAAAACTCCGCAGCGGAATTTCTACCAGCTCCATTAACCGCTGACCCAGGTTGAACACTGCGAGTGCGGACGGGCCTAGCATGAAATTGATGATCATTGTATTGGATGTGCCAAACAAATTGGAACTAAGGGTGGTGCCAACACTGTATTTTCCAAAATGAAAAAGTTCCTGGATACAGGCTTTGCTTCTGTTTTTGAATGTATTAATGCGCGACCATCCCATCACTATTGTGAACAGACTGGTCAAAAGAGCGCCACCCAGGTAGGCATAAATAATAAGCTGCAGGCTGGCTTTTCCGGCAAACGCCATGATAAAAACAAACAAAATAAAAATTCCCTGACTACAGAATCGGATGTAAAGCAACTGATCAAAACGCTGTTCTGCCTGTACCACACAGCTGGCAATAAAAGAGGGCAGTGAAGCGACATAGATGATACCAAACCACTCGACGAAAAATGCAAGCGACGGGTTTTTTATGTAAGAAAGAAAAGGGTAGCCGATCAAATTGAGGATCAATAAGATACCAGTGATACCACCCGCAACAAACCACGCAGATCCTACCACTTCCGCACGCCTTTCGATCGACGCCCCTGCATAAAATTTGATAAATGCGGTAGTTAAGAATCCTGACCTGAAGGTATCCACCAGGAGAAGAATGGATAAAAAGAACACCCACATGCCTATGTTTTCCACCGAAAGTGCGCGATAAAGAATAATCATATTCAGCATTCCCAATACTGACATCACGCCATTCCCGGCAAAAGAGAGAAAGTGCTTATTTTTTAACTTTTGTAAAAGTTGAAGGTTCATGAAATGTTGTTGAGTAGTTCACGTATCCGCCCACTGGCTTATCACGTATGAATCAGTTACAAATATGTTTAATTTAACTTGTTTAAATGCCATCCTTTTTGAAAATATTCGTTCTCAATTACAAATAATTCTACGTTCTTTGTTTAAGTTGTGTACAAGGCTTTAAATTTGTTCTAAATCGTTATTTTTGTTCAGTTAATCTAAAATAAATCCTAACTCCTGACAGAGAAGTGGGCAATTGGTAAAAGAAACTTTTTCGGAACAAAGTATTTCCAGAATCTTTAAAGAACCGTCCTGCATTCTATTCAACGTTATTAAATTACTTCTTTTATATGAGTTTATTTGGTTTACCAGCCTGGATTAAACCCCATTTATTTAAGGAAAAACGGTTTCAGGATCTCACGCAGAAGGAGATAGACAATCTAAAACTTAGTATCAGCGGTTACCTGCACAGCAATCCGGATGTATCGGTGGTAATACCAGCCTGGAACGAAGAAAATAATATCTACCGTACCCTCTCATCACTATCAAATACCCGAACCAAATACAACGTCGAGATCGTCGTCATTAATAATAACTCCACGGATGGTACCCAACATGTGCTGGATACGCTCGGCGTTAGAAATTATATGCAGCCTGTTCAAGGAACTCCTTTCGCACGACAAATGGGGTTGGATGTGGCAAAAGGGAAATACCACCTCTGTGCGGACTCCGATACTTTTTATCCACCCGACTGGATTGATCTAATGGTGGCACCAATGGTTAAAGATTCTGGTATCACCGGTGTTTATGGTAATTACTCTTTTATTCCACCCGAGAACCAGGGAAGATTTGGGCTATGGCTTTATGAAAAATTTGCAGGCATTGTAATACGGATCAGAAAGCGAAAGCGGGAATATCTCAATGTATACGGTTTCAATATGGGCTTTGTGACAGAAGTGGGAAGGACTACCGGTGGATTCAAGGTAAGCGGATCAAGGGTGTATGCCAACATCGTGGGCAGCGACTATGAGAATGAGGCGGAGGATGGTCGTATGGCCCTGAACTTGAAAAAGGCGGGAAACCTGAAAATGGTCACAGACTCCAAAGCAACAGTGTTTACTTCACCCCGCAGACTTATGGATGATGGAGGTATAGCCCAGGCATTTTTTAACCGTGCAAAGAGACAGTTGAATGGAATGCGGGACTATTTATCATTGTCATGACTAGATATGAAGCACATTTTTAAAGATACAACGCTGCTGATTACACATTACAACCGGAGCGAATCGCTCGAACGACTGTTAACAACTTTTCAGGATCTTGGCTGTCAGTTCGATGCCATCGTGGTGTCTGATGATGGCAGCAGGCCAGAGCATTTGAACAATCTTGTTAATTTAAAAGACAAGTTTTCTTTTGACCTGGTTACCACGCCGGTAAACAAAGGGTTAGGAAACAATATCAATAAGGGCCAGGCAGCCGTGAAATCGCCGTACACGCTTTACGTGCAGGAAGACTTCCAGCCTTCTGATATTTTTCCGGATCACTTCGAGGATGCCCTTTATTTCATGAGAACAGATGCTTCTCTGGACATTGTGAGGTTTTATGCCTACTTCGCCTATCCTAATTTAAAGCCTTTCAAAAAGGGATTTTCGGAGATGGTCTATTCGTTCTGGGACATGAACCACCTCAAATTTTACTATTACAGCGACCATCCGCATTTGAGAAGAAGTGATTTTCTGAAAAAATTCGGCAAATATCCCGAAGGCATCAAGGGCGATTTGACAGAGTACAGAATGGCAGTTAGCTTCCTTCAAAAAAAGGGTAGAGGGTTGTTTTTCAATGACTTCACTACACTTTTCTACCAAAAAAACTCTTCTGACGAGCCAAGTACAATGGTGCGGGCCAATTGGAGGCTGAGCGAAAATCCATTAGTAAAACTGAGCCGACTGGCTTATCTCCGATACCGTTGGTTGAAAAACACGTTCGATCTGATGTTTATGAAAACGGGAGGAGTTGAGAAATTGACAGTGGAAAATTGACGATGCCCATACGGATGAAGTATGAAAGAGGAGACGTGAAAGATGAGAGATGAGAGATGAAAGATGAAAGATGAAAGACAGATCCCTGATTTGGGATGAAATAATACAGGATGGAAAAGGAATATTATTTTCAGGGCGTCACTCTGTTGATTACGCATTACAATCGCAGCCAGTCTCTTGAGCAGCTTTTAAAGTCATTTATAGGGCTGAATTGCCGGTTTGAAGCTATCGTCGTATCTGATGACGGTAGTAAAACGGAGCACCTCGATTATTTGAACCGCATAAAGCATGACTATGGTTTTGAGCTTGTTACAACACTTCAAAACCGAGGCCTGGGTAATAATATTAACAAAGGGCAGGATGCGGTAAATACCTCGCTTACTTTATACGTACAGGAAGACTTCACACCAACCCACATTTTTCCTGAAAAATTTGGTGAGGCGGTAAGTTTGATGACGCAAAGGGCCGAACTGGACATGGTTCGTTTCTATGCTTATTTTGAGTATCCGTATCTCAAAAACCCGGTTGGTGGATTTTATGAGATGGCATTCAAACTGGGGAAACCAGGCTATCGAAAATTTTATATGTACAGCGATCATCCCCATTTACGACGCACGAGCTTTTTTCAGAAATTCGGAAGGTACGTCGAGGGGCAAAAGGGGGATGTTACAGAATACGCAATGATGATGTCCTTTTTGAAAAATAAGGGGCAAGCACTGTTTTACAAGGATTATACAGGCTTATTTCTACAAAAAAATTCCGAGGCAGAGCCGAGTACCATGAAGCGGACGGCGTGGCGTGAAAGTAATGGATTTTTGATCACCCAAGTACGGCATTTGTACAGACACCTTAAATTCAATTTTGATTATTTAACTTAATAACACTCCTTCATTAATTAAAAGAAACGCTAAGGATTCCAGTGTTTTACAAATAGCAGTTCATGCCAACAAACTCAAAAAATACTTCTTTCAGATGGTATTACTCAAGCATATATCTGGGGCTCGCTTTGATATTTGGCTCTCAGTATTTTACCTATAAAAATGTAAGGGATTTATCTCTGAACAATGAAAGGCTGAATACAACGATCGGAGTGCTAAACCAAACCGCGAATTTCGGTTTGGTGACCAAGGATTTTCAGTCCAATATGCGTGGTTATCTCATTACCCAGGACCACGAACTGCTTTCGGATAATTACAATAAAAAGGTGCAGTTGGTCGGAATTACAGATACGCTATTCAATCTTGTGAAGTCGGATAGTGCGCAGTCCAGAAGGGTGAGGCAACTTCTTTTAATTTCCAGTGACATCGTCGCCTATTCCCAGAACGTAATCAGTATTTATCGGGTACTGGGGCGGGACAGTGCATTTAATAAAATTCAGGAAGGCACAGGCATTAAGCTGAACAAATTATTGTCAAGCAAGATTCATGAAATAGATGTATATGAGAGGCACAATTTGAACGAACGCCGGGAGCTTGTTTCTGGAACTCAGCGTAAGTCCTTTTTATTCATTTTGATAACGAGTGTGGTTGGCTTCTTTTTTACAATACTGGCGATCGTGCTCCTGAACCGGGATAAGCGTAAACAGCAACACCTGCAAAAGGAAATCAACGAGAAAGAGCGGATTTTGAATCAATATCTAGAGGCAATTCCCGATGGTGTGATGGTCATCAACAAAAACAAGGAAATTGTACTGCTCAACCAGTCGGGAAGAGAAATCCTTGGGATAAAATCGGGTAAATTGAATAATATTTCTGATGAACTTAATGAGGTTAGATTGGTGGATCCCACGAGATATATGGTGCGTTTTACCCCTGATTCTTTGCCGGTCACGAGAGGTTTGGACGGAGAAAAGCTGATTGGGAACAAAATCGATCTGGTCAAGAATAATAAAATTTACCATTTAGAGACGAATGTGCAGCCAATCATTGGGCTTGAAGGAGAGATAACAAGCGCTATTACTGTTTTTAGAGATATTACAGAAAGAGCCAATTATGAGGCGACTTTGGAAAAAGCCAGGATTCTGGCCGAAAAATCGGTGCATGTCAAAGACATATTTTTGTCGAATGTGAGCCATGAGATTCGCACGCCGCTGAATGCAATCATCGGCTTTACCAATCTGCTGGTAGCCGAAGTGACCGAGCCCAAAAGTGTAGAATACGTAAGCTACATTCAGTTTGCCAGTAAGAACCTGCTTGACCTGATCAATGATATTCTGGATTTCTCCAAAATAGAAGCAGGGCAGGTATATCTTGAAAAAACCCCAACTTCTATTCCCGACTTGATTCAATCCATATCGGTCATAATCAGGCAAAAGGCAATAGAAAAGGGGATTCTTTATGAGTGTATTATAGCCGATGATCTTCCGGAAGTCATCGAGGCAGATAAATTGAGGCTGACCCAAATCCTGCTCAATGTGTGCGGAAACGCCATCAAATTTACTGAAAAAGGAAGCGTGAAATTGTTCGTCGATCCGGTCGGGCCTGTGTTGAACGGTATTCAAAATATTCGCTTTCAGGTAAGGGATACCGGTATTGGAATTGCAAGCGATAAAATCAAGGAGGTGTTTAACCGCTTTGTACAGGCTACTGAAAGCACCACCAGGATTTTTGGAGGGACAGGGTTAGGGTTAAGCATTGTAAAATCTCTCGTTCAACTTTTCGAAGGGACACTGGACCTGCAAAGCGAATTGGGAAAGGGGAGCACATTTACGATGCAGTTTCCAATGCGTGTATTGGAAGATGTAGCGCTGGAGGAAGAAATTAAAATAACGCCCGAAATAGGTACTTCAATTGGTTCATTGAAAGTTTTGGCGGCAGAAGACAACATACTGAACCAGAAACTTTTAAATGCAATCTTCGAAAGGCTGAAAATTCCGCTTACTATTGTCAATAACGGGCAGGAGGCACTGGATATGCTGATGGAGGACGAATTTGATCTGGTGCTGATGGATATTCAGATGCCCGTCATGGACGGATATACCGCTATCAAGCAAATCAGAAGCTCCATTTCCAAGACAATTCCGATCATTACGATGACGGCACATGCCATGGTGGGGGAGAAAGAAGAATGTCTTAGTATTGGGGCGAATAGCTATATTTCCAAGCCGTTTAAAGAAAGTGAACTTCTTACCACAATTGCTCTCCTGGGAAATAAGGAAAGGCCGGAGTTTGCAATTCCAATTGTAATTCCAACTGTGTCCCAGCCTCTAAATCATAACGTTATGTCAGACAGTCTTTTAAATCTTGAATATCTCTCCGAAATAACCGGGGGAGACATTGAGCTCCGCGACGAGCTCATTTCACTTTTTGGGAACGATAGCCGCACCCAATTGATTTCAATAAAAGAATTTTCCGCGGCTCGCGATTTGGAAAAGCTTCGGCTTGCCATTCACAAATTCAGGTCGTCGCTCTTTTCTGTGGGGCTCCTATCCACTGCTAATCAGTACAAAGATCTTGAGGCAGCGCTTAAACAGGGCAACTGGAATGATGAAATGGATCTGAAGTTGGTTTATTTAAAAGCTGAGGCCGAGCAGGGGTTAACAGAGTTATTACAGCTCTGACTATTTTTACCGCCAGCCAATTTATTGCTTACCTAATCCTTCTCACTTTTGCCTGTCGATGGCTTCGTAAATTGCGCGAACACTATTCTCCCAGGTATGAGCTCCGGCAAAGGTGCGCCTGGCTTCGGTTTTGTCCCTGGAGTTTTCCTTTAATGCCTTGTCGATCAGGTATACATAATCTTGTTTGGTTTCTCCCAGGTATACGTGTTCGGCGAATACACTCATGGCATCTGTTTTTGTCGCAACGGTTGGTTTACCCACTGCGAGATATTCGTCAATTTTCCTGGGATAATTGCCAATGGTCACTTCGTTTAGCAATTGCGGATTGAGGCATACATCAAAGGAATTAATGTAGGCAGGAAGTTCGTCAATGTTTCTCGAACCTGTGAAAATTACATTGTCCAACTGATGCAGCTTGCTTTTTTTGAATTCATCGTCCTCCGGGCCAACAAGCACAATTGTCCAGTCTGGGCGCGTCGTGGCGATGTAATGTAGCAAACTCAAATCAAGACGCAGATTTTGCAGCGCCCCCACGTAACCGATTATTGGTCTCGCTATTTTTTTCATATCCTCAGGTTCAGCCGAGCCCATTCCGTCCATAAATATTTCGAGATCACAACCCTGTCCTACATAGTATGATTCGGGGTTATATTTTTTGCAGTAGTCGGCCAGATAAGTGGAATTGGCAACGCACAAGTCACTCTTAGCAATCAATTGTGGTTCAAGCGAAGTGCCGTGTTTTTTCCAATAGTCTACGGCGAGCATATAATCACGGGAATAGTAGATGGAGACTTTTGGGTTCAAATAATCTTTGAGATAGAAGCTACGAAACATATCATTATCATTGAAATGAATGTAATTCTGTAGATTCAACCGTTGTGCCGCCCTTTGAATGCTTCCCGCAAAGATCCTATTGTTACGTTTATTAAGCAGATTAAAGATGGCATGAGAAGATATCCAGTTGATAGATTCGATCATGCGATCTGGGTACAACACCCACAGATTCTCCTGGATTTTTTCAAGTCCATCCTGTTTTTTTGAAATCACATCCCGGCGCCTGGCGACTTTTGGATCTGCACCATTTTTTAAAAGACTGATGCGGTCAAGGGGAGAGTTAACGTACAATACCCTGTGTTTTTTGCTGAATTCAAGCGCAATGTTTTTACAGTTGCTGCCGATTTCCACGTCCCAGGCTTGCTGTCCGGTAATAATGATATCCATGATTTGTTTCTCTAACGCTTGATTAAGGTTTGGTTATTATTAATGTTGGTTAATTGAGGGTTTACCGGCCCTAGCGTCTAGCTGATTTAGTATTTCAATATGATTTTTCATGTCAAATTTTCTGGCAAAAAGAGCATCGGACTTCAAAAGCTCGGGCAGATCTTCTGTTGTCAAGGTTTTCGGGCTTGGTTTGCCGGCTGACCAATCAATGTATCTTAAATTGTTATTAACAATACTTTCCCTGAATCCGGAATTGTATAAAATAGTCTGAAAGATAATCTCATCCGGTGCCCAGGTAAGTTTAAAGAAACGGACAATTTGCGGGTGCTCTTCCAGGTATTTAAGTATGTATCTCAGTGCATCTATGGTGATGCTAAGCCATTGCGACCGTCCTACTGGAACAAGTTGACCAGGTAGTTTACGGGCGGGCAGTATTTTGTTCAACCACTTTTGGACAAAATACTTTCCAGGAAATTCATAATTGGTAAGGTGGTATTTGGTTAGGCGAGTAATTGCTTCATGCCATTGTTCAAAAACGAGCTCATATTTAATAAAATTTTGTCCAGGATTTTGAACAAAAAAGGAGTGTATCTGCTCTGTATTTTTTAATGGATAATCCGACCCGCTCAAAAGATTTACGACATCAATATTTTTGCCCGAGTCAGCGATTTCCTTGAAACCATTCAGCGTAGCCTGCACTATGCTATAAGCTCCCCAAGCCACTTTCTCCCTGTTTTTTACCAAAAATACATTCGGGTAGCTGGTGAGAAATTGAAAGGGGGAAATGTCGGTTTTCTGGTCAACATGAATAAAGAAGCAGGCATCCTCGTGCAGCAGTCTTCCTATCAGCCTTTCCAGTTGTACAGGTTCGGAGTGCGCTAATATCAGGTGGGCGATTTTCATGAAACGTTGTTATGCTATGTCAAAAGCTAAAATTCATTTTGGGAGAATTTTTCTAACCATGTTTAATGTTAGATCTCACCCTGAGCTCAATTTCCTTGTCGTCAATCCGTTTGGTTATATTGATCAGTGCCACAGCCACATAGAAATAAATGTTGGAAGGGAATTGTACCAATGCCTCCTGCGGATAGTTGCCGACGTTATAGACGAATACGATGAGCAGCATCGACAGGCAGTAGGTTTGCAGCTCCGGATCCTGAATACTGAAATAATTGTTTATACCAGCCCTGAGTATGAAAAACATCAATAGACAGAAGATAAATAGACCAAGCCAGCCAAGTTCTACGGCGATACGTACATAACCGCTATCCGGAGGGAAACTGGCTAGATAGGAGTTCGGAGCAAATCGCTGACCCCATGCGCCGGTTGCACCCAGGCCGCCTCCAATTGGATGAGACCAGATATAAGGTTTGATTCGCTTCTGATTCGCCGCACGAACTTTGAAAGAATCGTCGTCAGAAGGCTTGAACGCCGTTTGAAATCGAACAATGCTCGGGTTGGATGTGGGGACGATAATCAGGAATATTAGAAAGACAGCTCCGATGCAGCCCGCAATCAAAACGGATCTGCTGAATTTTAGTATTACGAATAACGCCATTGCCACAGGTGGAAGGACGTATGCACCTCTTGTGCCCGAAAAAAGCATTGCCGTTAAAAAAAGGGCAATTAAAGTAGTAAGTAACACTTTGCGGCCTACCGATTTTGCATTGGTTAGCAATCCCACACATAATACGGAAGCGACCACCATATTATATGAAAATGCGACGGGATCGGAAAAGATAGAAAATTTGCGCCAGTGGCCGCCAATAAATAACAGTCCGGCTATCTCAGGATCGGAATGTAGCCATGCTTCTTCAGCATCCGAAAATCCGATATATTCCTGTTTGTAAGCATACAAGGCTGCAAATGTGGCCAGGATGAGCCAGATGTTGATCATAACCCGGATCATCTTGACGGTTTTGACCTGGTACATGAACACAAAATACATCAGCATCACAACTGCGACTGTCCTGATCGTGTAAACCCAGGCAAGACGTGATTCTGCAGCCGGATTGGCTACTTGCATCAGATTAAATGAGATCCATATCAGAATCATTACGCTTACGGGACCTTTGAAAACAGACCAGTCAGGGTTCGTTTTTTGTCGGATAAAAAAGCCCAGTACCAGCAACGCCTGAATTCCATCCATCAAGGTTCCGATCGGGAAATTTATCCCGGCTTTCATAATGAAAAAAAGGAGATATGCCATCAGCATCAGCAGGCAAATCCCAAATTCCGGAAAGACCACAATGCTATAAACGATACCTGGCCCAATCATGACACCCAGCACGAGTACTGCTATGATCAGCCCTTTTTTTACGATCAGAAAACAAAAAATCAGGGAAAAAGAAAGTAGCAGAATAGCGCCGGTTTTGTTGGTGAGTTTCTCCACCCAAAACGTTTGTCTAAGCCAATCTTTAACATTGGTTAGGAAACTGTTTCCGTCACTCTCCGTAAAATGAATATCGTTTTCCACTCAGAAAAATAAAATTTTAAAGAAAAAAACAAACACACCAATCAGAGCCAGAAGCAAAGCTGCCTGCCTCATTTTTTTTTGCAGAGGCGTCAGATGTTCAAAGGTGATCTTTTTCTTTTTCGCAAGTTTCTTAGGGTATATTTTCATATTCCGGATGGTTATAACCGTTCTTGACCCGAATGCCCATGCCGCGTTGCCACCGAAATCTGATTCGCTTTTCGTGCCTTTAAAAGGGCACGCAGTTGATAAAAAATAAATTTGGGAATGTTTACCAGAGAGTGATAGATTCGTGGATCTGTTTTTGAGTGGTTCAACGCGATATAAAATCCGGTTGCAAACACACACAGGCCTAAAAACCAAGCGATTGCAATGGGCATAGACAAGAACAAGTTTACAAAGAGAAACAGCATCGAAAGCAAAAGGAAAATAAATAAGGGCGGTCGCAAAAGTACGAGCCCAAACACAATCTGATTCAGGTTGAAGCTAGCTAAGCCTTTGAAAAATAGTTTGAATCCCAGAGAAAAGTACTTGAACCAGGTGTTGATCCAGCGTGCCCTTTGGTTGACAAGCTGATCCGTCCCGCTGGTTTTCTCGTCGTAAACAATGGCGCGTTCCGCGAAGGCGATTCTATATTTGCGTCCGACAATTGCATCCTGTAGCACTTTGTCAAAACCAGCACCCGTAACGTCCAGATGTTCAAGGCATTCTCTGTAAAGCGCTGTGGTAAATGCCATTCCCGAACCCGCAAGTGTAGCAGAGGATCCCGCGCCGAACAGTACTTTGCCGTCAAAGAAATGGTAATAAATATCCCTCGCAGCATCAAGACAAGCGTAAGTACTATCCAGGTTTTTTGCTTCCCGCACGCCCTGTACCGCCTCATATCCCTGTTCGAAATACACATTCAACTCGTTGAGGTATTCCGGGTCAGTAAGATTATCACTATCTATAATCGTTAAATGGGAGTGTGGTCTTATGAAATTTCTAATTGCATAAAAGTGAGATCGCGTATTGCTGCCAAGTACTTGTTCGGGCCGTAGCAGCAGAACCTTTCCTTCCGGAAAATGAAGATTGCTGATATCGCATTTGTCGGCAACAACGTAAATATGATAATTGCTATAGTTCAGTTTTAAGAGGGATGATACAACAGAAGGTAGTTGTTGCGTCTGTTCATAGGCCGTGACGATAATGGCATAGTCTGGTGATTTGAGTATTGCCCGGGTTTTGGATGGGGAAGTCACTGATTTTCTTAGCCCGTATACCAACAACAGAACAACAGGAAAAATCAGGTTATACCCGATTAAGCCTTGAAGAAGCAGCCAAAAGAATTCCACTATTTTCATTTTTATAAAGGACTATTGGCGATCAGTGTTCGCCGGTATTATTGTACGATTAACGTTGAGTAACAATTCAGCTTTTTTACTACGCGATTGACCCGCCCTCGCATTATTGCTCTGCTTTCCAGTTTTCATCTGTCAGGCTTCCAATGCTTTGCCTATTTTTCCGGCTTGCTCGGGAATGTTCTCTGTGTTAGTCAACACCCACCCTGAAAATTTCTCATCAAGGTTGTTCAGATACTGAATCTTTGATTGATCTGATTCCGTTATGGGCCTGCCTGCGGCGAAAACAGTTACAACACGGTCGGCAAAGGCGATCCATTCCTTTGCCTTATTCATCGCAGTTAAAGAATCGGTTTCAATGAGTATGATATCAAATTGAGATTTTAATATCTGCAATTTTTGGCCGATCAATTTTTCATTTGAAATTTCCAGTACTGACACGTCCCCGCCTTTATTGCCGAGCACGCTGATTTGCCCCTGCACGGCTTCCACGTGGGTGTCGTTTTTTACGAAATTTTCAAATAATTGTGAACCGGAACTTAACCTGGAAATTTCCGACTGTTCAAAGTTTCCATCCACGATGAGGACCGTTTTATTGATTCTCGAGAATGACCAGGCCAGTGCCATTACAAAAGGTGTTTTACCAACTTTGTTTGAAAGACTGGTTACCGCAATGATTTTCGGGTCAGGTAATTCGCTGTCAAGTTCGTAGCGAATTGACTTTACGAGATTTTTATAAAGATTTATTGACTTTCCCTCTGAACCACTGATGTCAGAAATGCTGATGTTGGTGTCCTTTCCAAGGTTGTTAAGATAACCCAGGACAGGCCGGTCAGTGGCATTGGCGAGCTGAAGGGGAAATCGGACCGAGTTATCGAAATAAAACAAAATGAAAAATACAAATACACAAAAGACTACACTGATTACCCCCGACAAAATAATCAGTACCATTTTTTTCGACGCCTGGATCGTCCCGGGCATGGCTCTCTCGATTACTTTGAGATATACCGGGAAGCTAAATTCCAGGCTGGCTTCGTTGTATCTTTGCAACGCTTCAATATATTCCTTGCTCGCAATGTCGATTCCTGTCTCATATTCCTGAATTTTGGCTTCATTTGGAACCAGTCCGTCAAACTTTCTATTCAACCTGTTAAGTTCGCCCTGGATGGACGAAATACTGTTTTTAGCTAGTTCGAGCGTAATCTCCATCCCCAGTTTTTGAGTTACCAGGTCCTGTTTTACAGCCATCGGATTGTAAACATATTTATCGGCTGCTTCTGATATCTGCGAGTTGAGTACATGCCTGGTCGAATCCAGACTCGTCTTTAGCCTTGAGTCAAAACCATTGAGAATATACCTCTCATTAAACTGTTTAAGATTGGCTTTACTGGCTACGATTCGTTGATTTATTGCAGTGAGTGCACTTTCAAAATATTTTCGGTCTGCGGGATTGAATTTTTCATCGATGTTTTTGATGGCTGCAGTATACGCAATGACGTCTTTCTGCGCCATTTCTCTCCGTGTTTCATAGTCGGCCATTTGGCCGTAGATGCTCTTAGCCTGTTCGTTGAGGTTCAGTACCCGATTTTGAATTTTATAATTTTTCAGCGTATTCATCCTTTCATTCAGTGCAACCCGCTTTTGGATCATAAAGCTTTGCAAAAAGCTGATGGTCCTCTTATTGTTTCCAACGATCCTGGATGAATTGTCGGAAATGAAAACCTGGCAAAGGGTATTGACTACATACGCAGCCAGATCGGGATTTTCGGCTTCGTATGTGAGATTGATGTAGTCACTTGTTCCGGTACGGTACACCAGAAGCTTCTCCCGGATGGAGCCGGCATCGTAGCCCATGTCTTCGATTATTTTGTTCAGCTCATTTTCATACGGATTCCAGAGAAATAGTTCTTCGCCTGCCCGGTATTTTTTGGTGATCAGTGCTATGGCTTTCTTTTTTTCAGCCTTTGTCATCTTTTCCATATTTTTGACGGGTTCACGCCAGGTTGAATCCTTCGTGCCCTTCAGGTCATTCAATATCAAACGATATGAAACCTGATCCAGGATTCTGTTCAGCAAAAGCATCTGGGTTAAACTTTCGAACTTTCGCGCGATCTGGTTGTCTTGCTCTTCCTTCTCCTTGGTAACCACCTGATCCGTCTTATCTACCAGTCCTGTAGCTATCCGGGCATGTGCCTCATAGCTATCAGGCAGCCTTTTGACCAAAAAGTAACTCACAATTACCGTAATAAGGGGCACAAGGATCAACGTAACCCTATTCCTTTTCAGTAACGTTAAAAATTGTAATAATTCGCTCATTGTATGTCTTCGAGTTTTTTGCCCAACAGCTCTTCCAAGCCACTTTTCGCTATCAACACCTCGCTCTCGGCGTTTACTATATTTTGATTGTGGTCCGACTGCATGAGCAACATCTTGTTGTAGTTCTCAAGGGTTTCTTCGCCAGTTTCAAATCTGTGCTTGACGTTGGTCAGGAGACTTTCAACGTCCAAGAGTGCTCCCGATTTTATTCGTAGCACCGCCACCTTCTGAACGTAAGTAAAATATCGCTTTTTGACTTCCGCTTCCATATTAAGATCGAAGGCCTGCTTGTCGTGTTCTGCTACCAGATATTCTGCCTTTGCCTGCTTTACCTGAATCGGTTTTTGTAAAAAGGATCCTATGTTGGCAAAAAAGCCGAACTGGTATCCGCCAAATATCTGAGAAGAAAGGGTAGCGGTGTTGTTTGTGGGGCTGTAGAGATAAGAGAATGAAAAAATATCGAAATAGGATTTTTTAGCTCGTTTGACCCCATATTCAGCAACGCTCAATCGATCATCATACATTTTCATTTTTGGGTAATTTGCCTTACACACCTGAATTAGTTTTTCAAGGTAGGTGTATGAAATATCCTTTGTCAGTGATTCCTGTGCCTGTGTTGATTGAAAAACAAAAAAAAGAAGAACCAAAAATAAGGTAGATCTCATTACACTAAATTTTGAGAAAATGAATTATTAAAAACTACTTTTGTTAGAGGTTTCAATAATATAAATGCGCTTCTGGTGAAAAATAATTTCAACGTTACAAAAAAAGTAATTTCCTCCAATGTCATACACCGACTACATTCGTAACGATGCCCGTTTAAAGAAAATATTTCACTGGCTCCTCATTCCTACTAATCAGGCACGTCCAAGACTCTGGGTTCGGGTATTTTTAAACCGTTTTTACCATCATAAAGGTAGTGGAGTGGTAATTCGTAGCTGGGTAAGGATGGATGTTGTTCCTTTTAATAAGTTTTCAATCGGGAACAATTCCGTGATCGAAGACTTTAGCACGGTTAATAATGGCGTTGGAGCGGTTGAGATTGGTGAAAATTCCCTTATAGGTCTTGGTAATGTCATTATTGGACCAGTCAAAATCGGCAACAATGTGATATTTGCTCAAAATATAGTCGCAAGCGGACTTAATCATAACTACACTGATATCACCAGGCCCATTCATAAACAAGGCGTTAATATGGCTCAGATTATAATTGAGGATGACTGCTGGATAGGAGCTAATTCTGTGATCACGGCCGGTGTTACGATTGGTACGCACTCGGTAATAGCTGCTGGGACAGTTGTGACCAAAAATATTCCTCCCTATTCGGTTGCAGTAGGAAACCCGGCTCGAGTTATTAAAAGGTATGACGCGGAACAGAATGAATGGGTGAAAGCCTGATAGCATAGTCGAGAATAGTAAGGCCGCACATTTTAAAATGGCTTCGTAAAGGCTAAGTTATCGTTGAACGTTAATTCAGGATCAAGGTCAAACGTTTTCCGATTGCAATAGAGCGGGGAATGTTTTCATGATGATCATGAAATCCATTTTAAAGGAAAACTCTTTAGCATAAGTCACATCAAGTTGTGTTCTTTCTTCTTCGGACATATCTGCTTTTCCTTTGCCTCTTTTTGTTACCTGCCATAAGCCTGTAAGGCCTGCTGGTCCTGCAAACCTTAGAATTTTGTCATCCGTGGTCATCTTTTCGGCTTCGTAAAGTGGTAAAGGACGGTTACCCACCAATGACATATCACCCTTCAGAATATTGATTAACTGAGGTAGCTCATCAAGGCTCGAATTTCTCAGGAATTGTCCAAAACGGGTAATCCGCGGGTCGTTCTGAAATTTCATAAAGGCCGCTTTCTGATCCTTCTGGAAATGATATACTTTTTCGCAGATTTCCTTTCCGTCATGGAACAACATGCTTTTGCACTGATTGCCGACGAGACACTCATCGCAAAGGCCATTTGTTTCTATTTGCTGAAGCGGTTCAGGAGCTTTGTTGTACATACTCAGTGCGGCCATTTTCCTGATCAACTGATCGGCGTCGGTACGCATCGTACGGAATTTGTACAGATCAAATATCTTGTACCCGCTGCCTACACGTTTCGATTTATAAAAAACAGGGCCTTTCGAATCAAGCCGGATGAGCAGTGCCACAAGTAAAAAGACCGGTAGGAGCAATATGACTGCGGTTCCGGTTGATACGATATCAATTCCCCTTTTCCATGCAGGCGTATGACTTTGGAGCGAGTTTATTTTCTGTGAAGCTTTACTGGCCACATACCACTGCCGTTTTTTGAAGTATCTTATCCTTGTAATCAGATCCCCCTGTCCAAAATCCATAGGGAAAATATCGTCGGCATGTTTGAGTCTTGCTTCGCGGATATATCGATCATTCAAACGCTCAACCAATAACACAAATGGGATGTTACCAAAACTGGAACTATGGCGTATCTGATCAAGTAATTCCCATCCGCCGCTGCCAATATGGGCTAAAACCACATCTGCGGGGTAATTATTTTCCAGAGCGTTCAGCAAGCTCTCCTTCGTCTCGAAATATTCTACCTGTAAAGAGTCTTTATATTGTTCAGCGAACTGCAGATACTGTTCAAAGTTTTTGTTTAGATAAACGACCCTGAATTGTGCTATATGGGCTCTGAATTCCGGGTTCGGGCTTTCGGGAGTGACTGTCAATTCCATTTTGCCGGTTGATTAGGAGTATCTCTTACTTCTTCGCAAAATCGCGTTTATTTTGGCGTGAACCTCCATTGGATTAAATGGCTTTACCATGAAATCATCGACACCAAGGTTTAGGCATTGAATTCGTTCACTGCTGTCATCCGACCCAGAAAGAATTATGATCGGAATGTCGGAATAGAGATTGCTTGCTTTTGCAACCTTCAAAAACTCTTTTCCGCTCAGATTTGGCATGTATAAATCGGCGATAATGAGGTCAGCATTATTACCTTGTTCAAGCCACAGCATGCCTTCTGAGCCATCGTTTTTGATGGTAACATTAAAATCTTTTTTCAAAAAATGTTCAAGTATTTTGCAAATACTTGGTTCATCGTCAATGATTAACAAGTCCTTCTTAGTATCCATAGGTTGAGTAAATGATGTTCATTGTCCTGAATTCAAACTGATATAAAGGGTTAATAATATCTCCTGTTTAATAATGCCCTCGCACAGGGCCTTTTTAATGACTATAAGTGGAATTGGATGCATTTCTTAACGCAGTAAGTTTTCCTAAAACTTCTGATAGTCAGCTTTATAGGTGTGGATTTATGGAATTCCGGCCCTTTGAATCGTTTTTCTTAGATCTACTGCTTGACTTGAAGATCAAGCGAGGGCAAAAACTCCACGAATTAAGATTTCTATTTGATAAGGAGGTTCAGTATTATTCTAAGACAATATTAACGCTTAATTTTCAAACATCGACTCAATTATAGAACTAATAGGAAAGTAAATTGAAAAAAGTCGACACCGGTGTGTTACGGAATCACTTGCTTTAACCCTTATTTCGATTAGATGTATATTGACTGATGACATCTTTGCTAGGTTAAATTTTATAATTAATTGGTAAAACACAATAGCTGGCTAAGAAAATTTAAGTTTTTGGCCAGTAGTAAAAATAAGTACTAAGATTGAATTGCCATTAATTTTGTGATCAAATGTAAATGTATTTCTAGGAGACCCAGGTAAAACATACAACAATCAAGTTTTAATGGACGTTCAAGGGCTTAGGAAGAAGAAGTGTTGATGGGCTCGGTTGCGGAAGTGGTAAGCATATCTCAGGATTCTAGGGGGTGGCAAAAATGCACCTGCCAGGGAAATTTTATTAATACCTTAACCATTAAACCTGCCAGCTGTCTACACAAAATTTGTCAGCGCAATTGATATTGCTGTATAGTTTTTGCTGATCCTACATGGTCGAGAAAGCGGCAATTTCCTTTATAGTTTGTTGAGGCTTGAATATGTTTCTTTCAGTATTTGTGTTTCGTCCATCCTGGATATGAATGAAACGATAAGGCTCATGGCAAGTGTAGCTGCAAGTCGGCTTACATCATTGTGTTCATCTTTTTGTTTAACTGATATACCGATGAGGGCCGCTATAATGGTAATCAGGTAATAAGGGTCATTTAATTTTTTAGACACAAAAAGTCCCGTGCCGGCGGTAATCGGCAGGATACATAAGGCTGCTCTTCGAGCACTTTCATTGTCAACAAGCTGTCCTGCTTCCTGGATCAAAGTCGTCACACTTATTGCAGCTGCAGCCGTCAGCCACCCTGCATACATCCCGATGGTCTTGCGAATCGTATTTTCAGGTTCTGATACTTTGTTGCTTCCGATTTCAAGCCGATTATGGAGAAAAAGTGCCGGACCAACCATGGAAACCGTTGTGAGTGCTGCTCCAATCCTATGTCTTTTGCTGGACTTCGAAAAGAAGTAACCAAAAATTCCATTCAATGCATAGCAGGCCAAAAGCCACGGTCTCGCCTTTGTGTACCGTGGGTTGAACTGTTCCGAAGGCATTGCCTGGTGAATCGCAAGACCTATTGCTCCTGCGTAAAGTACCGGCCACACCACTCCAAAAGTAGCATTTGCAGGTGTCATGAGATTTTGGTCTATTTTATGCTGCTGCTTTCTGCTCAGTTTTGTTCTTGCTCCCCTCTTTTTCGGTCTGCTGAAAAAGTATGTCCCAATAATACTCCCAATCACAAATGCGGCCGTTCCGTACCGCTCAACAAGATTATTTTTCATGGCTTTTCAAGGTTTTTGAAAGTAGATATGCTTGTTTTCAGCATATCGGATTGACATTTTTATTGATACATCCTACAAAAATTATTCCTGCGAGGTTTCTGCGAATAGACAATTTTCGAGCCTGACAAATCATAGTTTCCCGTTAGCGGATTGTAAATACCGGTTAGGCTACTTACTTTTAGAAAATCGTTTTATTTTGTAAACAAGCAGGGCCATGCATATAATAGATCCAAGTGATATTGCTGATTTAAAGGCAACTGGTGATACCGTTTTTGTAGATGCTAGGGGAGGATCTGACGCTTATGAAAGATTTGGCAATGGTCATCTCGATGATGCGCTGTTTGTTGATCTCGAAACTGATATTTCCGAAAAGACTCATGACGCTGCCAGTGGCGGTCGGCATCCATTACCGTCCCCTCAGAACTTCGGGAAGCTTTTGGGATCATTGGGGATTGTGCCAAGTACAACAGTGGTCGTGTATGATGACAAGCGCGGAGCCAACGCCGCCGCGCGATTCTGGTGGATGATGAAAGCAGCTGGTCACGAAAAAGTATTTGTTGTAAATGGAGGCATGGAGGCGATCATTGCATCTGGATTACCTGTTTCAACAGATGAATTGGAATTACTTTCTGAGTTTCCGCCGTATCCGATTGTGGATTGGGAGTGGCCTATTGTTGATATTAATCAAGTGGCGAAGGCTGCTGAAGATAAAGATTGTTTGATTATTGATGTGCGCGAAAATTATCGTTATCGGGGTGAGAGTGAACCAATAGATTTCGTTGCAGGCCATATTCCCGGTGCTGTTAACATGCCTTATACTGGTAATTTGGACGAGAGTGGAAATTTTCTGAGTGTGCAGGACTTGTCGGATAAATACCAAACTTTGATTGGTGAGCGTAAACCTGAAAATGTGATCGTGCATTGCGGCTCCGGTGTTACGGCATGTCACACGCTGTTGGCATTGGCCGAAGCGGGGATAACCGGATCGTCATTGTACGTAGGATCATGGAGCGAATGGTCCCGAAATGACAGACCCATCGCGACTGAGTAAGCGAAATAGTAATTAATCAAAGACTGATTTATGGAATTCAGACAGTTAGGTGGTTCAGGTTTAAAAGTGCCGGTCTTAAGTTTTGGTACAGGAACGTTCGGTGGAGGGGGTGATTTTTTTAAGAAATGGGGCAATACACAGGTCGATGAGGCAACCAGAATGGTTAACCTTTGTTTAAATGCAGGTCTTAACCTCTTTGATACGGCCAATGTGTATTCACAAGGTTTGTCAGAGGAGATCCTGGGAAAGGCCATCGTAGGACTTAGGGGCGAAATTATTTTGTCGACCAAATCTACTTTTAAGATGGGCGATGGCCCCAATGACTTTGGCTCCTCTCGTTTTCATTTGGTGAGAGCATGTGAAGATAGTTTACGTCGTCTTGGAACCGATTATATTGACATTTACCATATGCATGGTTTCGACGGCAATACGCCTGTCGAAGAAACCCTTAGTGCATTGCATGATCTGGTTCAAAGCGGTAAGGTTAGATATATTGCCTGCTCAAATTTCTCCGGCTGGCATTTAATGAAATCGCTTTCAATTTCGGAAAAGTACGGCTGGTCAAAATATGTTGCGCACCAGGCACATTATTCACTATTAAGTCGCGAATTAGAGTGGGAATTAATGCCCCTCGGAATTGATCAGAATATCGGAACGCTTGTCTGGAGTCCCCTTAATGCAGGAAGATTGGGAGGCAAATTCCGTCGAAATCAACCTATCCCTGCTGATAGCAGAATCGCACAGGGTGGGGGAGAAGGTCCTGCGATTCCTGACGAGTTTTTTTATGATTTGATCGATGTTTTGGATGAAATAGCGATTGAAACAGGAAAAACAGTTGCGCAGATCGCTTTGAATTGGGTTCTTCAGAGACCAACGATAAGCAGTGTTGTAATCGGAGCAAGAAATGAGGATCAGTTGATACAAAACCTGGGCGCGATTGGCTGGGATTTAACAGTGGATCAAGTAAAAAGACTGGATGCCGTCAGTGAAAAGCCTCCGATATATCCATACTGGCACCAGAGAAATTTTCAAGCACTTAATCCGATTCCTGATTTCTATCGAGGGAAATGATGTTTTATGGCCTTTTATGATCTGAATAAATCGGAAAGAGTAAATGTTGTCAATCGCATCACTGCCGACATTTATTCAGGATTGATCAACGGTGAGACCAACAATATTTTATCCTTTTTCGGAGATGAAGACACCTACATACGTAAATCGGCCTACATTGCTGTTGGGAAACTTTTCCTGGGAAATCAGGCTCTTAGGACGAGAATTATTGAAGAACTGGGAAATTTTTTTCGATTGGCCGATTATAAAATCCGGCAAACATCAATTAACGCTGCCGGTGAAATAGGAAAGAAGGACTTTGAAGGGGTCGTTCATTTTTTTGATTTAGGATTATTTGACCAGCATCACGCGGTCAGAAATGCAGTGATCGGATCGATGAAAAAAATGGGTGAAGTAAATCCGGGTGCGGTTTTGAAATGGTCACAAAAGTACCTCCATCACCCCGACAAAGAGATACGTCGTGAAATATGTCATGGAGTTGAATTGAGGGGAAGAACACATCCGGAAGACGTACTGCCACTCTTGAAAGAACTTCAATTTGATAAAACGGCAAGGGTGAGAAATACACTTGTACACGTTATCGGCCAGATTGCTTATAAAAAGGGCTGCTTACAGATTGTTATCAAAAATCTGAAGGGGTGGAAAAATCAAGAGTTGGTATGGAAAGCTTTGGGCGAGATCATTGATGTGCATGATCGGTACCGAAATTTTTCCGCATTAACCAGCCAGGAAGCCATCAAATATATTGAGGAGCAATTTGGAAATGATTGGCCTGTCGCAGAAAACAGAATACGAAATTTATAACGCAGTGTATGACAAAAGGCTGGGTGGTTAGTGGTTTTTAGTCGGCCTACTTATTTTGCATTTATTTCTTCTCTAAAAGTTAACTATGCTTCAGATCGGGAACATACAATCCGTTCTGCATCGCATATACAATTAAGTCGGTTGTTCTTTTAACTTTTAATTTGTCCATGACATTCCTGTGATAATATTGAACGGTGTGAGCGCTCAGTTTTAGATCATAAGCAATCTCTTTGATTGTGAGGCCACTACATACTTTGTTGAGTACCTCTTTCTCACGGGGAGATAAATGAAAAACTACCTGCTCCTCTGTAAATACGCTGTTGAGCAAATTTTCCCGCACCGTTTTTCCAATGTACTGCTTTCCTGCGAGTACCTGGAGTACCCCTTCTTTTAGCTCATCCAGGGGGGTTGATTTTGACATAAACCCGTTGGCGCCCTTACGAATGACCTGTTTGATCGTTTGCACATCGGTGAGAGAGGACAAAATGATTATTTTCAGATCCTTAGTGAAATTTGTTCTGCAGATATCAAGGAGATCCATTCCGCTAATTCCATTCATCATAAGGTCCATGATCAATAAGTCGGGCAGGGGAATGTGTTTGTTTTCTAAAAATGCTTCCGCACCCCCATACGTGTTTACAACGTCCACCTCAGGCATGCGCAACAGAGAACTTTTGAGGGCTTCGGTAAGCAGAATATGATCGTCTACTAAGGAAATATTCATTGTATTTTTGTTTGCCCGAACTTTCAGTTCGTAAGGGTTAAATAACGTCGCAACCAAGATCTGCCAATTTTGTATTTTTTTCCGACAATCTTTTGTGAGCAACCAGCTCAGTGTCCTGTTTTAACTCCATGATCTAAAATATGATCGACTTTCTCCACATCAATTAAATTTATTGCGAAACATTTTCACCATCTCTGGTTTTTCAAACAGTATTGCATTGCTTTAAACCCTGTAAACAGCGAAAAGAATCAGTAGGCCATTCAGTATTTTTAGAGATGTTGTCATCAAACAGAAAATATTTTTGTTGTACTATTTGTGAAAATACCTAAATAAATTTGGAATATGACAATGCAGATGATTTAATTTCATTCATGCTATTCCATACGGTAAAACTTGAAACAGCCTCCTGATTAAAACTTAATAATCAGTTTGTCAGATGCTGATTTCAGACACGAAGTAGTCAATAATTGTACGAAGGGGATCAAGCCAGAGATCAGTTTTGATAACTTTTAACTCTCCTTTTCCAGTAGATTTTTCAGCGCAACGACATTGGATACGCCAAGCTTGAGGTATATTTTTGACTTGTGAGTTGATACTGTTGATAATTTCAGATTGAGAACCTTTGCTATATTGGTGGTCGATTCTCCAAGAATCAAGTGGTTGACTATTTCATTTTGCCTTCTTGAAAGCCTTGATTGCGAGAAGTCTGTTGTCACACGCGCTGTTTTAATCGATGAATGTCTAAGTTCTCGACCTATATTTACGAGCTTTTCCTTAGCAATTGCATCCATCATCTCTTTACAGATATATGGCTCATGGTTGAGCTGCGCTCTGATTGCTGTTTCTATATCACTTTTCTCGGCGAGCTTTGTTATATAACCGTTGGCTCCATTAATGAAATAATTGATGGCCTCAGGATAATTAAAGGTATCCGCAAAAATCAAAATACTTCCCGTCGGGTTGAACTGCCTGATTTTCCGGATCACCCTATCTGTTTCGATATTGATAAGGTTTTCGCTGAGAATGATCAAATCGTAAGAGGATTTGTCATCAAAGAAGTCAATGACCTGTTCAGCTGAATTTGCTTCATCTACGCTTACCCCGCTAAATTCATCTTTGAACAACTGGAGTAGCCCTGATCTAACTATCGAGAATTTGTCAACAATTAATATTTTATACATCTCTTCTGCCGTTTTTGAGGGTATACGAAGTCGACCCCTTGGTTGTCAATAGTTTCAAGTAATCTGGATGTAGTTCTTCTGTCGTTGGTTACTGGTGTTTAAACATCCAGGGAATTTTTGAAATTTAGTAATCTAAAAAGCCTTCAATATGAAAATGGCTCGATCTCTGTTTAATTAAAGACACTTTTAGAAAGTAATTTGTTGATGAGTGTTTAAAGACGGCAAAACGGTTTGTCTGTTATTGATACCGCATGATTTACCTGCTTTTGTGCCTAAGCGAACCTCTTTAAACAATCAAAGTTATTTGAAGTCGAATAATTTCAAGCATCAAACAACTTTGACCGTCAAAGAACACTTTACTTTAATAAAAATTAAGAATTGTTGATGAATTGTAATTTGGTTTACAAAATTGGAGAATAGCTGAGACTTTTTTTCTCCCAAATATCCTTTAAATGAACCCCCTAATTTTGGGGTATAGGTTTTGGGTAATTTTAGTTAGTAACTTGTAGTCATACTAGAATAAGTGGTCAAACTTAGTCGCCCCGCGGTGACAGCTATTTCTCGCCGGTAAAGATCAATTTTCGATTTCCTGCCGAACAGAAATCAAGATTCACAATTTGGGCTTTCACTCAGCCAGGTCTTCTACGGATGGATTGAGTGGTGCGGATCCTTACCTAACCGGCAACCCTCTGAATTATCGATATCGGTTTTCGTTGCGAGAAATCGGTATGATAACAATATGGCATCTTCAAAATGGGTACGCTACAAAAAAAACAGCCCAAACACAAAGTGCAAGGGTTGTCCATTTACTCAACGTTATGAAATTTTTTTACTGTAGTGCGTGCAGGCTGCTCAGTGCATGTAAGTGAATTTTGATTTTTAGTGTTGCAAAGGTAGCGCTCCTGGAAACAGCATCACCTCCCAAATTTCTTGAAATTGTCCCCCAATTTTTGGGGTATACAATGATAGAAAGAAGTCTCATGCATTTGAATCCATCTCGTCGTTTTGCTCAGCTATAGACATATGCAGTCGTAGTGAGACGCTTCATTTTAGTCGTCATGACGCAAAGTAAAGTTCGCTGGTATAATTTTTAAGTGGTAGCTATACTGAAAATCTAATCGTAAAAACTACAAATACCATGAAGAAAATTTTGATAATGATGGTGATGGCGGCAGCAAGTTCGGCGGCTTTTTCTCAAACCGTTTCACTTGGCCCCAAAGTGGGATTGAACATCAGCAATTATACCGGGGGAGATTTTGAATCAAATGCTTTGGTAGGGTTTCACCTGGGTGGTATACTTAACTTAGGAATCGGAAGGAGTTTTTCTTTGCAGCCAGAGGTTCTTTTTTCTACTCAGGGGGCGAAAATTGTAACTAATTCGCAGAAGAAGGATTTTAAAACAACCTATGTAGCTATACCGGTTATGGCAAAATTCAGATCTGCGGCGGGTTTGTACTTTGAGGTTGGCCCCCAGGTTTCATTTCGGACGAGCGAGGATATCCCTGATCAAACCATAGATCAGTTTTCGAAAAATTTGGATTTGGCTGTTGGTGTCGGAGTCGGCTATCAGGCAGGCTTTGGTCTTGGTATTGGCGCAAGGTATCTTGCGGGGATTTCTAAGGTCGGTGATTTTAACAAAACGGCAGCTGTGAATCCGGATTTTAAGAACAGCGTTGTGCAGATAAGTTTGTTCTTCGCCATTCCTGTGGGTAAATGACAGGTACTTGATTGCAATCAAATATGGACAAAGCGGGCTCGAAAGGGTCCGCTTTGTTATTTTACGTCGTTCTGTATACTTAGAATCCTCAAATCTGGTAGGGTAGATAATTGTAGGGTCGTATTTTGTTAATTATTGAACAAAGGTCTGACTAAAACTTTCCCTTTGACGCTATGTCGAGAATCCTACTTTCTTTATTGGGTGCAGTATTTGTTTTGGGGTATTCCAACATAACGTCCTTCCAGAAGCCTAATGTCATACTCATAATCGGCGACGACATAAGTTGGGATGATCTGCATTGTTATGGTAATAAGCATATTCGTACACCGAATATCGATAAGCTAGCCGCGGACGGGATGATGTTTACAAATTTGTATTTAACATCCAGTTCTTGCAGCCCAAGCCGTACGAGTATTCTTACAGGTCGCTATCCACACAATACAGGTGCTGCAGAACTGCACACGCCTTTGCCTGGTCACCTTTCTTTCTTTCCCGAAATTTTTAAAAACAAAGGCTATTATTCGGCCTTGGTGGGAAAGTGGCACGAGGGGCCCGAAACAAAAAAAGCTTATGACACTTTACTGGTTGATCCTATAGCTAACGGGGATGGAGCCGAGAACCAGTGGGGGAATTTACTGAGATCCAGACCCAGGGATAAGCCATTTTTCTTTTGGCTAGCCCCATTCGACGCGCACAGGCCCTGGGGGAAAAATGTCACCACAGGAGGATCTGTTCATGATCCATTATCAGAAATCACCGTTCCGCCTACCCTGGTAGATACAAAGGAAACAAGGCAGGATCTGGCGATGTATTACCAGGAAATTGCGAGGCTGGATTATCATATCGGCGAATTACAAAAGGAATTGGTAAAACAAGGCATCGCAGAGAATACCATCATCGTTTTTATGGCAGATAATGGAAGGCCCTTTCCAGGGAGTAAAACAAGGCTGTATGATCGGGGAATAAAGGCGCCTTTCATTGTCAAGTGGCCGGAGAAGATCAAGCCGAATCAAGTGTGCAACAGTTTAATCAGCAGTATCGATATAGCGCCAACATTGTTGGATGCAGCCGGGATCATGACGGTTCCCTCAATTCAAGGACTAAGCTTTTTGAAAGTATTACAAAAGCCATCTGCCCGGTTCAGAAATTATATTTTTGCCGAGCACAATTGGCATGATTATGAAGGTTACGAACGCGCTGTAAGGACCCCGGATTTTCTCTACCTGATCAATCGACGCGACGGATTGGATAATGGCGGACCCATAGATGCGAATCAAAGTCCGTCTTCAGCTTCACTGAAAGAGGCTAGAGCTAAGGCGGTGCTAACCAAATATCAGAGTGATGTGTTTCTTGTTCCACGGCCCACGGAAGAATTATATGATTGTAGGCGAGATTCATTGCAGGGTGCAAATGTCGTCGCTAATAAAAATTATTCGAATCGACGGAATGAATTACGCAGGGTATTGAAGCGTTGGCAGGAGGAAACAGGAGATACCGAACCCACCCACCTCACTCCTGACTGGTATGACCGTCGAAACGGGAATACTTTGCCGGCAAAGGGAACACGTGGTGAAATGCCTGGCGCGGCAAAAAATGCCTCTCATATTAATCGAAAGGGCCCTTTTTGATTTAGATTTGAACGGTACTCATCGGGTAGAATTATTTGGGATTAGATAATAACAAAATTGCCTGTACCTTTTTGAACAAAGTATATTAACTGCTACATGAAAATCATTTCTTACATTTTTTTTAGCCTGATTTCTTTAAATTCTCTGGCGCAGGAAAAGCCGAATATTCTCTGGATTGTGAGTGAGGACAACATTCCAATGCTAGGATGCTATGGCGATACTTTTGCCACAACACCCAATCTAGACAAGTTTGCCGTGGAAAGTATTCTTTACAAAAACGCATTTTCCACGGCTCCGGTTTGTGCGCCGTCGCGTAATACCCTCATTACGGGTATGTACCCGCCTTCCCTGGGAACGGAGCATATGCGAAGCATTTATCCGGTGCCGTCTTATGTTAAATTCTTCCCCAAATACCTCAGGGAGCAAGGTTATTACACGACCAACAATTCAAAAAAGGATTATAATACAACAGATCAGACCGATACCTGGGATGAATCCAGCGATAAAGCCACGTATAAAAATCGTAAGCCGGGCCAACCATTTTTTGCGGTATTTAATCTCAATGTTTCTCATGAGAGCAGTTTGTTTCAACCCGTTGCTAATTTGAAACACGATCCTGAAAAGGTGATTCTACCACCATATCATCCTGCAACCAAAGAGATGAAGCACGACTGGGCTCAGTACTATGACAAAATTGAGGATATGGATGCGGAGTTTGGTAAACTTCTGAAAGAATTGAATGATGCAGGTTTAGGAGACAATACGATCGTGTTTTACTACGCGGATAACGGAGGCGTGCTCGCGAGAAGCAAAAGATTTATGTACGAGTCGGGATTACATATTCCATTGATTATACATCTACCGCAGAAATATAGCCACCTGGGAAAGTCAAAAGCCGGGACACAGACCGACCAACTGGTAACGTTTACCGACTTCGCTCCGACAATACTGAGCCTGACAAATATTCCTATACCTGATTATATGCAGGGACAGGCGTTTTTGGGTATGCAGCAAAAAACAGAAAGGCAATATGCCTATGGTTTTCGTGGAAGAATGGATGAAAAGATAGACTTGTCGAGATCAGTGAGAGACAAACGGTTCAGGTACATCCGTAACTATTTGCCCAACAAAATCTATGGGCAATACCTGGAATACCTCTGGCGCGCTCCATCTGTTCAGTCCTGGCAAGATCAATACAAAGCTGGAAAGCTGAATGTTATACAGTCGAAGTTTTGGGAAGAAAAACCTGCGGAAGAGTTATTTGATGTTATCAGAGACCCACATAACGTAATCAATCTGGCGACAGATCCTAAGCATTCTGCTGATCTGGTCAGGCTAAGGAAAGCCAATGACGTCTGGATATTGAGTTCAGGTGATGTAGGCTTTATACCGGAGGCAATTCTGTCTGATATTGCATTGAGTATGCCTTTACGTGATTTTTCAAAAAGTGGAAAGTACAATTTGAAACGTATCTATGAAACCGCAAATATCGCATCCCTTCGCAAGCCTGAATACGCCCCCGAACTGATCCGCCGACTATCGGATCCTGACCCTTCGGTGCGTTACTGGGCCGCTACAGGGGTGGCAATATTGAAATCTAAATCAGGTAAAAATGCGCTGTTAAAAGCCGCAGGGATCCGCAGGCAGCCGTGAGAATTGCTGTTTCAGAAGCCTTATATATTTTGGGCGAAAAGAACATTGCAGTTGCCACATTAGATCAAGCATTAAAAGACAAAAACCTGGCAGCGCGGGTTCAGGCACTAAATATCCTTGACAATATCGGACGTGATGCGCTACCGGCTGTAAATAATATTAAAGCATTGGTGAAAAACGTACCCGGGATGTTTGACTATGATTCCAGAGCAGCCCGGGCGCTTCTTGATAAACTGGAAAAGTAGGTTGCTGAACATGTACTCTGAAAGTGGCAATCATGCACCCAACCTGATCATACATTTGACATCCTTATCATTTAAATACCATTCAACGCAATAGCCCTGGGGATCCAGGCCCGGATATTCCAGAAGTTGTTGAAATGCATTCGATATACTTTGAATGTCTGTCGTGTAATTCTCGACGGTCAGCGATATATACTGACCTTTTTGGATAATCAATGTTGGGCATTTCAATGTTTCAGCCTCTCCGGCAATAAGCTCTTCTGCTGCCGCTTTATATTCTATCGGGCCATTTTCCGGGCGGGATAATCCGAAATATCCCCTTTCAACTGAAAAAGGTACCATCGTGTGAAGCGTATTGTGAGCATCCAAAATACCTTCTGGAAAGGATTTTGCCAGGATGTAGAAAACTTTGATGTCATGGTCAATCGAGGTTGTTTCCATAGATAGATCTTTATTAAACCAGCAGGTATAGCGGGATTTGTTCGATAATAAGTGTTCGTTGGCCAAATTTATTCAAATGTTTATTGAAGGAATCGAACACCGTTAAAATAATAGATAATGTCTGCCTTAGAATCGCTTACATATGCGATTGGATACATTTGGCCCGTCGGTGTTATTTTCCAGGCCTTTGCATAATTTTGAACAGTGTTGCCCGTACCTGCATTCAGATCATAATATCCGAATTCGATATCAAGACAATTACCGATTATTTCATCCTTGTCGATGCCTGTGAAAGTGTCTTTTTGTAAAACTGACAAATAGAGCTGGCTTACCTGCTTTTGCGATAGTGAGGGGAAATTGTTTAGGTTGATTTTTGCAATCTCTTCACCGGAAGCAAATCTGAATGTTTTATTCGCATCGAAGTGAAAGCTCATCTCACCCGTGAAAGCCTTCACGCGATTAACGTATTGGTAAGCGTTGATGTGATGAATACCTTGGTTGTCAACGTTATAAGAATAAAATTGATAACGATCAGGGTTCATCTGGTTATATTCAAATAGTGTCGCTATTATGGTAAGCGTCGTATCCGCTAAAAGCCAGGATCCCTGGTCTTTCTGAACGCGATTTATACAAAAATCGGAAGCCGCGTTCTTAACGTCATTTTGTTTACACGAAGCAACGCAGAAACTAACGGCAATGAAGATGTGCAAAATTCTGCTATTCATAACGGAGTCAACGATTTAAATGGTAACCGGATACGTTGTCAGGACACAAACGACATCAAAAGGTTGGGACGCGGAACGACTATGAAGCTATATTTCAGCTAAAAATTGAAAGATTTCATTCGCAACCAGGACGGACTGCTCCTCTTGGGGGAAATGGCCGCATGTTTCAAGTTTTATTTTTTGTGAACAGGGAAAACCAGAAGCAAATTTTTCAAGGAAGTGCGGTTTAATGACCGGGTCTTTCAATCCCCAAATACCAAGGGTTGGCTAAGATTCCATCGAATTAAGGTTCTTGTTTGATGAATTTGATGCGACTATAATTTATATCTATAGTGACCAATTATTTTGTAGCTAAACAAGCAATCCGCTAACACCTGGCCGCCGCCGACGTTGTGAACGATCAAATTCCTTTTACCATCTCCGGACTTTCGAGAAACGACTAGCCCTATATGCGTTACACTGCCACCTAGGTTCCAGCAAACGATGTCTCCAGGAAGATAATCGAGCGGATTGGTGGTAATGGAAATTTCCCTGCCAAACCGGGAAAAAAAAGTCATCAGGTTAGGAACGCGCCGGTGATCTATATTGTGGTCGGTCGATTTTAAACCCCAATTTTTGGGATAGTACGAAAAGTGACTTTTCATATCCTCATGAACTTCTTTTTGTAGATCAATCCCGAGTTTCCGGTAAGCTCTGATTACTACGTCTGTGCAAACCCCTCTGTCCGATGGCACGTCGCCATTGGGGTAAGCTATCGAAAAATATTTTGGATCATATGTGACTCGCTGCGATGTTAATGCGATTGCCGCGTCGGAAAGGCGATGCTGGAAATCAGTTTGTCCAAGTCCTGAGCTGGGTACTAGTGTGCAGATAAGTATGAAAGACGCTTTCACAATAAATATGAGTGCTGGTTTGCTGGTGATGAAGCAGGTTGTCATGAAGGTTTTATTCACAAAACTACAAACAAGATGTTTTATTGCTGGCAGGAAAACAACGTGCCAATCTTAAGAACGATAGTTGAAATGACTGACCCTTTGCTCGGCTCCGCCTGTTGCACGATAAAACTCCAGTGCATGCTCATCTGCTTCTTCTGCGGCTGTGAAAATTTCTTTTATACCGTTCTGTTTCGCGTATTGGCGTAGCGCTGAAAGCAGTTTTTGTCCTAACCCCTTCCGCTGGAATTCCGCTTTAACAGCGATATCATAAAGGAATATTTCTGAATCTCCTGTGTAGTATAAGGGCAACTCATAGGCCGTCAGGCCAGCGACTACCAGATTGTTGGATATTGCTGCATATGCAATAAAGTCAGGTTTTAGGAGCAAGTGCCGAAAGTAGGTCTCAGGCAACGACGTGCGTTCGTCCATTTCAAAAACTTCTTGAAACAGCGAAATCATAGAAACAAGGAATTGTGAATCATCAGGCCCTAATTTTTTGATTTCAATTTGTTCATTCTTCTTGTGCATTAGCAAGAGTTTTGAGGCGTAAATGTAATGAATAACAAGGCTTAATTCGTGGATCAACGATTCGATTGAACCGGAAAATATTCAAATCAAACTATTTTTTGGTACTATTAAAGGTATTTTGAGAAATCTTGAATGCTGTGTTTGGACATTGGAAAATATATAAAGACCTTTGTCTATCGAAATAGTAGATTTATTGAGAACGAAGGGAGAGGTTAGGCTCTGTGATCTTCTGGCAACCTATAACCTGTTAAGGTGCCCCAACCTAATTCTAATGATAAATCTTAGCATTCACGGAGATGAATAAGCGTTTTTTGACAGGCCAATATTTGGTGCATTTTACCAAGCGTATTTGGCTTACATCTGATCGGCTCTGTGTCTAACATTAAAAATGTTTTTTTTCAAAAATTAAATATAATCAGGATGAAAATTAGAGATTTTGTAGCCCTTTTGGTATTTGCAGGCACTTTTATTGCCGTGCAGGCAAGTGCTCAAAATAAGGTGTTGGCCGACGGCGTATGGCGTGGGGTATTTAAGGTGAACGGTATTGAGGTTCCATTTAACTTCGAAGTAAAGGAAGGAAAGGGAAGTGCTCCGGTATTAACAGCCATCAATGGCGAACGGCGGGATGATTTTAATGTAAGATACACAACACCCGATTCCATAAAAATTATGTTGAATACTTTTGAAACAGCCTGGTTTGCTAAAATTGAACAAAACGGAAGTATTTCGGGTGTTCAAAAGAGCTTGGTGACTGGACGAGAATTGCCTTTTGCTGCTGTTCATGGACAAAGTTATCGGTTTTTTCAGCCTGAAAAAGTAGTTGCTGCCAAATTAGATTTGTCGGGTAAATGGACCTTGCGAATTAAAGAATCTTCATCTGATGGGAAGAAAGCTGCGCCGGACAGAGTTGCGGTTTTTGAGCAAAAAGGAAATAAGTTAAACGGAATAATTCTCTCAGTGACTGGTGATTCTCGAGAACTTCAGGGAGATGTTCAGGGGGAGGAATTTTTCTTGTCTGGATTTACCGGCGCCAGCCCGTCATATGTGAGGGGAAAAATCATAGATGAAAAAACAATCACGGGATCGATTGGAGCAAGTGCCGAGCCAGTCGTGTTTGAGGGATTTAAAAATGATAAAGCTGCTCTTGTTGACCCTTATTCGCTTACGTTTCTTAAGCCCGGATATGGCAGACTCGCCTTTACCTTTCCGGATATAAATGGGAAGCAGGTTTCGTTGAGCGATGAAAAATACAAAGGTAAGGTTGTAATTATTGAAATTATGGGTACCTGGTGCCCAAATTGTATTGATCAGATTCAATTTCTGGCACCGTGGTATAAGGAAAATAAAGTTAAAGGTGTAGAAGCTATTGCACTGGCATTTGAGGCGAAAGATGATCTGAACTTTGCAAAAGGTACACTTACCAAGCTTAAAAACCGGTATGACATTCAATACGATATGTTGTTTGCCGGTAAGGTAGGTGGAAATGTCGTCGCGGAGAAATTGCCTGCCATTGATAAATTCCTGGCCTATCCGACCACGATAATCGTTGGCAGAGATGGTAAAGTAAAAGAAATCCACACTGGTTTTTCGGGAAAAGGGACAGGGCAGTATTATCAGGAATATGTAAAGAAATGGAACGAGGATTTGGCAAAGCTGATAGCAGAACCCTTGCCCTGAGCCTGCGTGACATATCCAAAGTAAAAGCTATAGTAAGTAATGTAGTTTAATTCCTTGATCATAAGTCATTTACCGATTTTTTTAAAAGAGATTATAAATGGAAATATATTTCGATAACGCAGCAACCACGTCCATAGATCCTGAGGTTATTAAATCCATGTTGCCTTATCTGACTAACAACTATGGCAATCCTTCCTCCAGTCATTGGGCTGGTCGCAAGGTCAGGGAAGCACTTGAAGTTTCACGCGCAAGCATTGCGGGACTGCTTGGTGCTTCAACAGGGGAAATTTTTTTTACGTCCGGTGCAACCGAGGCAAACAATCTCGCTTTGACGGGAGCTATCAGCGCTTATGAGATCAGCCATGTTATAACAAGCAGGATTGAGCACAAAGCTGTGCTGCAAACGCTTGGCCGGCATGAAAAAAATGGCGATGTTGAGGTGAGCTTTGTTAATCTTGACGACTACGGGAACGTCGATTTGGGTCATCTGGAAGCTCTTTTGGCTGCTAATCCTCAGACTCTCGTGAGCCTCATGCATGGCAATAATGAGGTAGGGAATCTTACAGATATTGAATCAGTTGGCAGAATTGCAAGAAAATACAATGCGATTTTCCATACTGATAGTACCCAAACGATGGGTAAATTTCCTTTCGATTTACAAAGTTTATCGATTGATTTTTTGGTCGGTTCGGCGCACAAGTTTCATGGCCCGAAGGGTGTAGGATTCGTTTATATCAACAAAAGGCATAAAATAGCACCACTGATCTACGGTGGGGCGCAGGAAAAAGGCCAGCGGGGAGGTACGGAAAATGTGGCCGGTATTGTAGGGTTGTCAACAGCTTTGGAAATAGCCTGCCGAGACAGGGA